>Ga0315287_10000820_pt1 | contig 27686 bp, 25 predicted proteins | sample YL17G11_0_MG_FD_205037 | JGI IMG/M metagenome (GOLD analysis project Ga0315287, IMG submission 205037) | Sediment microbial communities from Yellowstone Lake, YNP, Wyoming, USA - YL17G11_0 | ecosystem: Environmental > Aquatic > Freshwater > Lake > Sediment | place: USA: Wyoming | collected... | reverse complement strand
GACGTGGCCGTCCGCGGATGTGGCCGAGGTCGCCGTCGGGGGCAGGGAGACGAGGAGAGAAGGAGCAGCTGCAGCAGCGGGAGGAGGGAGAGGAGCGGAAGAAGAACTCGAACTCGAGCTCGAGAGCGCCTTGTTGATGCTCCCTCCGCTGCCTCGCAGGGCGTCCGCCAGCCTCGTGGGAGCAAACCAGAGCTGCTGGGGCGCTTTCGCTTCCTGTCCTCCCTTTCCCGTCTTTGCCCTTTTCGCCGCTCGACCTCCCTTGACTGCCGCCGCCGCTGCCGCTCCTGCTCCGCCCTCGCTGCTGACGAAAAAGGGCATCAGCAGTCCCAGGGCAGACGCGTCCAGCGCGGCCTCCAGAGCGGCGGGGGGCAGCGAGGCCGCGGCCAGCGGCGGGCCGCGCCCGCCGCCGGCCGCGAGCTTCAGCAGTAGGGCGACGACGGCGGCCAGGGCGTCTTCTCGAGGAGAGGGAGAAGAGCCGCCTCCGCCGCTTCCGCCCCCTCTCTTTCCGCTGCTGCCGCTCTCCGCCGCCGCGGAGGAGGCCGCGGCCACGCACCGAAGAAGCTCCCAGAGCTGCGCGACTGTCGGGGAGAGCAGGAACGAGAGGCCCTTGGGCGTGGGCTTGACCGCCGAAACGTCGTCGTCGTCGTCGCCGTCGTCGTCGTCGTCGTCGTCGTCGTCGTCAGACTCGTCGCCGCTTCCGTCTCCTCGGACGGCGACTTCTTCCACCTCGTCGCCTCCTGCTGCTCCAGTTCCCCGCTGAGCCCCCCGACTCCTCCTCTTCCTCCTTCTTCTCGGGGCCACAAAGCCCTCGGCCAGCAGCAGCGCGCCAAAGTCTATGGCGGCAGCAGAGGAGGAATGAGCAGTCGCAGGTGCCGTCGTGCCGCTCAACCCCCTTCCTCCAAGAATCGCCGAGGGCCTCGACGGCGCCCTCGGCTCGTGGCCCCCGATGAAGAGCAGCAGGCCATCCCAGGCGTCGTCGGCGAAGGCGTCCCTCTGCTCGTGCGAGGGCGTCGACGAGGCGACGGCGGCGGCCGTCGTTGTTGTTACCGTCGTCGCGAAAGCAGAGGGGGCTGCAACCGAAAGAGAGGAGGAAGAAACGACGCCGGCGCCGCCGAGGGCGACGGCCGACGCGACGTGCCGCCGGAACGCCGGCGTCAGGGCCATCCCGTCCCGCTTCACCACGACGGCGAGCCTCTCGAGCTTGGATAGCGCGGCCCTGTGCTTGGCCTGCGCCGTGGCGTCGCCCGCGAGGGGCCAGGAGGCGACGACGTCGAGCGGGACAAAGGTCGTTGCCGTCGAGGTCGACGGTCGACCGCCGCCGACGCCATCGTCGCTATCTCCGCCAACCGCCAGCAGCCTCAGCACGTACGCCCGCGCCAGCGGAGGCAGCCCCCGCAGGACCGCGAAGCACGCCTCGGGGGCGTCGTACACGCGGTCGAGCGAGGGGCGCGGCAGGGCCTCGACAAAGGCCGCGAGGTCCATTCGATCGATGACGAACGTCAGAGAAGAGATCGGGCCCCAACGAATTGCCCTCTAGTCTCTCTTTCTCCTGTCTCCGGAGGAGCAAGAAAGCGCGTGAGAGAAAGAGAGAGAGAGAGAGAGAGAGAGAGAGAACCAGCAGCAACGCCCTCGGCTCCACTCGGAGGGCGCAAGGAAAGAGGAGAGGTTCGGCGTTGCCGAAAGAAGAGCGAGACGCGAAAAGTGAAAAATTTCATGCAACCTTTTTTTCTTCTCTTCTTCTCTCTCTCTCCCTCCCTTCCTTTCATCCTCGTCATTACTTTAAAACCGCATCGTTCATCGTCCCATCTTCCATCTCGTAATTACACGACACGTGAGGGCACACGCGCAATCACGAAAAGTAGTCAAAAAAGAACGAAAGGAATGCGATTTCTTTTTTTTAGAAATTTGGGGTAAAATTTTTGGTTCCTCTCGGGCTCCGTCGCTTCTGCTCCACTTTGGTTCCAGCCGCGAGATCTTACTCTCTCTCCAAATCACCATCTCTCTCACGCGCAAGCGACGCAAGCCCTTTTCTTTCACTCATATCATTTTTCTCACTGGAGGAAAGAAGAAAAAGAGAAAGAGCAGAAAAGAAAAAAGAGCCCGCGCGCGACTTGCCCCCCCCCCAAAAAACCCGTTTTTCTGGTTTTGGTTGATGTTTTTTGCGAATAGATTTTTTCTTTCCCTCCAAGAAGAAAAACACTCTACTCCCACTTCTCCGCGGTCAGCTGGGCGAGGTCGACCACGCGCTGCGAGTAACCCCACTCGTTGTCGTACCAGGCCACGACCTTGACCATGTCGTCGCCCATCACCATCGTCAGGCTCGAGTCGATCGACGTCGACTGGTCGGTGCACGCGAAGTCCTTGGAGACCAGCGGCTCGTCGGAGACGTGGAGCACGCCCTTCATCGGGCCCGCCGCGGCCTCGCGGAAGGCGGCGTTGACCTCCTCGGCGAACGTCTTCTTCTCGACCTGGATGACGAGGTCGACGACCGACACGTTGGGCGTCGGCACGCGCAGCGCGATGCCGTTAAGCTTGCCCTTGAGCCTGGGGAGCACGAGCGCGACGGCCTTGGCCGCGCCCGTGGTCGTGGGCACGATGTTGAGCGCCGCGGCGCGCGCGCGGCGCAGGTCGCGGTGCGAGGCGTCGAGCAGGCGCTGGTCGCCCGTGTACGAGTGCGTCGTCGTCATCGTGCCCTTGACGATGCCGAACTTCTCGTCGAGGACCTTGACGAACGGCGCCAGGCAGTTGGTGGTGCAGGACGCGTTGGAGATGATCTTGTCCGAGTGCTTGTAGTCGTGGGCGTTGACGCCGATGACGTAGGTGGGGATGTCGTCCTGGGGGTCAGGCGGTTTGGGTTTTGGGAGGTGGAAGAAAAGAAGGGAGGAAAGGAAAAAAGTCGTGTGAGTTTTTGGTTCTTTTTTTTCTTCCATCTTCCTTCTTCCCCCTCCATTCTCCTTCGAAAACGAAAACAAAAAACAAAAGCAGACTTACCCCCTTTGCCGGGGCAGTGATCAGGACCTTCTTGGCCCCGGCCTGCAGGTGCTTGCCGGCGCCCTCGCTCGAGATAAACACGCCCGTGCCCTCGATGACGAGGTCGATGTTCTCGGCCGCCCACGGCAGCTGCGTCGGGTCGCGCGACGAGACGATCTTGATCGGCTTGCCGTTGACCGAGATGGTCGAGTCGTCGACGATGCGCACGTCGGCGTTGAAGGTGCCGAGCGTCGAGTCGTACTTGAGCAGGTGGCTCGCCTGCTTGACGCCTCCAGAGTCGTTGATGACGGTCACGTTGAGCAGCGACTCGGGGCCACGGCCCTCGACGCAGCGGAGGAAGTTGCGGCCGATGCGGCCGAAGCCGTTGATAGCGACGTTGATCTTCTTCTTGGCGACGACGTCGGTGCGGTTGCCGAAGGTGGCCTGGTTGAGAGAGTAGGAGAGAGGAAGAGGCAGAAGGAGGGGAAGAAGAGGGGGTGAGAGAGAGAGAGGGGGGAGGGAGAAAGAAAAAAAAGAGAACCAGAGGTTGCAATCAAAGAGGAAGAGATAAGAAACGAGTCGAGCGAGCTCGAGAGCTCGCGCGGTGGTGGTCGCTTGCTTCTTGCCGTCTCGCTGCTCGCTCGCTCCCCCTCTCGCTTCGTTTCTCTCCCCCTCCGTCTTTTCCGGCCTTTTCTCGCCGCGATCCCTCCGCACTGCGATCCGCTCCACCGCAGCGGGGCCCACAATTGACGGTTCTGAACAGCTCCCACGGGTAGATCGGGACAATGCGCGTCGATTGAGGGCAGTGCGAGAGCGCGATATATTTTTCCTCGCCTTTTCGTGGCCGAGAAACAGGGAGCCCGAACAACGATCAGCGGAAAAAAAACGTCTTCTTTGCTCGCCGCCGCTTTGAAAACTTTCGGGAATCCGCGACACAAAAAAAAACCTCTTCCAGCCAACTCACCGGGCGGGCGACGGCACGGTTGACGGCGGTCTTGAAGGACGTCTCCACCTTGGTGGGGAGACGGGACTGCAGAGGGAGGGAAGCGTGTCGGAGAGGGAGAGAGAAGAGGAAGGTGAGTTGACGATTTTCTCTGCTCTGGCAGCGCCTTGAGCGTGCCGGCGTCTCAAGCCAAACAAAGAAACAAAGAAAAGTGCGCTTCGTCCGGGGCGTCGCGGGCCTCTTCGCTGCTATTCCTTTCAAGGAGGCGTCGCTATCGACAACACCGAGACGCTAGCCGGTAAGCGGGAGAGCAAGAATGGGTGCAGGTGCCTGCGCGGGGGCCGATCCCGGCGCGTCAAAAAGAAAGCAAACAAAAAGGAAAAAACTTTTCTCTTGGTTTTTCTTTGCTCTGTCTCTGCAAACAACGAAACACGCTCCCCCCTGGGGGTTCCGACAGCCCTTCCGCGCCCGTTTTGTCCAGCGCAGTAGTCCCCGGAGGTCAGGAGCATGAGGTTCGTACCTGGGCGAAGGAAGCCATGGCGGAGATGTTGCGAGAGGCGGGGGAAAGGCGGCTGAAGAAAAAGAGAATTGTGAGAGGTGCAGCACAGCCTGAAGACGGAAACAAAAAAATCGACCTCCTCGCTCGCTCGCTCGCGTCTTCTTCGTCCTCTTTTTCTTCTTGAAGAAGACTTCTCTCTTGATCGAAACCACACCACAACTCTTCGGGCTCAAAATACCAGAACGAGAGAGGACAACGCTCCTCGCAACCGACGACGAGAGGTTCTCGGCAACATTTCAATAGACGTCGAAGAAGAAGGAAAAGGGTTTATTTGACAAAAATGGAAAACGCGAAAAAACTTCACTTTTTTTTCTTTCTCGGGTTTTTCTTGCTCTCTCTCTGATTCTCTCTCGCTCTCACTCACTCTCCTCCCTCTCTCTCACACACTCGCACACACCCACCCACACACACTCTCACACCCACGCACACACTCTCACTCACTCGCTCTCAATTTAAAACCGCGGAAGAATAATATGGAGAAGAAAACAAGGTGTTCCTCTCCAAAAAAGACACAACATAATTGTTTTTGCGTCTAAAACTCTCCCGTTTCTTTCTCTTTCTCTTTCCTCCCTCTCCGCTTCGAGGCAAACGAGAGAAGAGAGAGGTTGGAGGCCTTCTCTCTTACGCAGCAACCTGCGCCTTGGCCCTGCAGATAGCGGCGAACGCGTCCCCTTTCAAGCTGGCCCCGCCGACAAGGAACCCGTCAATGTCCGGCTTTGTCGCCAGCGTCGCGGCGTTGCCGTCGTTGACCGACCCGCCGTAGAGGATCCTGCACTTGCTCGCGACGGCCGCGCTCACGTTCTCGGCCAGCCACTTGCGCAGGTATGCGTGCGCCTCCTGGGCCTGCTCGGGCGTGGCGACGACGCCCGTGCCGATCGCCCAGACGGGCTCGTACGCGACGACGATCCTGTCCCACAGGCCCTCCACGCCCGCGCTGCCCGCGGCGCGCTGTTGCTTGGACTTCTTGAGCTCGTCGGCGATGCCCGCCATCTGTGAGTCGAGCACCTTGAACATGGACCCGGACTCGCGCTCGGCCAGGGTCTCTCCGACGCACGCGATCACGCTCATGCCGGCCTCGATCGCGTGCTCGACTTTCTTCCCGACAAACTCGTTCGACTCGCCGAGGAGCGAGCGGCGCTCCGAGTGGCCGAGGATGCACCAGGTGACTCCCAGGTCGACCAGGGCCTCGGCCGCGATCTGGTTGGTGGTTTGGTTCGGAGTGGGGTTGATGGAGTTGGGGAAGGGAGGAGAAGGAGAAGGGAGGAGAAGAAAGTGAGGTCTCGGTTTTTCCGGTCGAGGTCGAGGTTGACGAGCTCGAGCGCGGAGAAATAAGCTCTAGCGAAGAAATTGAAAAGGAAAGACGCATGCCCTAAGCCTTATTTCGAACTCGCTCCCGTTTCCTGCGACCAGCTAACCAGCGCCGCCACCTGCGCATGCACTACCAAAGAGCAGGAAAAGAAGCAGAGGGTGCGTGGACCAAGGACACAGCGTCGCGAAACGAGAGAGAGAGAGAAAAAAGAGAAGAGCGGCCTCCGCGTCACGCTCGCCTCTTTGCTGCTCGATCTGGAAGCGCCCTCTCTGGTTTGCCTTTTTTTTTCTTCCTCCTCTTCGCTGCTCGCGCACTCAAAGAAACACGCTGCGCGCTGGTTTTTGAATCCCCCTTTCGCGTCGTGTCTCCTGATCTAGACGCGATGGCGAAGTTGCGCTGGTCTTAAGGGCGAATGCGCAGGCCGATTCCCACAAAAAAGAAGACGAAAAAAAGAAAACAACGTCGCCCCGCAGTCGTAGGAGAGGACGAAGAATTCTTCGCGACCTTTTTTTCCCTCTCTCTCTCTCGTTCTCTCTCTCTCTTTCTCTACGCTCTTACCTCTCCCGTGTAGGCCCCTCCGCTCGTGGTCCAGCAGTTCTGCGCCGAGACGCCGTAGCGCGAGTCGATCGCGTCCAGGACCATGGACAGATGGATGTGCTCGGGCCCGACGACGATCTCGACCTGGTCGGCCTGGGGCAAGCCCCCGAGCTGGCCCTTGGCGGCGTCGTTGAGCTCCTTCACGAGCGTTTTGACCGAGGACTTGGTGCAGTTGGACTTCCAGTTGCCTCCGACGAAGAAGGTGCGGTCGGCCGTGGAGGCAGCGACGACGGAGAGGGACGCAGAGGAGCGGCGCTGGTGGAATCGCCGAGGAGGAGAAATCGGCGAAATCGTCGACGCTCTGAGCGATGAAGACGATGCGGCCGCGCCCGAGCTCCCGCGGGCGCACAGCGAGGGCTGCTGCTGCGCAGCCATGGCGGGGGCGCGTGCTGCGGCCGTCAGGCAGGGCATGATGCGGAAATCAGGGGAGAGAGAGAGAGAGAAAGAGAGAGAGAGCAGGAGGGGGAAGAAAGAGGGGGAGAGTGGAAAGGGAAAAAAAAAGTGGGGAGCTAAAAGAGGAGGCTCGACCCTCTCCCAAATTTCTTGGCTCTCGCTCGCTCGCTCGCTCGCTCCTCAAATAGAAACAACTCCCACTCTCTTTTTTCGAGAGGGGAAAGAAAACTCCACCTCCCCCCGTCACTCACCTCCACGGGCCACCACTAGCCGCAAGCATGGAGCGCGCAGCAGCAGCAGCAGCAGTAACCGCGTCAGCGGCGACAGCGTCTCCCCCAAAGAGACGGGAGACTGCCGCGGGCATGCTCAAGAAGAAAGCAGCCGCCGCCGTTGCTTCTCCTTCGTCTCCTTCGCCCGCCGTCGGCTCCGCCTCTGCTTCGAAAGCAAAAAACGGCGGCGCTTCCGCTTCTCCGCCCTCTCCTCCCCCGGACGCCCTCATCCCAGCGCAGCACAGTAGCGACGACAGTTACAACAACAAAGGAGGAGAAGACGCCTCTCCTTCTTCTTCTTCGTCGTCGTCCTCCTCCTCGTCGTCCCTGAGCCTCGCCATCGTCACGCTCACGACAGAGAGAGACGCCGCCCTCGCGGCGAGAGGCAAGGCAGAGGCCGAGCTCTCGAGGGTCGCCGCCGCCTGGAGAGCGACGCAGGCGGCCCTCGACGCCGCAAGGGCCGAGCTCGAAGGCCCCGTCGCCGACGCCAGGGCCAGGGCAGAGGAGCGGTCCCGCGGCCTCGAGGCGACCTGGAGGCAGAAGCTCCGGGACTCGCTGGCTCGGAGGGCCGAGACGGTCTCGAGGGAGAGGGAGCGGGGCCTCGCCGCCGCCGCGGGAGAGAGGGCCAGGGCGGACGCGAGGGTCTTCGAGAGCGAAGCAAAGAGGCTCGCCGAGTCCGTCGCCGCCGCCGCTGCGCTCGCGGCGGAGAGGAGGGCGCGCGCCGAGGAGCTCTCGAGGGCGGCGGGCGAGGCTCACGAGCTGCGGGCGAGGCTCGGGGCCGCCGCGGCGGAGGCGGCCCTGGCCGCCGACGCCGCTCTCGCCGCTGCCCTGGACTCTTCGGCGAACGCCGCGGGGGCGGCAGAGGCTGCCGTGCGCCTGTCCATGTCCGATGCGATAAGCGAGCTCGGGAGGAGGCACGCGATCGAGCTCGTCGAGGCCGCGGAGGAGGCTGCGGGCGCCAAGGAGGCGTCGCTGCGGGGCGAGATCGATTCTCTGAAGGCGGAGCTCGCCGCGGCGTCTGCGAGGGCGGCGGCAGAGGCGGCGGCCGCTGCCTCCGCCGTCAGAGACCGCGACGCCGCGCTGTCCGCCGCTGCCAAGGCTCGCGAGGCGCTTGCGGAAGCTCAGAGGCTTTTGGAAGAGACTAAACGGAGAGACGCCAGCGCGCTCGAGTCTGCCAGGCAGCGGTCCCGCAAGATCGAGCGAAGCGTCGCCGGACTGGAGATCGAGAACGAAGCGTTGGCCTCGATCGTCGAGGAGCTGCGCGGCGGGGCCGCGGAGGTGGTGGCCGCGGCGAGGAGGGCAGCGGGGGTTTGAAAGGAAAAAGAAGAAGAAGAGCCCTCCCGTCCTCCGCGAGTGCCGGGGAGTGCGTCGCCCTCGCGGAGATGGAGGAGAACGACGGCGGCGACGACGGAAGCTGAGCATCAACAACAGAAAGTGCTTTTCCTTTTTTCCCCTTTTTTTCTTTCCAATTGTCAAGCCAATTCGCGATACCTCTCTTCGAGTTTTCCCCTCATTCTTCTCTGCACAAACAACAGCCACGGTGCGGTCAATGGGAACAGCGCGATGAGAAGATGCTTGTGCTCGAGACGTGAGGCGATGAGAGGGCACCTTGGAGTGGCAGAGAAGCGTGTCGATCTTCCAGAAATGGAGCGGAGCGAGAGTTGATGGCTGACGCCGACCTCAAGCGTGGTGACGACCTGGCTGTCAACCTTTTAGCACCTTTCCCTTCTCAGACCCCATTTCCTCATCGATTTCCAACCCCCCTTCCAAAACAACCACCCCCCCACTTCTCAAGGAGCAGAAGATGAAGGCACGCCGAATCGCCTCGCTCCGCTTCCTCGCGCTGCTTCTCGCGCTCCTCGCGCTCTCCTCCTCGCTCGCCTCCGTCTCTGTCTCCGCCCAGCAGGGCGGCTTCGCCGCCGCCGCGGGGGACTTTGAGCCCGACATCGCCGGGGAGCCGCTGGCGCCCCTGGCCCCCGCCGTCGAGGACGAGGGCGGGGACGAAGGGAAGGCGCCCGCGCCCGCGCCGGCAGCAGCTGCCAGAAAGGCCGCCGCAGCCCCGGCCCCGGCTGCTGCCGCCGCCGCCGCCCCCAAAGACAAGGGAGGGCAGCAGCCCAAGCCCGCCGCGGCGGGCACGGAAGGCCCCTCCCCGCTCCCCTACGCGGACCTGCTCTACACGCTGCTCGCCCGCAGGGCCACCTTCGACCCGCGCTCGAAGAAGCTGACCCTCGAGGGGGTCTTCCCGATCGTCGCGGCAGTGAAGATCGGCAAGGGCGACGGACGGGGCCCCACGAGCCTCAAGGGCGAAGGGAAGGACCGCGAGTGCTCGGCGCTGGTGGCGAAGACGGCGAGGCGGTCCTCCGCGACGAGGTTCTTCGGGGACTCGTTCAAGCGCAACGGTGAGAGAGTTTGTTCGAGTTTGTTTTTTTGGGGTTCTGGCGGCTGGAGGGCGGGGCTCGGGAGAGAGCGAGCGGGCGCGCGCGCGAGAGAGAGAGACTCAAGCGGAAAAAGCTCCCCCCAATTTTCTCACTTTCTACTCAAAACCCAAAACCCAACCATCGTCCAGGGACCTGGCTCAACTCCCCGACCGCCCTGCTGATGGGCACCGACTCCTCCCGCACGGGAGCCGAGCTCGCCCTAAGGCTCTCCGACGTCCAGTATCGCCCCTCGGCGTCGACGGCCGTTTTCCGCGCCGAGCAGATCGATCCCGCAACCGCGAAGGCGACCGGGGGAGAGCGAGGGACGACGTCTCCCTCGCTGCGCTCCTCCGGCGGCGTCGTCGAGTCGTGGGCCTCTCTGGCCTCGAGCTCCGGCAAGTGGCTCGACGCGAAGGGGAGCAAAGTGGTCCTTCAGGACGTCATCCTAGACGTCGACGCCCCTTACTCGAGGCAGGAGCACCAGCTGAAAGGGTTTGAGGGGTAGAGAGAGAGAGAGAGAGGGAAAAAGATTTTCCCTCTTTTTTTGTTTCTTTGTAAATAGAGAGAGAGAGGCAGAGGGAGGAGGTCAAGGTCGAAAAAAAAAAAAAAAAAAGTCTAAAACTGTCAGAGATTCATTTCTCCTTCTTCTCTTCCTTTGTTGAAACCTCGCTGCGAATCTAAGCAAAGAAAAAAAATGGACGGCGGTTCGTCGTCTGTGAGCACGCTGTGCAGCAGATGTCAGAACTTTTACGGTACGGCAGCTCGACTCCTTATCTTGCCCCCCCCCCCTCGCGCGAGAAGGGGGCCAGGATAAGGGGAGGGAGGGAGGGGAACCGCGCGGTTTCGGGCAGGAGAACAAACTCGGAGGGTTTTTGTTTCGCCCCTCTGCCAGCGCAGCGGAAGGCCATTCTCGTTTTGCCCCCTCTCGCTCGCTTCTCCCTCTCTCTCTTGTCCTCCTTCGTTTTCCCTCGCCCTCCTCGATGATGACGGAATGCGACGTGTGCGACCAGCTTGGGGGGTCAGCGTGAGCGTTGGGTCTCTAAGAAAGTCGGCGAGGCGATACCCTCGAATCTGTCGTGTCGCGACGACGACGACCGGGACGAAAAAAGAAAACAGCGAGCGCCTCCATTCCCTTTGTGCCTTGAGGCTCACCGCTTTCCCCTCTCTCTGCTCTCCCTCTCCCTCTCTACCCTCCCGTTTCCCACCATCTCACAGGCTCCGACGCGACCCTCGGGATGTGCTCGGCGTGCTTCCGCGAGCACCAAAAGGCCAACGCGTCTTCGGGGCCGCAGGCTCCGCCGCAGGGCGCCGAGACCGCCGCGGCGGTCGCCGCCGTCGCTGCCGCGACCTCCTCCTCGCAGCCTGAGCAGGAGGAGGCCGCGGCGGCGGGCGCTGCCGTCGAGGCTGCGACGGCGACCCCGGAGGTGGAGATGGCGGAGGCGGCCGCGGCGACGGCGTCCGAGGCCGCGAACGATGAGGCATCGATGCCGGACGCCAGCAGCGACACTGCCGCCGCCGCCGCCACTGCTGCTGTCCCTCCTTCTGCCGCCGCCGACGAAGCTGCCGCCGCCCCCGCCCCCGCCACGGCCTCCGACGACCAGCCCCCGGCCCGTGCCCCGCAGCCCCCCGGGCGCTGCATGTGCTGCCGCAGGAAGGTCTCCATCGCGGCGCGCTTCTCCTGCCGCTGCGGCTACGAGTTTTGCGCGTCGCACCGCCTGGCCGAGGACCACGAGTGCTCTTTCGACTGGAAGGGGATGGGGCGCGAGGCGCTGACCAAGGCGAATCCGCTGGTGCAGGCCTCGAAGGTGGACCGTATCTGAAGAAGGAAGGAAGATGGGGAGAGAGAAGAGGAGGAGGAGGAGAGCGGCGGCGGTGGAAGAGAGTAAAAAATTCTCTTCTCTCCCCTCCCCGCTTTCCTCCCCTCCCTTATCTTCTTCTTCCTTTCCTTCTTCTCTCGCTTCTTTCTTTTCCGCACCCCAAATCACCACTCTCAGCATCACCAGTCATTCAGCGAACATTTGATTTACCATTAGTCACCCCCTACCTCACTTGCTCATTTACAACTCGATAGAAAAAGACAAAAAAAACGAGGCAAATGACGAGCGGCGGCGGGGCGGCGAAAGAGCAAGAGAGAGACAGAGAGAGAGAGAGAGGCGGCGCCCTTTCCTCCTCTCTCTCTCTCCCTCCCTCTCCCTTTTCTCGAACCCGCCACTGCCCGTTCCCTCAAAGCATCACTTACCATCAGCAAAGAAAAAAGAACCCCCCTCCCCTTTGTATAACCTATCAGCTCCCCTTTTTGCCTTCGTGTTTTTTTGCTTTTTGAGAAGAGAGAGATCCTGATTTTTCAAGAAAAATAACCTCCTCCTTCCCAACATATTTTCGTTGGCTCCTCGCGTGCGCGCGCTAGCTTGCCGTGCCCTGCCTTCTTGCGCGAGCCGAGGCTCTCTTGTGTCGCGTGGTGAGTGAGTGTGCAAACAAACAAAACAAAAAAAGCTCCAAGTCCCAAAAAGGATTCATATTCTTTCTTCAGTTTTGGTTTCTAACAGTCTCTCTCTTTCTCTCTTCAGACTCGCAGTCTCTCTCCCGCTTCACTTCGACCCTCCTGCCCGTCCTCCGTTGACGGGGAGCGTCCTCGGCGGCGGTCCCGGGGGCTTCCAGCCGGCATTCACCTCCGAGGGAGGGGCACCGTCGCCGTCGTCGCCGCCGCCGCCGCCTCCAAAGGCACCAAAGCCGCTCCCGGCGCCGCTGAAGTAGTTTGAGGCCGCGTTCGAGCCGCCGTAGGGGAAGCCGCTGGAGAGAGCAGCGTAGGGTTCGGCAGCATCGGCAGCGGCGGCATCGGAGGAGGACTCGCCAGAGTTCGAGGCCGGCGGGGGAGGGGAAGAGAGCGCCGAGGCGACGGCCGAGGCGCGCAGCGGGTGCGACGAGAGCCTAGGCGCTCCGCCTCCGCCCCCGTCCGCGCGCCCCTTCATCTCGTCGGCCGCGGCGTCGACGGCGTTTTTTTTTCGGGGCTCGAAAGGAGCGGCCCCGGCGTCCAGCAGCGCCGTCTCCCAGGGCTTGGGCCTGCGCTGCGCCGGCGGCGGCGGAGGGCCGCCGCCGCCCCCGCTCTCCGCGACAAGGGCCGGAGCGGGAGCGGGAGCGGCGGGCGGCGGCAGCTTCGCCGCGCCCTCCGCGGGGGGCGAGTCCTCGATGTCGTCCCTGATCCCGGGCGGCGTCTCCCCCCTCTCGAGCATGGCGAGGACGTCCATGTAGCTGGCCGGGTGCGCGGGGCCCCGGCTGGGGGGAGGAGGAGTCGGAGCAGCGGCAGCAGCGGCAGCAGCAGCAGCGGCAGCAGCAGAAGAAGAAGAAGAAGGAGGAGGGGACGAAGGAGAGGAGGACGGGGCGTTTGCCGCAGCGGCGGGGGCGCCGCCGGTGCTCGCCGCCGCTCCTCCCGTCGCCGCCGCCGTCGAAGTCAAAGCCGACGCAACTGTGGCCGCCAGCGGCGCCTTCCCCTTCCTCGCCCGCTCCGCCGCCTCCTTCGCCTGCATCCTTGCGAGCTTCTCGCGGAGGTCGGAGACTTTCTCGGAGGGAGGAGGAGGAGGCGAGTCGGTCTCGGCCTCCCCCTCGCCTCCTCGCCCCGCCGCCGCCGCCGCCTCGCTCCCCCTCCCCGCCCCGCCGCCGGCCTGAACCGCCAGCGGGAGCGTCGCCCCGAACGCGCAGAGCTCGGCGCGGAGGAGCTCCGAGAGAGCTGCCTGGTTCTCAGCAGCAGCAGCAGCGGCAGCGGCAGCGGCAGCGGCGGCGGGAGAGGGCGGCAGGGCGTGCGAGGCGAGGGAGGGGGAGCTGCCCGGGCCCGTCGTCGCCCTCTCGTCCAGCTTCCTCGCCAGCGCGCGCAGTTCGGCGACGGCCGCCCCGAGGGCCGCGGTCTGCTCCGCGAGCGCCCCGGCCAGCGAGGCCGTCGCCGCGGCCTCGGCGCGCGCGGCGGCGGCCGCGGCCTCGGCCCCCGCGCGCCGCGCCGCGGCCTCGGCCCCCGCGGCGCGCCCGGCCTCCTCGGCCCGCGCGTCGGACCAGGCCCTGAGCCGCGGGGCGGCGACGCGGGCCGCCCCGGCGGTGGCCGCCGCCGCCGCGCCCAGCCGCAGGGCGACCTGCGTCCAGCGGAGCGGGGGCTTCGCCGGCGGCTGGGGGGGAGGAGGGGGAGGGGGGGGAGGGGCAGCAGAGGGGGCGGCGGCGCCGGCCACCGGCGTGTCGGGAGGCGCCCTCCGGAACGCCTCGTCGATCTCCGGCTCGGTGAGGCCCTTGCCCCGCAGGAACTCGCGCTTGCTCTCCGGAGGGGAGCCCTGGACCTGTTTGCGGGACGGGAAGTGGCAAGAGCGGGGAACGGAGGAGGAGGAGGAGGAGGAGGAGGAGGGTGAGAGCTCAGAGAAGGGACTGGCGGCGAGCGAGGGTTGCGGCTCCCTCTGCGCTGGCAACCTGGAGCAAAACGGGGGAAGAAACCATTTGCTTTTGTGTGCCCCCTCCCCGCTCTCTCGCTCTCGCCCTCTCGCTCACTCGCTGGCTCGCTCACTCTTACGGCCCTCTCGCAAACCATCGTCGTACCTTGGGATGCATCAGGAACGACACGGCGTTCGAAACCTGGTCCTCGCGCAGCGAAGCGGCAGGAACAGAGGCCAGAATCGTCGACGGTGTCGCCGAAGACATCGTCAAAGTCGGTGATGGCGGCAGCGGCAGAGCGGGGAGGCTCGTCGTCGCGCTCCCCTCGCCCGCGCCTCCCTCCAGGCCGTAGTCCGCCGCCGACATCACTTGAGGCGTTGGATCGCGTCCCAGGCCACGAGCGGAGAGGAGAGAAACGAAGGGAGAGAGCGAGCGCGAGAGAGCGATTCGATGAATGTGTTTTTCTCTCGGGAAAGAGGGAGAGAAAAAGTGACGGCAGCAGTGTTTCAACCTCGACCTCTTCGCCGCCCTGAACTCCTTCTCCCAAAATCAGTCAAGCAAGCGGAACAGATGAGATCATGAAAACAACATTTTTGTACAAGGGAAAAGCAAGAGAAAGACAGGGCCGAAAAGGAGGGGTGGTGGTGGTGGAGGTGGTGGAGGTGGTGGTGGTTGGTGGGCCAAGTCAAAAGAAAAATGTTTTCTCACTTCTTACAAGACCGCAACCTCCCCCCGCCTTCTCTCCCCCCCCCCTACCCTCCCTTGAGCTTCCTCGCCAGCGTCGCGTTCAGCAGCGCCGGGTTGGCCCTCCCCTGGCTCTCCCTCATCAGCTCGCCCACGAAGAAGCCCTGCAGCTTCGTCTTCCCCGCGCGGAACTCGGCGAGCTGCGCGGCGTTGGCCTCGAGCACGCCGTCGACCAGCGCGTCGATCGAGGCCTGGTCGCTGATCTGGGCCATGCCCCTGGCCTCGACGAGCGAGCGCACGGCCCCGCTGCGGTAGGACCCGTCGCCCCCGTCGTTGGCCTCCCCGGCGAGCAGCAGCGGCAGCAGGGTCTTGCCCCCCTTGCCGCTCAGCGTCCCGTCGGCGATCAGCGAGACCATCTCTGCCAGCGCCCGGGGCCTGAGGTGCTCCAGCTCGTCCATGGGCCTCTTCGCCTCCTTGCAGTGCGCCATGACGTCCCCGACGACCCAGTTGGAGAGGAGCTTGACCAGGGCAGCGGGAGGGGACGACGGAGGCGAAGGAGAAGAAGAAGGAGGCAGGGAATCCAGGGCCTCGGAGAAGAAGCGCGCGGTCGAGGCCTCGTCTGAGAGCACCAGGACGTCTGCCGCGGGCAGCCCCATTTCTTCCGACGAGAGCCTCTTCCTGAACGCCGCGGGCAATTCCGGCAGCGACGAGCGGATCTGGTCCACCAGGCCCTCGGGGAGCCTGCCCGGGGGCAGGTCGGGCTCCGCGACGTAGCGGTAGTCGGCGGCGCCGCCCTTGGAGCGCATAGGCGCCGTCTCGCCCGTCGCCTCGTCAAAGAGTCGTGTCTCCTGCACGATCTCTCCCGCGCGTCCGGCGTCGAGCAGCGCCGCCTGCCTCGCGACCTCCCAGTCGACGGCGCGGGCCATCGCCGAAAAGCTGTTCATGTTCTTGACCTCCACCTTGGTGCCGAGCTCCGCGTCCCCCTTCCTGCGGACGGAGACGTTGACGTCGCAGCGCATCCCGCCGTCCTGCATCGCCGCCCTGGAGACGCCCAGGTAGACCATCAGCCTGCGCAGCTCGGCGCCGTAGGCGGCAGCCTGCGCCCCCGACCGCATGTCCGGCCCGCTGACGACCTCAAGCAGGGGAACCCCGGCGCGGTTGTAGTCCACGAGGGAGTGCGAGGACGCGCCGGAGAGCTGCGCGGACCCGGCGTGCAGCAGCTTGCCGGCGTCCTCCTCGAGGTGCGCGCGCTCGATCGAGACGGAGAACGTGTCGAGCGTCGCGGCGGGGGTCGCGTCCCCGCCCCCCTTCTTCTTGCCGCCCTTCTTCTGGTCTCCTCCGGCTTCGTCTCCTCCCGCGCTCTCCCCGGGGGGCAAGGGGACCTCGATGCTCCCCTCGAAGCACAGGGGCTCGTCGTGCTGCGAGATTTGGTACCCCTTCGGCAGGTCGGGATAGAAGTACTGCTTCCTGTCGAACTTTAGCCTCGGGCTGAGCCTGCAGTTAAGGGCGAGGCCCGCGGCGATCCCTTTGGAGACTGCGGCGGCGTTCAGCGACGGGAGCGTGCCCGGGTGCCCCAGGCAGATCGGGCAGACGCTCGAGTTTGGCCGAGGAGCAACCGAAGAGTTGTTGCCGCTCACGTCCGTCGGCGACGACGGCGATTCTTTCTTCCCGGCCTCGTTGGAGCAGCTGCAGAAGGCTTTGGACTGCGTCGACAGCTGAACGTGGCACTCGATGCCGATGACGGCCTCGTAGTTGGAGAGTTCCTGTTGTTTGGTGGATGGAAGGAGGTGCGAGGAGAGGAAACGGGTTTGGGGATGAGGCCGAGGCCGCGAGGTTGAGGTCGAGGTTGAGGGTCGAGCGACAGAGCGTTGCGGTAGAGGCCTAGTAAACCGTTTTCCCTCTTTATCGTTCGACGGCGCCTGTTCTCCCCCCCCCCCCTCCCCATTGGCTCCCTGCGCCCAGCCACTGCTGTGAAAACATTGCGGTGCTCCACTGATACACGAATCAGCACCGGAGAAACTCATCTCGGCTGAGGAAGAAAGATAAATCCAATTCACTTACCACGCCATTCGCCACTGGCGCATCGATCTCTGCAGCCGCAGCAGAGGCCTTGCTGTTCTTTCTCCTGGCAGTCGCCGAGGCGGCGAAGGAAGCCGGGGAGGTCACCATCGCGCGACGACCGCTGCAGCTCGCCGAAGAAAAGGAGCGGAGGAAGGCGGCAGAGCAAGGGCACGTCGATGATGAGAGGGCAGCGACGGCCGCTCTCTCTGACGAGAAAGCCGCATTCCGCGACGCCAGGCCGCCCTGAAGCAGCATGATTTTCGCTGCGTTCTTCAGAGTCGATGCGCGTGCTCTTCCTGCTCCCGTCCTCGCCAGGAGCATGCAAAGCAAAGATCGAAGGGGGACGGAAGTAGAAGAGGGAGAGAGTGAGAGAGAGAGGAAAGTGAAAAAAAGTTTTTTTGTTTTTACCGTTTTTCTCACTCTTCTTCTTCGTTCGGCCTTGTCTGTCTCCCTCCTCTGCCGCCTTGGGACGAAACGCCAGTCTCCAACTCTTCATATCTTCGGACGAATACGACAGAGTGAACAGTAAGAGAGCTGACTACAGCAAGTGGAGCAATTCGAGCGAGCCAGCGCGCGCGCGAGAGAGGGCACGCCGGAGGAAAGAAAGCTGCAAAAAAACTCTTCGCCTCCTCTCCCTTCTCTTGACGCTCGAGGTTGAGATCGCGTCTTGTTGCGTCGGTTATAAAAATCAAACGCACCTGACGCAGGCACCTCGGCGCCGCATTCCGTTTTGCAACACGCCCTGACGCGACGCTCCTCTGGGAAAGAATCTCCTGTTGAAAGAAGAACGAAGCTCACTGGATTAATTGCCCTTTTAATTATCTAAACGATGCTGTCTTCTCCCCTTCATCAGTTTGTTTTCCCCGATCGCCATGCGACCTCCTCCGCCGGCGTCGGCGTTCAACCCTCTTGTTCGCCGCCAGGGAGCCTGCTCGGTTGCTCGCCTCCTCTCGCTCTGGCTGCCTCTGCTGCTAGTTGTGAGCTCTGTCAGCTGCGCGGAAGGTGCCAGCGGTGAGTTTTTTTTCATTCGGAGTTGAGCGGGGAGAGAAAGAAAGAGAGAGCGAGCAGCGAAAAGAGCGAAACGAACAAACGAGGGACGGGCGGGGGGAAGGAGAAAAGCAAAAAAAAAAAAAAACTCATTCGCTCTCTCTTCTCTCTTCTCTCCCCAACACCCCCCCAAAAAAAAAACGCCAAGCCCCGTCCCCGTCTTCTTCCCCTGCTCCCGCTCCCTCCTTCGCCCAGGCAGCCGTCGCAGTCTACCGCCTCTCGGGCCCGGGCGCGACCCCACCGGAGTCGTGGAAGGCTGCCCTGCTCGAGGGCCTGGTCTGGAAGGCCCTCTCGTCGCCCGCTGCGGCGGCCCCGCCGGCCTCGATCGTCTCAGTCGAAGTCTTGGGGCAAGAAAAAGAAGGAGGACGAGCAGGAGAAGCCTCCGACCCCAACCCTGCTCCTTCGTCCACTTCTCCTTCTCCTGCTTCTCCTCCTCCTCCCTCTTCCTCTTCCTCCTCTTCTGCCCCTCGTTCAATCATCCGAGCTGCCGTCAAGGTCCGCGGCGTGGGCTCCCCCGAGGAGCTCTCCGCCCTCTGGCTCCACCTGGGCGGCCCCGCGACGAGGTCCCTGAACGAGAGGATCGCGGCGCTGGGGCTCCCGGGCTGGGACGTGAGGGCGAGCCTGGAGTCGCTGACCGCCGTCGAGGTCGGGCTGGGGGGAGGAGGGGGAGGAGGGGGAGGAGGGGGAGGGATACGGGGGGGAGAAGGGGGAGGGGGAGGAGGAGGGGGCACGAGGGGAACGCAGCGCGGCCAGCCCCCTCCGCTCGTCGTGCCCGACGCGGCGCGCGTGCCGCCGCCAAACGCTTCCTCATCTTCTTCCTCTCCTCCTACTCCTGCTCCCGCGCCGTCGCCGTCGCCGCCTCCGCCGCCGCCTCCGCAGAAGCAACAGAAGCAGAGCGCTGAGCCTCCTCCTCCTCCTCCTCCTCCAGGAGCCGCTCCCGCTCCCGCTCCCGCTCTCAACTCGTCTCCTCCTCCGCCTTCGCGGCCGCCGTCGCTGTCGCCGTCGCCGGCTTCGCCGGCACCTTCTTCGCCCCCTGCGGCAGCTGTCCCGCCCCCTTCCCCCCTGGCTCCCATCGTCCGGGCCACGCCGTCGGGGGCCTCCCCGAGGGCCAGCCCCTTACCGGTGACGCTGTGGCTCCGCCTCAAGGGGGGCCGCTTCGTCGAGGGGATATCTTCGTCTTCTCCCTCTTCCTCTTCTTCTTCTTCTTCTTCCTCTTCTTCCTCTTCTTCTTCTCAGCTTCTGAACCGGGACGCGCGCGCCGCCCTCTCGGCTGCCTTCCTCTCCGCGGCGGGCGACGTCGGGCTCGAGTCGAGAGCCACCGGCGGCGTCGGCGGCGGCGTCGTGGTGGAGGACGTCAGGGGCGTCGATGCCGAGACGCTGAAGAGGGAGGAGCTGCAGGAGCAGCAGCGACAGCGGGAGCAGCAGCGACAGCGACAGGGGGAGCGGGAGCAGGCGAGCAAAAAGAGGCGCAGCAGCTACCGCCGGGACCTCCTTCAGCAGCAACAGGTGCTTGCTTCCCCGGCTCCAGCGCCCTCTCCCTCTCCCTCTTCTTCCGCCGCCGCCGCTCCTCCCCCTCCTCCCCCTCCTCCTCCTCCTCCTCCTCCTCCTCCTCCCTCTCCGAAGAACGGAGGAGAAAAGAAGGCCTCGCTCTTCGCGGCCCTGGACGCCACCCTCGGGGCCCAGCTCGCCCCCCTCCGCCTCCCCTCGGCCTCGGCGACGGGCAAGGAGACTGACGCGCCGCTGTCCCTCGCCAGGCAGGTCGCCGCCCTCCTGGGGGCGCCCGCCTTCGCCGCGGGCGTCAGGCGGGCGATGAGCTCGGCCGGGTATCCCTTCGACGACGTTGTGGTGTTGGCCGTGGACGTCGGGGAGGGGAGGGTGGCCCTGGTCGGAGGAGGCGGCGGAGGGGGTGGCGGCGGCGAGGCGTCCTCTGCTTCGTCCCCCTCCGCTGTTCCCGTCGCGCCGTCCACGTCCTCGGGCCCCAAGGCAGCAGCCGCTCCTGCGAACTCCACCTCCTCGCTGGATCTGGAGGCGTCCTCGAGGCCGAGGCCGAAGGCTGTTGCCGCGGCTGTCGGGGCGGCGGCGGCGGGCGTCGTCGCTGCCTTGGCCGTGGGTGGGTATCTTTTTTTTTTTTCCTATCTTGATTTTTCTCTCTCTCTCGAAAAACGAAGAAGAAGATGAAGAAGATTCAGTTTTCCGCACCCCCTCCTCCTCCATGACAAACTCTTTTCAAAAAAAAAAACAGCTTCCTTCGCCGCCGCCTCGGTCATCAAGAAGAAAAAGGCATCGCAAAGCAGCTTCGAGAGGGCTAAGGCCGCCGGGATCCTCTCCGAAGACGGAGACGAAAGTGGCAGCGGCAGCAGCGGCGAGAGCGGGAGCGAGAACGCCGCCGCTGCTGCTTCCGCGCTCCCCGAGGTGACAAAGGACGACGTGCTGCGGATGATGCAGGAGCGGAAACAGGAGAGGAAGCAGCAGCAGTTGCAACAGCAGCAGCAGCAGCAGCAGCAGTCGTTGGAGGCTGCCGAAGCGGCGGCAGCAGAGAGCGCAGCTCCTGCTTCCGCCGCCGCCGCCGCTTCCGCCGTTTCCGAGCGCCGAGCGGCGCTCCAGGACAGCACCGCGACCATCGCCGCCAAGCGCGCCCCCATCTTTCCCCCTCCCCCTCCGCCCTTCCGCCTCTCCTCTTCCTCCTCCTACACCTCGCACTTCTTCTCCCAGCCTGTCGACGCAGCCTCGGACGCGGGGACGGACTCCGGCCTCGCGGAAGACCCGCGGGTCGCCGCGGTGCTCTCGGCAGCGGCGGCGAGGGCTGCGGCGAGAGGGGCCGACTCCCTGGGAGACGAAGGAGGGGGCGCCGCCCCAGGGGGATCCCCCTCTCCTTGGTGCTGCAGGCCCGGCCGCATCGTCGGAGGCGGCTGCCTCGGCGGCGGCGGCGGCGGCGGCGGCGGCGGCGGCGGCGGAGGTGGAGGAGGAGGAGGAGAAGGAGGAGGAAGGGCGAGAGGGGGGAACGGCAGCGGCAGCAAGGCCGCCTTTGTGGCCGTCGAGCGCCTCGGGAGGAGGACGGTCGCGGCGCGCGAGGTGGCCGGGTCCGACGCCGCGGCGGCCGCGGCCTCAGCCGCCTCGGGGGACGGCGTGGTGCTCAAGTTCTTCCCGGCGGTCGCCCGACCGGGAGGAACGAGTGGCGGCGACGACGGCAGCGGCGACGGCGGCACGGTCGGCGGAGGGGACGGGGCCGCGGACGCCGAGGTGGAGCTGCTGAGGGCCTGCGGGGGGAGCGCGGGCGACGACACGAGCGGCGGCGGCGGCGCGGGGAGGGAGGGCGGCGGCGCGTCCGCTCCCTCCTCCCGTTCCCCCCGCCCGCCGCTCGCGCGCCTCGTCGCGGACCTGCCCGCCTCCGGGGACCTCCCTCGAGCCCTGGTCGTCGAGAGGGGGCAGTTCACCCTCGCGGACTGGCTTGCAGCCGCTGCCGCGGCCGCCGCCACCGCAGCGGGGAGCGGCGTCGAGGCCAGGAGGAGCGGGCCTCCTCCTCCGAGCGCCGCCGCCGCCGCCGCCGCCGCCCTCGCCGCCGCCGCTTCTTCCTCCTCCTCCCCCTCCTCCCCCTCCTCCCTCTCGACCTCCTACACCGCGGCGTGCCTGATCGAGGTCGTGGCTGCCCTGCACGAGGCAGGGGTCGTGCACAGGCTGCTGGAGCCCAGGAGGTTCGCCTGGTTCTCGTCGCCCCCTCCCCCACGGTCCTCTTGCGGAGGGAACGGCGGCGGAGGGAACGGCAGCGACGGCAGGAGGAGCGTGGTCAAGGGCCGCTGGAAGCTCGTCTCCGCCGCCGGCTGCGCCGCGGACGGTGCCAGGGTGCAGCCCGCTCTCGGGCAGCTCCGTTTCGCCGCCCCGGAGGTCGTCGCCGCCGTCGCGGACGGGGGGGGAGGAGGCGCCCCTTCGCCAGCCTCTCCCTCGCCGACGGCGCCGTCCAAGGGCCGAAAGAGCCCCAGAATCAGGGCTCTGCGGTCCGCCGACTCGTGGAGCCTCGGGTGCCTGCTCTTCGAGCTCCTCGCCGGAAGGCCCGTGTTCGCTCCGAGCGTCGGAGACGCCTCGGTCGTCGCGGCTCTGCTGGGGAAGGAGAGGCTTCCTTGGGAGGAAGGAGAGGGAGGAGGGGAGGAGGAGGAAACGGGGGGAGGAGGGAAGCGGAAGAGCTCACTGTCGCTGCTTCTGCGCAAGAAGAGGCGATCTTCTCCCTCTTCTTCTTCTCCCTCTTCTTCTGCTCTCTCTTCCTCTTCTCCCACTTCCTCCTCTTCTTCGTCCTTCTGGTCCGCCCTCGACGGTGCCGACCCGCGCTTCAAGGAGCTCGTCAAGGGGATGCTCCAGCGGGGCCCGAGGGACAGGACGGGGGTGCGGTGGGCAGCGAGGTCGGCCGTCGTCGTCGAGGCCCTGGGCGTCGGCGGGAAGAGAGGAGGAGGAGGAGCAGGAGGAGGAGGAGGAGCAGCAGGAGGAGGAGGAGCAGCAGGAGGAGGAGGAGGAGCAGGAGGAGCAGGAGGAGGAGGAGGAGCAGGAGGAGGAGGAGCGGGAGGAGGCAGAGCAGGAGGAGGAGCGGGAGGAGGCAGAGCAGGAGGAGGAGGAGGAGGAGGAGGAGCAGGAAAAGGAGGAGCAGGAGGAGGAGGATGAGAAAGGAGGAAGAAGGGCGACAGCAGCAACGAGGCTGCTGCCGCTTGTGAGCCTTCGCCGCCGTCGCCGTCCAAGAGGAAAAAAGAAACGAGAGGGTGCGAGGTGATGGTGTCTTTTTATTTATCTGACTTGCGGAGTCGACGAGAGTCCAAGTGCGTGCGTTTCTCAATTTACCTTTCCAAATTTGCAGACAAAAAAAAGGGAGCTAGGGACAAGACGAACCCCTTTCAGATGCGCGGGGGAGCCCTGGACCGGGCCGCGGGAGCCGCACGAGACGGCGGCGCTTTCGGCACGGCGACGGCCCCCGTGGCCCGTTTCGCCGCTTTCCGGGGAGCGGGCAGAGCCGCCGCTTTCGGAGGAGGAGGAGGGGGAGGAGTCTGCTTCCTCTTGCGCGCTGTCGTTGTCGCCTCCGCCGCCGCCGCTTTCGGCGCCGGCCTCGTCCCTTCTTCCTCCTCCTCCGTCGCTTCTTCTTCCTCCTCCCCCCCGCCGTCGCCGTCGCCGTCGTCCGCCTTCTTCTGGACCCCCGGGCAGAACGCCGTTGTCCTCCCCCCGACCTTGATCCAGCTTATCCCGTGCCCCCCGTGCGTCTTCTTCTTGTGGGCCCCCTTCTCGTCCCAGCGCTGGTGGAAGATCCACTCCTTGGGGAACAGCGCCGGGTCGGCCCCGGCGGCGCAGGCAGTCTCGGCGACGGAGCGGAGGGAAACGGAGAGGCGCTCGATTTGGCTGGGGGAGAGCTGGCCCGAGCGGGCTTCGGGGTGGATCCGGGCGGCGAAGAGGACCTTGAAGAAAGGGTTTTATGTTTTTTTTTCTTTTTCTTTTTGAAAAAAGGTGAGTCGTCTTTTTCTGCCTCCCTCTCTCCCTCGCTTTCTTCTCGCAATCCCTTCTCTTTCCCCCGCCCCTCCCAACGCACCTCATCGGCGACCCAGTTACCGACGCCGGCGAGGAACGACTGCTCCATGAGCACCGTCTTCAGCGCCCGCCCCGCCTTCCCCTTGTTGACTTTCCCGAGCGCCTCGGCGAGGTCTCGTGGCGACAGGGGGTCGTTGAGGACGTCTCTGCCCGCGGGGAGTCTCGCGGCCACCGCGGACGCGGGACGCACCAGCTGCACGCGCCCGAACCTGCGCGGGTCGCAGAAGGCGACCCTGACGTCCCCGGGGGACAGGGAGAGCTCGATCTTGCAGAAGCGTGGGGGCCACTGAGGTCGGGGAGGGGACGCGGAGGCTCCTGCTGCTGCTCCCTCCCCTTGCTCTCCTTCTTCTTCCTCGGCCTTTCGCGCGCCGCCGCCCTCGTTCACGTAAGCCACGCGCTTGGCGCCCCGGACGGGGAAAGAGCCGGTCATGCCGAAGTGGAGCATGAGAGCGGCCGACGACGGCGACGAAGACGAAGAGGAAGGGGGCGGCGACGAGGCCTTTGGCGCTGCTTTTCCCTTTTTTCCTTTGTCGCTGCTGCTGCCACCGCCTCCTCCTCCCTGCTCCAGCTCCAGCCAGAGGTTTTTGCCGTGCCTGCGGGCCGCGGTGACCTTTTTTCCGACGAGAGCGGAGCGCAAGGACTCCGAAGAGGCGCCGGCGAAGATTTCTGGGGGGGGGTAATGGATGAAAGAGGTCGAGGGTTGAGGTTGAGGCACGAGGTCATCGCCACCATCGTCGTCGCCATCGATCGGGAGCCGATCAGGCCAAAAAAGAAAAAGCTCACTCTCGTCCTCGACAGCATTGACTTGGACGATCGTCTTGCCGACGAAATGATCCTCGGCGATCTGCCTGGCTGCCTCGACTTCGGGAAGCTCTGGCATGGTGATGCGCGCGACGAGAGAGGATGAGAGAATACGGAAGAGAGAGCGAGAGTTTGAAAGAAAAAAAACGGAAGAGTGAAGAGGAAGATTTTTTTTAAATGACAGGAAAAGTTAAACACGAAAAATCTCTCTCTCTCTCTCCCTCTCTCTCTCATTCACTCGCACAAGGAGCTCGCCAGGTAAAATTGGTGGTGGGTGGTGGTGGTGATGGAGGTGGAAACGCAAGTGATTGGAATAGGGGGGGGGGGCGGGGGGGGGAGGGGCAGAAAGAGAGGCGAACTCGCTTCTCAACTCCCCCTTCTCACGACGCCGCCGAAGCCTCCGCCGCCGCCTTGGGCCCCTTGCCGATCTTCGCGGTCAGGTCCACGGGCCCCTGAGCCGCGTGCGGGTGCTCGGAGCCCTTGTACACCTTGAGCTGCCTGAACAGCTCGTTGCCCAGCTTCCCCGAGGGCAGCATCCCGCGCACGGCCCGCTCGACGACGCGCTCCGGGATCCGCGCCTGCAGCTGCCTAAACGTCTCCTGCTTCTGCCCGCCGGGGCGGCCAGAGTGCCTGTAGTACAGCTTCTGGTCGGCCTTGCCCCCGGAGACCTCGACCTTCTCGGAGTTGACGATGACGACGTAGGCGCCGGTGTTCATCGAGGGCGTGTAGAGCGGGCTGTTCTTGCCCCTCAGCACGCCGGCGACGAGCGTCGCGAGCCGGCCGAGCGTCGCGCCCTCGGCGTCGACGATGTACCACCTCTTGGCGCCCTTGAAGGTGTCCCCGGCCCTGGGGTAGTAGGTCTGGTTCCAGAGGTCTGCGCCGAGGTTGGCCGGGGTGGCGACGGCGGAGGCGGCAGCGACGTCGGAGGCCGCGGCGACGGGGACTGAGGAGGTTTTGAGGAGGGGGAAAAAGAGAAGGGGGTCGAGAGAGGTGAGCCGTCAGAGGAAAAAAAAACGCGCGCTGGAAAGAGCGGGAGAGATCGCGCGCATTCGGCGCCTGAACGAGCCTTTATCGTCGCCTTTTCGGCGCAGCAGCACGCGGACAGGCACGAAGCAGAGCCTTTGCCAAGTGGAAGAGGAGTTTGGATGTAAACACAACTCGAGCGCGCCTCTAAAACAAGAGAGAAGATCGAGAAAACGAAGACGAGAAAAAAAAACGCACCAACAGCGGCGGCGGCGGTGGCGATGGCGCGGCGAGCGACCGGAGCGGCGGCAGCAACGCGAGCAGAGGTCGTCGACTGTTTTTCGGGGTTTTTTGGTTTTGATTGGGAAGGACGAGTGACGTGAGCATCAAGATGTGACGCTCTCAACGAGACGAACGAGCCCGTGCGAGCTGGCGAAGAGGGCCGAGTCCTCCATCGCCGCTGTCGTCGTGGTTCGACGAAATTGCCGACTTCGACAACACGGCGGCTGCAAGGCTCGGATGTCGAGGTGGAAAAACGGTGTCGTGCGCCTCTTTGATGGCCTTTTGGAGCAGTCGGTTCCCTTTAGAGGCACGAACAGGCCGTGCTTTTCCTCTCCGAGTTGGCGTCGCGGAAGCACAAGGGCTCGAGCTCGAGCGCGAGCGAGGGGCGTCGAAAGAGGTCTTCAACGCCGACTAGCTCCAAAAAGCCAAAGAGAGAAAGAGCATTCTTCCCCTCTCGTCTCTTTCTCTTTACCTCTCGGCGGACGCAGGGCGCCGTGGTCGACGCGGTAAGAGAGGCACCGCGCATCCTGCTACAGGTAAAAGGGCGCGAAAAGAGTGCCGGGAAGAGGGGAGCGCGGGGGGGAAAGGGGTGGGGAAAGAGAGTAGAATTTGCTCTCTGCTCTCTTCTTGCTCTGCTTTTGGTTTTCGATTAAGTGTCGAGAGCTTGCACACTTTCACTCGACCCGACGCGACTCGACTCAACTCGTCGGGGGGGAAAAAAGGGGAAAAAAGAAAAACTTCCAAAAAGGAGGAGCCATGTCGTCAGTTCGCCACTCCTCCCCTCGCCGTGGAGGCACGGCCTCCAACGACCTGCGCGCGAGGCCCGGGCAAGCAGACGCCTCGGTGAGTTCTGGCTGTTTTGGTTTGCTGCTTCAGGGGGGAGAGAAGAGGGCAAGAGAAGAGAAAAGAGCGATGAAGGGAGAGAAGCGGCGACACCGACGACGACGATGACAAAAAGACTCTTCAAGCCCGCCTCGCACGCCTCTTGTGTCTTTATCGTGACCGCCAAGGCTGCCTCGTCGAAGCATCATCTTTGTCTGAATTCACTGGGGCATAAGAAACTTCTTCAAAGGCCGCGCCGAGGAAGTGTCAGGCGGCGACGTTTTCGAGTCGATGGAACGAAAAAGGAAGAAAAAAAAACCGTTTTCGCTCTTCGTCTCTTTCGAAAAGATGGAAGCCATCCCTCCGTTGAGCGCCTCAAGTCCCCCTTGGGGCGCTCTCGCGCCTCCGTCGCAGTGCGCTCTGGGCTCACTTTACCCCACGCCTGTGGGGTTGAGAATGGGAGAAAGAGAGCTCGGAAAGCGGGGAGAGAGGGGGGGTGTTTTGAGAGTTGCGATCGCGGCGACGAGAGAGCGAGAGAGCGAGCGAGCGGAAAAAGGGAGACCTTTTTTTTCTTTTTCTTTTTCAACCTCCTCCTTCTCACCCCCATGGAAACAAAAAAACGCCCCCCTTCACCCCCCTTCCCCCCTCCTTCTCTCCCCCCCACCCCCCCACCCCTCTCTTTCTACCCATGTGAACCAACCAGGCCCTGTCCAAGAAGAGCGACGACGTCTCCCGCAGGGCCTCGTCGCACTCGGGCCCCCCTCCCTCCTCCGTCGCCCGCTTCTCGCGCAAGGCCGTCGCCGACGCGGCCGCCTGGGCGGGCAACATCTCGAGCTCGGTGCTGATCATCTTCGTCAACAAGTACCTGATGGGCAGGAAGGGCTACGACTTCCATTACGGTGAGTTTGGTTGGCAGTCAGTCAGCCAGTCCCTGCTTTTTTTTTTTTTCCCGTGGAGAAGGGGGAGAGAAATGAATGAGAGACAACGGGGAAAGAAAACTCAACCCTTTTTCCTCCTCTCCCCCCCCCCGGAAACCACCAAACGAAAAAACTCCTCAACTTCCAGCGACGACCCTCTGCGCCCTCCACTACCTCGCCTGCACCGCCTCGACCCTCGCCCTTAACGCCGCGGCCGGCACCAAGCGCGTCCGCATGCCCTCGCTTGACCTGCTGCTGTTCACGCTGACGGCCGACGCGTCGATCGTCTCGCTCAACCTGTCGCTGATGCTCAACCCCGTGGGATACTACCAGGTCGCCAAGCTGCTGATCATCCCGTTCGTGTGCCTGGTGGAGAAGTTTTGGTTTGGGAGGAGGTTCTCGGCCGGGGTCGTGGCCTCGGTCGCGACCGTCGCCGTCGGCGTCGCCGTCGTGACGGTGACCGACCTCTCGCCCTCCTCGGCCTCTTCCTCCTCGGCTGCTGCTGCCGCCTCCGGGGGCCTCTTGGGGACCTGCATCGCGGCCGTGTCTGTGGTCACGAGCGGGATGCAGCAGATCCTGTGCCGGAGCATGCAGCAGAAGCACGGGCTGACGCCGAACGAGCTGCTCTCCAACACGGCACCGGCGCAGGTGGGTCTTGTCGAGTTTTTTTTTTCGGTTTTCTTTCGACCTCG
>Ga0315287_10000819_pt1 | contig 27697 bp, 23 predicted proteins | sample YL17G11_0_MG_FD_205037 | JGI IMG/M metagenome (GOLD analysis project Ga0315287, IMG submission 205037) | Sediment microbial communities from Yellowstone Lake, YNP, Wyoming, USA - YL17G11_0 | ecosystem: Environmental > Aquatic > Freshwater > Lake > Sediment | place: USA: Wyoming | collected... | reverse complement strand
TCCTCGACAACAAGCCGGAGGAAACGAAGTATTTCTATCGCGACCTCGACAGCGCTGGCGGTCAGATGCACGGTAAGAACACTTACAGCATCACGTTCGCGAAAGGGCAACTGCCGCCAGTGAAAGGCTTCTGGTCGCTGACGCTCTACAACGAACACCACTTCTTTAACAAGAATCCGCTCAAGCGCTATTCGCTCGGCACGAAGAACAAGACGCTGAAATACAACGCCGACGGCTCGCTCACACTGTATGCCGGCGAAAAATCCCCCGGCAAGGATAAGGAAAGCAACTGGCTGCCCGCGCCGGACGGCACGTTCTCGCTCTACATCCGCAGCTACTGGTCGGAGCAACCCGTCCTCGACGGCACCTGGATGCCGCCGCAGGTCGTGAAGGTGAAATGATTCGCTTGTGAAACACGCGGGCTGGCCGAGTGGCCGGCCCGCGACTTCGCCAGCGAAACAAACAATGAAAGAATATGATCATGAACATGATGACAAGAAATATGTTTGCCGCTACGCTCATTTGCGGGGGGGCATTCATATCCGCCCACGCGGCGGACGAACCGCTGACACCTGGTTCCACCAGCCAGCCGCAATCCGCCAGCGACCTCGCGAAGCTCAAGCAGGACCCGGTGAGTGGATTGCGCCAGGTGATCTTGCAGACGCAGGTCAGCCCGAACCTGCCCGGTTCCGGAAAGACGGCGGCCAACTATTCCGTCCAGCCCGTCTGGCCGTTCTCCGTCAATGAGGATTGGAAGGTCATCACCTATACCATTCTGCCGGTGATTCAGCAGCCTGGCGTACCCGGCGAGGGTTACAAGGTTGGACTGGGCGACACGTTGATCAATCTTTTCTTCGCCCCTAAAAAACCGGGCGCGGTCGTCTGGGGTGTCGGTCCCGCCATCATGCTGCCGACGCGCACCGATCCGGCGCTGGGCAGCGACAGCTCCGGCCTCGGCCCGACGGCGGTGCTTTTCTACGCCAAGGATTCGTGGAGCGCCGGACTGGTTCTACAAAACATCTGGTCGCTGGGCGGCGAGGGTGCCAACAAGGTCAACGTCTTCGCCGCGCAATACATCTTCAATTACAACCTGCCGAACGGGTGGTTTCTCATGAGCAACGCGACCATCACGGGCAACTGGCTGGCAGCCTCGGACAACCGCTGGACCGTTCCGATGGGCGGCGGGTTCGGCAAGATATTCAACATTGGCAAGCAGCCGGTGAGCCTCTCGGTGCAGGCGTTCGACAATGTCGTCAAACCGACCAGCGGCGCAGATTGGTCGGGGATGGTTCAGTTATCATTCCTGTTCCCGTAAATCGAAACAAACAATCAATCGAAGAAAATCAAAACAATGAAAATGAAAACTCCCCAACTCCTCGCCGCCGCGCTGTTTTGCTCGCTGGCATTTAGCATCGCCAGTTCCTACGCCGCAGAGACGACCGGGAAGAAGACCTTCACCATCCTGCACACCAATGACCTTCACTCGAACTTTCTTGGGCTGGGCCCGGCTACGGACTACACCCCATTCAAGCTCAACGATGACGCGACCCGCGGCGGGTACGCGCGTCAGGCCACGTTGATCGCGCAGCGGAAGCAGGCCCGCAAAGCCCAAGGGCCGGTGTTGGTGCTTTGCGCGGGTGACTACAGCATGGGGACCGCGTTCGGCGCGGCCACCCGCGAGACCGGCGGCGAGTTACAACTCATGTCCCGGATGGGTTACGACGCCACCACCTTTGGCAATCATGAGTTCGACCTCGGACCTGACGGCCTGGGCCAGAGCATCAGCGCAGCCGCCAAAGCCGGCCACATTCCCGCGGTGGTCGCCTCGAATACCAAGTTCGCTGCCAACGACCCCACGCTGGCCGATCTCCATCGACTGACCAAGGCGGGCGTGATTCGCCCCTACATCGTGATCGAGCGCGGCGGTATTCGCTTCGGCATCTTCGGATTGCTCGGCAAAGAGGCGATGTTATACACCAGCGGCGGCGCGGCCAAGTTCGCCGATCCCATCGAGACCGCACGGGAGATGGTGAAAGTTCTCCGCGAGACGGAGAAGGTGGATGTGGTCATCGCGCTCAGCCACGGCGGCCTGACGAAGGGTGCGGACGGACGGTTCATCGACGGCGAGGACGTGCAAATACCCAAGGCAGTGCCGGGGATTGACGTGCTCGTCGGCGGCCACAGCCACACCTTTCTTAATGAAGCGATCATCGTCAACGGCCGCACGCCGGTGGTCCAGGCCGGGAAGAACGGCGAGAACCTCGGCGAACTGGTGGTGACGCTGGACGGCGGCAAACTGACGGTTGACTCCTACAAACTCCTCCCGATCGACGACACCATTGCCGGCGACCGGGCCATCGCCAAAGAGATCGAGAAGCTCAAGAAGAACGTCACCAAGCTGGTGTTCGCGTCGCGCGGTTACAGCGTTGACCAGCCGCTGGCCGTGGCGCCGCAGGACCTGTCCAACACGTTCGCGGACATTGCCGGCACCACCCTCCTGGCCAACCTCTGCACCGATGCCTTCCGGGAAGCCACGAAAGCGGACATCGGATTCTCCGCCAACGGCCTGATGCGCTCCCCTCTTACCCGGGGCAAGTCCGGCGTGCAAACCGTCTATGACGTGTTCGCCCTGGCGCCCCTCGGGGCCGGGGTCGTGGACACGACGGCCGGCAGCGCGCTGGTGACGGGCTGGTTCACCGGCCAGGAGGTGAAGAACATTCTCGAGTTCTTGCTCATAGATAACCCGGCCCATCCCGGCGAGTATTTTCCCCGAACCTCCGGCATGAGATTCCGCTACGACCCGTCGCGCCCGCGGTTCGACGTCGTGACGGCCATCGAGCTGGGAGACCTCGACCGCGGCTACCGCGCGATTGACATTACCGGGAAAGACGCGCGTCTCTACAGCCTCACGTGCCCCCTGTATCTCGGCCAGATTCTCGTGGCCATCCCCAAATACACCAAGGGCAAACTGCCGCTGGTGGCCAAGAACAAGGAGGGGCAGCCCCTCAGATCGAAGGTCGAGGCCCTCGACGACCCGCGCAGTGACACGCCCGACCTGCTGCCCCCGGCGGGCACGATGGACAAGGACAGCGTCGTGACCTCGACCCAGAAAGGCGCAGTCCGGGAGATCAAGGAATGGCAGGCGATCATGGATCATCTCCGCAACTTGCCGGTCAGGAGTCCGGGGGAACTTCCCATTATCCCGGTCGATGAGCGTGCCGCGGAAGTTCGGGCGATCAAAGAGGGCTGATCGGGTTTGGACGGAATAGAAAGCGACTGAGCTACCAACTAGATACCGAAAGGGTGCAACCATGAGAACCACATGCAGACAAAACCTGATCGCCACCACGCTCGCAGGCGCGTTGGCACTGGGGATGGTCTGCACACCCAGGGCATACGCGCAGTCGGAGGAATCCGAGCCGGCTCCGGCCCTCGGCCAGTTCGAAGCCGAGCCGCTGCCGCCGCCGGAGCACCCATTCCTCGTTCCCGATGTGCCGCAATCCGTGTTGGATCAGACGCAAATCAGGGAGCGATGGATAACGCTCAAGGTGGGGCTGGTGGCGCTCGCGGATTACACGGCGTTCAACCAGGACAGCGCCAGCATCGGGCAGGTCGGCAGACAGGAGGACCAGTGGGAAGCCCGCGCAGCGCGGTTGATGTTTCGCGGCACGCTTGGAACGGACTACAAGGTCGGCTATCTGATTGCCGGGGAATACAAGGGCTTCGAATCCGAGCCGGAAGAATTGTGGAGTCTCACCGATCTTTCCTTCATCTTTCCCCTTGGCGGCCCGGCAACGAAACTCACCGTGGGCAAGACCAAGGAGACGTTTGCCTACGAAATGGTCGGCGACGCCGCCAACCTGCCGCACCCGGAGCGGGTGCTGAGCCCGTTCTTCGTCTCTCGGAACGTCGGCGCTAAGGTGACTCACGTCTTTGGCGCCGACCAGCGCATGACCCTTTCCGGCGGCATCTTCAACGACTGGTTGGTGACCGGCGATGCGCTTTCCGACAGCGGCACGGATGCTTCGGCACGCTTCACCGGGCTCGCGTGGGACCAACGGGACGGCAAGAGCTTTCTGCACCTCGGAGTCTCAGGCCGTTACGCCGGGGCGGACAACGACACGCTGCGTTACAGGGGACGCCCCGAATCCAACGTCACCGACTATTACGTGGACACCGGCAATCTGCCCGGCGACCACGCTTGGCATCTTGGGCTGGAGGCGTTGTGGAACGAAGGGCCGTTCTCGGTGCTCGGCGAATACAATCGCGCCTGGGTGAGTTCTGCCGCATCGGGCGACCCGCAATTCTCCGGCTACTACGTCACCGGGAGTTGGATTCTGACCGGCGAGACCCGCCCCTACGACCGCACGGTGGGTTACGCCCGCCGGGTCATGCCCAAGGGCCGCTGGGGCGCACCCGAACTCGTCGCGCGGTTTTCTCATGAAGACCTCGACGACGGCGCAGTGCAGGGCGGCTCTTTTGACAAGACCTATCTCGGTATCAACTGGTGGGCGACCCGGCGATGGAAACTCGGCCTCGGTTGGGGCCGCACCTGGCTGGACCGTTTCGGCCAGACCGGCGTGACGGACAGTGTTCAAATGCGGTTCCAATGGATTTATTGACTATGAACACAATCAACAATAGAAAGGACAGAGCAATGAGAACCATACGCAGGCCAAGCCTCCTCGCCGTCACCCTCGCGTGGGCGGTGCTTATTCCCATCCCATCCGCGTTTGCGGACGAAACCAATCCCTGGCACTTCGATGCTTCCATGAACCTATTCATGGCAGGCCTGAGCGGAGATGTCGCCGTACACGGCGTACCGGCCAAGGTGGACTCCAGTTTTGGTGACATCTTGGAAAACCTGGAGATCGGTGCAGCGGGACGCTTCACAGCGGGTTATAACCGCTGGTCGCTCTCCACCGAGTTCAGTTACATGAGGCTGGGCGCCTCCGTGCCCGCGGTCAGTGTGGAGATGCGGCAGTGGCTGGTCGAGCCGTCGCTCGGCTACCAGTTCTGCGACTATTTCCAAGGCTTCGCAGGCGTGCGCTACAACAACCTCAGCGGCGATGTGACCTTTGCCGGGCTGCTCGGAAAGGTCGCCGCCGGCACGCAGGACTGGTGGGATCCCATCGTCGGCGCACAACTCAGTCTGCCGCTTGGCGGCAAGAAACTCACCTTGAACGGGCGTTTCGACGTGGGCGGGTTCGGCGTCGGCTCCGACCTCACGTGGCAGGCCTTTCCATATCTGAAATGGCATTTTAACAGGTGGGGTTCGGCGCAGATTGGTTATCGCTGGCTGGGCACGGACTACGAGACCGGCAGTGGCGAGAGCCTGTTCCGCTACGATGTGGTCGCCCAGGGCCCGCAAGTCGGGTTCACGGTCCGGTTTTGACACCCAAGAATCAGCCATTGAAACGGCATAGCCATGAAAACTACCGGCAGACCAATGGGGCGACAAGTTGGTTCGATTCTTTTTTTAGCCGCAGATGCACGCAGATTCACGCGGATAGCCTGGCTGGATCGGGCGGTCAGGCTCGTGCGAGGCTCCGCCGGTCGCAGGACATGCTTCGCCTGTCCGGCAGGCAGGGCCTGCCTGGGTGGGCTTCGTTCAGGACCTGCTTTTCAAGCGAGCTTGAACGCAGGCCCTTCCTCGCACACAGGCGACCGGCTTATGGAAATAGCGAGAGTACTTGAACAGAAAGATCAGGTTCTCTTGGACAGTCCTATACGGTTTCAACAAGACCCTGAGCCGATGTCTGGCGTGTGCCCTTGCTCAATCCGTAGAAAGGCGAATGGATCGATTTGACATGAGGAGTAACGATGGGCATTACTGAAAGTGCTATCGGTCTTGCAGGATGGCTGGCGGCTTCCTTTGCCACCGCGTGGATCGGCTCCCGGTATATGCCGGGCGTGTGGTATGCATCGCTCGTCAAGCCTTCATGGAATCCGCCGAACGCCATCTTCGGTCCTGTCTGGACTGTGCTCTATGTGCTCATGGGGGTGGCTGCCTGGCTGGTATGGCGACGGGCGGGGTTCGCTGGTACCGGCGGTGCGGCTCTGGGGCTGTTCGTCGTCCAGCTCGTTCTCAATGCGCTGTGGTCGTATCTGTTCTTCGGGCTGCATCGGCCGGGTATCGCGCTGCTCGATATCGTGGTTCTGTGGGTGGCGATCCTCATTGTTATGGTGCTCTTCTGGCGAGAGGATCGGGTTGCTGGCGCACTGATGCTGCCCTATCTTGCCTGGGTCGGCTTCGCCTCATTCCTGAACTTCGTGTTATGGCGGTTGAACGGCAGCCCCATGTCGAGCTGATTGAGGGGATGATGAAAGAAAACGAGACAATCCCGGAATTCACGTTGTTAGGAGGGCCATTGCACCGGTTGGGATGCCGGCTCGGCATGGTCCGGGGGACGATGAATACCTTTTGGCTGGGGGCGGCGCTCGGCCTGCTGGCATGGGGTGTTCTGATGGGGTTAGCGCTCCTGCAGGGGGTCGGGCACAAGGTGTTCTCGCTCTCCGTGATCGGGGGCCATGTCCGCCTCCTAGTGGCCATCCCTCTGTTTTTCCTGTGCGAATCGTGGGTGGTTCCCCGGATGGCGGAGTTTGTCCGCGATATCGTACGTTCCGGCCTCGTGCCTGAAGTCTCGCTGCCGACCCTGGCATCGGACATCCGCCGTATCAACCGGTGGAAAGACTCTTGGCTGACGGAAGTTCTTCTTGCCCTCGCGGCGTTTGGGTTACCCCTGATCGAGGCGATCGCTAAGGTGCCGGGCAGGACGGGGAATTGGTCGTCGCTCCTTGTCGAGACTGGGGGTAAGCTAAGCCCTATCCTTGGCTGGTATCTTGGATTCTGCTTGCCGCTCTTTCGATTTCTGGTCTTTCGCTGGCTCCTGCGGCTGGGGCTCTGGTGGTACTTCCTTTGGCGCGTGCAGAGACTTGATCTCCGCCTTATCCCGACCCACCCCGATCGCTCGGCCGGGCTGGGTTATCTGGAGGTCGTGCAGGAATACTTCACTCCCCTGGCCACAGCGATCTCGGCGGTCTGTGCGGCCTCTTTCGCTGAAGAGATATCCTCGGGGACAATGGCGTTTGGTGCCCTGTACCGCCTCGTTCCGATGGTGCTGCTTCTGATTGCGGTGCTGTTCATCGTCCCACTCTTCCTATTTGCGTCTAAACTACGGATCTGCCGGATCGCCGGCTTGAGTGAATACATGGGCATGGCGTCCCGCTATGTGGAGGCGTTTGACCGACGGTGGATCCGGGAGGAAAGGGCGACTGGCGAATCCATACTGGGTACGCCGGACCTGCCAGCACTGGCGACCCTGACCAAAAGCGTCGACGTTGTTCGCGAGATGCGGTGGATTCCCGCGAGCCGCAGGCTCATGGTGAGTCTTGCGGCCTCCGCGGCGGTGCCGCTGCTGCCGTTGGTCTTCCTGAAGTATCCGGTTGACGATGTGGCGGTACGTTTGCTTCGGACGCTGACGGGGTTGTAGATGGACAGGGAAGAGGAGAGAAAGTAAGATAAGGACAGTAGTCACTGAAAACTGAACACTGTGTCAACTTTGGCCAGAATGGAGGTCCAGAAAATATGATCACCATTAAAAAAAGTGGAGGTGCTGACCTTTATCCGGGAGGCGTCGGGGCAAGGCGGTGCGCACGTCTGCAGATCGCCATGCTCAGTGCCGTGTGTTGTGTAGTCGCCGTGCCTCAGCTCTTTGCTGCGGAGCCGACGCATGCAACAAACCCCGAGACCGGGCAGCATCATCTTAACATGGTGGAGCTTTTTCTCGGCAATACGTATGAACGTGCAGACGATGAAAGTGCGAATGGTATTTCCGTTGGTTTCACGTATGAACGCCGCCTTTCCGGTCTTCTGGGGGTCGGGGCATTCTATGAGTATGCCGCAGGCGATTTCGACAAGTGGAGTATTGGCGTCCCGCTCTTTGTTCACCCCTATGGAGGATGGCGACTTGCCCTTGCCCCTGGATTGGAGCACCGCGAAGGCGAGGATGCGTTTCTCCTCCGGGCAGGAGTGGCCTACGAATTCGAACTCTCTGAACGATGGGTTGTGATGCCTGAGTTCAACGTGGACCTTGTCGATGGCGAGGAGGCCTTCGTCTTTGGCCTCTCTTTCGGATTTGGATTTTAAGGACTTAAGGAGTGATGACGATGCAAAACAGTCTATGGATCAAGGTCATGGGTGTGCTGTTGGTGACGGCAGGGGTCAGTTCGGCACGGGATAAGCATGTGGAGGTGACTCCCTTTACCGGCTATCAATGGGGCGGTGAATGTGAGGATGAATTCACCGGAGTGGGACTGAAATTGGCGGAAGCAAGCAATTATGGCCTGATCGTGGATGTCGATATCGCACCGCCCACCCAGCAGCTTGAACTATTCTGGAGTCACCAAGCTACGGAATTGAACGTCAAAGGGGGGGGCTCCCTAGGCGATATGGATGTGGACTATTTCCATATCGGGGGTACCCAACAGTGGCCACGGGGTAAGGTCATCCCCTTTGTGGCAGGTGGGTTGGGGGTCACTTACTTCGATCCAAGTCTCGCTGGCGCAGGCAGTGCAACCAGATTTTCTATGGGTCTGGGCGGCGGGGTGAAGGTCATGGCCACCGAGCGCATCGGCGTGCGACTCGAAGCCCGTGGTCTGGCCACATTGGGTGACTCCGAGGGTTTCGTGTTTTCAGGCCATGACGGCACAGTGGTGGTCTTCACCCGTGATGTATTCTGGCAGTTTATGGTCAGTGCAGGCGTGATTGTAAGGTTTTAATGATGCCGGTGAGTAGGCCTACTTTTATTAGCCGCAGATGCACGCAGATTTCCGCAGCCCGGCTTCGGGCTGCGCCCTCAGCCGGAACCAACAATAACCCTAGCCGCCGCCTTGCTGTAAAATGCAGCCACAGAACAACTTACGCATGGTCTCCGGAATTATCTGGAAATGATTTCCAGTTGTTGCCAGTTAGCAATGCAGATGGCTCTCGCCGCTGTGCGGATCGGCGTACCAGGCTGGCTGGTGGAAACGCCCTATTGACAATACTCCAAATTCGCCGAAAATGGAGCGTATGAAAATCATCCCCCGCATCATCGAGGCCCGGCTGCGTCAGACGCTGGATCGGCAGAAGTCGGTGCTGTTGCTCGGGCCGCGCCAGACCGGGAAGACGACGTTGGTGGAAACGCTGAAACCCGACCTGCTGTTGAACTTTCTCCGGCCGGAGGTGCGGCAACGTTATGAGCGTTCGCCCCAACTGCTCGGCGCGGAAATCGAGGCACTGGCCGAACGCGTGCGCGGACGCAGACCGCTCGTCGTCCTCGACGAAGTGCAGCGAGTGCCGGAGTTGGTGAATTCGGTCCAGGACCTGGTGGACCGGCGACTGGCCCGCTTTGTTCTCACGGGGTCGTCCGCCCGCAAGCTGCGCCGGGGCCCGGGCGTCAACTTGTTGCCTGGCCGCCTGTTGCCCTTGCGCCTCGACCCGTTGTCGCTAGCCGAGCGCGTCCCGCCGACGCTGGAGGAAGCTCTGTTGGATGGCAGCTTGCCGGGCCTGGTGCTGGCGGAAGACGACGCGGCGAGGGAAGAAGATTTGCGGGCCTACACGACGCTCTACCTGGAGGAGGAAGTGCGGGCCGAAGCGCTGGTGCGCAACCTTGGCACCTTCTCTCGCTTCCTGCAACTGGCTGCGATCGAAGCCGGCAACATCAGCCACTTTCGTGGCATCGCCCAGGAACTCGGCGTGCCCCACACCACGGTGGCCGGCTACTATGAAATCCTGGAAGACTGCCTGATCGCCGAGCGGATCGAGGCGTTGTCCGAGAGCCGCACGCGGAAGAAACTCACCAAGTCGCCCCGCTACCTGTTCTTCGACCTCGGTGTGCGCCGGGCCGCGGCCGACGAAGGCCGGCGCCTGCCCCCCCGCGTGCTCGGTGCGTTGTTCGAACAGTTCGTCGGACTGGAACTGCTGCGTGCTACGCGGGAGGTCTCCTCGCCTCTGAAGCTCCAGTTCTGGCGCGATCCCGACGGGCCGGAAGTGGATTGGATCGTGGTGGGTGACGACCGCTGGGTGCCGGTGGAAGTGAAATGGAGCGACGCGCCGACGGACCGGGATACGCGGCATCTGCAAACGTTCCTCTCCGAGTATCCGAAGGCGTGCGAAGGAGTCGTGGTCTGTCGCACGCCCCGACGTTTCAAGATCACCCCCAAAATAACGGCCATTCCCTGGCAGGAGATTCACAGCCTGGTGGGAGTCTGACATGGGTTAGCCAATGACCAAACCAAGGAGATAAAAATGATAACCACACGCAGACAAAACCTCATCGCCGCAGCGCACCGTTTCCATTGCCTCGCTGCAACGAAGCTTTGCCTGTGTCTCGCGGCGGCTGCGCTGTTCACCGGCTGCACGCATCTCGGCCCCAAGACCGTTTCCGTGGACCGCTTCGACTACAGCACGTCCATCGCCGACTCGTGGAAACAGCAGACGCTCCTCAACATCGTCAAGCTCCGCTACATGGATCTGCCGGTGTTCGTAGATGTGGCGTCCATCGTCGCCGGGTATTCGCTGGAAACAGCCTTCACGGCCGGCGGGAGCCTGCCGCAGACCTCCGCCCTCGGCGGCGACACAGCCACGTTGGGTGGATCGGCCAGGTTCACCGACCGACCCACCATCACTTACGTGCCGTTGACCGGGGAAAAGTTCCTGCGTGGACTCATCACGCCGCTTGATCCGAAGAACATCTTCTTCATGCTCCAGGCCGGTTATCCGGCAGACTTTATCCTGGGTCTGACCGTCGAGTCGCTCAACGGGGTGCGCAACCGTTCGACGGCGGGCGGCGTGGTCCGGGAAGCGGACCCGGAGTTTGTTCGCGTGCTGGAGTTGCTGCGCGACGTGCAGGCGGCCGGAGCGGTCGGGATGCGTGTGGAGGAAGACAAGGCCAAAGGCTCGACTGCTGTGCTGTTTTTCCGGCGGGACGACCTGCCCGCCGACATCGTGGCGAAGGTGGAGGAAGTCCGGCGGTTGCTCAAGCTGCCGGCGGAAGGACAGAAATACGTGCTCACCTATTCGCCGGTGCGCGGGGCGGAGAATGAACTGGCCGTGAACAGCCGTTCCATGCTGCAGATCATGACCGCCTTAGCGAGCTACCTGGACGTGCCGGAGGTGCACCTGAAGGAACGCCGCGCGAGGCCCGCATTCGAAAACGCCGCCCCGGAGGGCCGGCTGGACGCCGTGCTGATCCACAGCGGCAAGGAAAAGCCGGCGGACGCCTTTGCCGCTGTGTACTACCGCAGGCACTGGTTCTGGATCGATGACGGTGACTGGAAAACGAAGCGTGCGCTCACGGCCGTCATGTTCTTCTTCACCCTGGCGGACACCGGCACCAACGAGAAGCTGCCGTTGATCACTATCCCCGCGCAATAGCCCATCCATCGATGGATCAGGACTCATGAATTCGAATCGAAACAAGATGACAGCCAGGGTAGCAGGCATTTCGGTTGCCCTGATAGGGCTGGGGTTGGCGGTCCAGGGCTGCGGAGCCCATCGCGTCGGTTCCCTACATCCTGTCGCAGACACGAACTCCGTCAGCACGCGCAGCGCGGCCGCCACGGGTTCCCATGCGCCGGACCTGAGCTGGGTCCCGCCGGATGACGCCTTTGACTGGATTCAGCTCAAATCCGGCGAGTGGCTTAAGGGCCGGCTCAAGGCCATTCAGGATCGCAAGCTTGAATTCGACAGCGAGGAGTTGAAGGACTTGACATTCGACTGGAAAGACATCCGCCAGGTGCGCTGCCCACACTTCCTCGATGCTTTATTCGTGGACCGCACGAATGTGTCCGGCCCTATCACGATCACCCCAGAGGAGGTCAGGGTGGGCGGTGCAGAGCCTCGCGTCTTTCCCCGTGACCAGCTTCAAAGCCTCACGCGAGGCGGTGCCAAGGAGGTGAATTTCTGGTCGGGCAAGGGGTCGCTCGGGTTGACCCTGCGGGCGGGTAATACCCGGGCGGTGGATTACAACGCCCAGGCTCACCTGCAGCGCCGCACCCCGGCCACGCGCCTCAGTCTCGATTACATCGGCAACGTCAGCAGCGCTGACGGCGCCGAGAACTCCAACAATACCCGCGTGAACACCGAGTTCGACCTGTGGCTCTCGCGGCGATTCTATCTCATCGCGCCGTCCGTCGAGTACTACCGAGATCCGTTTCAGAATCTGGCGTATCGGGTCACGGCCGGCGGCGGACTCGGCTACGATATCGTTGACCGCCCGAATCTGAACTGGAACATCTCCACCGGTCCGGCTTACCAACACGCTGTATTTGATTCCATCCAACCCGGGGAGCAACCCTCGAAGGACACCGCCTCGCTCACGTTTGGCACCCGCTTCGACTGGGACATCACCCGCCGCACCGATTTGATCCTGGAATACCGCGGCCAATACACCAGCCGTGAAGTCGGTGAGACCTTACACCATGCCGTCAGCACACTGTCGATCGAACTGACCAAACGCTTCGACCTGGATGTCTCTTTCACCTGGGATCGCATCAGCCAACCCAAGGTTGGCGAGGACCGTGTGCAACCCAAGCCGGATGACTTCCGCCTCATCGTCGGGTTAGGAATGGATTTCTGATCCCGAGGTTTGACCAAGGCTTTCGATGTGTATCGAACCTTGGAGACCAAGAAGGTAACGGTCTTGCGACCGACCGCCGTTGCCGGTTTTAAAAAAGATGTGAAAGGAGTTGGTTTATGAAGATAGTTATGCTTATTGCGGGGGTGTTGCTGACGGTGCCCATGTTGACACTGACGCCTGACGTACTGGCAGATGAGGCCGGAGGATCAACGGACGAAGACCTGGCCAAGAAACTGGCCAATCCTGTGGCGTCGTTGATCAGCGTGCCGCTGCAGTACAATTACGACGATGGATTCGGCCCGAACGACAAGGGCTCCAAGTCCGTGCTGAACGTACAGCCGGTCATCCCGTTCTCGCTCAATCAGAACTGGAATCTGATCACCCGCACCATCATCCCTTTGGTTTCCCAGCAGGACCTCCCGGTGGAGGGACAGGATGAGTCCGGACTCGGCGACGTCATGCAGAGCTTCTTCTTCTCGCCGAAACAGCCGGTGCATGGCTGGATCCTGGCGGCCGGTCCCGTTGCCCTTTATCCCACCGCGTCTGAGGACACCCTGGGCGGCAAGAAGTGGGGTGTGGGGCCGACCGGGCTTGTCATGCGCCAGCAGGGACCTTGGACCTATGGACTGCTGGCCAACCACCTTTGGTCCGTGGCCGGTGACGATGACCGGCCGGACGTCAGTGCGACGTTCCTGCAGCCTTTCGTCTCCTACATCACGAAGACCAAGACGACCTTCGGGCTGAACACCGAGTCCAGCTACGACTGGGAAAACTCGCAGTGGGCGATACCGGTGAATGCGACGGTGGCGCAGTTGCTGAAGGTCGGGCCACAGATCTTCCAGGTGACCTTGGGTGTCCGCTACTGGGTCGAATCGCCGGAGAACGGGCCGGAGGGTTGGGGCGCGAGGGCTGTCGTGACGTTCCTGTTTCCAAAGTAGGTGCAGGCAGTGAATCGAATTGCATACCAAGAAACGGTGAGAGGCCACGTTCGGCGGTTCAGTATGGCCTGTGTGCTGGCCCTGGCCATGGGGCCTTTGACTGCCTTCGCAGGGATGGATGACGTCCTGGAGGCCTTCCGTCAAAGCGAGTTCAGCTTTGCCCGGTCCACTTCCGAGGTGCCGTTCTACCCCGTCGGCTGGGCGCAAAATAGTTACTATCCGCAGGCTCGATTCAGAGATGAGGGCGGTGTGTTGCCCGATGGGGAGGTCGTGGAGAATACCTTCAACGTTGGGCTCTTGCTGCCTGCATATATCGCCCGGCGCGACATGCTCTTGCTGGGTGGGGACATGGCGTGGGACAACCTAGACGCCAGGTCCGGCCCGTATGGGGACCAGCGTATCCTGCGACTGTCGCCCGTGGCCGCATGGCTGCACCAGTTTGGAGAAAAGGAAACCGTAGGCGGTTTTGTGGCGCCCATTCTCAGCCAGGAACGGCAAGGGGATCAGGCGTGGGGGACGAGCGGGTACGGGGGCGTCATCGGCATGCACTGGTGCAGCGATGAGTTTCAGTGGCTCTATGGCGCAGTTTACGAATACAGCTTCGGCCGGCATGCCGGATACCCTTATCTCGGTTTGCTCTGGATGCCGACGCCTCGATGCTCGCTCGCACTGGTGTTTCCATGGCCCTCCTTCACCTATGCACCCACGGATCGCTGGATTATCCAAACCGGCATCAGCCCGGGCGGTTCATCGTGGGTGAGGCGAGGCGAGGGCTACGAGAACACGGAGTCATTGGGTTCATGGAATCTTACCGCCGGCGCGGGCTATCGTTTGCATGGAAAGATCTGGCTGTTCGCAGGGGCGGGGGTGGCGGGTCTGCGGGGCGTGGAAATCGAAAGCGGCGGAGATCTGACGCGATTCGAGTCGAAGCCCAGCCCTGTGTTTACCCTGGCGATGCAATTTCGCCCCTGACCCGGTGCAATGCGTTATAATGACGAATCCATCCCATACTAATGAAGAAGTTCGTGGATAAAAATAGATCTGGTAGGATGAAGGTGGCGACGCTGATGCTGGCACTCGTGCCGGCCCAGTCGCTCATGGCGGCAGACCCAGGGCCATCACAGCCTGCCGCAACCAGCCAGACACCCTCCAAGATTCGTTCGGCCGAGGATGGCTGGCTGGATCTCAGCGGGTTCATTGACCAGGCCTATGGTTTCGCTCCGATCGTGATTCCCATCACCGAGCCGGCGGTCGGCTACGGTGCCGCGGGCGGACTGGCGTTCATTGACAAACCCAAGGGTGAAGCGAAGGCCGGCTTTGGCCGGCCGGACATCACCGCCGTCGGCGGACTCGGCACGGAAAACGGCACCTGGGGCGCGATGGCCGGCGACTCGCGTTATTGGCTGGACGACCGGTTGCAGACGCTTGTGGGCGGGGTCTATGCCTCGGTGAATCTCGACTTCTACGGCGTCGGCAAGGACGGGGTGCTGAAGGACCATCCGCTTACCTACAACCTCCAACCTGTGGGTGGCCTGGCGCAAGCGAAGTATCGGCTCGGCCAGTCTCGTGTTTGGGTCGGGCTCAGTTATGCACTGGCCACCACACAGATCGAGTTTGACGCACCGGCCGCGACGCCCGGTCTGCCGGATTTCCAACGGGAGTCCCGCGTGGGCGGGCTGACGCCGTCGCTCACCTACGATTCGCGGAACACCCTCTTCACGCCGACGCGAGGCACATATGTCGATGCGTCAGCAGGTTTGTTCAGCCAGGCCCTGGGCGGCGACGATGAGTTCCAGCGAGTCAACCTGACCGCCATGCACTACCTGCCGCTGCATTCGAGCCTGACCCTGGGCGTGCGGGGCGATGGCAAGCTCAGCTTCGGCGATGTGCCGTTCTATGTACGGCCGTTCGTGGCTCTGCGGGGCGCTCCGGCCATGCGCTATCAGGGCGAGTACGTGGCGCAGATCGAGGCGGAACTTCGGTGGCAATTCTGGGAGCGTTTCAGCCTGGTCGGTTTCGCCGGCAGCGGCGTGGCGTGGAATGACTTTGATCGCTTCGACAAGACGCTCACTGTCGTGACGGGCGGCACCGGATTCCGTTATGAACTGGCTAGAAAATACGGGCTGCACGTGGGCATGGACGTGGCCTTCGGCCCGGACGACCCGGTCCTTTACGTGCAGTTCGGCAGTGCCTGGATGCGGCCATGAAATAGATCCTCGAAAGTATGACTATGAACCTCGAAGATATCATCAAGAAACTCACCTCGGGCGACATCCCTGCCTGGGCAATGGGAGGAGCGGGAATCGTTCTGCTCCTGATTGTGATGAAGGCATCCAAGGGTTTCATGAAGGTGATCCTACTCCTGCTCGCGCTAGCCTTGCTGGCCGGAGCCGTGGGGTGGTATCTCCACAAGCATGGCCGAATATGATAAACTACCATACCCTATGTCTCCATAACTGAACAACAAGGCTTATGGCGATCCCTAAACTCATTGTGTGTACAGCATTGGCGTTGGCCCTTGTGACCGGCTTGGCTCGCTGTTTCATTCTTGCCATCGGCGCGGTGTCACCGGCGTGCGCCGCTGAGGCGCCGCAGAGCGGTCCGACAGCGGCTCCGGCTGTATCCGTCCCTGCGCCGCCCCTGGCCGGCTCTTCCAGTTGTCGGGAGTGCCACGCGGTGTTCTATGAGAAGTGGGCGACCTCGCACCACGGACTGGCCATGCAGCCGTTCACGGCGGACCTCGCGGCTGGGCAACTGAAGCCGCTGCCGGAGCCCATGCCGGTTCGGGACCGCTGCTATCGAGTCGATCTCGACGGCGGAAAGGGCTGGGTCGTGGAGAGTGGCCTGGAGGGGGAGAAGAAGTATGCCATGGAACACGTCCTGGGCGGCAAGAACGTGTTCTACTTCCTGACGCCGATGGATCGCGGGCGGCTGCAGGTCTTGCCCGTCGCCTACGACGTACGCCGGCAGGAGTGGTTCGACACGACCGCCAGCGCCGTCCGCGGACTGATGCACTTCGAGGACGAGGTGCTCGACTGGCGGGCCCGGCAACTGACGTTCAACACCTCGTGCTTCGGTTGCCACGTGAGCCAGTTCTCGTCCAATTACGACCCGAAGACCGACACCTATCACAGCGCGTGGGCGGAGCCGGGCATCAGTTGCGAGACCTGTCATGCGACCGGTGCAGAGCACGTGAGGGTGTTTCGCGGCCTGCCAGCGGGGCAAGAGCCGGACGACATCCGGATCATCAGCACAAAGAAGTTCTCGGTCGAGCAGATCAACGATCTGTGCGCGCCGTGCCACGCGAAGTCGATGCCGCTGACCTCCTCCTTCCGGCCCGGCGAACGCTACTTTGACAACTACGATCTGGCCGGGCCGGAGCACAGCGACTTTTACCCCGACGGGCGCGACCTGGGCGAGAATTACACATTCACGTCATGGCGGATGAGTCCGTGCGTCAAGTCCGGCAAGCTGAGCTGCATGCACTGCCACACGTCGAGCGGGCGCTACCGCTTTGCCGAGAACAGCAACCAGGCGTGTCTGCCGTGTCACCAACAGCACGTGGAGCACGCCACTGACCATACACGCCATAAGCCCGACAGCACGGGCACCCGGTGCGTTGCCTGCCACATGCCGACCACCGAATTCGCGCGGATGCGGCGCAGCGACCATTCGATGCGGCCTCCCATGCCCGCCGCGACGCTGGCCTTCAAGTCACCCAATGCCTGCAATCTGTGCCACAAGGACAAGGACGCGGCCTGGTCCGATCGTTACGTCCGCGAGTGGCGGACCCGCGACTATCAGGCACAGACCCTGCGCGTGGCTGCGCTGATCAGCGCAGCCCGCCAACGCGACTGGAAGCCGCTGCCGGAGATGCTGGCGTACAGCACGAACGGAAACCGCGACGAGGTCTTTGCCACGGCACTGATCCGTCTGATCTACACGTGCGAGGAGGCCCGCAAATGGCCCGCGATCACGCAGGCCGTCAAAGACTCGTCGCCGCTGGTGCGGGCCGCGGCCGCAGAGGGGTTGAAGAACTGCCCGACACCGGACGGCCTCAACGCCCTGGTCGCGGCGACGCGTGACGAGTACCGTCTCGTACGCGTCCGCGCAGCCTCCGCGATGGCGGGTGTCCCACGTGAGCGGCTGAGCGAGGCGGACCGGCTCACCTTGCGGCGCGCCACCGATGAATTCCTGGCGGTTGCCAGGGCCCGGCCGGATGACGCCAGCTCACATCACAACTTGGGCAACTACTACATGGAACGTCGCGAGTTCGACTTTGCGGCCGCGTCGTTTGAGCGTGCCTTTCAACTGTTGCCGGACGTCGTAGCACCCCTGATCAACGCCTCCATTGTGTACAACCTCGCCGGGCGGAACGACCGGGCCGAGGACTGCCTGTGGCGGGCCCTCAAGGTCGAGCCGACCAATGCCGCCGCCAACCTGAACCTGGGGCTCCTGCTGGGTGAGCTGAACCGTCCGACGGAGGCGGAGACCTCGCTGCGAGCGGCATTTAAGGCTGATCCCCGGTCTGCCACAGCCGCCTACAACCTGGGCATCCTGCTTGCCGCGGAGCGACCTGACGAGGCACTCAATTGGTGCCGCAAGGCGCATGCTTTGGAGCCGCAGAACCCGAAGTTCACATATACGCTTGCCTTCTACCTGCACGCCCGGGGAGCGCGCGGCGAGGCGGTCACCCTGCTGCGTACGGTGACGGACCTACGCACGGCCTATCTCGACGCGTATATGCTTCTGGGGCGGATCTACGAGGATGACGGGCGAAAGGGGGATGCGATTGAGCTCTACAGGCGGGCCGCAGCAGTGGAGCCCTTTGCGACCGAGGTGCGGCAGCAATTCTCCGCACGCGCGGCTTTACTCTCGGGAAGGCGGTGAGGATCAGTGGATGCTTGTGTCATAGAAGCTGTGGAGTCTTCTCCAGCATCTTCTACAATAGATTTGGAGATCTTTTCTTGAACCACGAACCACACGAAAAGACGAACGCTGGCGCGGGTTCGGGGCGTCTGGGTTATGCGAGGGTCCGCCGTCAGATCCACGGCTTACGCCGTGCCTTGGAGGCATGGCCTCCAAGGGTGTCCTTCGCCCGAGCCGGCTCTGCAAGCGAGCTTGCGACGCCGTCTCAGACGCGGCCACGACCCGACGGCTCAGGCTGGCTGTGAATCTGCCTACTGTGTGGAAAAGGAAGTGGAAGGGACTGACCTGTGCAGATCAAGCCGTACGCCCGTGGGCAAGCAGGGCTCCGTGGAGCAAGCTTGCTTGCAGAGCGGAGACCCGTTCGGCTATGCTCAGGGCATGCTCTGCGCAACTCACCCGGCAGGCGCCTGCCTGACGGATGGACGCGACAGCGTCCGCGTACGGCGGTGCTCAAATCGCGGAAGGACTCCCGCTACGGCGTCAGCGTTCGTACTACTACTTGTTCAAATCTTGTTTTCTTGCGCAGATTTTGGTTGCGGCTAACGGCCGCGCTGGGGGTTTGGTGTGGTTCTTGGTTCAATATCTGGAAATTCTTTCCAGTTGTTGCCGGCTAGTAGTACAGAATGTAGAACTCAGAATGTGGTAGCCTGTCGGGGGCGATGCTGGTGCGTCATGGGCTGGTAGGGTTTGCATCGTAGCAGAACGGCCTAAGCTCGCAGTCCTGGCATTGCGGTCGTTGCCTGCCGGTGCAGTCCTCCAGGATGCCGATCCTGGACAGGGCAAAGTCGTATTTGACCGGGTCGTCCGGTTCGATCTGTGCGAAGCGGCCGGTGACCTGGATTGCCGTGGACAGCGACACGGTCTTTCGATCATACAGGCCCAGGATGCGGCAGAGACGACGCATGTGGGTATCCATTGGGACAATGAGCTTGCGTCTGTCGACCGCCTTCCAAAGCCCCAGGTCCACGTCGTCCTTGCGGACCATCCATCGCAGGAATAAGTTCAGCCTCTTGCAGGCACTGCCTGCCGCAGGCCTGGTCAGCAGGTATTGCAGCCCTGGGCCGATCCTGCCGTCATGCTGCGAGGCGAACCGGTCAAGCAATGAGCTGCAGAACCGGTCCAGGCCTGTGACGATCGTCTGATCTGAGGGGCTGTAACCTCGCAGGAAAAAGGCCTCCAGGCTTCCGCCTTGTAGGATCGCCCAAGCCAGCACCTCCATCAGATCTGCCACATCGTCGCCGCTCGTAAAGCGGTGCTTGAAATCCCTCAGGTGACGTCGATGCGCAGTCCTAAACGAGCGTACAAAATCGCCTGGGCTTGTACCCATGCGGGCAAACAGGTCGCGGAGGCTCCTGGCGATCTGCTCCACCCGGCCATACGCCAGGCCGGAGGCCAGCAAGGCCACGATCTCCTGGTCTGCGGTCTTGGCGTAGTGGTAGACGAACTGCAGCGGATCAGGCGGGATCAGAACGCGGCGGTTGTATTTGGCGTAGAGATGATCCAGGATGCCCTTGAGATCAGGGTTAGGGATAGCTTGTTTACGCCCGGAGATTGCCACTTTGCGCACCATTTCACTCATAACAGGTTTTTTGCAAAATGGACATTCGACCTACTTTGGGAGGGAAAAATCGGTTACACGATTTTTCCCTCCCAAACTCTATAGACTGGACAAAGCACGAGTCAGGCCGATTCTTCAAGGAAATCATGAAACAGATTTCCTTGAAGAATATAGGCCGAATGTCCATTTTGCAAAAGTTTACTCATCAGACACCAGGGACATCGCCGTTGATCCGCCAGTCACCATGCCCCGTCGGTGACGCTGGCTACGAATCGTCCATCTTGTCTGAAGACCGTGACCCGGCAGTCGAACAACCGGCTGAGCGTGTCGCTGGTCAGGACCCGCTCGTGGCTTCCTGCCTCCAATACTGCTCCCTTCTTGAGCAGGACTACCTGGTCCACCGTTCGGGGCAGTTCATCCAGGTGGTGGGTGACGACGATCACGGTAGGGGGGGTGGATCTGGCTGAGAGTCTCTCCAAGGCACCCACGCACGCAGCCCTGGCCCCCATATCCAATCCCGCGGTCGGTTCATCCAACAACAGGATTCGGACATCGCCCACCATCGCCCTCGCCAACAGGGTCTTCATCTGTTCGCCGGTGGACAGCCTTCCAAAGGGATGCTCGCGGAGAGAGGCCAGGCCCATGGCCTGGATCTCGGCATCGACGTGGTCCACCTGCAGTGGGTTCAACTCCGTCCCGATCGGCAGCATGAATGCGCCAAACAGCCCGGTGGCCACGACCTCCCACACTGGGCTTTCGGCTGCAAATCCGGGACTGCGGGAAGGCTCCACCATGCCGATGGATCGCCGGACATCAGAGAGGTCCACCTGGCCAAACGACCGGCCTTCTACGATGACCTCGCCGCTGCTGGGCCACATGAAGCCGGCCAACACGGCGACAAGTGCGGACTTGCCCGAACCGTTGGGGCCCAGGATCGCGCAGCAAGATCCCTTGGGGATGCGAAGATCCACGTCCCGCAGGATCGTGCGATCCCCGCGGACTAACGTGATGTGTCGAAGTTCGATTGCCGTAGTCAGTAGAGACTCCACGGTCTGCACGCCTTGGCCCGCCTGGCCAGCCAACACAAACGAGATGTCCACGTCTTGCCTCCCTTGCGATCGGCCGTCTCTTGGCTCCTTCGGTGGTCTTAATTCTAAGCCGGCCAGGGGGCTATGACAATGGCTTCGTCGATAATTATGCCTTATGGAGGCCCTTGCCGTTGTGTTCGTGATCGCATGGAGCTACGTCTAGCCCTGCCTCAAGGCACTGGTCAGGAGACGGACGTGGTGGAATTCCTCCTGGAGGACGCGGTCGATGATGTCCTGGTCTTCCGGAACCGGCACAAAGTCCTTGAGGCCCGTGTAAAATCACCGTGTCCTTCTCCTTTCTTTTTCCATAGGGAAGGTGTATAATCCTATGATGAGTGGGGCTTGGAACGTTTGGGCCCTTGGCAGTGTCGGAGGATGTGGTGATAGGGGCAAGAAGACAACTTGTTCTTTCCTTGATAATGTGCATCGAGGCATTGGCCTCAAGTCCCAAGCACGTCATGTTTGCCTTCGTAGACCATTTTGAGCCAACGAGCCCTGTGCCTGACGATGAGGTGAGAATGTGGGTTGACGATTACATCGCCATGGCCAGCCGTCACGTTGATGCAGACCGCCGGCATCCCATCCATTCCTATTTCCTCATCTCCCACATTCAGCCGGATCGTGTGCAGGCGGCCCTGATCAAACTCAATCAGGCCACGTATGCCGGATATGGCGAGGTTGAATTCCATTGCCATCACGGGGTCCAAGACGAAGGCAAGCGAAGTGAGAAAGAGGCAACTGATGAGCTTCTTGTTAAGATATTGCAGGCCAAATCCTATTTCAATATGCAGGGTGCCCTTGTTACGGCTGAGCCGGTGCCGAGATTTACTTTTGGATTCATCCACGGGATGTGGGCCCTCGACAATTCGAGGTTAGAGAAGTGGCCGGACCCCAGCAATCCCCACCGTGCCTGGTGTGGTGTAAACCGGGAACTGGAACTCTTGGGCCGGCAAGGCGCGTATGCGGATTTCACATTTCCTGCGTGGGGATCCATGGAACCGCATATAGAGGATGCCATTCTCTACGCTTCCGATGATAACATGCCGGCTTCCTACCAAGACAGGGCCAATGTCCGTCTAGTCGAGGTCGGTCAACCGCCGCGCGGCGACCTGATGATCGTCGAAGGCCCGCATGAAAACACGAATATAGGCGTTAAGCCCGGCGAGTATAAGAACTGGCCCAATATGTCCAGAATGCACGAGTGGGTAGCTCACAACGTCCACGTGATCGGCAATGATGACTGGATTTTTATCAAGGTCCATACCCACGGATTAGCTGGAGACGTTGCCAACCCGTTGACCTGGGAGTGCTTCTTTGGGTCCACTATGGACCGATTCTATTCCGAGGTCGAACGGTATTACAATGACGGTATAGACTGGAAGCTGCATTACGTCAGTGCGAGGGAGATGTACAACATCATCAAGGCGGCTGAAGCGGGGAGGACGGGTGACCCTGGCGCCTACCGCGATTTTCTGATACCTCCATACGCGAATATGGTCATACTAACGGCGAACTCGTACAGACTTGACACGTACGAGGCAGGGACGGTCATTCTGGAGATGCTCGACACATCTGCACCTGTTGATGTGAGCCTCAAGGGGTTTAGTGTCGATGCAGGTGTCGTGGAGTCCGAGGATCCAGCGGGCCCCTGGCAGTCTTCTGATGCCACTCAGGAACCAGGCCAGTTCGGAGAGCTGCATATATTAGACACAACACCCTCCCGCTACTACTGCATAGTTTCGCCAATGGGACAATCCTAATCCATCCATTTCTCAGGCGGGGCCGCTCCACGAGATTGTGTTTGGCGGAGTGCTAGGATATAATTCGGCCTCGTTCTTAGAATCATGATTTTGTTCAGGAGTCCGTTCAATGGTGGATCGGAAGAAAGTCGAAAAGGTGGTCTTGGCGTACAGTGGGGGACTGGATACCAGCGTGATCCTGCCGTGGTTGAAAGAGACCTACGGCTACCAGGTGATCGCATTTGCCGCCGAGTTGGGGCAGGGCAGCGAGCTCAAGGGGATTCAGCGAAAGGCCCTGGCCAGCGGTGCGATCAAGTGCGTGGTCAAGGACCTTCGCCGGGAGTTTGTCGAGGACTACCTGTGGCGGATGCTCAAGGCGGGGGCCGTGTACGAGAACGGCTACTTGCTGGGCACGAGCATTGCAAGGCCGTTGATCGCCAAGCATCAGGTGGACGTTGCGCACGCCGAGGGCGCCGCAGCCGTGGCCCATGGCGCCACCGGCAAGGGCAATGATCAGGTGCGGTTCGAGTTGACTTACATGGCCCTGGACCCGAGCCTGAAGATCATCGCCCCGTGGAAGGACCCGAAGTTCACCCTCACCAGCCGCGAGGCGGCCATAGACTACGCCAGGAGACACAAGATCCCGATCGATCAGACCAAGAAGAAGATCTACTCGCGGGATCGCAACCTCTGGCACATCAGCCACGAAGGGGCAGACCTGGAGGACCCGGCCAATGAACCCAAGGACGATCTCTACGTGATCTCGCGTCCCGTGTCCAAGGCGCCGAACAAGCCCGACTACGTCACGATCGGCTTTGAGGATGGCGTCCCGGTCAAGCTCGACGGACGCGCGGTCAACTGCGTCAGGATGGTCGAGATCCTCAATCAGATCGGAGGCAGGCACGCGGTGGGCCAGGCCGACGTGGTGGAGAACCGGCTGGTGGGCATGAAGTCCCGCGGCGTGTACGAGACCCCGGGCGGCACGATCCTGATGACTGCGCACCAGGCATTGGAGACCTTGACGCTCGACCGGGAGACCCTGCACTACAAGCCGCAGCTAGCCCTCAAGTACGCGGAGATGGTCTACTACGGCCAATGGTTCTCGCCGTTGCGCCAGGCCCTAGATGCCTTCGTGGACGTCACCCAGCGGGCCGTCACGGGAAAGGTGACCGTCAAGCTCTTGAAGGGCCGTTGCACGATCGCCGGCATGACCAGCCCCAAGAGTCTCTACCGGACGAACCTGGCCAGCTTCACAATGGGCGGCGAATACAATCCCATGGACGCCATCGGATTCATCCGGTTGTTCGGTCTGCCTATGAAGGTCGTTGGGGCCGTCAACCGGCAGGATCGAAGGCGGGGCCGGCGATAACCGGACCCAGGTAGCGGGCCGGTCTGAAAGGAGTCGTAGTGACCATACCGGATGGAGTAGCGTTCGCCTTTGTGTTCGCGTTCGGCTGCTGCATAGGCAGCTTCTTGAACGTGGTGGCCTATCGCCTGCCCCAAGGCAAGTCGCTGGTCTTTCCAGGTTCGGCCTGTCCAAAGTGCGGCAGGGCGATCCGTTTCTACGACAACATCCCCCTTCTGTCATGGCTGGCCCTTGGGGCCAGGTGCAGGTCCTGCAAGGCGGAGATCTCGGCGCGGTACTTCGTGGTTGAGCTGCTTACCGGGTCGGTCTTTCTGGGTGTCTTCATCGCCTATTTCCGAATGGGCATACGTAGCGGCATGGCCCCTTTCCTCGATGGCGGATGGATCGTGTATCTAACCCACATCACCCTCCTGGCAGCCTTCATCGCCGCCAGTGCCATTGACTTGGAGTCCTGGATCATCCCCCTTTCGATCTGCTGGTTGGTAACGGGTGCGGGCCTGGCCGCATCGGCGGTCAGCGGATATGTCCTTGATCCGGCGCGGATCATTACTCACACTCTGTTTCCGGTTGCCTCCGGCACTACTGGCGCATTGGCTGCAGGGGCCGCCGTAGGTCTTGGGATCAGTTTGGCCCTCCTGGCGAAGGGCTTGATCAAGAGGAGCTATGAGTCGCAACAGGACCTGCCGGAGCCGAGTGCGGGCGTGAACAGCCAACCTGGGACCGATAACATCAATCATCGCCTGGAGATTTTAAGGGAGGTTATTTTTCTGTCCCCGATCGTGGCCTGCTCGGTCATTGCTTGGTGGGTCACCGACAAGGGGCCGTTGGCCGGACCTTGGGCCAGACTGATGGGCGTGCCGGCTATAGCAGGATTATTGGGTAGCTCGTGGGGTTACTTCGTGGGGTGCACCGTGGTGTGGACGACCCGGATCTTGGGGACCTTGGCGTTTGGCAAGGAGGCGATGGGGCTGGGAGACGTGCACCTGATGGGTGCTGCTGGGGCGGTGGTAGGGCCGGTGATGGTGGTGATGGCGTTTTTCATTGCGCCGTTCTTTGGCCTGGCCTGGGCCTTTACCCAGATGTTTTCAAAAAAAATCCACCAAATTCCCTATGGTCCCTTCTTGTCATTGGCCACAGTCACGGTTATGATCTTTAACGATCGTATTCTTAGCCGCCTGTTGACGGTGTTGTACGGCCCGTAGGGACCGCGAAGGAACGAGGAGTGCTGTATAAGGAGATACGGAATGCATGCCTTCACGAACAAGCAAATTGCTGTGTTGGTCGGTGTGTTGTCAGTGAGTCTCTTGTCGGGTTGCACCAACTGGCGACAGCGATATGAGTACCTGAACGTAGAGCACGAGAACCTAAAGGGCCAGAAGACCAAGCTTGAGTCAGAGAAGGGCCAATTGGTTGAACGCGTGGCCCAGGATCAGCAGACTATCGATGAGTTGACCAAACAACTGGAGGGGGGCAAGACTGCTGCCCAGGTCACGGGTCTTCCAGGAGAGGTCGTATACGACAGTGCTGCTGGAACGATTACGTCTACGCTTCAGGACTCCATCCTCTTTGCCTCTGGGGCAGTTACCCTCAAGAACGCCAGCAGCCAGCAACTGGATCAGGTGGCAGCGGCCATCAAGGCGAAGTACCAAGGCAGGCTGATCGACGTCATCGGCAATACTGACAACGAGCCGATCAGGAAGTCCAAGTGGGAGGACAACCTGCAGCTCTCGACAGAACGGGCGAACACGGTGGTTCGTTATCTGATCAAACGCGGTATTTCGGAGAGCGACATTCGTGCGATCGGACGCGGTGCATCACATCCGGTGGCAGAGAACACCACTGCTTCCGGCAGGGCAAGGAACCGCCGGGTTGAGATCGTCGTGCACATGAAGTGACCGGTTTGCCGCGATCTTGTTATCATTGTATAAGGAGCTACCTAAATGTATGCCTTCAAGAACAAGCAGATCGTGGTGTGGGTCGGTGTGTTGTCGGTGAGTCTCTTGTCGGGTTGCACCAACTGGCGACAGCGCTATGAGTACCAGAACGTCGCATACGAGAACCTCAAAGGCCAGAAGACCAAACTCGAGACCGAGAAGGGTCAGTTGGCTGAACGGGTCTCTCAGGACCAGCAGACCATTGAAGAGCTGACCAAGCAGCTTGAGGCGATCAAGAGTAACCCCAGTGATGCGGGCTTCGGAAATCTGCCTGTCTCGGTCGATACGGGTGCCGGGACCATCACGGTGACTGTCTCGGACGCCCTGTTGTTTGACTCCGGCAAGGCTACCCTTAAGAGCGTGACAATCCGCGAGCTGGATCAGGTCATTACAGCCCTCAAACAGAAGTACGCAGGTAAGAAGATCATCGTGGTCGGCCACACGGATTCAGATCCAATACAGAGGACCAAAGATCTCTGGAAAGATAACTGGGAACTCTCTACTGAGCGAGGATTATCTGTGACTCGGTATCTGATCGAACATGGCATCCCGGGGGCGGCGATAATGGCTGCTGGCTGTGGGGAGGCTCGACCTCTCGGTTCGAATAACAATTCGGCGGGTAAAGCGAAGAACCGTCGTGTGGAGATCGTGGTACAATATCGAGGATGATTTAAAACCATCTATAACCTCGGCATAGACCAGCCCTCTTTCTGCTTGGAAGGGGGCTGTTTTTTTGAGTTCTCAGAAGGAAGGTGGGCACAACATTCCTAACCCACAAACTCATTGCCGACCTTGCGGGCACGATCCGGCTTGTCAAGGTCGATCCCAATCGCCAGCCCAATCTCGACCAGGATGTTCCATCCTGCGCACAGATAAACGTACGGCGCAAGGTCTCCCGCCTGCGGTACCCGGATGGTTTGGAAGGGTGTATCGCGGTCGGCAATGGCCACCACCGTCAACCCAACGCCCTTGACCAAGACCTCCTGGAATTTCTCAATCTCTTCCGCGATGGGATCCACCACGAACACGACGTCCTTGGGGTCCATGACCTCTTCAATCCCATGGACCGCATAAGTGCCCTCCAGGAAATCGGATTTCTTTCTGGTGATCTCGTTGGTCTTCAGGGTCAACTCCTCCGCTACACCATCGTTGTACCCCGCAAAGTAGATCGTAGGTGCCTTGGCTGCGGCCCGAACTATGGCCGGGTCGATGGACAGGGTCAGGGCCTGCTTGATATGGGCAGACAATGGAGCCAACTGTGCCGCCTGATTCTTGCCCGACATGTGCCACAGAATGGACTCATAGAACAGGGCCTGTTCCACAACGCTCTTGGTCGCCGCCACTGCCTGTTCCCAGCCGCAAGTCAGCACAAAGGTCTCCCTGCAGGCCTGCTCGATGAGCGTTCCTTGGTTGGCCGTCAATCCATACCGATGTTCATTGCCTTGCTCTGCGAGTCGTTTGGCCAGCAGCACCACTTCCTTGGTCCTGCCAGAGTTCGATGCACAGAACACGGCAAAACTAG
>Ga0315287_10000818_pt1 | contig 27702 bp, 22 predicted proteins | sample YL17G11_0_MG_FD_205037 | JGI IMG/M metagenome (GOLD analysis project Ga0315287, IMG submission 205037) | Sediment microbial communities from Yellowstone Lake, YNP, Wyoming, USA - YL17G11_0 | ecosystem: Environmental > Aquatic > Freshwater > Lake > Sediment | place: USA: Wyoming | collected... | reverse complement strand
ATGGTGATGTCCATGCTGTCGTCAGTATAGCTTCCCGCAGCGGGCGAAAAAGTTGGGGTGGAAACTTCTTGGGTTCCAGGGATAGTCGTTGTAGAAGCAGGAGGAGGTGGTGCTGGAGCTTGTGACGCGGTGCATCCTATAAAGAAAGAGACAGAAAGGACCGCAACAATCCCAAATACCAAATAAAAATATCGGTTAAGTTTAAACATTTTCATCCCCCTAAATTTTATCTATATGTCTATTATTCGACTTTATTCTTTATCTGTCAAGCCTTCTGGTAATATAACTTAATCTTGCTTGTGATCGGTTTTACTTTACAACCATGGTGCCGATACCGGTGTCGGTGAAGAGAGTTCGAGAAGGAGTGCTTATCTTCCTTTTATTTTCGCACCTTAGCTATGGTTACACAATAAGGACTAGTGCCAGCAGCAAAGGGAGATCCGCTTATTAGGGTCAGTGCTCCCGTAGTGGAAGTGACGCGGTAGGACCGGACACCCTCAGAATTCGCCACATAAACAAAAGTACCGGAAGGATCTACCGCAACCGATGTGGGGGAACCTCCTGTAGCAAAAGTACCAGCTGTGGTCAGCGCTCCTGTACTGGAATCGATGCTGTAGGCTGAGACATTACTAGTAGAACCAGAACGAAACATCGCTACGTAAACAAACCTACCGGAAGGATCTACCGCAACCGATTCGGGGTAATCACCTGCGACAAAGGAAGGACCGGTTATTGGGGCCAGCGCTCCCGTACTCGAATTGATGGTGTAAGCCGAAACATTCTTAGAATAATTATTCGCCACATAAACAAACCTGCCGGAAGGATCTACCGCAACCGAATTGGGGGAACTACCTGCAGCAAAAGTACCAACTGTGGTTAGCCCTCCCGTACTGGAATTGATGCTGAAGGCTGAGACATTATTAGAACCACTATTCGCCACATAAACAAACTTACCGGAAGGATCTACCGCAACCGAATTGGGGGAACTACCTGCAGCAAAAGTACCAACTGTGGTCAGCGCTCCCGTAGTGGAAGTGATGCTGAAGGCCGAAACATTAGAAGGATAAGCATTCGTCACATAAGCAAACTTGCCGGAAGGATCTACCGCAACCGATTTGGGGGAACCTCCTGTAGCAAAGGGAGGACCGGCTATTGGGGTCAGCGCTCCCGTAGTGGAATCGATGCTGTAGGCCCAGACATTTTTAGAACCATTATTCGCCACATAAGCAAATTTGCCAGTGGGATCTACCGCAACCGATTCGGGGTAATCACCTCCAGCAAAGGGAGAACCGGTTATTGGGGTCAGCGCTCCCGTAGTGGAATCGATGCTGAAGGCCGAGACATTTTTAGAACCCTTATTCGCCACATAAGCAAAGAAATTGTAATCAGCAATAAGTATGGGTGTAGGAGTAGGAGTTGGTGTAGGAGATGATGAAATTTCTGCTTGTTTTGTTGTACATCCGATCAATAAAGCAATAGAAACCGCGATGGCGATAAGAAAAAAATGATATCTACTAAGTTTCAACATTTTCGTTACCTCCTAAAAGATCTTTATGCGTCCATTTATACTCCTTTGTCATTTATTTGTCAATCAGCTCACGGCTCACTTTACAACCATGGTGCCGATACCGGTATCGGTGAAGAGCTCGAGGAGCAGCGCGTGCGGGATTTTACCGTATATAAAATGGTTGTGTTGCAGATGTCAAGCATAGTTTATTGAATATACTTCATGACATTTGCCTTATTCGTGACCGAATTCCGATAAGCCACATAAGGGGTGCCATCATGACTATCAATGCGAAATGACAAAGGAATTGTTCCATCAAGCGCAACATTCGATCTCCACACAGAGTTTGAAAAATGTTCTGCACCTACTGGAACCCAGTTTCCTGTAACATATTTTTTTACCGTTATTTTATTAGTATAATAACTATCAAGATAAGCAATATAAGGAGTGCTATTATAAATTTGTAATTCTGGAGCTATTAATAGAAAACCTGTGTGGGAAGGGTCAATAGAACCAACTTGCTCCCAGGATGTTCCATTAAATTTCTTCACTGCTATTATTCCAGGCTCAGAATTAAAAGACACATAGGGAATGCCATTAGTTTTATCTATGACTAATCGCATATCAATTACCGACGTTCCTGAAAAAGCTGCATTGCCGACATATACCCAATTGGATCCGTCATACTTGTTCACTGACGCTTCATAATCATATGCACCTTCACCAAAAGCGACATAGGGAACATTATTATAGATATCTAGTGAAACAACTAACGATGGCCAATTTGTCGAAAAGAAATTATTCCATGTTTCTCCATCATACTTCAGCCCTACCGCTTGGATAAAATAATATTCTTCCCACTCCCCACCTGGCCTTTGTGTTTTAAAATAATGGTACATATCTAAATAAGCCACATAAGGGATCTCGTTATAAACATACAGCCGTATATTAGCCGGTGGCCCAGCCAATGAAATATACGTCGGACCAACCGGGATCCAAGTTGTTCCATTAAATTTCTTCACTACTAGTGCATTATTACCATAACTTCGATCCGCATAAGCTACATAGGGCGTCCCACCATAAACAAATATGGAAGTATAGAGAGCTTCGCCGTCTGAAAATCCTTGGTTGCCGACAGGCACCCAATTAGTTCCGTCAAATTTCATAACGGTCGCTTTTTTATCCTTTGTCCCATCGCCATAAATAATATAAGGAGTACCGTTATAAACATCCAATGCCGGGGATTCCGCGTTTCCGGCTGAAAGCTCAAGCGTGCCGACCGGCACCCAACCGCTTTGAGGTGGCTGCTCCCCTTGAAGACCATATGCAGCGGATGCAACCGTGCTGTCAGTGTAACCGGTTAAAACAGCAATTGCCTTAATGGTTTTTGAGGTGGTTAGATGAATGGCCGTAGTATAAGGGGTTGAAGCTGTAGTCGGAGTAGAACCATCGAGAGTGTAATAAATACTAGCGCCGGAAGTTGAGGTGGAAATGGTGATGTCCATGCTGTCGGCAGTATAGCTTCCCGCAGCGGGAGAAAAAGTTGGGGTGGAAACTTCTTGGGTTCCAGGGATAGTCGTTGTAGAAGCAGGAGGAGGTGGTGGTGGTGCTGCTTGTTGTGATGAAGTACAGCCAATAAAGAAAGCCAAAGAAAGGACCGCAACAATCCCAAATACTAAATAAAGATATCGATTAGGTTTAAACATTTTCATTACCTCCCAAAAGATCTTTATGCGCCAATTTATACTCCTTTTTCATTTATTTGTCAATCTTTACTTGGCTCTTCAGTAAAAAGCGTGGTATGTTAGAGTGGTTTTTTTATTTAACGGTTGCTTTTTGATCTTAACATTGTCGCCTATGTCTCGCTAATTAAGTTATCACTTATAACGCGAATTTCCTCGTCGCTAATGACACCAATTAATTCTAATTAACGCAAATAAATTTTATAAGCGATTATTAGCGGCAATTCGCGGATTGGTGATATTTTTCTTCGTGTTATTCGAGACGGCTTAATTAGTGAAAATAAGTGTTTAATTTTATTGTAAGCAAGCTAAATAATAAAGATTTATTTTGGTTTTGATGGCACACTTTTTACGGAAGAGCCTCCGTTCACTTTACAACCATGGTGCCGATACCGGTATCGGTGAAGAGTTCGAGGAGGAGCGCATGCGGAATTTTACCGTCGAGAATGTGAACTTTTTGCACCCCTTTTTTAAGGGCGTAGAGCCCGCACTTTACCTTGGGGATCATGCCGCCGGAAATTATTCCCTGCTTAATAAATTTGCCCACCCGGTAGGTGTTGACCTGGGAAACCAGTTCGCCGTTTTTATCCAGCACCCCGCGGACATCGGTCAAAAGGATGAGCTTGCTGGCTTTCAGATGCGCGGCAATCGCTGCTGCCGCTTTGTCGGCATTGATATTGTAGATTCCTCCTCGCTTCCCCACCCCAATGGAAGTCAAAACCGGGATATAGCCCAGCTTCATCCATTTGCTTAAAAAACGATAGCGCACCCCGCCCACCTGGCCGGTGAAACCCAGATCGATCTTATTCCCCTGTTCGTCCCTTTTCCAATATTTATAAGCGCGGATCACCCGTCCTTTTTTGCCATAAAACCCTTTGGCCTTGCCCCCCATTTTTTTGAGGATAGAGACCAGTTCGTGATTTATTTTTTCACCCAGCACCTTTTGCACAATCTTCATGGTTTCCCGGTCCGTTACCCGGTAACCGCCGCTAAATTTGGGTTCTATTCCCTTTTTACGCAAATACTTATTGATTTCCGGACCACCCCCATGCACCAGGATAGGATTCATTCCCACCGTTTTCATAAGGATCACATCGCGCAGGACGCTCTTTTTCAGCTCCTCATCTTGCATGGCCGCCCCGCCATATTTAACCACGATCACCTTGTCATGGAATTTTAGCAGGTAGGGAAGTGCCTCTAAAACTATTTTGGCTTTGTCAATCAGGTGTTTATACATCTTTTTTTAACCAGCCCTCATCCAAGTTATTCTTTAATCGACAATCTTTCTTTTACAACCTTCTCCCAGAGCCTGCCTGCCGGCAGGCAGGGGAGAAGGAGTTATTTATTTTCATGCGTTCGCCACTTTGTCCCTCTCCCTCTGCCTGCCCGCCGGCAGGCGGGGGAGAGGGTTGTTTACCTTAAACTTATCGTTTAAGTTAAACTCGGGTGAGGGCTATTAAAATCTAAGTTCGATAATGGGCGTTAATTTTAACGTAGCCCTCGGTCAGGTCGCAGCCCCAACCCGTTGCCGAAAAATTTCCCGCCGCTAAATTAACCGTAATCATATCTTCTTTCTTTCCCATTTTCCAATTAAATTTAATTTTATCCCAATTCACTTTGGCCCGGGTAGTACCCGCAGCCTGCAAAATTCTTCCCGCATTTTTATCCTGCCCGTATACCGCCGCTTTCAGCAGAAAAGAACCGATGAGGGCTTTAACCACCGCTCGCGCGTCCATAAAACTTTTTGCTCCCTCCACCCTCACCGTCAGCAGCTTGGTGGCGCCTTCCCCGTCCCGGGCAATCTCTTTTGCCAGGTATTCACACACATAGTCTAATGCTTTTACAAATTCAGCTTTTGAACTTTTGACCTTGGACTTTGATAAACCATTGGCCAGCACAAAAACACAATCATTCGTTGACATACAATTGTCAACCGAAACCATGTTAAAGCTCTTTTCCACCGCCGCTTTGAGCATTTTTTTCAGCAGGCGGCCTCCAATTTCAGCATCGGTGGTGATGAAAGCAAACATCGTCGCCATTCCCGGCGCGATCATGCCCGAACCCTTCGCTATCCCGGCAACGGTTATCTTTCCGACTTTAACCGCAATTTCCTTCACCCTGAGATCGGTGGTAAGAATAGCGGTAGCGGCATCTCTTCCGCCGATCGCCGACAATCTTGGCAGAAGCTGCGGAATTCCTGTCTCTATTTTTTGTAAGGGCAAGGGCTTACCAATGACTCCGGTGGAAGCAACCAGAACCTGCCGGGGAGAGATTTTCAAAGCGCTCGCTGTCGCATCCACCATTCGCCAGGCATCTTTCAAGCCCTTCTTTCCCGTCCAGCAATTGGCGTTACCGGCATTGGCAATAATTGCCTGGGCAATCCCGCCGGCAATTTGTTTTTGGGAAACAAGGATAGGAGCAGCTTTGACCTGATTGGTTGTAAATACGCCCGCGGCGGTGGCGGGAACTTCTGAATAAATTAGTGCCAGATCAGGTTTACCGGAGGCCTTAATGCCTGCCGCGATACCCGCCGCTTTAAAACCTTTGGGGGCAGTTATCCCGCCCTTGATTATTTTCATGGGAAGATAGCCAGCGCTTTGAGGGCCGTGCTTTCCTCCCACCCAAACATGATATTCATGTTCTGCACCGCTTGTCCTGCCGCTCCTTTTATCAGATTATCAATCGCTGAAATAACAATTACTCTGCCGGTCTTTTCATTCACCTCTACCCCGATATCACAGAAATTGGTGCCGGCAACAAATTTAGTGTTCGGCAATTTATCGTCGAATATCCGGACAAATGGTTCTTGCTTATAGAAATTTTTGTAGACCGTGGTCAGTTGTTGGCGGTCAACTTTTGCTTTTAGCTTGGCATAGATCGTCGCCAATATCCCGCGGTTCATCGGGCTCAGATGGGGCACAAAGGTAACGCCGAATTCTTTCCCGGCCACTTTTGATAGTTGATATTCGATCTCGCCCATGTGGCGGTGGGTGGTTACGGCATAGGCTTCGATGCCTTCGTTGCGTTCGCAGTAATGGACTTTTAATGAGACCCCGCGCCCCGCACCCGAAACCCCCGATTTAGCATCCACAATGATGCTGTCCAGTTCAACCAATCCTTCCCTGACCAGCGGGGCCGTCCCCAGAATGGAAGCGGTCGGATAACATCCGGGATTGCCGATCAAACGCGCTTTTTTTATCGCTTCGCGATAAAGTTCGGGTAAACCAAAAACGGCTTCTTTCAACAACTTTTCCGCTTTGTGTTCAATGCCATACCACTGTTTAAAAACTTTCACATCATTAAATCTGAAGTCAGCACCCAGATCGATCACTTTTTTACCGGCTTCAATTATCTTATTCACATAATCCATGGCGATGCCATGCGGCAGAGCTAAAAAAACCAGATCAACCTTATCCAAATTCTTCTCTAAATCATTCAGGGTTAAATAATTCTGTTCTATCTCTCCGGTCAGATGTGGATAAAGCTCAGCCACCGGTTTATCTTTATGTGCCTCTTCGGAAATTAACCAGCTGATTTTTACTTCCGGGTGACGCAGCAGCAGCTGGATCAGCGACATCCCGGCATATCCTCCCGCACCCACAATACCAACTTTAATCATTTTTCACTCCTCTATTAATTATACCTTTTAACTTCAAATCGATAGAGCTGTACCGGCTCGCCCGGCTCAATCCAAGCTTTCTGACAGCAGATCTCAATTTGCTGTTCGGGAGTGTCCACTCCCGGCAGGTCCGGCAACAATAACCCTCTCCGATTAGAGTGGTCCTTAACGATTACCCCATATTTTTTTGCATCCAGCTCCTTGGTCGACGCTACCGGCTTGGGCTCGGTCAGCACATCCACCGAAATTTCCAGCTCGGGCAACTCCGCTTCGGTCACGGGAGGAAAACGGGGATCACGGGTAGCGGACTCAATCGCATTATGAACAATTTCCTGCGCGACGTTCGCCTGCGTCGGATTAAAGGTGCCGATGCAACCGCGTAATGCCCCTCTTTCATGCAGGGAGACAAAAACCCCCGCCCTGACTTTCATCTCCGGGGTCAATTCTTCAGGCAGATCAAGCACCCGCTCTTCTTTAATGTAAGTTTCAATGGTTTTACGCGCCAGCCGTACCAAAGGGTGTTCGTTCATTGTACCTCAAAGGAAGCCACCATGTATCCCACGCCAAAAGGCCCCTCATAAGAGAGAACTTCGTGTTTAATTTTTAATCCCTCTAAAGCGCCTAACAGCATGGCAATTGACCAGAGCGCATCCTGCCCTGCTTCCTCCGCCAGGACCGCATCAAAGTTTAATATTCCCTTGACATCATATTTTTCAACTAACGCTACCAATTTATCGTCGAATTCTTTCCCGCGGGGACTGTAACCCGACGGTGCGTCCTCGGTTAAACGATGCGACATGTCGGCCGATGCAATAATCGCTACCTTTCTCTGGAGACGATTAATCGTTTTGGCCAGACTTTTTCCAAATGCATACAATTTCTGCAAAGGCAAAAAAGAAATCGCGATGGGTAAAATTGGTTTTTTAATCCCGGCCGCCAGCGGATAATAGAGTGGGACCAAAACACCATGATCGATGACCGTTTCCGGGCAGCTGGAAGAAAAATCGCAATCCTTTACCACCGCCAAACCCAGGGTAGGGTCACCCTTAAAACTAAAGGAGGGTTTGGCTACGCCAAACATCCCAAAATTTCCTTCAAAGATATGACTGGTATAGACCGGCACCGAAGAATAGCCGACTTCTCCATGCGGGGTAATTACAATCAGCGTATCAAGATCAAGCCCTTTCAGCCGGCGGGCAACTTCCTCCAATCCCCGTTTACTTTTCTCCGCTTCTCGAACGCGATTTTTTCCGATCTCCGGCACCAGAATTGGTGGATGCGGCATAATCGCACCAAACACTATTTTCCCCATTTTTTGTCCTTAATTTAGCACAAGTTTATCAGCTTGTGTTATAATAGTCAATCGGATCACTTTTTAGGTGAAAATATGACGCTAAAAATCGGTGTTTCTGGAGTGCGAGGCTTTGTACCTGATTCCCTGACCCCTGAAATTTGTTTGGATTTTGCCAAGGCCTTTGGAACTTATCTGGGTGGTGGAAAAGTGGTCGTGGGCGCCGATCCGCGCGCTTCTTCCGAATTCATCAAGGGGATCATTTTTGCCGGCCTGCTTTCAACCGGCTGCGAAGTGGTCGATCTGGGCATTTGCCCCACTCCCACCGTCGGCATTAACATCCCGGAATTGAAGGCGATCGGCGGGGTGGTCATTACCGCTTCCCATAATCCCCTCCCCTGGAACGGTTTGAAGTTCATGCGGGATGACGGGATTTTTCTTAACGATCCCCAGATGAAAAAGCTGATCGCTATTTATGAAAAAAAAGAATTTAAAAAAGCTGCCCCCAAAAAGGTCGTTTCCGACAACACCGCGATCGATACCCACATCAAAAAAGTATTAAAAGAAGTTAACCTCGCCTCTATCCGCCGAAGAAAACTAAAGGTGGCGCTGGATTGCTGCAACGGGGCAGGCTCGGTTGCCTGTTTGAAATTATTGCAGAAACTAGGTTGCGTCGTCGATGCCCTGAACTGCAACCCCAACCTTTCTTTCCCCCATCCCCCCGAACCCATTCCGGAAAATCTGGGGGACCTGTGCAAGGCGGTAAGAGCGCGTAGGGCCGATATCGGCTTCGCCCTGGATGCCGATGCGGATCGCCTGGCGATTGTCTCGGAAGAAGGGGTCCCCATCGGAGAAGAGCTGACCTTGGCCCTGGCGGAAAAACATGTTCTGCAGGAACATGCCCTGATCAACGCTGAACGGAAAGTGATCGTTATCAACCTTTCTACCAGCAAAGCGATTGAAGATATCGCCAAAGAAAACGGCGCCATAACCATTCGCACCAAGATCGGGGAAGTGCACGTTTCGGAAGAGCTAAAGAATTTAAATGGCTTGATCGGCGGCGAAGGCAATGGCGGGGTTATTTATCCAGCCATCGGCTACAACCGTGATGGCCTGACCGGCATGGCTTTAATTTTGGATTACCTGTGCAGCGCCCGGAAAAAGATCTCTAAATTAGTAGCGGAATTACCCTGTTATTATATGACAAAAAAGAAACTCGAATGCGAAACGCAGGAAGCGGCCAATCAAGCCTTAGAAAAAATCATAGAAAATTTTAACAAAGAAGATCTGATTCTGACCGACGGTGTAAAAGTGGTGTTCCCGCATCTTTGGCTGCACGTCCGGGCTTCAAACACCGAACCGATCCTTCGGATCATTGCTGAAGGTAAAGAAAAGAAAGAAGTTAACGATTTAGTCGGTCAGGTCCTTAAAGCGCTCGCTTAGAGCGGTCTTGGGCAGATCTACAAATTGGGCCACCTGGGTATTGTCCCCTTCCGCCTTATCCAAAAGCACGGCATATAAATTCTTTTCAAAGCTTCTTTTGGCTTTTTCCAGCGGCGCGTATTCACCCAAATATTTTTTTAGCGAAGATTGCAGCAGGGCCTCCATGGCCAGCGGCAGATGCTTAATTTCCAAAACCTCCCCCGCCGCATTCAAAACGGCGGCCTGGATCATCCTATCCAATTCAAGGTAATTACCAGGAAAGTCATAACTTACCAGGAAATCCAGGAGTTCGGTTGAAATCCGGTTAATATTCTTATTGTAGAATAAAGCATAGCGCCTCAAGTAAAGATTCAGAAGATAAGGGATATCTTCTTTTCTTTCTCGCAGGGTCGGGATCTCAATTCCGGCCCATCCTTCCGTTTTCTGTTTTTGCAAGGCGGTTGGTTCGTAAAGGCCTATGACTAGACGGACATTTTGATCGATTTTATACTTTTCCTGGAAGAAATTAAAAAGCATGGTCTTAAATAGATCATCCAGGCTGTCAACTTTTTCCAGAAAAAGGGTCCCGCATAAATCGGCTTCATTCAAAACCGAAGTGGTAACCGGCTTGGCCACAAAATCCTGCATCGTCATCCAGAAATGCGCTTCCAGGCTTTCCCGGCGGAAGGAAGACAGGTCCAGGGTGACGATCTTTCTCTCTTTTTTTAAACCGTTGCTATGAATAAATTGCACCAGCTTGTCTTTTTCGATCCCTCTCTCCCCGATTAAAATTAAATTTTTACCCGCTTTGATCGCGGCCAGGATCTCATCCAACATTTGTTTCATGCGTAAGCTTTCGCCCCGCAACCACTCCATCCCCTCTCCCCAGACCACTTTCTCTTCGGGCCGGCGGATATTTCTGATTACCGCTTCTCTCAGTAATCCGGTTTCTACTGGTTTTCGCACAAATTCGGCGACCCCGGCTTTGGCCGCCGCCACCGCTATGGAAATATTATCGGTAAAGGAAAGCATAATCACTTTGCTCAGGGGTCGGAGTTCTTTAAAAAGTTGGAGGCCATCCTTGGCTTTAAGGTCGTAATCAATAATAATTAAATCCGGATGCCGGTTGGTCAGATAGGCGACCGCCGCCACATCGCTTTCTACCCCTTCCAACTCAAAATCTTTCCCCAGGATCTCCCTCAGCGAGGCTTCGGTCTTAGGATCGTCTTCAATTATAAGAATTTGCTTTCGGCTCATGCTTTTCACTTATTATAACAGTCACTGGCTCACCGGTAAAGTTACCGTAAAGGTCGTCCCCTTTCCCAGCTGGCTCTCCACATCGATATAGCCCTGGTGGGCATCCACAATACTGTGGGTAATGGTCAATCCCAGGCCGGTCCCCCCGTATTTGGTCGTAAAAAACGGGTCAAATAATTTCTTTACCGTGTCTTCCGCTATCCCGTGACCGGTATCTGCCACCTGAACTTTAATGGATTGTAAGATTCCTTCCGCTTCTTTGCCCGGCAGGGTTGAGATTTTAAGTTGTCCCCCGTTGGGCATCGCCTGAATCGCATTTAAGATTAAATTGGAAAAAACCTGAGAGATCTGACCGCGATCTACTTCAATCGCCGGGAGATCAACATAGTTTTTAATAATGCGCACCTCGGCCGCTTTAGCCTGATCTTCATAATATTTTAAAACTTCTTCAATAATGTCCTGAATTTTGGCTTTTTCAAAAGTCAGGGCGGTGGCGCGGGCAAAACCCAGCAGGCTTTCCACGATACGATCAATCCGCCCGATCTCCCGCGGGAAGATCTCTTCTATTTTTTTACGATATTCAGGATCGTCAAACTTCTTGGGCAAGAGCTGGGATAGGATCTTCATGGAAGAGAGCGGGTTTTTTATTTCGTGCGCCATGCCCGCGGCCATCGTCGCCAGCGCGGTTAACTTGTCCGCCCTTCTGACTTTCTCCTCCAGTTCTTTAACCTCGGTCAGATCCTGTAAACTAACCAGCGCCCCGATCTTCTTGCCCTGGTGGTCAAGCAGCACGGTAGAAGAAAGTGAAACCGGCACCATTCCCCGTTGGGGTGAAGCCAGACTGGACTCAAAATGGGTGTAGCGTTTATTTTTCCCCAGCGTATTTTCGAAAATGATGGTGAGGATTCCCCGGTTCCCCCAGATTTCTTCGCAGTTTTTACCGATGCTCTCGATGGCTCGCAAGCCGGTTACATTTTCTGCCATATGATTGAAGGTCACAATTCTACTTTTATTATCAACCGTGATGACACCGTTCACCATCGATTGCAAGATCTCTTCGCTAAAATCTCGCATATTGACCACTTCATCATAAAGGCGGGAGTTTTCCAGGGCCACCGCGGTCTGATTGGCCAGGGTGCTCAAGAGAACTAAATCCTCATTGGTATAAATATCCCCCGAAAGCTTATTGCCCAAGGCAATAATTCCAATCAGGTCTTCCTTAGCAATGATCGGCACCCAGACAGGGATCCCCAGCCTTTCCATTTCATCCCTTACCTCCACCAGCCCTCTTTGTTTAATTTTGCCTTCCTCGCCCAATGCCTCCTGCCGGTTCATCTCTTCCTCCAGTGCGTCCCGCATCAAAATATCTTTGCTGGAGCGAAGCCAGGAAATTATAGGACTGGTGATATCGATTTCAATTTTCTTGTAGCGGGGGACCAGGATCGAAAGCGAATGAAAATGCTCTTTCTCTTTGTCAGGCAACAGGAAAGAGATCTCGGCGACTTTGATGGTATCGATAAAAGAATTAATGATTAACCGGGTCAATTCTTCCAGTCGAATCACGGAGGTGATCTTCTGACTTATTTTTTTGATGGTTTCCTGATAATCGTAGCGGCCACTGAAAAAAATACGATCGGCCAGATTCTGCAACTTAATCACTAACGGACGATAGATAAAAGCAATCAACAGCGCCGCTCCGGCCGTAATCAGGAGCGAACCGTAGCCCATCACTTTCCGCAGGAATATTTCAGAGATCACTACTGCCAGGGTGTAAAAAACCATAATCAAGGCGGTAGCTATACCGTAAACCGTTCCCCGCTGGAGAACCACCTCTATGCTCATCAAGCGATGTTTAACGATGGCATAAGAAACAAAGCCCACCAGGATCAGCATGAAAGAAGGCCCCAGGGCGGTAAAATGAGCATTCCCCAATTGGGGCAAAACAATATTGGTAAAAATCGCCAGCAGTGCGCTGAGAAATCCGCCAAAGAAGAGATAGAGAATCTGCACACGATAGGTCCCGTGTGAATGCCGATATTTCTGCGCCAAATAGATAAAGGCATAGCCCAGCAAAGAAATGAGATAAATAGCAAAGAAAAGATGGAAGAAACCAAAAACAATTTTGGTGCCGGCTTGAACAAAGTAAATCTTCTCAACCACCAGGTTGGTAAACAAAGAAAGCACCGCAAAAACGATCGCCAGGCCAAGCGGTACCACCCAGCGGAAAATATTCATTCTTTCCGAAAGATATGGAAAATAATAGCTAAAGTAAAGGGCTAGGACCGGGATAAAACAACTAACGGCATAGATCATACGATTCCAGAAGATCGCGCGCTGGTAATCAAAAGTAGTATTGGAAAGAAAAAATAGCAACCCCCAGGCCGCTAATAGAAAAGTCAGTCCAAAAAATATTTGATTGGCAGGGTTTTTTTTACCGCGCGCATAAACAAAGATCCCCAGGCCTAAGTTTGCCAGCGTAGTAAAAAACGGCAATAAGACGTTGACATTGCCGGTGAAAAAGAAAATTCCGCAGCCGATGAGCAAAACAATCAAAGCCAGGGTAGGCAATCCCTGCCCGATAAAGTCAACTGGTCCGAGCATTTTGTGTTTAAAGATAGCCATAGATAAGAAAATTAATGAGATTAAAGTGAAAGATGGGCCGTAGATAAAGAATTGTTGAATCCCCACCCAGGGCAATACCAGGCTGACCACCATCCCCAACAAGGCAGAGACCGCCACACCAAACAGCATATCGAAAATTGGTAATCGGTCCTTTTCTTCCGATTTCGAATACTGAACAAAAATATTGTAAAAACCCCAAAGGAAATAACCGAGCAGGTAAAGCGTGAAAATAAAATAAGGTAAACCAAACTCCGCCGAACCGTAAAAGGGTTTTGCCCGATTGGTAATTAAAAGGGCTTTAACCATCTGATTTGAAAAAAGCGTCAGATAAGAGAAGATCATTCCCGGTAAAAAGATCAGCGCCCTGCGGGAAAAACTGATTTCTTTACGGGGGAAGGTAAAGCTTAAATAAAGGAAATAACCGGCCATTAAAGCTGGCCCCAGAGGCGTCAAGCGTCTTAATAATAAAACCCAATCCAGGCTGGTGACGTTTTGGAATAAAAGCACACTGATGCACCAGACCCCGGCAAAAAACAATAGACCACTGAGTGAACGATTGAGTTGCTTTTTACGATTTCGGGCAAGAACAAAGAGGCTTAAGCCAAAATTAACAGCGAAAGCTAATAAAAGGATAAATTTATTTAGAGTAGCTAGCTCCTCCATCCGGGTTTATTATAGGGCTGTTTTGGCAAAAGGTCAACGAAAGAAGGAAAATCTAGACCAGGGAAGAGATATTGGTCAGGGTGGAACGGGTGGTTTGCGCAACTTTTTTTCCGGTTTTGTTTAAACTGAAAAATCGGCGGAAATCATGAATACTAATTTCCAGGCAAACCAGCAGATCGTAATCCCCTTCCGGCAATCCGTTGGTTTTTGATGAACGCGCGTCTCGCACTAATTTTTCTGCTTCTGAATTCTTGGTGTATTTGGGGGGTTCCCCTTTCTGTCTCGGCTCATGGCTGCGCACCACATAAACCGGGACCTGCTTGCTGTTTATCTCAAGCATAATCTTAATCGGTTCATAACCCTCCGGCAATAATGCTTTCAACACTTCAGATGAAGGCTCAAAAGATTTACCGGCAATAAAATCTGGTTTGGGGAAGACTCTATCAACATAAGGATAAAAAGGCGACAGGCCGACGTCGGTATCGGTCAGAAACGCCACCCGGGTTCTAATATCTTCAAATTCCCGCGGTGGTCGGCTTAACCACCCCTTCGCATAAAGGAAAGCCCATCCCAATTTCATCCAAAACCTCAACCGGTTAAACCATTTCATTTTGGGGACCATAGCGCTGCTAGCATCTTCGATGAAGGCTTCCTTTACAAATTCATAAGTGTCACGGGTAGAAAATTTTAATTGCTGCGCCTGTTCCTGGGCCGCCATTATTTCAAAGTAGGTACCCTTTTCCTTACGGGTTACCACACTGTAACCAACGGCCACTTTACCCCCCACCGTTTTTTCTACTTTAAATTTAATTTTGGTTGATCTCAACAGTGCTTTTTTTAAGAATTCAGCTGAAAGCCCATCCCAAATAGAATACAATTTATTCACCAGGGCGGGCAGAGCTTGCCCAACAATTTGCACTGGTTTATCGATAGTGTAATCTTCAAAGCTCCTGCCTTCGCGGACAAAGGTAGCGACCCTGACCCCTTCCCTTTTTCGTGCATTCAGCAATCTCAATAGGTCGTCGCTAGCTTTATCTTTCCCTCCCTGGGAAACGGCCTCCGCGGTAATCATTTTGTTTTTCGCCGCCAGTCGGGCAACGGTCCTCCCGATCGCACCAGCCAGCCGGGTGAGTTTATTATCTACTTCATTTTGTTGTTCTTCACCGAAATAAACCGGATCACGAAGGTAAAAAACACCCACCGGTTCCCCCTCCCCATCGGTTAACCTCAACAAATCGATCGAGCCTATCCCATATCTAATAAGCGATTCTTCAATCCAACGCGAATCCGCTTCTTTCAGGCCGGCCGCTTTAAAATTTTTCAGGGTCGAGTCCAGCTCTTCCCCGATTTCTACCCGATGAACGATCCGGTCGCTTTCCATCACTGCCTTCATCACTCCCTCTGGTTTGGCTTCTTCCTTATAAAGCGGCTCCCGATCCGAAGTATAACGCACCTGTTTGAAACCATTTACTTTTTGGAAAAGATAGACCCCTCTAAAACCCAGATTAGCCCGATCATCGTGGATAATATTCCATAAGCTTTCATGATTATCGCAAAGCTCAAGCCGTTCAATTCTACTATCGATTTCATCTTTAAATGTTCGGAAAAAGCTGTCGACCCGGTCACGGGCAGTACTTATCTTGTGGGGATCTTTTGGGTCAAAGTGATAAAACTGACCGGTTTGTTTAATTTCTTGATCCGCAACCAATTCATCAAGCAATCTGCCCACCTTGGCCAGAGGACCCCGATAAACCTGTCTTAGCTTTTCTTCCAAAAAGCGGACCAGCTCTTCTCGGGTGAAAAAAGGTTTTTCCGAGGCCAGGACATAAACCATCTCGCGCAATTTTTCCTTTGGTATCAAATCCCTCACTTGATTCGTAATCGATCTGATCGCGCCAGAATCACGTGAACTGGTGGCAAAACTAAAACCGGCGGGAGTTATATTGATATTTCTTGGAAAGGGAAGCGAGCGGGCATTTTCAGCGGTAGCCAGCGCTTCGGCGGGCGGCAAGTAATTTGTGTTGGAAGGGCGGAGTGAGTCATATGCACTCAACATCAATCCCCAGACAAAATAGGCCGCTTTGGATAATCCGGTAATTGGCCTATCTCCGCTGATCTTAAAGCCATGGTTTAACAACCACTGATTACGCGCGGTGCGTGCGGTTATATCTACAAAACGATTTATATTTGCCATTAGCTCTCCCTGAATCCAAATATATATCGCACCCAGATTTTGAAAATTTCAGTTAAATCTGGAATTACATAGAAAGATTTTAGGCTACGAAGGCCCGAGAAGAATTGGGCATTTTTCGCATAGCGGTATGGTTCGGCAATATTTCTTTGCAAGTTCAACCAAAAGCGCGTGATATTCTTTGTAAATTTCCAAGCTTGCCGGCAGATTTTCTTCGAAATAGGCTTTGATCTTATGATAATCATTCGTCCGATAAAGCCCTACCCTATTCCCGATTCTTCTCGTATAGGCATCCACCACAAAGCTCGGTTTTCCTGCAGCGTAGAGAATAATTGAATCCGCCGTTTCCGGTCCAATGCCGTGAAGAGACAGCAACTCTTTACGCAGTTCATACTTCGGCTTATAAAACATTGGTTTTAATCTTCCCTTATAATGACTAACCAGATGCCCAACAAATACTTTTAGCTTCTTCGCTTTCTGTCGATAGTAACCCGACGGTCTAAGCAAATTTTCTAATTTTGTATTTTTTAATTCTAATAATGACTTTGGGCTTAGCACTTTGGCCTTTTTTAGATTAAAAATTGCCTTTTCGACGTTTTTCCAGTTGGTATTCTGCGTGAGGATGGCGCCAATGATAACTTCAAAAGCCGAATCCGCCGGCCACCATTTTTGTGGGCCAAAATGGGCGCAAAGTTTTTTGTATATACTAAGCAGTTTTTGCTTTTCGCGCATATTCAGCAACCCCAAATGCGGGACCTCGCCAAAACCGATTAGAATACTTCATCCAGAATATCCTGTCGGGCCTTTTCCATCATACGCATATAAAAGCGAAGGTTGTGCAGGGTAAGCAGTTGCAAGGCCAAAATCTCCCGCGCCCAAAAAAGATGTCGCAGGTAAGCTTTAGTAAAATTCTTACAGGCATAACAATCACATTCTGGATCGATCGGGGAAAAATCTTTTTCAAAGCGGGTATGGCGAATGCTTACTTTCCCTTCGTAGGTTAAAAAAGAACCGTGTCTCGCCAGGCGCGTCGGGATCACGCAGTCAAACAGATCGGCTCCCAGTTTAATCGCCCCCAAAATATCGGACGGATACCCCACCCCCATCAGATGTCTTGGCTTATCTGCGGGTAACACATCGGTCACTACATCCAACATTTCAAACATCTCTGCTTGTGGTTCACCGACCGATAAACCCCCGATGGCATAGCCGGGAAAGTCGATCGCTGCGATCTCTTCCGCCGACCGTTTGCGAAGGTCTTTGTATGTAGAGCCTTGGACAATACCAAACAACACCCCCTCGCCCCTTGGGAGGAATTTTTTCGACTGCTTTGCCCACTTGGTTGTCCTTTCCAAAGCGTTTTCAGCAGTTTTCTTACTGCACGGGTAAGGAGTACACTCATCCAGCGGCATCATGATGTCTGAGCCAAAGGCAGCTTGAATCTCCAGGACCTTTTCGGGAGTCAGGAAGTGTTTTGAGCCATCTATATGCGAAGTGAAATCGACACCTTCGTCTGTAACCTTGCGCATATGCGCCAGTGAAAATACCTGAAAGCCTCCGGAGTCAGTCAGAATCGGTTTATCCCAGCTGATAAATTTATGCAGGCCACCCGCCGCTTTGATAAGTTCAAGCCCGGGTCGCAGATAGAGATGATAGGTATTTCCCAGAATAATCTCGGTTTGAACTTCGTCCAAATTACGCGGCGACATAGCTTTGACCGTCCCCTGGGTCCCCACCGGCATAAAAGCGGGAGTATTTATGGTGCCATGAGGGGTGTGAAGCTTGCCCACCCGGGCTTTAGATTTTGTGCTCTTCTTTATGATTTCAAATTCCATTACGACTATTATAGCATGCTATAATAAAAGCATGCCGATACAAAGAGCTAAAGATTATTACACTGGCAAAGCTAAAAAGGGAAGATTTAATTGCGGCCAAGCCATACTAAAGGCCTTCCAGGAAAGATTTAAAGTTGAAGAAGATCTGGTTAAAGAATTTAAATCCTATGGAAGCGGAAGGGCACCAGACAATCTCTGCGGAGCATATTTTGCAGCGAAGAAAATACTTGAAAAACATCATCCTGATAAATTAAATGAATTTGAGGTTTTTTTCCTTGAGAAAGCTGGAGCGTTAAAGTGTTCGGATATTAGAAATATAAAAAAACTCTCCTGCCTGGGTTGTATCGAAAAATCTTCCGAATACTTGGCAAAACTATAGAATCAACATCGCGTCGCCGAAGGAGAAAAAGCGGTATTTTTTATCGATCGCTTCCTGATACGCTTTCATAATATAATCTTTTCCGGCAAAAGCGGATTTGTCCGCCGAAGCATCCTGTGCGAAGGCGGAAACTAACATTATTAATGTAGTCCTCGGCCAATGAAAGTTCGTAATCATTGCATCCACCGCTGTAAATTTAAATCCGGGATAAATGAAGAGATCAGTCGACCCGATAATCCGGTTATCCGGCAATCCGGTCTTACTCTGAGCCAGGGTTTCTAAGGTTCGAACCGAGGTTGTTCCAACCGCAACCACCCGCTTCGCGCGCCTGACTGCTTCGAGAGTTTCCTTTGGAACCTCAAAACGCTCAGAATACATCTTATGCTCTTCAACTTTTTCTGAATAAACCGGTTTAAAGGTGGCCAGTCCGGTATGCAAAGTAACATAAGCGACTTTTATTCCCTTATTTTCAATTTTATTTATCAGCTCGGCTGTAAAATGCAATCCGGCCGTCGGCGCCGCCGACGCCCCCTCCTTCTTCGCATAAACGGTTTGATACCTCTTCTCCAATTGGGATTTTGCCGTGCCTGCCGGCAGGCAGGGATTTTTGATTTGTTTTGAAGTTTGCAGTTTGAAGTTTGAAGTTATATAAGGCGGAAGAGGAACCTCTCCCGCTTTCCGCATATACCCTTTAAGGTCCCCTTCAAATTCAATAATTTGCTCTCCGCTCTCAGTCTTTTCCAGAACCGTTCCAACCACTTCATTCTTCCCAAAGATGACCCTTGATCCGATCCTTAACCTCTTTCCGGGCCTAACCAAGCATTCCCAAACGGAGCCGCGACGTTTAGTCGCAGGCTCGATCTTTTTCTTTACTAATAATACTTCAACCCTTGCTCCACCCTCTTCCTTTACCCCAACCAGATTTCCCGGCATCACTTTCGTATCATTTAATACCAGCACATCACCGGGCAGAAGATAGTCGATGATTTCATAAAAATGCCGGTGCTCAATGCTCTGTTCTTTCCGGTTAAGCACCAAAAGCCGAGAATGATCGCGCTTCTCCGCTGGCGCTTGCGCAACCAACTCATCCGGAATTTTAAAATCAAACTCTGAGGTCAGCATTTCTTATATCTTATTATACCAGGTCTACTCCCCATGCAGTAATTATCCAAAGACACAATTAAAATTGAAATTTTTTAAATTGTAAAGCGATAATTTAATAGATAATTATTATGACAATTATAGAGCGACCCAAAATTATTTCGGTTAACTGTTCGTTTATAGAAAGATACGGGCATATAGGCAAACCAGTTTCGGCTAGCCAGCTGGTAGTCAGACTAACCAATTTCTTTTCCTCCCCTCGAGGGATCAATTTTATGGCTGACAGCTATGAACGCTTGACCGGTAAACCACCCCTTGGTTTTTCTGAGATTAAAGCGAAACTAATTCAGCAAGGTTTTTTTCAATTTGTTTTCTTGGTAAATGTTCGCACCCTCTCCGGAGAAAGCGAACGCTTTTGTCTAATTATCAGCAAGGAAAACCATGAATTTGCAACCAACCGCGTGACAGCGGATGAATTCGAACTTCTATCCCGTTATCATCAGCTCTTGCCCGATCAATTTGTTCAGCCTTTGGTTTTTGACAATTCCGATCTGACTCTTTATAGCTCGGTCTATTATCCGAACCATCTCGAGTTAGATTTTAAAATAGATGGGGCGGGCGGACGCCAGGGATTTTATATTAACAGTTATCGGTCCAGCAAAATATTTTCCCGTGAAGAACAAGACCGGTTGCTGGAAGAAATAGTAAAGATTTTGACTCTCGCCTATGAAGCTAATGGACACAAAGCGATTGGCGGTATGAAAATTAGTGCGGGCGATTTTATTATCCGCTATCAAGACAAAGATCATTTTGATTTGAAGCTCATTTGCACGAAGCTGGCCATTGAGCAGAGTATCCCCTCATTTATTCACAGCCTGGTAGAATATTCGATCGGCCTCTCAACTATCCCGGGGGTTGAAAAGATTACCCATTTAGGATACTTATTTGACCAGCAAACCATTTTCAATGGTTTAGTTAAGGCCTTTATGTCAAAATCCCTTTCCCGCACTACAGCTATGAAAAAAGCAACCGAATGGATGGGGCAGCATTATCAGGCTTTTGATAATGGCGAGCTGAATAGTTTGATCCGCTTCTGGGCTAAGCTAAGATATGAAGCCGGTTTTGATGGATTACCAATTTATCGCTATCAGAGAGCGAATGCGGCTAAAAACTGCAGCGAAGTTTGATTAGAATTCTTTTACTAGCAATAAATCCGGTTGGATCTTGTCCAAAGGTTGGATTATATTCTCCCCCCTCCTGCCCGCCCAACACCATAGCAACCAATCCCACATCCACATTTTGCATAACGTTTCTTTCATAGGAAGGAAAGAAAATCCAGGTCTGATCATCCGCATTCATTAATAGAGAAAATCGAATACTGGTTATCTCATCGATTGTTTTATTAAATCCTAAATAGATATAATCCATGCCGAGCTGCACAATCTCTCCCGCAAATAATCCGGCCCAATTATAATTGGCAATATTTCTTTTTCCCAAACCGTTAAAATAATACTCAAAATCAATTCCCCAACCATTGTCTAATGTATATCCCAGACCCAAAACCGATTTTAAATAACTGCTGGAAAGCACGGGAGAAACCAATGCCGTTTCATTTCTAAATCCTACCCCTCTTATTTCACCAGCTGAATCAAACCCGATTTGATTGCTGCCATCACCCATATCAACATAGCTGGCAGATAGATCAAAAAGACCAATATTTACTTTTGCCTTTAGTCCTTTCTTACTTTTTGCCCACTCATTGCCGGTCAATATCACTCCCTCAAATCCCCCCACTGGTCCATAGGGTATCTGCAGCCGAATTGCCTCGATTCCCTTCCTCTCTTCCTCCGCCACCGCAAAAGATAAGGCAAAGGGATTAAAAACATCGGTTGGATTCCAGACATGGCCGGTCCCCCAGGCAATGCGTTGTTTCCCCAAAGTAAGATCGGTTTGAGGAAAACTCAATTTCAAATACAGCCGGTCCCAATTCAGCTTGTCTAGCTCGGGAGATTCAAATAAAGGAACGACCAGTGATTTAATCAGGGTCGCATATTCCGGTTCAAGATGCAGCAATATTTTGGATGTTGGGCGCAGGTCAATCCGCCAACGAATTTTATTCTCATCAGCAATTAAGCTGTCGCCGCCCTTTTTTATTATGCCAATCAGATTGTTTTTATAATAGCCACCGAAATCGAGCGAGGCAAAAGCGGCCTGATGCTGGAAAAAGCAAAAAGCAAAAACAAAAAAATAGAATAATGATCTGCCCACTTGAAAAAAGAAGCGAGAATTCACTATTTTAAATTCCTTTGGGTAAAAGTATCGGGCGGCACTTCAATATCAAACTCAGCTTTGGTAACAAACATCTCGGTCAATGAGTCACTGCGTAAAAGATTCTTCATGGTGTAGTACATAGGGTAAAACCGACCTTTAATTTTTTTAATATCACCCATGGTCATAACCTTTAGCTTCTTACCAGAAAGCGCAAAAAGCTCTTCCATTAAGGGAATAAAGACTTCTTTATCCACCCAGATCCTGCGCTTATAATAGGTAATGTCTTTGACTTTCGCGATCAGATCGATGACATAGCAGGGTCGTTGTTTGGTTACTTGCTCCTCCCCTTTTTGAAAAGAAACGGATATAGTCTCCTCAGTGACAACCTGCGCTGCATATTTTTCCAGCAATTTAGTGCTCTCCAGGGCGTCCTCATAGCTAAAATCCGATCCCATCATCGATTGCCGCAGCATGTGCCCTTCAATCTTAATTATTTTTTCAACCGAAGGCAGGTACATCCACATATTATCTGCTATTTTCAAATATTTAACTCCCTTATCCCGCGGCGGCGACAAAAATTCCGCATAGCCGGTATCCCGCCCCTTCTCATAATTGATCATTTCTTTTTCCCGAACTTCATTGCCGATATGAATCACCAGTCTTGATTCCGTTCTCGCCGTGGTAAAGGTCATATTCGCGTCGACTTTCCTTATAATCTCCTCACCCGTTAAGGCTAAAGCCTTATCTGCAAATCCAAACATCCAACCTCCTACTCCAAAACAAATCCCAATAATAAAAATCCAAAATGTCGAAATTTTATAATTATTCATTAATTGGTCATTTCGTTTAGATTTCATGTAGTGCCTCCGTTGGTTCCATTTTTGCTGCCCGCCGAGCGGGGAAAATTGCCGCCAGGACCGAGCAGATCATCCCGATTATAAAACTGACCACGATATATTTCCAGCTGAAATCGCTGTAATAGACATTGAAGGTCGGGAAGTCCATTTTCTCTACGGTTTTGGTCATATCCAGCCCGTGGGTGCTCATATAATAGCTCAAACCGGCGCCCAAGACCGCGCCCGCCAGACTCGCCAACGCTCCCAGGACCAGTGCCTCCAGTATCACCATTATGATCAGATTCCGGTTGGTCATTCCCAGCGCTTTCATCATCCCGATCTCCCGGGTACGCTCAAGCACCGCCATGAACATGGTATTTAAGATGGTAAAAGCGGAAAGCAGAACAATGATTATTAATATTATCAGGTATATATATCTGACCAGCTCAAGGAAGAAATAGATCGCGCCCTGGTCCTGCCAAGCGGTAACCCGGTAGCCCTGCCCGAGCGTGGCAGAGATCTTTTGCGCGACCTTCCGGGCGATATCGGCCTGTTTGGTAATGATAAAGATCTCGCTGGCGCTGCCGGAGAGGTCCAGAAGATATTGCGCGCTCTCGATCGGGATCAGGAAAACCTTGCGGTCGATGTTCGGCGAATTAAAGTTATAGATACCGACCACATTAAAATTCTTGGCGCTCATCGAACCATAAGCAGTCTGGGTCACGACCGTCAAGATATCTCCCAACTTGAGCTTGAGGTCCCGCGCCATGTTCACCCCGATATTAACCTCATCGCTGCCGGCGCGGATCGCCCGCCCCTGCACTATCTTTTTCGAAAGCTCAAGGATCGCCTCCTCCGCTATCGGATCGATGCCCACACCCATGGTTTGCTTGGTGCTTCCCTCGTAATCTAAAAGCACACCGAACTTGAGACGGCCGGTAACGATCTTTATGCCGGGAATGGCGGTGATCTTCTCTTGGACCGTTAAATAATTGGGGATCGAATATTGCAAGGGGAACATTCTTTCTTGTTTGGCGAATTCTTCCGTTAAGACCCGGATATGGCCGCTTTGGAACTGGATATAGGCATTGGACATATCTTTGATCGTGCCCTCAATAAAGGCCCAGGCAAAGATGAGTATCGCCACCGAGAACATGATGGAAGTTCCGGTCAGTAGTGAGCGCCGGGTATTGCGGAACACGTTCCTTACCGCGAGTTTCAATAAATATCCCATTTTAATATTTCCTCAACGCCTCGGTCGGTTCCATCCTTGAGGCAATAAGAGCTGGATAAATGCTCGAGAGCGCGGAAACCACTATCCCAAAGATAAAGACTTGCAGTATAAGCTCAAGATTCCAGGCACCCAGGAATATCATGCTCCGAAAACCGACATTCCCCCACGATTTCATGGCGAAAGAAAGATCAAACCCGAATCGGGTGGTCCAGAAGGCCATCAGCAAAAATCCCAGCAGACAGCCGATAGCACTCCCCACCGTCCCGATCAAGGTCCCCTCCAAAATAAAAAGGCCCACGATCTGCCGGCGCTTCATTCCCATGGCAGCCAGCATACCGATTTCCCGCATGCGCTCGAACGCTGCAATGAGTATTGTATTGCTTATCCCGATCAAAGCAATGAGGATGATGCAGGCAAAGGTGATGTTCTTCGTCATGGCATGGCCTTCGGAATGAGCAATGACGTCTTCCGCTACTTCCTTCCAGGTCCAGAGCTCAAGCCCAGGAAAACGGCTGACGTATTTTTTCTTGAAAGCCTCGATCTGCTTGATATCCTTTAACAAGATATTTACCTCGGTCACGCCCTTCCCGAGGTCAAGCGCTTTTTGGGCTGCGCCTAGGGTGATGATGAGCGAATTGACATCGATGGCATAATCATCGCTCCGGATGATGCCTTTGATCTGAAGGTCGAGCGCCTGGAAAGTTGAATATTTGGTCCGACATAGGACGGTCAAGGTGTCGCCGACCGCGGCATTAAAATCCTTCGCCAGATCGGCGCCCACCACCAGCGCTTCCTCAGTCCCGAAGAGATATTCGCCCTGACTAACGGATTGCTTCATAGTGAATACGGTCTCATCAAGAGTAGGATCGACCGCCAAACCGATGGCCGGTAGCTGGTAGATGCCGTTGGATAAGGTTACGCGGAAGCTGATCCGGGGCGTGGCCGACTTAACCATAGGGTCCGCGCGGAGAACGGAGAGCATCGGTGCCGGATCAAAGGCTTTTTCAATGGGCAGGTTATCGATGTCTTCCTTGTAACCCAGCGGGTAAAACTTGAGATGGGCGGTCTCATAATTGATCAGCTTCTCATAGGTCTTAAGGTCCAATCCGCTGTAATACGAATCGAAGACGATCAATAGTAGCAGGGCGACCGCTAGTGATGAAAGCGTCAGAAGCGTCCGCCGGAAGTTGCGGAAAATATTCCTAAAAGCTAACTTGATCAGCAAGTTTACAGCCTCTGATCGGATTCAACCTGCCCATCACGAATACTGATCAAGCGCCGGGCGTGTTCCATCACTCTTGGGTCGTGAGTGGAAAAAATGAAAGTCGTACCCAGTTTTTGGTTCATCTCCTGCATCAAGCTGAGGATTTCATTCCCGGTCTTGGTATCAATGTTAGCAGTGGGCTCATCTGCCAGGACATAGTCCGGATTCTTGACCAGCGCCCGGGCGATGGCGACACGCTGCTGTTGGCCGCCGCTCATCTCATTCGGTCGACGGTTAGCCAGATCCGCAATTCCGACGCTAGCTAGCATATCCATCACCTTTTTCCTTCTTTCTCTTGGACCATCTTTTTTAAGTAGAATGAGTGGAAACTCTACATTTTCAAAGGCGGTCAGGACCGGGATCAAATTAAAGCTCTGGAAAATAAAACCGATATGCTCGTTACGCACATCCGCCAGCTGGTCGGGTTTAAGGGTGATGACGTCATGATCTTCAATAAATACTTTTCCTCCGGTTGGTTTATCTAAGCAACCAAAAAGGTTAAGCATCGTCGTCTTGCCCGAGCCGGAAGGGCCGGCGATGGCTGCGAATTCTCCCTTTTCGATCAAGAGATTTATTCCGCGCAGGGCCGGCACCTCAACCTTACCCACCTTATAATTTTTTATCGTATTCTCCATTTTAACTACTGCCATCGTTATCCTCCTTTCATCGCTTCGGTCGGTTCCATCTTTGCGGCGCGCCATGCCGGCGGTATCGCCGCCAGTGTAGCCATAAGCACACCCAGCAAAAAACCCACCAGAATTGTTAACCAGCTGAACTCCCCCCGGTAAATGTAAGGTAGCGGGATCTCCACATCCTTAATTTGCTTAAAAGCGGCGCTGTAATCGATCCCGGCGGTACTCACATAATAAGCTAGCAGTGATCCAGCTATAGCTCCGACAAAACTGGCCATCGTTCCCAGGATCATTGCTTCCAGCGTGATCAACCAGCTGATCTCTCCATCTTTCATCCCGAGCGCTTTCATCATCCCAATCTCTTTGGTCCGCTCCATTACCGCCATGAACATCGTGTTGAGAATCGTAAAGCTTGCCAGTATCAAAATAAAGGCGTAGATCGCCCCGTAGATCTTTTTCATGATCGACATCATGAAATACAAAAAGCCGTTGGCCTGCCAGGGGACGGCGGTCAGGCCAGGTGGCAGTTTTTTACCAATCTCGGCCGAAACCTTGACTGCCTGGTCGGGATCTTCGATAAGTATAAAGATCTCCGTTACCCTACCGTTTAAATCAAGGAGTTGCTGTGCCTGGTCTAGTGAGAGAAAGAAAGTCCGGTTATCGATCGAAGCAACCCCCAGGCTAAAGATCCCGGTGATCTTAAGATTTAAACCGGATAGCGAACCATGAGCTGTCTCAGTAATGACCGTCAAGGTATCGCCGGTCTTTAATCCCAGTTCTTTTGCTAAGCCGGCGCCGACAATCGTTTCGCTAGTCCCAGCAGTAAGTATCTTACCCGAAACCATCTTTTGGGACAAACCAAGGACCGTTTCTTCGCGTTGCGGGTCGAGCCCGATCCCGAGCACCGGTTTATTATTTCCCTTGATATCCATCAGGACACCAAATTTGATTCGACCGGTCGCCAGGTTAACTGACCGGTCCTGCTCGAGGGTAGTGATGAGACGCTGATAATCAGGAACGGTGGCGCTCAGTGGCAGCATGGTTTCCCGTTTTAAATAATCGCTATTCAAGATCCGGATATGGCCAACCGATCCGGTGACATAATTGCTAAACAGGCTGGAGACGATCCCGGAAACGAACGTCCAGATAAAAATCACGACCATCACCGCAAAAACGATCGATAGCCCAGTCAGAAATGACCGTCTTTTGTTACGCAACACATTTCTTAAAGCGAGTTTGAACATAGTTCTATTCTTTCCTCAACGCCTCGCTCGGCTCCATCCTTGAGGCGACGAATGCTGGATAGAGGCTGGTCAGGGCGGAAACAACCAGGCCGAAAACGAACGCAATCGGGAACATGATCAGATGCCAGGTGCCAGTGAAATGACCGGTCGTCCGGTAGCCAATCGGCCCCATCTGCCTCATGAACTGGCTGAAATCGATCCCGTAAGGGACCATCCAGCCACCGACCAGGATTGCCCCAAGCAGGCAGCCGGTAATACTGCCGAGCAGGCCGATCATCGTCCCTTCCAGGACGAAAAGCTTGACGATCTCGCTTCTCTTCATCCCCATTGCCCCCATCATACCGATCTCTTTGACCCGCTCAAAAGCTGCCATCAGGATCGTGTTACTGATCCCGATCAGTGAGATCAGGACAATAGCGGAAAAGATCACGAACGTTCCCGTGTATTTCGCTTTGGAAATAGCCAGAACATCCTCGGCCAGGTCTTTCCAGGTGGCAATCTCCAGTCCCGGGATCTCTTTGGCAAGCTTGTTCTTGAAGGAATCGACATCGTTAATGTCTTTCAGCTTGATATCGATCTCGGTTACTCCCTG
>Ga0315287_10000817_pt1 | contig 27715 bp, 24 predicted proteins | sample YL17G11_0_MG_FD_205037 | JGI IMG/M metagenome (GOLD analysis project Ga0315287, IMG submission 205037) | Sediment microbial communities from Yellowstone Lake, YNP, Wyoming, USA - YL17G11_0 | ecosystem: Environmental > Aquatic > Freshwater > Lake > Sediment | place: USA: Wyoming | collected... | reverse complement strand
ATCCGGGCAAAGTCACCGAAGGTCCGGCCGAGCGAAGGCATGGTTTCGATGACGGTCGTGCTCACGTTCTGAGCGGCGCCCGTGCGCGATTGGCTGATCACCGGGTTGGGAGCCGTGACGGTGACGCCCACCTCGATCCGTTCCTGGAGCAGAGTGAAATTGAGGTTGCGGTTTTCCCCGAGCCTCAGGGTCACGTCCGTCAGCGTCTGGGGGGCGAACCCGACCATGGTGACGGTGACCGTGTAGGGGCCGCCGACCCTGACCGAAGGAAAGTCGAATCGACCGTCAAGACGGGTCAGCGTATCAAAGACGGTTCCGGTCGGGACGTGCAACGCCTTGACAGCGGCGCCGGGAAGGCCCTTGCCGTCGGAATCGACGACCGCGCCGCTGAGGGCGGAACTGGTCACGCCCTGAGCTAAGATCAGCCCGGGCAGAAGCAAACAACTCAAGAGAATCGCGAAAGACGCTCTCTTCATCATAATAAATAGTCCTCCACTTTGAAATATTCGAAAAGATCATATCCCAAGATATTTGGGATTGCAATCCGAAAATGAATAAATATTTATAGAAAATATATCCAATCCCTGCTTGAATAATTTTTCGAATTGTCTTTTTGCCTCGCCGGGAAGTTTGTGCTACCATGACCCCGTGAAGAGAAAACCGCTGATCATCGGGGTGGCCGGCGGCACGGCTTCGGGGAAGACCACCATCGCCGACGCTATTATGGAGTCCATCAACCATCCGCAGATGGTGATGATCCAGCATGACGCCTACTACAAGGACGTCAGCCATCTGCCGTTGGCCGAACGCGCCCGGATTAATTTCGACCATCCCGACGCCCTGGAAACCGACCTGATGGTGCGGCATCTGCGGGAGTTGATCGCCGGCCGCTCCATCGAAATGCCGGTTTACGATTTTTCCACTCATACGCGCCTGAGGAAGGGCCTCATCAAGAAACCGGCCAAAGTGATTATCCTCGAAGGGATCCTGATCTTTTGCGAACAGGCCCTGCGCGAGCTGATGGATGTCAAGATCTTCGTGGACACGGACAGCGACCTGCGCTTCATCCGCCGGCTGAAGCGCGACATCCAGGAGCGTCAGCGCAGCCTGGAATCGGTGATCGGCCAATACTTGGGAACGGTCCGGCCCATGCACATCGCCTTTGTCGATCCGAGCCGCAAGTATGCCGACATCATCATTCCCGAGGGGCACAATCCGGTTTCCACAGCCCTGGTCGTCACCCTGATCCGCCAGCGCCTGCGCAAGGGAAACTATGACGAACTCTAAGCCCGGCCGGGAGAACGATCATGGCTGAAAAACAGTTCATCAAGGCGCAGGAATTGTTGGATGATTCTTTCCGCCTCGGCCTCAAAGTCCTGGGCAGCGGTTTCAAGCCCGATTTCATCGTCGGCATCTGGCGGGGAGGGACGCCGGTGGGCATCGCCGTGCAGGAACTGTTCGAACACTATGGAATCGCCACCGATCACATCGCCATCCGCACGTCCTCCTATGAGGGCATCGAGAAGCGGGGCAAGAGCATTCGAGTCCATGGCTTGAACTATATTGTCAAGAACGCCGACGCCGCGCACAGCTTGCTGATCGTGGATGACGTCTACGACACCGGCTTGAGCATCAAGGCCGTCATCGACTCCCTGAACCGTCTCTCCCGGCACAACACCCCCCACGACATCCGCATCGCCACGGTTTTTTTCAAACCCGGCAATAACCGCACCGAGCGCCGGCCCGATTATTATATCCACGAGACCGAGCGCTGGCTCGTCTTCCCCCATGAATTGACGGGCCTCAGCCCCGAAGAGATCGCCCGCCACAAGCCCGAGATCGCGCGGGTTATTCAAGGATGCGAGGCCGAATGATCATCAGCCAAGAATTCGTCGAAAAGATCCCGAAGACCGATCTGCACTTGCACCTGGATGGTTCCCTGCGCCTGTCGACCCTGATCGAGCTGGCCAAAGAGAACGGGACCCAGCTGCCGGCTTATGACGAGAAGGGCTTGCGCCGTTTGGTTTTCAAGAGCAAATACTCCAGCCTGACCGAATATTTGAAAGGGTTCGCCTTCACCACGGCGGTGCTGCAGACCGGCCCCGCCCTGGAGCGCGTGGGCTATGAGCTGGCCCAGGACAACCAAGCCGAAGGGGTCCGCTACATCGAGGTGCGCTTCGCGCCGCAGCTGCATCAGAACGCCAGCCTAACCTGCCTCGACGCCATCGCCGCGCTCAATCGCGGCCTGGCCCGGGCCAAGGAGGAATTCAACGCCCGGGCCGAAGTGAAAAGCGGGGCCGAGCCGCCCTTCGAATACGGCATCATTGCCTGCGCCATGCGCATGTTCGACTACGGGTATTCCCACTATTACGACACCCTGCTCCATGTTCACGCCCATTCCGAGCGCAAAGGGGTCTTTTCCCTGGCTTCGCAGGAGTTGGTCCGGGTGGCCGTGGAAGCCAAAACGAAGCTCAAGCTGCCCGTCGTCGGTTTCGATCTGGCCGGGGCCGAAGCCGGTTTTCCGGCCGAAGACCACGCCCCCGCCTACGCCCTGGCCCACAAGAATTTTCTAAAAAAAACCGTGCATGCCGGCGAGGCCTACGGACCGGAGAGTATTTTCCAGGCCATCACCGACCTGCACGCCGACCGCCTCGGCCATGCCGTGTATCTCTTTGACGCCGACATGATCAAGAGCCCGGAGATCAAGGACAAAAAGGCCTACGTCGCCAACCTGGTGCAGTTCATCGCCGACCGGCGCATCACCATCGAGGTCTGCCTGACGTCGAACCTGCAGACCAATCCCGCCATCCGCGACCTGGCCCATCACTCATTCAGGCTGATGCGCAAGGCCAAGCTGTCGGCCACGTTCTGCACCGACAACCGCACCGTGTCGCGAACCACGGTCAGCGCCGAGATCCTGAAGGCGGTTCGAGCCTTCGGCATCACCCCGTCCGAGCTGAAGAATTTCATCATTTACGGCTTCAAGCGCAGTTTTTTCCCCGGAACCTATATCAAAAAAAGGGAATATACGCACCAGATCATCGAATATTACGAGAAGATCGAGCGGCAATTCACAAAAGCGAAGCGCAGGTAACCGATGAATTTGATTTCGCTACTCCGGGGCGTTTTGGGCCTGAGCCTGATTTTGGGCATCGCCATTCTCTTTTCCAACAACCGCCGGCGGATCAGCTGGCGTCTCGTCGGGAGCGGCATCCTGATCCAGGGGGTGTTCGCCGTCTTCATCCTCTACAGCGACACCCTGAGATCCTGGTTCGCGCCCTTGGGCTGGCCGAAAGTGCTGATCTCCTGGCTGGGCGGCGCGATCGTCAGTCTGCTGAACTTCACCGCCGAGGGCTCCAAGTTCGTGTTCGGCCGGCTGGCCGTCAACTCGGGCCCCGACAGCTTGGGCGTCTATTTTGCCTTCCAGGTCCTGCCGACCATCATCTTCGTCGCCACCCTGACCTCGGTGCTGTATTACCTGGGCATCCTGCAGCTCGTGGTCAGGGGCATGGCCAAGTTTATGGCCAAGGTCATGGGCACCAGCGGCGCCGAGTCGCTCTCCAACACGGCCAATATCTTCGTCGGCCAGACCGAGGCGCCTCTGCTGATCAAACCCTATATCGGGACCATGACCAATTCCGAGATCCTGACCATCATGGTCGGGGGCATGGCCACCATCGCCGGCGGTGTCATGGCCGCTTACATCCAGATGCTCGGTCAAGCCCTGGCCGAGGTGCAAAAGATCCCACTGGCCGAGGCCCAGCTCCGCTTTGCCGTCCAATTGTTGGCCGCCAGCGTCATGGCCGCCCCGGCATCCTTAGTCATCGCCAAGATCCTCTACCCGGAGACCGGCACGCCCGTGACCAAAGGCACGGTCAGGCTCAAAGTGGAGAAGAACGCCTCCAACGTCATCGAGGCGGCCGCGACCGGCGCCGGCGACGGCCTGCAGCTGGCCCTGAACGTGGGCGCCATGCTGCTGGCCTTCATCGCCGGCATCTCCCTGATCAACTACCTTTTCACCGGCCTGGGCAATTTACTGAATGTCAACGCCTATCTCATGGCTCAATTCGGCCAGCCGCTCTCCCTCCAGCTTATTTTCGGGGTGATCCTCCGCTACCTGGCCATCGGGATCGGCGTGCCGGTCACCGACGCGTTCCAGTTCGGCAGTCTGATCGGCACCAAGGTGGTTCTGAACGAATTCGTGGCCTATGTCGACTTGGTCGGCTTGATCAAGCAGGGCGTCCTGACCCCCAAAGGCGTCACCATGGCCACCTACGCCCTATGCGGCTTCGCCAACTTCTCCTCGATCGCCATCCAGATCGGCGGCATCTCCCCCATGGCGCCCCACCGCAAGAAGGACATCGCCAGCCTGGGCCTGAAAGCGGTCCTGGGCGGCACGCTGGCCACGCTGATGACGGCCACCCTAGCCGGAATCCTGCTGGGGTAGAAGTCCGCCCTCATTCGCGAAGCGATTAGGGCGGGCAAGCCCGGCGCTTCACCGTCCTTATTGAGGCTTCCGAATCAGGGCGGGGCCTTGGTCGCTGTAAAGACGACCGAATGTCTGGCGATAGATCCATCAACAAGCGTTTACGCTCCAACTGTCTTTATTCCGAGTCGTTTACCCTGGGAAGACCCAGACAACGAGGAAGCTCCCGGATGGCGGCGATGACGAAGGCCGGCGCGTACCCATCCGGAACGGGAGCCCGGCCGGGGTTGAGCCAGCAGAAATCCATACCGGCGTTGCGGGCGGCGGACATATCCGAAGTCACGCTGTCGCCGACATAGAGGACTTCGCCCGCCGCGAGTCCGGTCTTTCGGAGGGCGGACTCAAAGATTCGGGGATCGGGTTTGGCGATGCCGACTTCCTCGGAAATGACGATGGCCTTGAAATACGGGGTGATGGGTGAGGCGGCGAAGCGCTTGTTCTGCACCGCCGCGATGCCGTTGGTGATCAGGGCCAGGGGGAATTTTTTGGCCAACATCCGCACCGTGGCCAGCGCCCCGGGCAGCAGCTGTGATTGGCCGGCCAGCGCGGCCAGGTAAAAGGAACTGGCTCGCTCCAGGGGCAGATCCCGGATCGCCAGTTCGGCGGCCAGCCGGCGGAAGCGCTCGACGCGCAAAGTGACCTGGTCGGTTTCGCCGCGCTCGAAGGCCTGCCACACGTCGCGGTTATGGCGGCGGTAAGCGTCGAGAAATAGCCCCGGTTCGATGCGGAGGCGGAATTCGCGGCGGCAGGCCCGTAAGGCGGCCCGCTCGGCCCGGGGATAATTGAGGAGAGTATCGTCGGCGTCAAAAAAAATCCCTTTGTATTTTTCTCCCATCGTCTTCAATCCCCTTCGCGGGATTCCCCGGACGCAAGTCTGGGGAGGGAAAGCGAACCTCCCGCCAGAACGGGATCTCGCCGGTGAGAGTCCATGGAGCTTCAGTAAGTCCAGGGGTGGACACCGTCTTTGTCCACCAAATGCAAAACCATTTTCGGCTTGGCGACGGACTGGGGCCCGATCTTGATCGCCTGGCCCAAACGCTCCAGGACCGCCGGCGTCCGATCGGGGCGATCGCTGTGGATAGTCACGATTTTTTGACCTATTTCAGCCCAGTCGCCGACTTTGGCGTGGAAGACGAAACCGCTTCCGAAGGCGATCGTGTCTTCTTTTTTTCGGCGGCCAGCCCCGGTATCGATGGCCGCCATGCCGACATAGTACGAATCAATGGACGCGAGAAAGCCGGACGCCGGAGCCGGGAATTCCGCCTGCTGAGAAGCGGCGGGCAGCAAAGAATAATCGTCGCAGACCCGCGGGTCGCCGCCCTGGGCGGCGATGAAACGCCTGAAAACATCCAGGGCCCGGCCCGAGGTGATGGCCTCCCGGAACATTTCGCCGGTCTCGGAGTAGCTTGTTTTTTGTCCCGCCGCCCGCAGCATGCAAAAGCCGAGGGCATAAGTGACCTGCATGATATCTTCAGGGCCCCGGCCCTTCAGGGCTTCGATGGATTCGATGATCTCCAAGCTGTTGCCCACGGCCCGACCGAGGGGCTGGTCCATGTTGGAAATGATGCCCAGGGTGGGGCGACCGGTCTTTTCGCCGATGGCGACCATGGCCCGGCATAAGCGCAGCGCGTCCGGCTCGTCCTTCATGAAGGAGCCGCGGCCGGTTTTCACGTCGAGGACAATGCCGTCCGTACCCAGGGCCAGCTTTTTGCTCATGATCGAGGAGGCGATCAGCGGGATGCAGCCGACCGTGGCCGTGGCGTCGCGCAAGGCGTAGATCTTCTTATCAGCCGGGACGATATTATCGGTCTGGCCGCAGATGACCATTCCGGTTTCGGCCAGCCCGCGACGGATTTGCCCGGGGGTGAGAAAGACGTTCATCCCCGGGATGGCTTCCAGCTTGTCCAGAGTGCCGCCGGTGTGGCCCAGGCCACGGCCGGATAGCATGGGCACGCGTATCCCGCAGGCCGCGACCAGCGGGGCGACGATGAAACTGATCTTGTCGCCGACGCCGCCGGTGCTGTGCTTGTCGATCTTTTTGCCGGACACCTCGTCGAGGGAGATGCCGTCGCCGGACGCGAGCATGATTTCAGTGAGATCGGCCAGCTCCCTTTCGCTCAGGCCGCGGATATAAACGGCCATCAGCCAGGCCGCGACCTGGTAGTCGGGGATTTCGCCCCGGACATAGCCGGAGATCACAAAGGAGATCTCCTCCCTGTCCAACTCCAGGCCGTCACGCTTTTTGGAAATGATTTCATACATTCCGTGGGTTATCATGTCAGCCGCCTCCGGCGGGGGAAAAGAGGGCGACGCTGTCTCCGGCCTTGACCCGCGTCTGGAGGCCCTGCCCCAAACGGATATTCTCGCCGTTGATCAGGATGATGGTCCCGGTCAGCAGACCTTGATCCCGGTCCAGCAGTTCGTCCAGGAAATTCTGCCCGGTTTCCTTCTCCGCCGCGCGCAACAGCGCCAGGATCGTCCGTTCGTCGTCGGCGATCTCCACGGCGGAGGTCCGCAGGCGCCGGCGCAGCAGCCCGTAAAATTTGACCTCGATCGTCCCGGCCAAATTAAAGCCCCAGGTCCGCCAGGGTTTGCGGAAGCGGCACGCCGTTCCGGTCCCAGCCGCGCACGGCATAATAGTCGTCCAGCATCTCGTCGAGCTGCACCAGACGGTGGCGCGACGATCCGGTCTGGAGTTCCTCGTTGAAAAAGCGCGGCGGCAGGGTGTCGTCGCCGCGCCCGAAGCCGGCCCGGTTGTTGAATTGCCGCTCCAGAGTGTAGATGCGGCGGCCGATCTTCATCAGCTCTTCGTCGCTGAAATCCAGGCCGGTGACTGTGCGCAGCATCTCGGTAAAAGTGGAGATTCCCAGGGCGAACTGAAGGAAGCGGCAGAGGACGGCCGAATCCACCAGGGCGGACACATCCTGGAACAGGGCCACGAGCTCGGCCTTGCCCGCGGTGGAATACCGGTCCAGAAAGACGGGGTGGCCGAGGATCTCGGGGGCGATCATATAGGCCCGCATATGGCAGCCGCCGCGGTTGGACGTGGCGTAGGACAAGGCCATGCCTTGCGCGCCGCGCGGGTCATAAGCCGGGATCTCCAGGCCCTTGACCTGCATGGCGAGTTCAGGGCGGCCGTATTTCTCCGCCAGCCGCTTCGAACCCAAGGCCAACTCGGCCCCGATCCCCCGCCGGTAAGCCGTATCCGTCACCCAATCCAGCAGCTTGCCGGACTCACCCCAGCGCAGATTTTCCTTCCAGGCGCCCGTTTCACAGAGTTCCATGGCGCACCCAATGGTGCTGCCCATGGTGATGGTGTCGAGACCCAGTTCATTGCAGGCGTAGTTGGCCTCGGTGATGGCGGTCAGGTCGCTGATCCCCAGGTGGGCGCCAAACGCCCAAACCGTTTCGTATTCCGGCCCTTCCCCATGCTTGTCCCGGGTCCGGGTGGTGCGGCCGCAGCCGATGGGACATTTATAGCAGGCGCTCGGACGCTGCAGCAACGTTTCGGCGATTTTTTCGCCGCTGGTGCCTTCGGCGTCGTTGAACACGCCGCGGCGGAAATTTTCGGTCGGGAACATCCCATGGGCGTTGATGATGTTGACCAGCACCGACGTGCCCAGGACCGGCAGTGACTTGCCGGTCACCGGATTCTTGTCGACGGCCCGGTCGATGCGGGCCGCCAGCGTCTTGTAGCCTTCCGGGTCGCTGATGGCCACGGGCCGGCTGCCGCTGGCTGCGATCGCCTTCAGGTTTTTGCGGCCCATGATCGCGCCCATTCCGCCGCGGCCCGCGGCGCGGTCCTTATCGTTCATGATGGCGGCGAAAATGACCTGGTTTTCTCCGGCCGGACCGATGCAGGCCACTGATGTTCTGGATGGAGTTTCCGCCTGGATGCCCTTCTGGGTCTGCGGAGTGTCAAGCCCCCAAAAAGCCGAAGCGTCGCGGACTTCGACCTCGCCGTCTGTGACCGACAGATAGACGGGCTTCGCGGCCCGGCCCTCGATGATCAACCCGTCGATTCCGGCCCCTTTGAGCGCCGCTCCGAACTGGCCGCCGGAGCTGGAATCGCAGATGGTCCCGGTCAGAGGCGAGCGCGAGATGACCTGGTAGCGGCCGGACGTCATCACCGTTCCGGTCAACGGCCCGGTCATGAAGATCAGGGCGTTGTCATCGGCGAACGGGTCCATCGCGCTCGAGCACCGGTCCGTATATAGCTTGACGCCCAGCCCGCGGCCGCCGATGTACTGACGCCGGATCGCGTCGGAGACGGCGACGGTTTCCTGCTTCCGGCTGCCCAGATCGATCTTAATGATTTTTCCTATCCAGCCGTTCATCGGGTCTTCTTTATTCATAGAATTTGTTGTATTTTTCCACGTGCGGGCAGATCAAGCACTTCTTTTTATAATACGTATAAACGGCTTTGGGCTGCTTGTCGAGGTTGGCGAAGCGCGAAGGGCAGATGTGGCAGGGGATTTCATCCTCCAGCCAGGCGGCCGGAGCGAATTTGTAAAGCGACAGCCCTTCGACGACGCCCACGCTGGCGCTTAACCCCAGGCGCGAGGCGCCGGCCTGGATCAGCCTCCAGACGTCCTTGAAGTTCCGAATCCCGCCCGCCGCCTTGACCCCGATCTCCGGGCCCACGGTCTGGCGCATGAGCCGCACATGGGCCGGAAAAGCTCCGAACGCCCCGAACCCCGTCGACGTTTTCACGAATTTGGCTCCGGCTTCGACGGCTAAACGGCAGCCGCTGACGATCTCTTCGTCGGTCAGGAAGCCTGTTTCCAAAATCACCTTGACCAGCGCCGGTCGGCTGGCTTCGACCACGGCCCGGATGTCGTCGCGAACAAAGTCGAGCTTTTTATCCCGCAGGGCGCCGATGTTGATCACCATGTCAATCTCCGAGGCGCCGTTCCGCATGGCTTCCCCGGCTTCATACGCTTTGGCGGAGCCGGTGCCGGCCCCGAGCGGAAAGCCGACCACGGTGCAGACCTGGACGCGGCTGCCCGCGAGGAGTTCCCTGGCATAGTGAGTGTAGGCGCCGTTGATGCAAACGGCGTAGAAATCGAAGCTGCGCGCCTCGCTGCAAAGGTTAGCGATCTTTTTTTCGCCGGAGTGGGCGCTGAGTTCGGTGTGGTCGATCATTTTGACCAGCGTTTCCCTGTCCAGGTCGATCATTGTGTTTCTTCCGGGTATCTTATCTTGATGGACGCGGCTCGGCCATGTTTTTTTTCAAGTGGAAGATGAATGGGATCAGTTCGGACACGGGGACGTCGCGGCAGTCTCCCGCGCGGTTGCACATATGGACAACGGTCGACGGGGGAGCGAATTCGGCGATGACTTGCCGGCAAGCGCCGCAGGGGGGGAGAAATTCCTCGGTCTCGCCGATAACCAGGATCTCCCTGATCTCCGTCTCGCCGGCGGCGACCATGGCGAAAATCGCGTTGCGCTCGGCGCAGCAGGTCAACCCCAAGGAGGCGTTTTCCACGTTGCAGCCGCTGAAGATTCGGCCGTCGGAGCCGAGGACGGCCGCGCCCACGGGGAAGGTGGAATAGGGAGCGTAGGCTTTTTCGCGCGCTCGCTTGGCCGCGGCCAGCAATTCTTCTTTTTGATCAGCCATATTCCTCCGGCGCCCATCACAAGGGCCGCAATGGTGAATTGTAGATTTGCGGCTCAAATAAATCAAGGGAACAAATTGCCCCCCCGATATTCGGATAAGGTCAAGGCCATATTTTAAGCCCGTTTAGAATGCGTCGAATATTGGGGGACGAGCGGAAACACTCGTCTCGGATCATCAAAAACGGTATAGTATCTTCATGGATATCCCCGTCGCCTCCTGGTCTCGAGCCGTTTTTCAACGCAAGTCTCGCCGAAGTTATAGGATCGACCGGCCGATCGCCGAGGAGTTTCTGGTCCGCCTGGAAAACTTTTGCCGGGAATTTCGGCCGTTCGCGGATGCCCGCATCGAAATCGTGCGGCATTCCCCCGAGGATGTGTTGAAGGGGCTGGTCGGCGGCTACGGACGAATCAGCGGCGCTCCGGCCTACGCCGTCATGATCGGGACCTCGAACTCTCCCAGCGCCGGTGAGCATGTCGGCTATTTGGGAGAAGCCTTGATTCTGGAAGCGACGGCCCTGGGCCTCGGCACGTGCTGGGTCAGCGGGATGTTCCGCCTTGATGAAGTCCGAAAACAAATCGCCCCGGCGGTTGGGGAACGCGTTTATGCCGTCACGCCCCTCGGATACGGCGAGAGAACATTCACGGCCAAGGAAAATATTTATATCGCCGTCGCCGGATCCCGCCATCGAAAACGTTTGGAAGATCTCCACAGGGGGTGCCCGCCATTGCCCTGGCAGGCGAAAGCGCTCGAATCCGCCCGGCTCGCCCCGTCCGCTCGAAACAGGCAGCCCTGGCGGTTCGAAATCGTTCCGGAAGCGATCACTGTCCGCATGGACGCGCCGCCGGACGGGGACCGCTATCCGAAGCGTCTCGACTGCGGGATCGCGATGCTTCATCTCGAACTGGGCGCGACCTCGGGAGGCGCGCCCGGACGCTGGATTTTTCTGGACACGCCGGACGTCGCCCGATACGAACACGAACAGGGATAGAAGCCCCGGGACCGGCGTCGATTCCGCCGACGGAAAAAACGGTTGCACTTTTTCGCGTTCCGGCTATAATAGACGTTCCTTATCGGGGAGTAGCGCAGCCTGGCTAGCGCACAGCGTTCGGGACGCTGGGGTCGTGGGTTCGAATCCCACCTCCCCGATTATATCCGTTCTTTTCCCGGTCTTAACCTCGAGGCCATGAGGTCTATGCGGCAATGATTCGCCAGATCCAAGGACACCTCCGAAACCGGTCCGGAAAACATCGGACTTTTCTCGCCTTGGACCATCCGAATTATCGTCTCTGGTTCTGGGGGCAGTTGACGTCCCTGTTCGGCAGCTGGATGCAATCCACGGCCCAAGGGTTCCTTATTTTCCAACTGACGAAATCCCCCGCCTTCCTCGGGTATGTGGGATTCGCCGCCGGCGTTCCAACCTGGCTTTTCATGCTTTACGCAGGTGTCGTCGCCGATCGGGTCTCCCGGCGCCATTTGATGATCGTGACCCAAACAGCGATGATGGCCCTGGCGTTTCTTTCCGCCGCCTTGGTCTTCACCGGAGCCATCCGGCCCTGGCACATCATCCTGCTGGCCCTCGGGTTCGGAACCGCCAACGCGTTCGACGCACCGGCCCGCCAGGCGATCGTCCAGGAACTCGTCCCTTCCGAGGACATGACAAACGCCATTGCCCTCAATTCGGCCATGTTCAACACATCGGCCGCCCTCGGACCCGCCATCGGCGGGTTGATTTACGCCCTCGTCGGCCCGGCCTGGTGTTTCACCCTCAACGGGCTCTCCTTCATCGCCATTATCATCGCCCTTTTAATGATGAAGCTCCCGGCCTTCGTCCCCCGAACCGCGACGACTTCCGTCCTGACTGACCTGAAAGAAGGCCTGCGCTATTCCGCGGGCCAACCGATCGTCCGGACGATCATGAGTCTGGTGCTGGTCATCAGCTTATTCGGATTTGCGTTCGTCACGCTGATCCCCGCCTGGGCGGTCAATATCCTCGGGGGAAACGCGACGACGAACGGATTCCTGACCTCGGCCCGGGGGCTGGGAGCCCTTGTCGCGGCCCTCTTCATCGCCACCCTGGGCCGATTCAAGTTTCGGGGCAAGCTTCTGACATTCGGGTCGCTCGCTTTTCCGGTCCTGATGATCATCTTCGCCTTCGTCCGCTGGCGTCCGCTCGCTTATCTGGTCCTCTTCGGGGCCGGCTTCGCCCTGATTCTCGTTTTCAATTTGGCCAATGCCACGATCCAAACCCTGACCCCGGACGCCCTTCGCGGCCGGGTGATGGGGATCTATACCTTCACGTTCTTCGGGGCGATCCCGATCGGATCACTGTGGATCGGGGCGATGGCCTCCCGGATAGGAGAACCGCCGGCGATCGTCGTCAACTCCCTCCTCGCCTTGGGATTCGCCGCCGCCGTTTATCTCCTCATGCCGGCCCTTCGCCGGCTTGAATAGGCGGACCGGCGGAAAGCCGGTCCGAAGTCATTTCACGTCCACGAGCTCATAGGCCATCGAACCCAGCCCGATCTTCTCGGCGTAGGCGAATTGATGATTCCAATCGATATCATATCCCCGGCGGAAAACGTCCGCGCCCCCGGTCCGTTCGAGGACCAAATCAGCCGCGGCTTGATCCGCGGCGACCGGATCGGTCGAACCGATGATCCCGATATCCTCGACGATCAGCAGTTGATTTTTCGCCATGCAGTCGCAATCTTTAGTGACCCGAATCAGGAAGTTGAGAAAGGCGATCTTCTTCGAAAACCTCCGGCCGACGAGGAGCGCATATTCGGCCACTTTCTCCTGGATCCGCCGGCTGTCCTCATCCCAACGGATGCGGATGGCCTCGAATTTGCAGGCGACGAGGCATTCCCCGCACCCGGTGCACCGTTCGCCGTCGATGACGACGTGGCCTTGCTCCTGGACAATCGCCCCGGCCGGGCAATGATCCCGGCACAGGCCGCAATTTCGGCAGGCTTTGACGTTGACCCGGGGATGAACGACCGCGTGCTGATCAAGTTTGCCGGCCCGGGAAGCGCACCCCATCCCCAGGTTTTTAATCGAGGCTCCGATTCCCGTTTGGACATGGCCGGTGACATGGGTCAAACCGAGGAGCGCGTCCGAAACCAGAAACGCCCCGGCGATCTTGGCCGCGGCAATACGGCTTTGATCGCCCCGGGTTTCCCCGAAGTCGCCGCCGGTCAGTCCGTCGGCGATGATAATCGGAATATCGAGGACGTCGGGAGTGAATCCATGGGACCAAGCCAGTCCGATATGCTCGACCGAGTTTGACCGGGGGCCCGTGTAAAGCGTATTCGAATCGGTGAGATATGCTCGCGGAGTCTTTTTCTTAACCTCGGCCACAACGCCACGGAGCCAGGAGGGTTTAAGATAGCCGATGTTCCCCTTCTCCCCGAAATGGATCTTGAGGGCGGTAAAATCTTCAGGAGCCAAGCCGTCGATGAAACCGGTCCGCAGAAGAACCGCCCGCGCCTTGCGGCTTAGAACTTCGGGCGGGTCCGATTCGGCGGCCCGCGAGAAAAAGACCCGGCTCTTTTTCATCGGCCCTTCATCCGCCCAGGATCGAGAACGACGACGCGACCGCCGCCGCCGGATCCACGGACTTTCCCATCGACCGGAGAACCAGGCCCAGGGCTTCGACCGCGGCCAAGACCTGAGGGGTCGTCAAGTTGCCCATATGTCCCATCCGGAACACGCGGCCCGCCGTTTCCCCAAGGCCGCCGGCGACGACAAACCCGGCCTCGAAATATTTCGCCCGGAACAGAGCGTCGTCGACGCCCTCGGGATAACGGACGACGGAAAGGGTCGAGGCCTGGAATTCTTCCTCGGTGAACAGGCCGAAGCCGAGCGTTTTCAACCCGGCTCGAATCGCCCGGGCGGTACGACTGTGTCTGTCGAACCGGGTCGTCATCCCTTCTTCCATCATGATCCGGGTGGCTTCGGCGAACGCCCGTATCTCGTTGACCCCATGGGTCGAAAAATACTTTTGGGGATCGATCATGCTCGGAAGCCAGCGGAGGACGTCGGCATAATAGCCCGGGACCGAGGGCAAGCTTCGTCGTTTCGCCAAAGCCCGTTCGGAAAAAACATCGATGGCCAGGCCGGGAGGCGCGCCGAAACATTTTTGGGCGGCCGTCAGGACGACATCGATGCCCCAATCGTCCATCCGTTCCTCGATTCCGCCCGTGGCACAGACGCCGTCGACGATCCAGATCAAGTCTCGGTTCCGGAGAACTTCCCCGTATTCCCTGATCGGAGCGCAAGCTCCCGTTCCCGTATCGACATGGGTGACGGCGACGACGTCGTACCGCCGCCGATCGAGCGCGGCCCGAAGTTCCTCGGGCCGGACGGCGGAGCCCCAGGGACTGCGGATGATGTCGTATTCGATTCCGAAGGCTTCCGCGATCTGGCCCATGCGGTCGCCAAAATACCCCTGGGAGAGAACGAGAACCCGTTCGTTCTTTCCGACGACATTCAAGAGAGCGACTTCCATGGACAACGTCCCCGCTCCGGCGAAGATAAACGGTTGTCCGGTCCCGGTGAAAACCGCGGCTTTCAGATTGGCCAGGGCGGTCTTCATCTCCGCGGCCAGGTCAGCCGAAACATGAGACACCGTCGGTCGGGCGAGAGCCTCCAGGATGCGCGGAACGACCGGGCTCGGCCCGGGAATCAGCAGAAGTTTGTCCATGATCCGGACTCCTCTCTTAAAATCGAAGCCATTATTTTCGTCGAACGTTCACCCGATAGCAAGCGCGGTACGGCGGCCGGAGCGTCAACTGGCGAAGTACCCCAGCCGATGACTGACCCGGACCCCGCCGCCCTTGACCCGGACGACGATTTCCCGGAACGTTCCGTCCGGTTTGTAATCTTTCGGCCGGTAATAGAGCAGATAATAATTTTCCGAAGCTTCGACAGCCCGCTGGAAGGACTTCTCCGCGGACGCGCTGCTGTCCATCAATCCGCCCGTCGCCCGGGCGATCGCGGAAAAGGCGCTGAAGACATCTTCGGATTGCTCTTCCATGGATAAGGCCGCGCTTTGATTCTGGGTGACGTCGGCCAGAGCAATCCGCGTCCGGGTGATATAGAGGAAGTGGACGGCGATCGAGGAATCGGAGAAGGCCTTCTGGACGGCGGCCACATCGAAACTGACGTCCCTTTTGAAAAACTCGAATTTTTCCATGAGTCCGAGTTGAATGTCCGGCCGGTCCTGGTTCTCCATCATCAGCTTTTGGATTTCCTTGGCGTTGATTTTCGGCACGACTTCCTTTTGGTAGAAAAAGAAAACGTGCTTCTGACCCTCGCGGCTTTTCAAGAGCCGGGCGAAATCGACGAGCTTCTTTTCATCGATATAACGCAGGCTTTCCAACCGGCTGAGGGTCTCCCCATACTTCTGGAGCTTATCGTCGAGATCGAGGTTCCCGGACATAATCTGCGTCAGGTCCCGGATCAAGCCCACATATTCCGAACTCCCGACCATCACATCCGAGCGGACTTTGGCCAGAAGGTCGCTCTTCGCTTTAGCCCGGGACGTTTTCGTCAGCGTCCCCGATTTCATCGCATACGTTTTCATCGGAGTCAAGAGAATCAACTCATCCTGAGGTTCGATGACGCGGTCGAAGAAAAAGTCCATGGCCCGGGCGACTTCGGGCTGGTATTCGGTCATTTCGAACAACAGGACGAAGAGGCGGGAAGTTCGGGGCAAAGCCGCTCCCCCGCCCTCGTTTCTAGTGACGTTCGTTTTCCGAACCAGATAAACGGCGTCGATGTCCTGGGGAACGCCGTTTTCGAGGAGCTCAAAATCATTCCGTTGGAGATTGTCGACGAAGGCGTCGCCTTTGTACACCCGAACCGGAACTTCGATATTGATCACTTTCACATCGTGGTTGATCTGTTGGGCCGGAGCGGTCGTCAACAATATCGCCGCGAGAGCAAAGGGGCCGGCAAAGAATCGGAGATGCGGCATCAGTTTCGTCCTCATTTGAAAAATAAATTTGTATCTTAACCTAAAGACTCATTCGATGCCACTCCGCCCGATCCCGGCTTTGTCCTGGGGGCGCCTTGCGCTTGCACTTTCCTTTTCCTTTTTGTTATAATCCGGACGAAAAACATCTGTTCGTTAGGGAGGACTCCCATGGGTAAATTTGTTGCCATTATCGGCGGTTTGGTCGCCATGGTCGGCGGAATCCTGCTGGTCGCCTTTGTCTGGTGGTTTCCGTTCGTGACCCTTGTCAAAGGCTTCATTCCTCCCATTCTGTTCTTCGGCGGCCTGATCGCCCTGATCGCCGGATTGAGCAGCATCAAGGATGCCGCCCGGACCAAACAGCTCGAGGCCGAGGCCAAGGAAGGCGAAAAGAAAAACGCTCCGAAGGCCTGATCCCGGCTCGTCCGGCTAGGCCCGGCGTGTCGCAAATCGGACTCGTTCTTCTCTCCCTGGCGTTGTCCTTTGTGTCTGCGGCGACCACAGACATCGAACGCGCCTTTCTTCAGAACGACCCCAAGATTCTCCGGTCCCTGATCGCCCCCGGATCGTTTGTCAATCTCTCGTTCGCCGATCCGATTCGTTTTTCCGATCTATTATCCGACCAACAAACGGATCTCTGGTTTCGAAAATTTTTCGGTACTTATAAGACCGTGGGGTTTTTCCCCGAAGGCTCGATTCTCCGGTCCCTCGACCGGGGCTCCTTCATTTTCAAAGCCCGGTGGGAAATCCAAAGCAAGGGCCAGCCTCAGTTGGCTTTTAACGTCCTGTTTTTTATCCGCGGCAAGCCGTCCGGCCCGGGTCTGAAGGGATTCTGGTCCATTCTCCAGATTCGGGCAGAAATTCCGGAGAGGAATTGAAGCGCCCAGGGCTTCTTCCGGCGGCCATCGCCGCGGCGGCGGCCGGGGTTTGCGGCCTTCTCGCTTTGGGCCTGCCGGGCCTCATTGTTTCCTCCGACTCGGAGAAAAGCCTCGAAGCCTTACGGGACCGCGTCCGGACGATCCAGCGCGCCTACGCAACCCTGGCCCGCGATCAGGAGCAGACCCTGGACCGCTTGACCCGGGCCGGTTTCCCGAAAACCACGCCGGACCAATTCGCCCGGTTTAAATCGCTCGGTCTCGACCCGGAAATCGAAGGCGTCGCGCTCTATACTCCCCAGAAGCGGCTTCATCTTTGGCTTGGGCGGGCCGTCAATATGGAAACCTTGTTCTCCGGTTCGACACCCGTTCTAACGCCCTCGTTCCGGCCGAAACAGGTCGTCATCCAGGAAAAAAATAAAAGCACGTCCGTCTTGTCCATTTTGGTAAAGCTCGAATCGGGACAGATTGTCGTTCTCCATCGCCTCCTGGCCTTCGCCCCGGAGTTCCAGTCCGCCTATGTTCAGGAATACGGATTCCTCCCTCCCCGTTGGCGGAAAAACGCCCTGATCGATTTCTGGGATTTTCGCGAGGACTTATCCACGTTCGAGCGTTTCTTCTCCGGCCATAAGGATGAATACGTCGGCCGCCCCCGACTGCAGGGTAACGTCCCTTCGATCGTCTTCCCCCTGCGGACAGCGGAGGGGAGGATCATAGCGACGGTCAATCTGAGATCGCCGGCGCCCGCGGCCCACCGCCAGGCGATGAGGGAGTCTCTGATTGCGATTGCCTTGGCGATCGCGGCCATGGCCCTGATCCTTTTTATCTTGGGAATGTCTTTCCAGCCTTCGTTCCGCCGGGAACGCCGGCCGGTCACGGGCGCATCCGTGCTCTTCGCTCTCCTCGCCCTACGGGCGGTGTTTTTGCCCTTCGGGAACTTCAGCCTCGCGGGGTCCTCCTCAGTCTTTTCGCCCGCCCTGGCGGGTTTCGTCTCCCTCGGAAATTTGACCCGGTCCCCGTTCGATATCTTTCTGACCGCCGTCGTTCTGCTCGGGTTGTCGGTCGGAGCCACTTTCTTTTTTTCGAGGCCGGAAACCTCCTCCGCGACGTTACCCCAAAGACCGATTCGGAGGAACGCCCTCCTCGCCCTTCCCCCGATTTTGTTCGCCGGCTTCGGATGGTTCGTGGAACGGGTGATTGCCCACGCCAATATCCGCCTTCTCCGCTTCGAACCGACCTGGACGTTCCTCCTTCTGCACCTGGCGATCCTGTTTCTCTTTGCCGCCGCGGCCGTCCCTAGTTTCACCGGTCTGAAGCGGGTGTTCGGCCGAAATTCGAGGGCGGCCGCCCCCCTGCTGATCCTTCTCGTTTTCGAAGGCCTCCTGCTCCTTCTGTCCGGACGGACTTCTCCGGGCCGGGCCGCGGTCGAAGCTGCCGGACTGGTCTTGTTCGCGGCCTCGTTTGCCTTTCCAAAATCCGGCGGCCGCAAGGCCGCCGCATGCGGGGCCATTCTGGTTGGAATGCTCGGCCTTTATCTGACGATTCATCAGGGAACTTCGGATAAAACGCGGCGACTGGCCGAAGGATTTCTTCGCGACACGGTTCAGTCCCGCGAGGCTTGGGCCCGTTTTCTCCTCGACGAGTCGATTCGAAGCCTGGAGAAAGAACGGAAGGACATCGCCGCCTTTCTGCACAAACCCCCGGGACCGATCGAATTCGCGCGTCAGCTTTGGAGTCAAACGCTGGCCTCCAGGTTCAAATGGTACTCCGGACTCGAACTTCATGACCCTGAGGGAATGATCCTGTCCCGTTTCGCCTTGAACGTTCCCAAGATTTTCGGGAACGCGCTCCGCCTCCCGGCTCAAAGCCAATGGACGATTCTTCGCCTGCCGCTTCCGTTCATGGGGAAAGACAAGGAATATCTGATCGGATACCGCGATTGGGAGGAGGATGGCCGGAACCTGGGCCGGACGATCTTCTACCTGTCCCTCGACGACGATCTGCTGCCGTTCCTGTATTCAGCCAATCCTTATTTCGAACTTCTCCGCTCGAATCCCCTTCCTTCGCTTGTCCAATTCGAATTTCGGTTCGCTATTTTCGACGAGGCCGGAAGGATTTCGTTCAATCCCGGAAAATTGTCGACGGGCCTGCCGGCCGGACTGCTCGGCGACCCGAGTCTCGACGGGCCCGGCCTCCGGTCCGTGTTCCGGGACAAAAGAAACGTCTACGACCTGTTCGCCTTCCGCCGCGACAGCCGGATCTATGCGATTCTGACGACGAGGCCGGGTCTCATCGGATATACGGTGGAATTTTTCAAGTTCCTGATACTGGCCGCAGCTCTCACGGCCCCCCTCCTCCTCATCGTCCTTTGGCGCCTCGCCCGGCGAAACCGCCGGCGGCCTCTCTGGTCATTCGCTGATCGAGTCTATGTCTCCTTCGTTTCCGTGGCTCTCGTCCCGCTTCTGCTGTTCGCCTTTTTTTCCCGGCAATTTTTCGGCGGCGTGTTCGCCCAGCAATTCATCGAGAAAGCCGAAATCCAAGCCAATCTGGCCCGCAACGTCATGGACGACTTTCTTTATCTCCAGGGAGGGGAAAACGCCGTCCTCGAGACCCTTCCCGAGGATCTGGTCCTCTGGATCGCGACAACCATCTCCAACGATGTCAACCTCTACCGGGACGGCCGGCTGGCCTCGTCCAGCCGGCGGGAACTGTTTGAGGCGGGGTTGCTGCCGGATCTCCTCGACGGGGAAATTCAATACCAGATCCAATTCGCGAATCATCCCTATTACGCCCAAACGCGCCGGTTCGGGTCGTTTTCCTTCCAGACGTTGACCGTGCCCTACACCGCCGTGAATCCGCCCCTCCTGCTCTCTCTCCCCTTTCCCTTCGAACAGCAGGAAGGGTCGGCCGCGGCGCGGGACCTTCTCGACTTCCTGGTCTTCATCGGCGTCTTTTTCATCGGGACCGTCCTGGTCCTGGCCCGGGGCATTGGGACGATGATCGTCACTCCGGTCCGACGGCTCCTATCCGGGACCCGGGAAGCCGCTCTAGGAAACCTGGAATTCGAAGTCGAGTACCGGGGCCGCGACGAGATGAAAACGCTCGTCGACGGCTTCAATGCCATGATCCGCAGCCTCAAAAACCATCAACAGGAGATGGCCGACCTGGGGCGAAAAGCCGCCTGGGCGGAAATGGCCCGGAAAGTGGCTCACGAAATTAAAAATCCCCTGACGCCCATCCAACTTTCCGCCGAACACCTTCTTCATGTCTGGAAAGACAACCGGACCGATTTCGACGCCGCCCTGAAGGAGTCGATTTCCTACATCACCGGCGAAGTCGAAACTCTTCGGCAAATCGCCCAGGATTTTTTGGACGTATCAAAGGCGGCCGTCCTTCATAAGGAACCGGTCGTCCTGTCGGAGATTCTGACCGAAACCGCCGGTCCCTACAAAAAACTCCTCTCCGATCGTCTGACCTTCATCGAAACTTATGAACCCGGATTGACGTTCATGGGGGACCGGGCCAAGTTGAAGATCGCCTTCCGCAACCTGCTGATCAACGCCATTGAATCCATCCGTCATCAGGGCGAAATCCGGCTATCCTCCCGCCGGGTCGAGGACCGCTTTGTCATCGTCGTTTCCGACACGGGAAGCGGGATCGACAAGGAGGTTCTGGCCCGGATTTTCGAACCCTATTTCTCGACCAAGGATTCCGGGACGGGGTTGGGCCTTCCCATCACCAAAAAGATCGTCGAAGAACACCAGGGATCGATTCGGATCGGAAGCGAGCCGCGGGAAGGAACGGTCGTTACGATCGAACTCCCGGCCTAATCCTTTAAAAACCGGAATGACTCTAAGCCGCGGTCGTCCGGGGATATTTTGATCTCTGGAAATTTCCCTGTGACTGTGGAAGAATAAGTCCCATGAGCAAGACCCTGGTCGCATATTTCAGCCGGACCGGCAACACGAAAAAAGTCGCCGAGGCAATCTTCGCGGCGCTCGACGGAGATAAAACGATCAAACCGATCGCTGAGGTCGGCGACGTGGAGGCCTTCCGACTCGTTTTCATCGGATTCCCGGTCTATTCCCATAGCGTCCCGTTCGCTGCGGAGACGTTTCTCAAGGCCCTTCCGCCGGGGAAGACGATTGCGCTCTTCAGCACTCACGGGTCCCTGTCCGGTCATCGTCTCTCGAAGGAGGCCTTGGAATACGCGGCCGTTCTTGCGGGACGGTGCCGCCTCCTCGGCCTGTTCGCCTGCCGGGGAAAAATGTCTCCGCAAGCGCTGGAGATTCTTCTCCCATCGCCCGAACATCAAGACTGGGCGGAAATGGCGGGATCCGCGGCCACGCATCCCGACGAGCACGACCTGACCGAAGCCGCGATTTTCGCCCGGCATATGAAAGCGAAAAGCTCTTCGCCGGCACTCTAACCCCGGTTCCGAAGAGGTTTATTCATCAAGGAGGTCCCGATGCCAAAACTCAAACAATGGATTCGTGTCCCGGCTCTCGCCGTCCTGGTTTGGCTCGCTTTCGGTCCCGCCCCCGCCGCCCGACCGAATGTCGGACCGGCCGCCGCGTCAGAATACACCTTCGAAAATTGCACCAGCCTTCTCATCGGGCGTCTGGCCTCGATGGACGGATCGACGATGACCTCCCATTCCTGCGACAGCGGGACCGACCGGACCTGGATGACCATGGAGCCGCCGCGGCGTTTTCCGGCCGGAGCCAAAGCCAAAATTTACAACGATCCGAAACGGAGCAAACGCCCCGACGACCCCGACCGCCTGGAAATGGGCGAAATCCCCCAGGTCGCGGAAACCTACGCGTTTTTGAACGCGGCCTATCCGATCATGAACGAAATGCAACTGGCCATCGGCGAGACGACGATCGGCGGCCGGAGCGAGTTGAAAAGCGATGAAGGGCTCCTCGACGCGCCTGAACTTTATCGCCTCTGTTTGGAACGGGCCAAGACCGCCCGGGAGGCGATCCGCGTCCTGGACGAATTGACCCAAGCCTACGGCTACAACGATTACGGGGAATGCTTCACCTTCGCCGATCCCCGGGAAGTCTGGTTCCTGGAAATTTACGGGCCCGGCAAGGGGAAAAAAGGCGCCGTCTGGGCGGCTCAACGGGTCCCGGATGACCAGATTTCGGTCTCGGCCAACGCCGGCCGCATCCGGAAAATCGACCTGAAGAACAAAGACACCTTTTTAGCCTCGGCCAACATCACGGCGCTGGCGATGGAACGCGGCCTGTGGGACGCGAAGTCGGGAGAAGCTTTTGACTTCACCTATGCCTACAATCCGGGCGGTCGGACGAGCCTGGGATCCAGGCGCCGGGAATGGCGGGCCCTCAGCCTTCTCGCCCCCTCCCTCAAACTCGATCCGAACGCCGAAAACTATCCGTTCGCGGTGAAACCTGAAAAAAAAGTCGGCGTGGCCGATCTCCTGGCCATCTTCCGGGACGCGTATGACGGGACGCCCTTCGATATGACCCGGACCGTAACGGCCGTCAATCGCAAAGGGGAAACGGTCAAGAGCCCGGTCGCCGGTCCGTTCATCAACGGGGACCTCAAAGATCTTCTTAAAGTCGTCCGGGAGCGTACGATCTGTTCGCCGGCCGCGACCTATCTCCAGATTACTCAATCCCGAGGATGGCTCCCGGATGCGATCGGCGGCGTCGTTTGGCTTGGATATGACAATCCCATGACCACCCCCCACACGCCTTTTTACGCCGGCATCACCCGCATGCCGGACGCCTACATGGTCGACGGCCGCTGGGGCTATCGGGACGACAGCGCCTGGTGGGCGTTCCGGACCGTCGGCAAGCTGGCCAACTTCCGCTGGCAGGAGATGAGCAAGGACATCGAAAAGGTCTGGCGGGCGATCGAAGACAAGGCGTTCGCCGATCAGATCCGGATCGAGGAGGACGCGACCGCTTTGTTTAAGAAGAACCCGGCCGAAGCGAAGAAATTCCTGACGGACTATTCCGTTAAAATCGCCGAGGACGCCGTTGCCGCCTATAAAAAGCTCGAACGCGACCTTTGGACGAAATACAACTATCTTTTTTAAAGCCCTCCGCGGAAATTCACGGACGTTTGTCCGTGGCGGGATCGCAAATGGCCGGTCCAAGATGGATTTCGCGGATATCGATTCGGCCTCGCGATCTGTCCTGCCGCCCGGAATTCATTGACAGTCCGGATCCGATCGTCTACATTGGATTCCCGGTGCCATCATGATGAAGTTGATTTATTACGCGATTGTCGCTTACCTGATCTATATGGTCCTCAAGATGTTCCAGGGAAAGGGACGCCGGACCGTGACTTCGTCGGACCCCCGGGCGGTCCGCTCGGGGATTATGGTCAAGGATGAATCTTGCCAAACCTATCTCCCTCGGGAGAACGCCCTTCGCGAGATCATCGACGGCCAGGAACAGTTTTTCTGTTCCAAGGAATGCCGGACGAAATTCCTCGTCGAACGGAAGCGAAGCCGCTAAACTTTTCGATCAGACGGTCGCTTCGATTTGAAAATCCTGAAATTCTCCGGTGGCTTCTTCCCAACGGATATCCACGTCTTCGACCCGGGCGAGAAACGGGCCTCGGCGGAGTTCCTCCAAATAATGATCGAGGGAAGCTCGTCCCCCTTCGGCGACGACTTCCACTCGGCCATCGAGTCGATTCCGGACCCATCCCGAAAGCCTCCGGCGCGAAGCCTCGCGTCGGGCGAACCAACGAAACGAAACACCCTGGATGGATCCTATAACGAAGGCGTGAAGACGGGTTATCATGCCTCGATATTTTAACATAAACCCGACGATCCGATTTTTCGTCGGCCCGCGCGCCGGATTCCCTCGGCGGGGATTGACAAAAGAGCCCCGAGAGGGTAAGGGAAAGGAGTCATGAATCTGCTTTCCATCGCCGGTTTCGATCCTTCCGCGGGCGCGGGCGTTCTCCTGGATCTCAACGTTTTTCGGGCGCTCGGCTTCGACGGGGCTGCCGTCCTCACTGCAATCACGGTCCAGAACACCGCGGCCGTGTTCCGCATCCGGGCCCTCGACCCCCGTTTCGTCCGGGCTCAAGCCGAAGCTCTTGTTCGGGATATGGCCTTCTCTGGACTCAAGGTTGGAATGATCGGATCATCGGCTAATCTTCGCGAAGTCGGCCGCCTTCTGAACAACCACGCCCACCTTCCCCGCGTGATCGACCCCGTCCTTTGCTCCAGCTCCGGCCGCCGGTTGATCGAATCTTCGGCGGTAGACCGATTTTTAAAGACGGTCGAAAAAATGGCCTCCGTCCTGACTCCGAATCTCGACGAAGCCGCCCGGCTTGCGGGCCGCCAGGTGCGGACGATCGCCGACATGCACGCCGCGGCCGAAATCATCTTCGAGCGGACGCATGTTCCCTGCCTCATTAAGGGGGGGCATCTCGCCGGCGATGCGGTCAACCTTCTTTTCGACGGGCGTACCGAGACCCGCTTCCGAAAAAGACGATGGGCCAAGGACGTTCACGGAACCGGGTGTTTGTTTTCCTCGGCGTTATTGGCCTTTCTGGTCCAATCCGGGGATCTGGCGGAAGCCGGCCGACTCGCCACCGACTGGACACACCGCGCCATCCGGACAGCCCGCCCGATCGGGAAAGGAAGGGCGGTGTTTTCCGCCCGATTCCTCCCCCCGGCCTGAAGCCCCGCCCTTCCGAAGCCGGCGGCGGCCTCATTCCAGAATCGTATCGGCTCTCCGGCGGAGATGTTCAGGTAGAAGGAGGCCCTGGAGGCCGGCGGCCTGAAGATTCAGAATCAGCCGGACTTCGGTCATGCTCTCGAAGGGAATTTTCGCCGGACGTTCGCCGGCCTTGATCCGCAGGGCGATCCGCCCGGCCTTCATCCCCATCTCGAAAAAATCCCAACCCACGGCCGCGGCCGCGCCCGCCTTGGCCGCTAAAAGAAACCCGCCGAAGAGCGGCATCCGGTTTTCGTTCGCGACCTGACTCACCGTTTCGAAGGCGGCGTTGATCGTGTTATCGGAAATCGGCAGAACCGCATCGATGTTCTGATTGGTCAGGATCTGGGCGGCCAGCAGAATATCGCTTGGCCCGGAGACGGGGACGGTCACAATCTCGAACCCGAAATCGGCCGCCTCGGCCCGGACGATGTCGAGGTAATATCCGGAATTGATTTCGGAGGGCGTCCAGAGGGTCCCGATCCTTCGGGCTTGAGGCAGGGCGTCTTTGATCAGCGCCAAGGCTTCCCGCAGAGGCGCGGTCGAGGCCACGCCCGTGACGTTGGGCAGATGATCGACGGACGAGACTCCAGCCCGGGTCAGATAGGGATTCGCGACCGAGACGAAGACGATGGGAATCGAGGACGTGGTGATCAACGCGGCCTGCAGGCTCTGGGTCGAAAGAGGGACGATCAGATCGACTCCGTCGGCGACAAAATCGCGGGCATGCTCCTGGAGCTTGACCGGATCGCCCCCTCCGTCCCGGATATCGATCCGGACGTTGACCCCGTCGCGAAGGCCTGCGTCCTCAAGGGCCCGGACGAATCCTCGACGAGCTTCAACCAATGTGCTCGATTCGAAAAGCTGGAGAACGCCGATCGTGTAGAGACGCGGGCCGGATTTGCGGCACGACGGCGGCATCGCCACCGCGGCCAAGACGATCAAAAGGGCAACGATCGATCGCTTCAAAAAACGGACTCCTCGAAAGCGAGCTTCAACCTTTGGGTAGAGCTGAACGGATGAACTCCGCCAAGTCCGCCTTGGCTTTCGCCAGGTCGGCCTTCCGGATATACATCATATGTCCGCATTCGTAATAGCGGAACGTCACCCGATCCTTGAATGAACCCGCCGGATCCAGATGGGAAAAAGCGTATTCGGCGCTGAAATAATCACACCCGGCATCGTAATATCCGGCCAGGACCAGGACTTTTTGGAAAGGATTCTGAGCCATGGCCTGCCGCAACATCTCCCCCACACCCGTGGGTCGTCCGCCCATCATTCCCGCCCCGGAGGACGGCATTCCCCGCCAGGCGCCGACATCCCCAAAAATGTTGTAGCTCCGGTCGGTCGCGTATCTCAACTCATTCTTGAAATAGGAATTGATGGCGCCGGTGAATGGCCCGCTCCAAGCGGCCATCGCCGGATCGTATTCGGGAGACTCCCCGTTGGGACTCCGGTCGACGCCGACATACCGGCTGTCCAGACGGCCGACCGTCAATCCCCTATCCCGGAGCAATTCCTTGCGGAATTGGGATCGCCCGATGCGGAGGTTATTCTGCTTGACATAATTCGCCGACACACCCGCGTACCTGGAAATCCGGGCGGCGATCTCATCGAGTTCCTTCCCGGTCAAGCCGTTCCCCCGAACCAGGGCGCCCAGGTAATCCCCTTGGGCGAATTTTTCCGCTTCATCCAGAACCTGACGAAGAGGTTTGGCCTGGAGATCGGGCGGGAGTTTCTTGTGGTACCAGGCGGTCGCCGCATAATGCGGCAAAATGAGGATCGCGTCGATATCGGCCCCCGTGCTCACCCCGAGGGTCATGGACGAGACGAGAATCGTCCCGTTGAGATACATGCTGTTCTCGTCGTTCAGCAGGTATCCGGTCAACCCGGCCGCCCGGGTCGTTCCATAGCTTTCCCCGATCAGGAACTTGGGCGATTCCCACCGGCCGTTTCGGGTAACGTACAGCCGGATGAACTCGGCGACCGATTCAAGATCCTCCATGAGACCGTGGAATTTATGGAGGTCCTCGCCCGGAGTCATCCGGCTGTATCCGGTCGCGATCGGATCGATGAAGACGAGATCGGCTTCGTCGAGGATGGAGGATTCGTTATCCTCAATCTTGTAGGGGGGCTGGAGTTGAAAGCCTTCCTCGTCGTAGACGACTTTGCGCGGCCCCAGGAAGCCCAGATGCATCCAGACGGATGACGATCCGGGCCCGCCGTTGAAGGAGATCAACAACGGGCGTTTGCTTCGATCCGTCACCCCGTCGAGGGTGTAGGCGATGTAAAACATTTCGGCTTGGCGTTTGCCGTTTTCATCGCGCATCGGCATCATCCCCGCCGTCGCAGAATAATTTAGGATTTTTCCGCCGACTTTCACCGAATGCCGGGTGATCGCCGCGTCCGGGGTACTCGCGTAAGATTCAACACCGGGAATTGCCGCAGCTGTTTTGGCACCCGGCGTGGCGGGACTTTGGGCGAAACCGCCGAGGCTCGCGCAAACGAAAACCAGAACAAAGCCGAAAGCGATCGAACGTTTCATGAGGATGCCCTCCTCCCTCGAGTATCGAAGCGTCATTATATTCGGTTCCCGGATCCAAGTCACTTCCATCCCTCGCCTTGCTCCGGCCGGTGACGTCCGCTTTCGGAAACGAGATTATTTTCGTCCGACAAGAAGGAATTCCTCCGTTCAAAATTCCGGAGATCCGACTCGGATTCTGAAGGCCAACCTCATCATCGGTCTTTTCGGCGAATCGAACGGGCTCCGACGATTTTGCGGAATCGGAACGGGTCGATATTGCCTCCGCTGACGACCAGGACAACGGTCCGACCCCGGAACCGGGGGGCCGATTTCCGAAGCGCCGCCAGGGGAAGCGCGCCGGCCCCCTCGACGACGCGGCCGTGCAGCCTGTGCAGAAGAACGAGGGCGTCCTTCAACCCATCTTCTCCCGTGAGCACGATCTCATCGATACATTCCCGGCCGAGGGGAAAGGTGATCGAGCCGGGTTCGATCCCGCCGGCAACCGCGACGGCCAAGGTCCGGCC
>Ga0315287_10000816_pt1 | contig 27718 bp, 23 predicted proteins | sample YL17G11_0_MG_FD_205037 | JGI IMG/M metagenome (GOLD analysis project Ga0315287, IMG submission 205037) | Sediment microbial communities from Yellowstone Lake, YNP, Wyoming, USA - YL17G11_0 | ecosystem: Environmental > Aquatic > Freshwater > Lake > Sediment | place: USA: Wyoming | collected... | reverse complement strand
AGGGGCGGGAGCAGGCGAAAAAGTTCAATTGGTACAGGGTTGCCAGAAACACCCTGGCCGTTTATTACGAAGTCTTGAATTCACCGGCGGCCAATCAAGGGGGGGCCAGGATCTACCTACCCTTTGAACGGTGGCGCGAGCTACGTCGGCTAGAAGAAGACAAACAAAAACCCAGGCTCCTGCGCGCGGCGACGCCGCCTGGACCCTGAAGACCGAGCGAAAAAAACGGAGCAGTTCATGCAAAGAGTCCGCATTGCTAAAGTCCTGGAGGCTAGCAAGCCTGGCGAAGTCATCACCGTTTGTGGTTGGGTCCGCAGCAAGCGCGAGGGCAAGGCCTTTGCCTTTCTGGTCTTGGGCGACGGCTCGACGCAGGAGACCCTGCAGGTGATCATCGACGCTGGTACGCAGCCGGCGGAGCTGCTCAGCCAATGCACCACCGGTGCCGCGCTGACGGTGACCGGCACCGTCAGTAGTTCGCCTGGGAAGGGGCAATCCGTCGAGCTGCAGGCGAAGAGCATGCACTTGTTTGGCGGGGCTGACGCCGAGACCTACCCGCTACAAAAGAAGGGCCACACCCTGGAGTTTCTGCGCGAGATTGCGCATCTGCGGCCGCGCTCCAACACCTTTGGTGCAGTGTTTCGTATTCGTAACGCCTTGGCCGCGGCAGTCCATGAGTTCTTTCAAGGCAAAGGCTTTATCTGGGCCCACACACCGATCATCACGGCCAATGATTGCGAGGGAGCCGGGGAGCTCTTTACGGTCACGACTTTGGATCTGAAACATCCGCCGCTCAATGAGCACGGTCAGATCGATTTTAAACAGGACTTCTTTGGCAAACAGACGCATTTGGCCGTCTCTGGACAGCTTGAAGGCGAGTTCATGGCGATGGCTCTTGGTGATATCTACACCTTTGGTCCGACGTTTCGCGCCGAAAACTCGAACACCACGCGGCACTTGGCTGAGTTCTGGATGATTGAGCCGGAGATGGCCTTCGCCGATCTTGCGGACGATGCTGATCTGGCTGAAGAATTTTTGCGGGCAATGTGCGCCGCCGTATTGAAGCACTGCGTCAAGGATCTTGAGTTCCTTGAAAAACAGTACAAGACGATCTCGATTGCGGAGATCGGGGTATTGTCTGAAGCAAAATTCGCTCGCTTGACCTATACCGAGGCGGTGAAAGAGCTCGAACGGGCCAAGCAAAGCTTCGAATTTCCCGTCGCTTGGGGCAAGGACCTGCAGAGCGAGCATGAACGCTACCTAACCGATACCGTGTTTAAAAAGCCGGTGATCGTCACCGACTATCCAGAGCAAATTAAGGCATTCTACATGCGCCTTAACGACGACGGACGCACGGTCGCGGCGATGGATGTCTTGGCACCGCGGATTGGCGAGATCATCGGTGGAAGTCAGCGCGAAGAGCGTCTTGATTTGTTGCAGCAGCGCATGGCGAAGATGGATGTCCCGGCGGCTGATTTGCAGTGGTACCTGGATCTGCGTCGCTATGGGTCAGCACCGCATGCCGGGTTTGGCTTGGGCTTTGAGCGTCTAGTGCAATATCTGACGGGCATGGGTAACATTCGCGACGTGATCGCTTGTCCACGGGCGCCGCAGTTGGTGGCATTTTAGATAGCTTTGGGGCGATTCGACGGATTTTGTCTCTATCCCAGGTTGGGCTTTGTTGCATAAACCCTGCCCTCCAGCCTTCCCGTCCTCCCAGTTGCGCGGAGTAAAGCCGCTGCCCAAAAACTGGGAGGGCGGGAAGGCTGGAGGGCAGGGTTTATGCACAAAGCCCCCAGGTTGAAATAACATACTGATCATGCAGAGTTTATAAATAATAATTAACTTATTATTTATATCATGATATTAGTATGACATCGATATATGTGGGTTCGGTTTTCCATCGAATCTATCCTCATCGGGAGTTGATATCATGGCCTTTGCCGCATCCTTTTCTACCGTGCGTGGGGCAGTTTTAGTCATCGCTTTCGCTGGATTAGGCGCGTCGTGTGGGCGTCGGACGCCGCAGGGCGACCCGAGGCCAAGCCTGACACCCGGGCCAGAAGTTAAGGCACCCGGCGCAGCTGCCCCGTCAACCACAGACGTGGCTGCAGCAGGCAAGTCTGAAAGCACTCCGGGGTCAGAACGTGCCCCTACCGTTTCGCTGCCACCAGCGGGCGACGTCCCACCGACTTCACCGGGAAACAACGAGCCTTCCGGCACGGTCACGACCAGTGGTGGAGCCTCATCTGGCTCCTCTGCAGGTAGCGGGGGATTGGGGACGGCCAGCACTTCTGGTGGTGGGGGTGTTACACCCAATCCGCCCTCCCCAGTGTTGGTGGTCAGTGAAGGCTACAAGAAGAACTGCGGTTTTTGCCATGGTGCGACTGGTACTGGCGGCAGCGGGCGCATCTTGGGCCCAAGCCTGGTGACGTACGACGAAGATTTTGCGGCCTACACTGCGGCTGTCCGATTTGGCGTCAGGGGCAGCGCTATGGGGGCGTACAAGGCAACGCGATACTCCGATGCGGATTTGGCAAATGACTTTGCTTTTTTCACTGGTAAGCCAGCGCTTTGATATGACCTGCGGTGCTTGAGTCAGCTTCAGTCGAACGCCGGATTCGCGGCCGAGCTAAGTAAAGCCAGCGACTAGGCGGCCGCATGGCGTTTGCTTTCCCGCTGGTTGACGCTACTATGCGTGGCTCAAGGTCAGCTCAAGCTCAAAGTCTAGGAGAGGTGGAATGTTGGCTACTGGCAGAGGTCGGCCTCTCGCGAACGCAGCCGTCATCATGGCTGCATTGGTCTTGCTCTTGGTGATCGGGGCGCCACGCGCCTTTTACCCGAGTCTGCACTGCGATGAGTCCCTATACACCGGTGCCGCATTGCACATGCTGGACGGTGATTTTTTCCTGACGCATTTCTGGCTCGACAAGACCTTTCTTGGCCCGCTGTTTATCGACTTGGGTGTCTTGGTCGGAGGGCGGGGGGCGCTTGGCTTTCATTTGGCGGGATGGTGCGCGGGAATTACGGCCGTACTGATGTTGATGCGTACGCAGGGCGAGTTGGTGTGGCGTGCTAACGCAGTCCAACGAAGTCCTTTCTTAGCCTCACTCTTGATGATGCTGCTGCAGCTTGCTGCATTTGTTTTGCCGGTAGGCCAGTTCTATTTGGCGTCGGCTTTTTTCGAGCCGTTTACCTTGCTGTGTGTCGCCGTGATGCTTAAGCACCTGGTGCTCGGCGCTTCCGGCGTTGATGCCCGCCGCCATCTCCACATGGTCTACTGGGCCTTTGCGGTAGGGGTCTGCTGCAAGTTTACCGTGGTCTTATGGGCGCCAGCATTGGCCGGGCTGTGGCTCTTGGAGGCGCATGGCCGCTGGTACGAACGCTTGTGGCATGGCTGTTTTGATCTCCTGCGGACGACCGCTCCGATATGGTTGGTGACCGGTTATTTCATGCTGACTAACAGCGAAAAGCTGGCGCCCATTTCCTGGTTCAAGCACCTCTACGCAAAGACCAATGAAGCAGCGCCGCCGGCGCGCGGTGTTTTGTGGCAGCATCTTTTATCCTGGCTAAAAGTCACGAGCCATTTGCTTGGTGGTCCGTGGGTCTTTGCTTGCTTGATTCTGCTTCTGCTGACGGCCACGGTATTGGTGCTGCGCCGTGCATGGACTGAGCGCATGGCGCCGAACAAAGCTGGCGGCGCGGCTGCAGCGAGGTGGCAGTTGATGGTGGTCATTGGACCGTTTTGGCTGCATGCGCTGGCGATTTGGTTGGCTGGTTCGCTGATTTTAGACCGGTATTTGTTTCTCTTGATACCGCAGGGTATTGCCGTGCTAAGCATCGGCGCCATGCAGGTTGGCGAGATAGCATCTGCACGTAAGCTTGTGGGCAGGCTGTACCATGCTGGTGTAGTCGCTCTATTGTTGGCTGCTGGTTGGTTCGCCTGGTCCGCTTACCCCTATCACATGTCTTATGAGCATCAGGTGTTTTATCCGCCGGCATTCGGTCGCGCGCTGCATCAGATTTTGGAGGAAGTCCCGGACGGTGCGGTGATTCACCAGCAGGATAAGCTGTGGTTTCTCTTTCCCTATGTTCGCAACGGGCAGATTCGAACCGCTTGTCAAAGCGATCTGTGTGTGCAAGAGGCGGGCTACGGTCATCGACCGTTTGACCGGCAATTTTTGTTTTACGATCCGCCAGGAGTGCCATCTGCCGCTGCTCCGGCCCGACTGTACCAAGCCTTCCCCACCGACCTTTTCTCGGCAGGTGGGACGACCTATGTCACGACGACGGCGCTCGACGAACGCATGTTTCGCTCGGCGCTGCGGCTTGGCGGTTGGGCACAGAGTGTCGAGTTAAGTCCAGGCCAGGACCTCGTCACCAACTTGCCGCCGCCGCCGTCTCTGGATCCCGCATTGCATGTGACTTGGCGAGCGCTGCCAAGTGCGCTGCTTGAGCTGCAGGTGGTGCGCAAAGCTTTGCCTGCGGTGCTTGACTCCTGGGTGCCAAAGCGGCTGCACCTGTCAGGACGCGTGGTGATGCGGCCGCCGCTTCGTTTGGGTGAGGCATGGTGGTTGGGCTTTCGTGCCGAGTCCTTGGTTGCTGACGGCTGGTCGGGCAATCTGGTCGACATCGCGCCTTTGCTTTGGAAGGGCTATTTTGTCCCGCTAAAGCCGCTGGATGTGCCGGTATCCGGAGCTGGGCAATTCCCGCAGGATTTGACTTGGATAGGTGGTGCGGGCGCGCCGCAGGTGGTGGCAAGCGTGTGGTCCGCTAGGTAGCGCAAATTTAAGGTGAGCTCATGTCGCAGAGAATAGGGTCGCAAACCATGCTAACACACGATGTCACCGTGGTGATTCCGGCCTACAATGAAGCGCGGCGCTTGCCTAGTCTTTTGGCTGAATTTCAGCCCCTTCTGGACAGCGAGCCTAGGCTGTCGCTAGTGATCGTCGATGACGGTTCTGAGCTCGAGCATTTTCAGGCCATTGAAGCAATCGTCGCGGGCCAAGTTTCTGCTGGTCGCAAGATGAGCCTGGTACGACTGCCGCATAATTCAGGCAAAGGCGCAGCCCTGGCCAAAGGATTTGAACTGGCGCAAACAGCATTTGTTGGATTTATCGATGCCGATGGCTCGGTGCCGGCGACTGAGTTTATGCGCCTAGCTTGCTGCTTGACTCAAGATCCGCTCGTCGATGCCGTGCTGGCCTCGCGGGTTAAGATGCTAGGCATGAAGGTCGAGCGTAAATTGCTGCGTCATTTGATGGGACGGGTCTTTGCCACGGCTGTTAGCGTGTTATTTGATATTGCCGTGTATGACAGTCAGTGTGGGTGCAAGATTTTTCGCCGTGAGGCGGTGATGCCACTGCTGCCACTCATTCAGTCGAAGGGATGGCTGTGGGATACTCAGCTGATGATCTTGCTCTATGTACGCGGCAAAAAGCTGATTGAGGTCCCCGTCCGTTGGAGCGAAGTACCAGGGTCCAAGGTGTCGCTTCTGTGGGATCCGCTGCGGATGCTGGGGGAGCTCTTGTTATTTCGCCGGCACCTACAGAGTCAGCATCCTCAATAGAAAGGCAAACCTTGGGATGCCTAACGTCGCCTGAATCCGGCACCATTTTTGGTAAAACCGATTGGACTCCACGAGGGGAATCAAATCTTTTCTCATCTCCTTCATTTTTTCAACATGATCTCTCCGCCTCAAACACCGATGCCATCAAGTCAATTTCTGAAGGCCTAATTCCGACTTTCTTCGCTTCCATTCGCCAACTCTTTCGAGCTGCAAGCACATGTTGAATCATCACTTCCGCATCTGCGTGCTCAACGTGGAAATATGGAGCTACTGATCGCGCAAGGTCCAGACTCAATGAGCTATCCTCTTCATCGACCGACAAAGTCAAACCAACACCCCCAAGGATCGGGTTCATATCAAAAGCTGGCGACAGATCCCAACCTCTTCGCTCAAAATTATAAAGGAAGCCATGATTACGAAGATGATCATCCGTATTTGAAACAAGAATAGAAAAGACGATCCTCTTCCATAACTCATGAAGCTGAGCCTTGGGTGTCCCTCCTTGTGAAACGATCAGTTCTGCTAAGTCCAGATAGCTGGAACTTTCGCTCTCCCCGTCCTTTTTTCCCAAAAGCGTCATGGCCGATGCATAGGCATACCTCGTGCTTTTGCCGCCGCGATCAAAGCGCCTGGTAAGAAACGTATGATGTCTTGAACCCAACTTCAAAGCTTTGGATTCCTCAATCCTCAACCCTGCCGCCCTCGCCAAGGAAGCCGTAACCGCCTCCCAGCCACCAACATCGATATCATCTCGCTCACTCGGAAATTTGGCGATCCATAGGGCACCCGATGGATCGATGACATTCGCTTTGGGGCGGGCGCCACCTAATGAGCTCCCCGGCCTAAAAAGCACCGCCAATGCCTCGTCTATCTTTTTTGCATCATCGCTTTCCAGCGTCAGTGCTGCATGTTCCAGCTTCCTGAGTGCAGTGATCGGTGGCGTGGGACTGTCACCGTCGTCTGCCAAAAACGGACCGTCGTCTTGCTTCTTGAAGCGAAGCGCACCCATGCGTCCGGAATCATCCACTCCCAAAAGAAAATCTATCTCCGAAAGGGCTCGTTCAGGGCGCCCTTCATTCCGAGCCATAACTTTTTCTCGGCGTATCATCAGTCGACGCCCCCACCTGTCGGGAGCAGCGTCCGAAAAAATGCCAAAGATCGGTTTGCCTCGCGGCAAACTTCGCCCTGCCACCAAAGGCAAATCAGGATCAAGCTTAAGATGATGTTTCTGTTTCAGCCAATGCGAATCAAACTCAAAGGAAAGGTTCTCTTTACCTTTCAGATAACTCGCCGACAGCACGCCCATGAGTTGAGGTTGAGGCAGAGGCGACCAGGATGCATAAACAAGAAGCTCGACTGTCATCGCGATTCCTCACGTGAACCAGCAAGTGTCTCAATGTCTTGCAGTTTACGTCCTTCGGGATCATCCGCAGCCAATCGCGACAGGTCATCGGTCAATCCAAACGCAAATAGCACCGATGCATAGTGCCCCATGGATACACTCGATGAGCCCTTCTCGATGGCCACTAAAGTACCGCGCGCAATGCCCGCTCTTTCGGCAAGACCTTCGGTCGTCCAATGCCGCCGCCGACGCGCCAAACGAATGTTTTCGCCAGTGATTTTGAGAACTCGAACGACCTTTGGAAACAGAACTGCCTTTGACTTTCCTTTGTTCGCCATTTTAAACAAAAGCCTCCATAATGTTCAATTTTATGAACAAAAGATCAGTATAGTTAGGCTAGCATGGAACAAATGGGATAGGAATAGGCGATTGATCATAAAATTGTACAAAATCATAAATTTTGATCAATTTTATATATAATATTGCCCTAAGGCTCGAATCGTGTCGAGTCCTGCTGTTAGTGAACGCTGTCAGCCGCTGTCAACTCGCAAGCGTTAGGCTCTGCTCCGACGAAGCTTGCGGATCAAAGGTGTCATGGCGGACGGTGGCGAACCGCCTGCCTCGAGATGGGCGAGCAGCAGCTGTTGAAGCTCTGTACGAAAACCGTCTACGCGCGCCAAGACAGCCTCGGCCGTATGTCCCAGCTCCGTCGCGAAGGCACAGCTGGTCGACCTCAGTGTCGCCATCGTTAGACTGATAAGGATGCTTTCGGCATTCACACCGGCATCGATTTCTTGACCTTGCGCCACGAGACCTGGAATCTGCGGCCAATCGCCTTGCTCCTTCAGCCACAAAAGATCATAGAGATTCTTCTCGCTGCAGCGGCTGACCAGGGTCGCGATCTTCATCTTGCGCAATGTCGATATTGATGCGACGCGAATCCCGCTGGGAACAGTGTGAAACTGACCCACTTGGTGTAGATGGGCATCCAAAACTGCCTGGGCCGTGAATTGGTGGTCGTCCAGCTCGACGAGGACGTGGAAGAATGCTGGACTCGCACGCTCGTCCGACAGCACGGCACCCAAGCGCTTTAGGTCTTTGATTGCGGCCACCGTCATCGCCTGCGCGGTCTGGTCGCCGGTAAACAAATCCATATCATCGGACCTTCGATGTCCGGCGTAGAATCCGGCCAGAGCCGTGCCGCCCACCAATCCAATTCCGGGAGCTCCCCCAACGAACACGTGGCGAATGGATGCTAGCAGCGGCGCCGGTAGCACCCTAGCGGCTAAGGTTTCGTCTGGCGAAGCTGCCATATCGCCTCCAAAGCGCGTCGGCGCGCCGGAATCAGGTGCGTTTTGTACACAGGAAAGTCCCGCCATACCTTTGCCCCAAGCATGCCAGCCGTGGCATACAGGCCATAGATCTGCACCAAGCGGGCGATGGCCGCCGCTTCGCCACGCACAGCAGCAGCAGCCAAAGCAGGCACTGACGGGTAAAGTCGATCCCACAGCAACTGCGCCTGCACTCGCCCTAGCTCCTTGGGCTTGTCTACAAGCGGCAAGGGACGCAACAGATCATCCGCCGAGGCGCCGATCGCATCAGCTAGAGCCTTCAGGTGCAACGACCCAATGCTGATATCCGTTTCCGGAGTCTTGAACCACTGGGAGACCGCCTGACGACTGACGCCCGCATAACGCCCAATGTCTGCCTGTGACAGATTGCGGGCCTCGGCCAGTGCTTTCAAAGTCTGCGTGTTCATGGCGCCTGCTCCTATCCCGAGTCTGGAGACTTATCGGCAAGGCGTCAAGTATACTTGACACATATTTTTAGAGTTTCCTATTTTATTCCTTAATAACGGATGGATACTAGCTCCGTCCGGCTTTGTTGCATAAATCCTGCCCTCCAGCTTCCCGGCCTCCCAGTTGCGCTGAATAAAGCCGCTGCCCAAAAACTGGGAGGCTGGGAAGCTGGAGGGCAGGATTTATGCAACAAAGCCGGTCCGGCCGGCGCTGCCGGCAGCGCCGCGAATACCAATTCAATGTTACGTTGGCAGCATTGCCTGCCGTCGCTGGTGAATCGCCCGTTCTGACCGTTCAGTCGTTGACTCCCGGCATCAGCAAGACGCTATAGCCGTCGGTCTCCTGGATGATTCCGAGCTTTGGTTCGATCACCGTCAAATTTGCCGTGTTTGTGCCCTGAGGCGTTGCTTCGACCCGTCTTTGCCGCCACTTAAGCGCCAGCACCGTATTGAAGGCCGGATTTCTTGTCGCATAAATATGTTTGGCGCCAAGTATGCGTGGCAGGTTGTTGATGATGGCATCGGTCAAGCCGTCTTCGTGTTTGGTCACGGTGAGGAGTTGCATGACGAAGCCAATGGCCAGAGCTAGGGCAAATAGCGCCTTAAACAGCCGTAGTGAGATGGCCCAGCGCAGCAGGATGACGGTGAGAATCGAGAAAAAAGGCGTGGTCAGGGCAAAGTACCAATTGAACTTGGTCGCCGAGTTGGCGAGCACCAAACAGGTGATGACGCCCATGCAGGCGCTCAGACAGAGGAGGTCATCGTGGCGCAGCCTTTGCCAGAGGCGCTTAAGGGGGCTCTTGGTGCGAACGAGGAGAATGACGAGGCTCAGGTACAGTAGGTAGAGCCAGGGGGAAAAACGAGTGTCCAAGGCTTCAAAGACAAAGGCTGGAGTCGTGGTGTCGCCCTCTATCTTCTCAGTGAAGCGCCGTCGAATGTCATAGTTCACCATCACGTCCCAGGCATCGCTACCATAGGTACTATTCACAAACCGGTTACCGTAAAAATGCACACAGCAGTACCAGCCGCCGATAAATGCGCTGAGGATCGCCACCCCAGCCCAGAAGGTTGGGTCGCGCAAAAGCGACCAAACCTTGCCGCGCAGCAGTAGGTAGAGGCCCAGGCCGGGTAGGAACAGCAGCAGCATAAAGCCCTTGCTGAGAAAGCACAGGCCAGCAAAGAAGGCCGCTGTCAGCAAGGCTGGGCGTTCATTGAAGCGGGAGTAGCGGGCGATAAAGTAGACTACGCCTAGCGCCGTGAAGACGTATAGCGCGTCCAAATCTCCGCTGCGACTGACGTGCGGTCCGAGAATGCCGCGGCAGGTGATTAGCGCCAGACAGACTAGGCCGGCGCTGAGGCCACCCTTGTAGAGACGGACCAGCAGAAAGGTGAAAGCCACGGCGCCGAGTCCGGCGAGCGCCGATGGCGCGCGTAAGGCCCATTCATTGAACCCAAGGATCTTGTATGCGAGTGCGATCAGCCACATGCCCAGTGGTGGCTTGGCGACCCAGTCATCCATCTGGTCGTCGAAGTAGTAGTTGATGAAATCACCGCGCTGCAGCATTTGCAGCGCGTTTTCGCCGTAGCGAGTCTCGTCCCATAGCCGTACACCGTGGTCGCCCAAGCGCCAGAACGCCAGCCCCGCCGCTAAGGTGAGGATAGCGGTCAACAGCCATCTAGGGTCGAGTCTACGCCAAGCCAGAGTCGCGAATTGTGTCACTGCTTGCCCTTGGCGCTAGTGGTTGGCCGATGGAATGTTGCACGAAATAGAGCGGTCGCCTTTTGACCTCGTTAAAGATCTTGCCGATATAAAGGCCAAAGACGCCAATGAAGGTCAGGTTGAGCCCGAGGCTTAAAACGTTGATGCTAAGAAGGGACACCCAGCCTTGCGCTAGGTGGGTAATACCCATGGCGACCAGGGCGATTGAGACCAAGATATAAAGGAATGCCACCACCGAAATGACTAGCCCCAGGACAAACGGAAGTTTTAGACCAAAGTCAGAAAACGACACCATGCCGTCGTAGGCTAGTGTCAGTGACTTGCGCAGAGTATAGCTGCGCTCGCCGGCGAAACGAGGCGGACACTCGAAAGCCATCGTGGTCTGTCTGAAGCCGATGTATGGGACCATACCGCGAAAGAACTTCAGGCGCTCAGTCATCGAGCAAAGAGCGTCGACGCACCGTCGATCGAGCAAGCGGTAGTCCGGACTGTGTGGGATCAACTTGACGTCGGCCGTGCGATTGTAGATGGCATAAAACAGTCGAGACAGGAGATCGCCGCTGGCTTTGGTCGCGGCGTTGTTGTGGCGCAGCGTATTGACCACATCGTAACCGCTCTGCCATGCGGCGATCATTTCGGGTATTAGCTCCGGGGGATGCTGCAGATCAGCGTCCATGGTGATCACGACGTCACCTCTAGCGGCGTCCAGGCCGCAGGCCAAGGCCGCCATATGACCGACGTTGCGTGATAGGCTGATGCCGTTGATGCGAGAGTCCTTTTGGCTTAATGCGGCGACGCGGGCGAAGGTGTCGTCCTTGCTGCCATCGTCGATAAACAGGATCTCGTAGCGCTTGGTCAATGGCGGGAGGATTCGACCCAGCTCCTGTGTCAACTGTTCGACACAAGCCCCTTCATTATAGGACGGGACGATGATCGAAAGGCTAAAGTCATCTGGTCGGCTCATGGTCGTCTCGTGCTCGCGCTTCAGGCCAAGATGGGTAGATCTTTGAATTGGATCAGTGTGATGCCTTGCTGCTGGACCGCCTGGGCCGCCTTCGGATCAACCAGAGCTGCAAGTTCACCCGCCCAGCCGAAGTCCCGGTAGCCCTCACCAAGGTGTTGGCGCAGGTAGGGGCAGTCATGTCCGGGATGGGTCATCAGCTCCATGGTGCCCTTAGGCATCGACTCCAGCAGCTTACACAATGCCGCCGTATCGAGACGACCACAGATGTCAAAACCAGCAAAATAATCTGTCGTGGATAGGCCCGCCGCCCGCGCCTTGCGCGCAGCTCGGTAGCCCAGCAGGCGCAGCGCGAGGTTGTAGTGGCGTCGTCGCCAGCTGCCGGGGACGGTTTGGCTGCGCGGTGGGAGGCGGAGGCTAGGCACCTGATGTTTGCGTAATAGGCGCACCACCACCTCGGTGATGCCTGGCAATAAGTGCAAATGCTGGGTCCCGTTGGCGAACGGGATCTTGCCGACGGCGTCGCGCATCCGCTGCAGCTGCAGGTCGAGCTCGAACTCGAGTTCCCCGAGGTCAATACGTCCACTAAGGTAGCGCAGTAAAAAGCGTGGCCAGGCGCGGTGCAGGCACACTCGCTCCGGACCGAAGTAGCGCAGTGTATCGGTCAGTGAATTCACCTGCCCGCCCAGCGCCAAGCCCTCGACGATGCCAAGGTGGATCCCAACCTCTAGTTTTGGATACTTGGGAATCAGCCGCAGAGCTTCATCGGTCGCCATGCCATTCATCAATAAGGCGGTCGACCCGAGGATGCCACGGGTGTGAGCATCGATGATGCCAGCGTTGATCTCCGGCGTTAAGCCAAAGTCGTCAGCCGTTACGATCAGCTGACGCTGCGTTAACATCGCCGTTTGATGCATTAAATCGCTTTGTCCACGGTGATTTTAACGCTTGAGCCAACGGCGACGTGGTCGGCGATGCCGATGAGGTCGCCTGGTTCGTCGCGCCCAGCGGAGCCATCTTTATCAAGGCGTGCCTTGATGCGCAGGTTTTTGGGCGGTGCCCCGCCCGACATCGCCATGACGTTTTCGGAGGTTAAAGCGCCTTTGTAAAAGGAGCCCTTGGCATCTTTATCCAAGCTGACCTTCATCGCGCCATAGGGCATCGGCATGGCGCTATCAGCATCATAGAGGACCAAAAACAGCGTGCGGATCCCAGCATCCTTTTTCACCAGCGCCGCGTCGTTGATCGACACTTCGACCTCGGCGATTTTTTTCGGGGATTCGGCGGCCTTTTTGGCTGTCGTCTCGGCATGAGCCAGAGGTGCTGCAACGAAGATCGCGGTGAGGATGGAGGTGGTCAACATATTCATGATCGGCCTTTCAAAGGGACAATGGGCAAGAATGCAGGTGACCTATAAAACCGACAAATGGCGGTGAGGTCAAGCAGGCAAGACGGGTGTGCCAGGCCCGCCATTCCTCACCTAAGCGGTGTTACCTACATGATCTTGCCTATTTGGCGCGATAGTGCTCCGCGTCAGCAAATGCCAGCGCGGCGTCTACTTCACTCCAGAACCGGTGCAGCCGCAGCACGGGGGCTGGTCCGCCACGTAGGTAGGCTTGAACCTTGGGAAAGTCAGGATCAGCCGTAAACTGTGGGCGGAGGCTCAAAAAGGTGCTGTGGCGGTTGATGTCTGCGCCATTTGGCATCACCCCGACAAAGTCAGCGGGGATCTGCGCCGACTCATAGAACTGATTGTAGTCCCGGCGCACTTCATCGGCGGTGACCCCGCGGTCGTCGCGGTACCAGTTCCACAGGCGGTCGGTGAGTTGATCAGCCAAGGCTTTCGCTGCACCTGCCGTGGCCTCAGTCGAGCCATGCAGTTTGTGGTGTCCGTCCGCATAGCGGTAGAGCGTGCGGATGAGAGCCCCAGCGACGCCGACATCTTCGCTGTAGTCGAGTACTTGAACGTGGAGGTCGCGGTTAGCTGGCTGCTGCGGGGTGGTTCCCGGACTTGGGGCGCCAGACCAAGCGAGGGTGTTGGGCAGCTGGAAGCCCCCCAGTGGACCCAGGTGCACGGTGCCGAGCACCCAGCTCACCCAGCGGTCGAGCAGAGGCTCCACTTGCCGGTCGCCCGAGACCTCGTAGTATTCCGCCACTCGTTCCATCGACCAGGCCTGCCAGCCAAACCAGCTGTTTGATGCCGGACTCGTGTACACCGGGCTTTCGACGTAGGCCATGTCGTGAAAGGTGGCGACGTTGGCGGGATAGGCATCGTAACGGCCATTCCAGCTACTGGTAGCGCCGCCAGCGATCGCGCCTTCGGCCGATTGCAGCCAGTTGTAGAAGGCGATCTGGCGTTCTAAGCTGATCTGCCAATCGCTGGTGCCAGTCGGAGTCTTAGAGCGAAAATTGGGGTCGGCGCTCAAGACGTAGGCGGCAAGCGGATTTTGGTAGCCGAAGTGGGCATGACTGCTGCCGATGCGCCAGGACCACGCGCCCTGGTCATCGGGCGAGGATCCGCCCCAGGCGTAGTACCAACCAAGCAGGTAGTGGGCACCGTCACGCCCCTGGGCACCTGGGCAGGACGGGCTCTGGCAGCCGATTTTTTTAAAGTATTTGTCAAACATGCCGTAGCGGAGGAAATCGCCCATCTTGACGGCCTTGGCGACCAGGTCGTCGATGGCATGGGCATTGCCCTGCTCGGCGGCAAAGGAGCGGGCCCAGTAGATCGCTTGGACGATTCGTGCATCGGCATCGGGTGCCGCGGTGTAGCGCCACTGCCGTTTATAGCCGACGGGATCTTTCGTAAACAGGCTGAGAAAGCCGCTTCCCGCACTGCCATAGGTGAGTTGATCAACCGACGGGTGGGGCACCGCTCGCCATACTGATTCCTCGCGGCCGCGCTCAAAGGTGTTGATGTAGGTCGGTGTTCCAGCACTGCCAAAGCCGTACCAGTTGTCGGTATCGAGCAGCCAATGCATGCCGTAGATGCCGTCGCCATAGGCGGCGCGTAGCTCGCTGGCAATAGGGTCTTGACCGGTCCTGACCCAGGGCATCAAGTCCACCGGGTAGTTCTTGGGTTGGTCTTGCTCCGGCGCAAACTGTGCGGGCGACGAGGCGGAGTACACCGAGGTGCCGTGTTGCATCGGCGGGATGGCGTAGGTTTCGACACGGTCCATGACATAGCGCAGCGGTGCGAAATCGCCGGAGTAGCGCGCATAGGCTGCCTCCAGCCACGCCCAGTAGCTGAAGGTTTCACTGGTGGTTTCATGGCCGTAGTCAGGGGCCTCGACGACCAGGGTTTCGGCGGCGTGGTAAGGGATGTTTTGGCGACTAAAATAGTGATGCTCTGGATTGTGCAGCGCCCACCAGAGGGTTAAGAAGCGGTCGCGGCTTGGGTTGTCGCTTGGTACCTGCAGTGTTCGACCGCTGCTGGTCTTGATGGCGAATCCTTGAGGCCCTGAGGTGACCTGCGGCAGCTCAGGGGTGGCGGCGTTCCAGTGACCGGCGGGGCTATCGACCCCGATCCCGCCGGTGCCGCCTGAGGCTTCGCTAGATGTTGGTGAGCGATCTTGTGCTTGTCCAGTGGTGCCTGGGAGCAGGCTGAGTACGGTCCAAGTTAGACCCGTGAATAGCCACAGAGCTTTGGAGCGGTACAACATGCGCATGATGCCCTCTTAACATGGCCGATGGCCACGATGAAAAATGGATACTGCCTCGCGAAACGAATTTGGCCGAGTCAGTCTAGCGGGAAACTGCGGAGAATCAAAGCGACGCTCTGGTTGCTCTGGTTTTTAGTGATATTATGCTGTGTTTACAGCTGGTTGCAGAAATAAATCAGCAAGCCAGTGCGGCACTTTGGTGGGGCGTTCGTTCTGCAAATTGACGACCACATATTGCAGGACGCCATCGGCGAAGGGTTTTTCACGGTCCTCAGAAAGGATGCGGTACTGCACCGAAAGCGAGGCACCAGCGACTTTGGTCACCCAGGAATCGACGTTGATGCGGCAAATTCCGGTGATCGGGCGCTGGAAGTTTTGCTCCGCAGAGCGGAGGAAGAAGCCGATGCCCTGCTTCGTGATCTTGGCTAAGGGACAGTCGAGGTGGCGCTCGAGATAAGCTAGTCGAGTCGATGCTACTAGGTCTAAGTAGTGCTTGGCGTTGAGGTGTCCATAGGGATCTAGGTCGCCAAAGCGGATATCGGTTTGGCCGGTGTAGATGATCGGCTCGCGCTTATGAAAATTCAAATATCCATCCTTGGAACGCTTTGTGTCATCCAATGGCCGATCATCATAACCGGCGCAGCGTCATGTTTAGATGCGCATCATTTTTTAAATAGGATTCTGGCGTTAGCTACGAACTATATTAGAGTCCGGCCGGGGTGCCACCTGTTTTTTCAGTCCTTTCGGACTTTTTGCCCTGGTGATTTCGGCTCTCACCCGGCGGCCGCCAACTCGGGGCTTAGTGCTGCCGCAATCATGCGAAGTAGATCCTCGTGCTTGGGGAAGGGCTTAGGGATGACTCCGAACGCGCCAGCCTGGAGGGCTTGCTTAACGTCTGCCTCGTTCTGGGCGTGGCCGGTGATCACCAAGATTCGCGCCAGCGGTTTAACCGCCCTGATTTTTTGGATGACCTCGAGGCCATTCATTTTCGGCATCCGCATATCGGTGATCAGTAGGTCGAAGGTCTCGCCAAGAAAGCGCTCGCAGCCGACCTCAGGAAGACTCACATAAGTCACGCTGTATTGCTCTTCGAGGTTCATACAGAGGACTTCGCCAATCATTTCTTCATCATCGATGATGAGGACCTTGGGTTTGTGTACGTCTTTGGGCACGATTTTGATGGGCTCGACGAGAGTCGGTCGTACCGCCGGCTCAACCGCAGCGGCCGGTGGAAAGGTCAGGGTAAACTTAGTGCCAACTCCAACCTTGCTAGCCAATTCGAGCTTACCGTCGTGATCTTTGATGATCGAATGGGTGATCGACAGGCCAAGCCCGGTGCCCTTGCCGACTTCTTTGGTGGTAAAAAATGGATCAAAGATGCGCTCTCGGTCAGACTCCTTGATGCCTTGCCCGTTGTCGGTCACGGCGACGGCGGCCCAGCCCGTGCTGGTGGTCCAGCTTTCGATGACTATTTCGTGGTCTTGCGTACCTTCGTGAGCAGCGAAGGCATCGCGGGCATTGGTGAGTAGGTTCTGGATGACGCTCTCCAATTGATTGGCATCGCCCTGCACCAGAGGCAGGGAGTCTTTCAGTTTTAGCCTGATAGCGATGCGATGGTCGGCGAACTGCTTGCCGAGTAAGATCAACGAATCCTGGATCACCGCATTGAGGCTGATTGGCTTTTTCTTTTGGCGTGACGTGTCGGCAGAAAAGGTGCGCAGATGGTCGATGATTTTGCGCATGCGCAACGACGCCCGAACGATGTTAGCGGCGAGTTCTTTAGTCCTTTCGGGAGCAACGGCGCCGGTGCCTATGACTTCGGCAAAGCCGAGGACCGCGGTGAGTGGATTGTTTAGCTCATGGGCGACTCCGGCGCCTAGGGTGCCGAGCGAGGCGAGCTTTGAGGACTGGACCAGCTGGCCTTGGATGGTGCGGAGTTCCGCCTCGCGGCGACGAGCAAGCGTCAGGTCTTGAAGGACAAAAACAGCAGCGGCGCCGATATCGCCACCAGCAAGGGGTGCGCCGACCAAGGCAATGGCAACAGTCTGGTCACTTGGGAGTTTCAGCGTTAGATGGTCGCTCACGGTATGTTGTGCGAACACCTGCGCCAGTAAGTCGGCTGGGTCGCTGGTTTTGGACTCCGTATCGAGCCCAAGTAGGTCGATGAGCGCCATGCCGACCAGACTTTCTGCAGGCATCTGCAGCAGTTTGCTACCAGCTTGATTGACCCGTTTGATCGTGCCGTCGTGATTGGTGACGAGCACAGCATCGACCAAAGCCTCCATCACGCTATCGACCAATTTTTTATCGACCAAGGCGCGACGCGAGTCCTTGATGCCTAACAACATGCGGTTTGCGGCGGAGGCTAACTCCCCGAGCTCATCGCCGCTGGTGTCGCTGGTGAGAGGGTCGATTTTATCGATGTCGGTGCCGGCGAAATGCAAACCGATGCGCCGGATGCGGCGTAGGACCGTTGTCAAAATCGAGCTGCTAAAGGTGACCGTGATCAAAGTCACCACCGAGATCATGCCGAAGGCGATGTAGGTGCTTCGCCTGCTGTGCTGTCTGATCTCATCGAGGTGACTTTCGAAATTCGCATTGGCCGTCGTTTCAATGTTCCCCAGCTTTGCACTGATAGCCGTACGTCGTTTGTTCAAAGTGGTCCCGGCGTCAATAAAGGCGCTGGTCTCGACCAAGTTTTTGGTATGCAGGGCCAGGAATTTATTCGCGTCAATGACAAAGGTATCGAGGTCGCCATGGATGTCGCTACCGAATGACCCGTTGATGCGGCTGAAATCAGTCAGGTCGCGGTGAATGCCGGCGATGACCGCAGGTCCATCGCTCAAAGTAGAGGTCTCTTGGGTTGATAATGCGACCTCGATATCTTTGTTAAAGCGTTGAAAGGCGGTACGGGCATCGCGGGCTAACAGGAGTGATTGGAGTCGGCTCTCTTCGAGTTCCTGGAGTAGTCCTGAAGTCGCTCGCACTGCCGCAAGAGAAACGATGCCAGATAGGGCAGTCGCAAGGACTACCAAAGCTAAAGTCAGGGAGAATTTTAGTTTGATTGAAAGTTTCATGAGGCCCTAAAAAAAACCAACCCTCAAGTTAAGAGCCTTTCGGTTGGATGGTCATGGGACTTTAGCTTTCGTTTGGTCACCACTGTAAACCACAGTAGTATTCGATAGTTGATCGCTTCACTGGGCTTTGTTGAAAAATTCCGCTCCTCCCGGACTCCGCGACTCCGTGGTCTAACGCAGGCCTACGTTTTGACCACGAAAAAAGGAAGTAGGGAGACGCGGAATTCTCGGACACCCTCTAAGTCCACTTTCGGTCCCCACCAATGAGTCTCTGGAACATCGGCATGACGTATCAAGAGCCCTAAAGGTTTGAAGCTGATGCGTCGATAGGTCCTGGGGAGGCCCAGGGCCAATGAGCAAACAAAAAGAAACTGGCTTGGTGCTGACCGGAGGCGGCGCGCGCGGTGCTTATCAAGCTGGTGCTTTGCGCGGCATTGCCGAGATCGCCGCTAAATATGGCAAGACCGTGCCTTTTGGCATCATCTCAGGCGCAAGTGCCGGAGCGATTAATGCAAGCTTTGTTGCTGCTGCTGCCGACGACTTCACCAGTGCGATGACGCAACTCGCCAACTTTTGGGGCAGCTTGCATGCGAACTCGGTGTTCCGCACCGATGTACGGGCATTGGGTCGCACTGGGCTGCATTGGGCTGGCGACTTGACCTTGGGGGGTCTTAAAAGGTCCAAGCGCGCCAGTGCGCTGTTCGACACGGCTCCCCTGGAGCGTTTGATCATCGATAGCATTCCCTTCAGGCGGATCCGCGCCAACCTGGATCGCGGCATCATCCAGGCCTGCGAAGTCTCGGCTTTGGATTATAGGACGTCGGAAAACGTCTCCTTTATCATGAGTCGGATGCCCATGGTCGCATGGGTCCACCCGCGCCGCCGTTCGGTGTTCACAGAAATTGCTTCACAGCATGTCCTGGCGTCGTCGGCCATTCCCTTGATCTTCCCTCCAGTGAGTGTCGAAGGCCGCTACTACGGCGATGGCTGCGTGCGCAATCCGGCGCCGTTTAGTCCGGCGATTCGCCTCGGTGCACGCCGTCTTTTGATCGTCGGCGTGCGCCATGGTCGAGACCGTACCGCCTCGCCGCCAGACCATCTGCCACCAACGCTGCGGCCGTCTATAGGTAAAATTCTTGGTGTGGTGATCAACGCCGTGATGATGGACACGGTTGAATACGATATCGACCGTTTGGCGCGCTTGAATTCAGTGATACGTGGTGTGCCTGAAGTTTATCGCAATCAGATGCCAATCAAAGAGATCGAGTTTTTATCGATTCAGCCATCTGAAGATCTCGGCGAGATGGCAGCGCAGCAGTTTCACCGGCTGCCTGGGCCGATCCAGCATATCGTCCGCGGCTTGGGCTCGCGCACCGAGGCATCTGAGCTGGCCAGCTATCTGCTGTTTGAACCGGCCTTTTGCCGCTTGATCGCCGAACTCGGTCGTCAGGACGTGCACCGGATGCGGGAGCAAATCACCGCGTTTTTATTCGAGTGAGGCCTTAAGGCGTGCTGACACAGCCAGCAACGCCGCTGCTGCGGTCTTGCTCTAAGAGACTAGCGGCAATGATTGGAGTGAGGTCGCAGTTGCTTGGATAGGTGAAGCTGAACTGCTCGTCAAGTAGGTGCGGTAGTTCGGCAACTTTTGGCCAGGGCGCGGACTTGTCAGCCTTAAAGAAGGTGGCATAGCCAAGTTTTTTAGCAGCATCCAATTCGCTTCGCGTCTCACTGATGTACAAAGCGCGGTTAGGGCATGCTTGGACCAATCCCTGCAGAAACATGAAAGCCTGAGGTTTACGATACCGATCAAATGGCGGCTGAACAACCTTGCTGAAATCGTTCCACGGGAACACCACCGGTTCCTTTAGGCGTGGTGCGATAAAGTTTTGCAGGAAGGTGAACTTCGCATGGCAGTCAGTACCCCAGGCTTCAGGTGTGTTGGAGATGATGCCGACTTGGTATCCGGCTTGGTGCAATTGAGTGATCTCATCAATGACCCCTGGAACGAAGGTATAGCCGCTAGCGGGCGAGCCGGTGAGGATCACCTCGCCTAGGTCGAAGTACACCCAATCGGCCGCGCGGACTGGCGTGGTCAGGCATACCAGGGAGGACCAGAGGAGTGTGATGAGTCTAAACATCGTCGTTCGTACTTTCTTGGCTGTTCGATTCCTGCAACAAGGCATGTCCCTGGATCTTGCCATATAAGCCATCTGAGCAGGACAGATGGGCCTTCCATACAGGTGCGCAGCGACGGTATTGGGACAAAATAGCCGATATTTATCTTTCCTTCAAGTAGGGGCGATTGTTTGCCCGCCCCTATCGCCTGGGTCAGGGCGAAGACCCTGTATTCGCTATATTCATTGGATAAAAATCAGGATGTCAAAAGCATAGCTTTTTCGGTATGGTGCGGCCATTATCCGGCTCAAGTGATTGTCCATGCGGCGTATGTTAGGAAATCGCTTAAGATTTTCTCTACTCCCCTTCCAGCGATGAGGACCAGCGTTCATGAGCGAGTATATCAACCCAGATTACGTCCCTGAACCCGAGCGCATGAACGTCAAAAAGGGTTTAGAAGGTGCAGTCATCGATACGACCGCCGTATCCAAGGTGAATCCAGACACCAACTCGCTGGTCTATCGCGGCTACCCGGTGCAGGATTTGGCGGAAAACTGCACGTTTGAAGAGGTCGCTTACCTACTCTACAAAGGCGAGCTGCCAAACCAAAGTGAATTGGCTGCATTTACGAAAAAGGAGCGTTCGCTACGTACCTTGTCGCCAGCCGCGCTGGCCGTCTTAAAGACCCTACCGCGCAAATGCCATCCCATGGACTCTCTGCGTACGGTGGTATCCCTGCTCGGTTGCGAAGACGAGCGCATCTGGGACGATACGCCAGCGACCAATTTGGATAAGGCGACCTCGCTTTTGGCCAAGATGCCAACCATCGTCGCCGCTGATTACCGTATCAGAAAGGGGCTAGAGGTCCTGGCACCGCGGACCGATCTATCCATCGCCGCAAACTTCTTCTACATGTACTTTGGCAAGGTGCCGCAAGCGGAAATAGTCAGGGCCTTTGAGGTGTCCTTGACGCTTTATGCTGAGCATAGCTTCAATGCATCGACCTTTGCCTCGCGCGTCGTCACCTCGACGCAATCGGATATATACTCGGCAACTGTGGCCGGGATCGGCGCCCTAAAGGGGCCGCTACACGGTGGGGCCAATGAGCAGGTCATGCATATGATGATCGAGATCGGCGACGCCGCCAAGGCCGAGAGCTGGATGCTCGATGCTCTCGCTAGCAAGAAAAAGGTCATGGGCTTTGGTCACCGCGTCTATAAGTCCGGTGATTCGCGCGTTCCGACGATGAAAAAATATGCAGAGCAGATGGCTCAGGTCACCGGCGAGAGCAAGTGGATGAAGATGTACGATGGCCTGGAAAAGGTCATGGTCGAAAAGAAAAAGATCTACCCGAACCTCGATTTTCCCTCCGGTCCGGCCTACTACATGATGGGTTTTGAGATTGAATTCTTTACCCCGATCTTCGTCATGGCCCGCACTACGGGGTGGTCGGCCCACGTGATGGAGCAGGTCGCAAATAACCGCATCATCCGGCCGTTAAGTGAGTATGTTGGCGCTGCTCAGCGCAAAGTGGCGCCGCTGGCGCAGCGCTAAGACCGAAGCGACCGGCGAAAGATTCTTTCACACATTGCGCGAGGCTGCCTCATGTCAAAAAAAGTTCCACTCTTTATCAACGGTGAGTTCGTCCAAAGCCGAGCCAGTCATACGGTGCCGGTTATCAACCCGGCCAACCAAGAAGAACTGGCGCAGGTCCCCTTTGCCACTTTAGAAGAGATGCAGGCGGCTGTGGCTAGCGCTAAAAACGCCTTTAAAACCTGGAAGGAAGTGCCGACTCCGGAGCGGGCACGGTTGTTCCTTAAGTATCAGCATCTACTAAAGCAACATCAAGACGAGATCGCCGAGATCCTAGCAAAGGAAAACGGCAAGGTTTTGGCTGATGCTAAAGGCGACGTATGGCGCGGCATCGAGGTGGTTGAGCATGCCTGCAACGTGTCCAGCCTGATGATGGGCGAGACTGTCGAAAATGTGGCGCGTGCCATCGACACCTACAGCTACGTGCAGCCGCTTGGTATCTGTGCCGGCATTACGCCGTTTAACTTTCCGGCGATGATCCCGCTGTGGATGTACCCGATGGCGATTGCCTGCGGTAACACCTTTATCCTGAAGCCGTCGGAGCAAGATCCGCTGACCCCGACGCGCCTGACTGAGCTATTTGTCGAGGCTGGCTTCCCCAAGGGTGTGCTCAACGTCATTCATGGCGGCAAGGAGCAGGTCGATTTCTTGCTCAATCATCCTGATATTCAGGCGATCTCCTTTGTCGGATCGGTACCAGTCGCCGAGCACGTCTACCGTACTGGCACGCGCAATCTAAAGCGCGTCCAGGCCTTTGGCGGTGCGAAGAACCACATGGTCGTGATGCCCGATGCCAACAAAGAACAGACGATCAACAATCTTTTAGGTTCTGCCTGCGGTGCCGGTGGTCAACGATGTATGGCCAACAGCGTCGCCGTGCTTGTTGGCGAGGCTGGACATTGGGTCGATGACATCAAGCAAGCCATGACGACGATTAGCCCAGGCAGCTGGGATCAGCCCGAGGCTGCCTACGGTCCGCAGATCAGTGTCAAAGCTCGGGACAAGATCCTCGGCCTCATCGCCCAAGGTCGCAAGGAGGGGGCCAAGTGTCTGCTCGATGGGAGCAGCTTTACCTCTAAAACGCATCCACGCGGCAATTTTGTCGGTCCGACTCTTTTCGATCAAGTCACACCAGAGATGACGATCTACCAAGAAGAGATCTTTGGTCCGGTGCTGTTGCTGCTACGCGCGAAGACGCTCAGCGAAGCGATTGAGCTGATCAATAACAATCCGTACGGCAATGGCACGTCGATCTTCACCTCTTCGGGCGCTGCCGCACGTAAATTCCAGCATGAAATTCTCGTCGGTCAAGTCGGCATCAACGTGCCGATCCCGGTGCCGCTGCCGTTTTTCTCGTTTACTGGCTGGCGCAAGTCGTTCTTTGGCGACCTACATGCCTACGGTAAGCAGGGGGTCCGTTTCTACACCGAAACCAAGACCGTGACGGCGCGCTGGTTTGACGACCAGGTGGTCTCGGGTCCGAATATGACCATCAGCTTGCAGTGACTGTCAGCGCGGGTTTCGCCAATATTAGGTCTGTAGGTGCCATGAATTTTGATTTGAACGACGAGCAGACGGCCATCCAGCAGGCAGCTAGAACCTTCGCTGAGACGGTTCTGGCGCCTGAGGCGGCGCACTGGGATCAACACAAGATCTTTCCGCGAGCGGCGATTGCTCAAGCTGGCGAGATGGGTTTTTGCGGGATGTACACCCGCGAGGACGTCGGTGGCCTAGGCTTGCCGCGCCTCGATGCATCCATCGCCTTTGAGGAACTCGCGGCGGCCTGTCCGTCCACGACGGCCTATATCACCATTCATAATATGGTGACGTGGATGATTGACACCTTTGCCAAGCCAGAAATCCGGCAGCTCTACTGTCCGGAGTTGGCGGCGGGTACCAAGCTTGGGTCCTACTGCTTGACAGAACCTGGCTCGGGTTCTGATGCTGCCGCCTTGCGCACGACGGCAACCAAAAAGGGTTCAAGTTATCTCCTTAAGGGCAGTAAGGCCTTTGTTTCGGGTGGCGGCGAAACCGATGTTCTAGTCGTTATGGCCCGGACCGGAGTCGCCGGTCCTAAAGGAGTCTCGGCCTTTGTGGTACCCACCAATAGCAAAGGGATCACCTTTGGCGAAAATGAGCGCAAGCTTGGTTGGAACTCGCAGTCGACCCGAGTGATCTATTTTGATGATATGGAGGTGGACGAGTCTCACCTTCTCGGCACGGAAGGCAGCGGGTTTCGTATTGCCATGAAGGGTCTCGACGGCGGTCGCATCAATATCGCCACCTGCTCGGTCGGTGCAGCACAGGCGGCGCTGACGCAGACGCAAAAGTACATGCACCAGCGCGAGCAATTTGGCAAAGCCTTGGCATCGTTCCAAGCGCTCCAATTCAAGCTTGCCGATATGCTGACGGAGACGGTCGCGTCGCGCCAGATGGTGCGACTTGCCGCGACTAAACTAGATCAGCAGAGCGAAGACGCCAGTGTCTATTGTGCCATGGCCAAGCGCCTCGCCACCGATCTGAGCTTTAAGGTGTGTAACGACGCCCTGCAAATTCATGGGGGCTACGGCTTTACCCAAGAATATCCGCTGGAGCGCTTGATGCGCGATGCCCGTGCGCATCAAATCGTTGAAGGCACCAACGAGATCATGCGCGTCATCATCGCCAGAGCGATTCTTGAAGAAGGTGCAGCGCTGACGCTGCGCTGATCCCGGTACCCATTCCTAGGAGTGTCGATATGGCGGAAGAAGTGATCCTAGTCGAAGACCTGGCGGCGGGTCATGGTCTGATCATCGGGGTTGCGACGCTCAACCTACCGGCAAGTCTCAACGCACTCACTCTAGAAATGATCGACCTCCTTGCCGCGCAGCTGCAGCGGTGGGAACGCGACCCGCAGGTCGTCTGCGTCGTCCTTCAAGGGGCTGGTGGCAAGGCCTTTTGCGCCGGTGGGGACGTCCGCTTTCTGTACGCAGCCGCGCGGCGTAGCCAGGCCGAAGGGGAGGCCTATTCGAAGGTTTGCGCCGAGTTTTTTACGCGTGAATATGCCCTTGATTATCATATACACAAGTATACAAAACCGGTCCTGTGCCTCGGCCACGGCATCGTGATGGGCGGTGGCCTCGGCCTCATGGTCGGAGCGTCGCATCGCGTCGTCACCGACAAGACCAAACTCGCCATGCCAGAGATCTCCATCGGACTCTTGCCCGATGTCGGCGCGACTTATTTTCTACCCCGCTTAGTGTCGAAGGTCGGGCTTTATCTGGCGTTGACGGGGACCCGGATCAATGGCGCGGATGGGGTTTTTGCTGGTCTTGCCGACTTTTTGCTCAGCGCCGAGCAGCTGCCCAGTCTACTGAAAGAGCTGTCCGATCTTGACTGGGTCGCAGCCGACCGCGGCGCCAATGACGCTGTGCTGAGTCGATATTTGCGGCAAAAGGCCCAGACTGCTGCGACGCTTGCGAAGGTGGCCTCGCCGCTTGAAGAGCACCTGGCGTTTATTGAGTCGGTATGTTCGGGGCCGGATCTGGCATCCTTTGCCGCTTTGATGCAGAAAGTTCCACCCGGAGACGATTGGATTGATGCCGGTAAGAAGACCTTCTTAAACGGATCTCCCAGTATTGCGGCACTCATCTTTGCGCAGCAGGATAAAGGCCGTGACATTGATTTGGCGTCAGCATTTCGCTACGAGCTTCAGGTGGTCACTAGGTGTACGGCGCACGCGGACTTTGTGGAAGGTGTGCGAGCTGTGCTGGTCGATAAGGATCAAAAGCCGCAGTGGAATCCTGCCTCGCTCCAGGATGTGGGCCGTGCGTCTACGCAGTCCTATGTCGCCCCGGTCTGGAGTGACGCGGAGCATCCTCTGCGCGGCTTAAGATAGGTCGCTAAGCTGGTTTATTGCGCCTTTGAGCGCGTCGATATGGTTCTAATAACCTCATGGTGAAACGAGTTCCTGATGAGCAAGATTGCATTTTTTGGTCTCGGCAATATGGGCGGCCCCATGGCCGCAAATCTGCTCCACGCGGGCCATACGGTGACTGGCTTTGATCCAGTCGCGGCGGCCGTGGAGAGCTTCGTCGCGGCTGGGGGTAAAGCCGCCGACAGCGTTGAGCAAGCGTGCTTAAATGTCGACGTCGTGGTCTCAATGCTCCCGTCTGACCAATTGGTCGAAGAGCTATACCTCGGCCCTAAGGGCATTTTGGCTGCGCTCAACAAGCGGTCCTGTCTGCTGATCGATAGCAGCACGATCTCACCCCAGGCCAGCCGCAAGGTGAGTCAGGCTGCAACACAGCACGGTAGTCGGATGATCGATGCTCCGGTGTCCGGCGGCGTCGGCGGCGCCAAGGCCGGGACCCTGACCTTTATGGTGGGCGGTTTGCCTGATGTCGTCGCCGAAGCAGAAAAAATCCTCCAGGCGATGGGTAAAAACATCTTTCATGCCGGACCGGCTGGCAGTGGTCAGGTCGTCAAGATATGCAACAATATGCTGCTGGCCATCCACATGATCGGGACCTCCGAGGCCTTAAATCTAGGCGTGGCGTTGGGTATGGAGCCGAAGGTCCTCAGCGACATCATGAGCAAAAGCTCGGGTCGCAACTGGTCTCTAGAGGTTTACAATCCATATCCTGGCGTGATGGAAAACGCCCCTGCTTCGCGCCAGTATTCAGGCGGCTTCGCCGTCGATCTCATGGCCAAGGATCTCGGCCTAGCCTTAGCCGCTAGCCAATCCGCGCAGACGGCGACTCCGCTTGGTCACTTAGCCCGAGATCTTTTTGCGATGTGGAGCAAACTTGGCCATGGTGGTCAGGATTTCTCCAGCATCTTGCAGCTCCTAACCCCGACTAAAGCCGTTTCAGCTTAGGCCTTTCACCTATAGGAATGACTATGAAAAAGCACCCGGTTCGCGTCTATCCGTCGAAAGAGCCCCTGGCTCGCAAAGATCAGCTAGCCTGGAAGATGGCTGCGGTCGCTGCAGATCAGACACCCATCAAAGCCGACGTAGTCGATATGGTGATCAATCGCATTATCGACAATGCCTCGGTCGCCATCGCTTCGGTAAATCGTCGCCCCGTTGCCTCAGCTCGGGCCATGGCAATCGCCCACCCGCGCAGCACTGGCGCCACGGTGTTTGGCATGCCCAATGACCAGCGCTTTGACTGTGAATGGGCGGCATGGGCCAACGGCACGGCGGTGCGTGAGCTCGACTATCATGACACCTACCTTGCGGCTGATTACTCGCATCCGGGCGATAATATTCCGCCGATCCTCAGTGTTGCGCAGCAGCTGAATAAGTCGGGTAAAGAGCTGCTTGCGGGCATCGTCACCGGCTATGAAATCCACGTCGATCTGGTCAAGGCCATCTGTCTGCATGAGTTTAAAAAGGACCATATCGCCCACCTTTGCCCCGCCCAAGCGGCCGGCATCGGCACGATGCTGGGTCTGTCGACGGAGACCATCTATCAGGCCATTCAGCAAGCGGTGCATGTCTCATTCACCACAAGACAGTCGCGTAAGGGCGAAATTTCGTCGTGGAAAGCCTATGCGCCGGCCCATGCTGGGAAGCTCGCCATCGAAGCAGTGGACCGCGTCATGCGCGGCGAGGGCGCTCCGTCGCCGATTTACGAAGGAGAAGACTCGGTCATCGCCTATATGCTCGGCGGCAAACAAGGCCACTACGAAGTCCCGCTGCCAGAGTCCGGCGAGGAGAAGCGCGCGATCCTGGAAACCTACACCAAGGAACACTCGGCTGAATACCAGTCTCAGGCGCTGATCGATCTTGCCCGCAAGATGCGGCCAAGGATTAAGAACTTTGACGACATCAAGAGCATCGTCATCCATACCTCGCACCATACCCACTATGTGATCGGTACCGGTGCCAATGATCCAC
>Ga0315287_10000815_pt1 | contig 27740 bp, 18 predicted proteins | sample YL17G11_0_MG_FD_205037 | JGI IMG/M metagenome (GOLD analysis project Ga0315287, IMG submission 205037) | Sediment microbial communities from Yellowstone Lake, YNP, Wyoming, USA - YL17G11_0 | ecosystem: Environmental > Aquatic > Freshwater > Lake > Sediment | place: USA: Wyoming | collected... | reverse complement strand
CATGGGTTGATACCGGGGTCACTGCCCGGGCGGTGGGAGGCGGAGGTGGGGAGGAGGTCTCCCTTTTTTTCAGTTTGCGCTGAAGACGTCGCGGCCCCCCCACGCTGACACGCCGACTCCTTTCCCCAACCCCCGCTCTCACTCGCACAGCCTCCCCCCCCCCCCCCCCCTTCACACACCACACATCACCCATGAGAAACGTGGTCGGCGCCCTAATGAAACATGGCTGGGCCGGCCTGGCCCTGGCGGTCGCCGCCCTGCTGCTGGCCCTCACCGCCCAGCCTGCGGCCGGGGCCATCCCCAAGGTCTGCCGGTCATCGGCCGTGTGCAAGGGGGCGTGCCGCCAGGCGTGCAACAGCCTGTCCGTCGCCAAGCTGGCCCAGTTGGTCGTCAAATATCCGGCCGGGTGGACGGATGCCCGGCTGGCGGCCGAGCTGTTCACGCCGGCGGCCACCCTGGCGGTCACGCCCATCGGAGCTTTTGAGGGCGCGCTCACCGCCCTGGAGTACATCACCACATTCAGCCGGGCCTCGGTGCGTGTGTGCGTGTTGTCGGGGGTGGCGCGTGGGGGGGGTGCCGTGTTTTTGTGTGTGTGTGCTTTGTTTTTTTTTGCCACTGTGGCCTGTGGACATCGCGGGCGGGTGGCGCCGCCCGCGATGCAAAGGTGCACTCTGCGTAGCCAGGTGACCAACCGGCGGCGGTGAACCCCCAGGACTGTGTGCCCCGTCGGTCTCGACACTACACACACACGCACACACCACACACCACACACACCACGCACTCCACACCACACACTCACCCCCCCGCTCTCGCCGTGCAACCGATCCTGCCTGGTGCCCCCCCCCCCCTTTCCCCTCACACAACCTCCAGCCCGTCCCAGCCATCGCCAACCTGACCGGCCTGAAGCTGGTCCACGCGATGGTGACCGACCAGACCGCCACCGTCTACTTTGACCTGATGCTGGCCAACCCGCTGGACGCGACCAGGGCGGCGCCCCTGCGCGGGATTGTCACGGCCGCGTTCGACCCGGCCTCGTCCCGCGTGTCCTCCATGGTCATGGACTACCCCCAGTACGGGGACACCTCCCTCAAGCTTTCGTCTCCAGGAGGGAGCACGGCCCAGGAGGAGGCATTCCTGGTCGGTCCGCTGTGCGCCGCCCATGCCGCATACTGCACGGGGCCCAACGCGCAGTGGCCATCCATCGCCGCCTGCACGGCCAGCCTGCGCGCGACGCCCGTCCGCCCGCCCGCCTGGCGGCTGGCCGGCAACAACCTGTACTGCCGCTTGTTCCACGCCCGCTTCATCTCAGTCGACCCGGGCACGCACTGCCCCCACGTCGGCCCGTCGGGGGGGGGCAAGTGCACGGACGACCCCCTGTCATACGCGTATGCCAACGTTGACGCCCTCATCCCACCCGGCACCTTTGCTGGAGCCGACAAGCTGTTGTTGCCCAGCCTCAAACGCATCGTGGCGAACGGTGCGAGCGGCGACCTGTTCAACGGCGGCATTGGCGACATCATCGGCAACCTGCTGGGTGGCCGCGGGTTTGGCGGGGTCGGTGCAGGAAGCAAAGACGCAGCGCCACACCAGGAGGTCGACCTGTGGCCGGAGACGTCCCCTGCTGACGCTGGCAGCCGCACTGACGGGGTGGAAACATTGCTGGAGGCCCTGGTGGAGCGAGAACGGGTCGCGACCGCGCAGGAGTGCGACGCCGCCACTTCGGCTGCGGATGGCGGGGTGTGAGAAGTGGGGGAGTTCATTATTATTATTTTTGAGGGCCCCGCCCGGTGGGGTGAAAGGCTGCCAAGCAAGCAGGGCTCATCCACGCGCGCCCGCCTGAGCCCTCAAGCTCGAAAACGCCAGGTCTGCCGACGCACCAAGGCGGCACTGTTGTCGAGGACGAGGCTTGAACAAGAGAGAGAGACAGGCAGAGAGCGCAGGCGTGTGGTATGTGTTTTGTCATCCCCTTTCTCTCTCTCATCAACCCCTCCCATTCTACACCACCACCTGCCCTCCCTCCGGCAGGGCCACCACATGCAGGCCCTGGCTCGCCGCCACGCAGGCCCAGGGGAAGGCCCCCGGCTTGGCCCGGTCGGTCGTGAGCACCAGGCGCGCGCCGAGCGTGGCCGGCGGGTCCAACCACCCGACCCCCTCCGCCGTGCAGAGCGCCCGCCGGCAGGACCGGTCCCGGGGCAAGGGGAAGACGGGGCCGGGCCAATCGGGCGGGGCGGCGGGCGGCGTCGTCCCGTTTGCCTTGTTCCCCTCGTGCCCGCCGCCGGTCGCCGTCTCCAGAAGGTCCACCGCCTCCTCCCTGTCCGCGTCCCACCGCCCCACCCACAGCGCGCCGTCCGCCTGGGAGAGGACGGCCAGCACGCCGTCCCGGAGGTCCAGGCCGCTGTAGTCTTCGAAGGCCGCGCTCTCAGGCAGGGGCACCACCTTCTCCACCCTCCAGACGCACCCGCCCGGCTCACCCGACGCGGCGGGCGAAAAGTCGAGGCGGGCCAGGAGCAGGACGCCCCGCCCCGGGGCCCGCCCCTCCTTGCCGCCCACGCACCCGTTGCCCTCGCACAGGAACAGGGCCCGGCCCCCGCCCAGGTAGGCCAGGTCCTCCAAGCCCTTGTTCTCGGCTTCCAGGTCATAGTCGACGAAGCAGGACCGGACGAGCGTCGGGGCGAGCGTCGGGGCGAGCGTCGGGGCGGCCGCCATGGCTTCCGTGGCGGCAGTGCCGCTCGGTGGGGCCAGGCTCCCCGGCAGGCGGAGCTCGTCCACACGCGCCCGCCTGGGCCCTCCAGCCTTGGCCCCGGGGACGACGGCCGCCTCCACCAGGGCCAGGAGCGTGCCCGCGTCCGGGCCAAAGGTGACGCCCTCCCACTCCGACACGCCCGGCCTGGACGGGTCGGCCGGGGCGGGCGCCGGGGAGGGCGGCGGGAGGAGGACCCCCACCAAGTTGCCGATGAAACCGGCGGGCCCGCCGCCTAGGCCGGCCCTGGGCGGCGAGGCGGGCGCGCCCGGGGCCAGGAGGACGGGCAGGGACGCACTGTTGTCCAGGACGATGACGGCCGCCGGCGGGGGCGGCGCTCCCGGGCCAACGGGCGGGGGCAGCGCGATCCCTGACGCCTCCCAGACGTCCGGGCGGTCGGCGGCCCCGTCGTCAAACAGGGCGGCCAAAGGGGTGCCGGAAATGTGGGTCAACGCCGCCCGCTGGTAGGCCTTGCCCTCGCAGTCCGGGGCGGCCGTGAGGTCGAGGACAGCGGCGCGGGCCGTCAGGGAGGCGAGCGGGGTGAGCGCTTGAAGCGGGGCGCGCCCTCCTCCTCCCGTGGGCGCCGGTACGGCCGCCACCCCGCGCGCGGTGAGGCTGGTGACGCTGAGCAGGGTGAGGACAGAGGCGCCACGCATGGTGGGAAGAGGCGGGGTCCCGTGTGAGCAGATTCAGTTGTTCTTGCCTGACTGACTAGAAAAAAAAAACAACAACAACAACCTGCCACACAGTTTCGTCGGACTGATTGAAAAAGGAAAGAAGGAAAAAACGGCGATAGGGGACGACACCACGCGCTCCTGCTCACGCACTCGGTCCCCTTGTGTGACACAGAACCTTCAATCGCCGATGCTCCGGATGAGGTTGAACCGTTTGCTGGGAGGGTCAAGGGCGGCGCCCGCAGCGCTCCCCTGGACCTGGAACAGCGGGCGCGCCGCGGCGCCACGGCGCAGCGCGGCCTTGCCGCGGCACCCCCTCTCACCTCCTCGACCCAGGCGCGCCCGCCGCCCTGCTGCCAGCCCCGCCCCACCCGCCGCCGCCCCACCCGGCCCCGACCCAGACGCGCCTGACCCCCCCGCCCCGCCGCCCCCCTCTACCACCACCGCCACCTTTGGCGCCCTCGCCCTCCTCATCGCGCCCACAGCGCTCATGCACCTGGTCGGCCCGTTGTTAGGCTTGATCGACGCGGGCGTCGTCGGCCGGGCGCCCGGCGGCGGGGCGGTTGCCCTGGCCGCCCTGTCCCCCGGCACGGTCGTCGTCGACTACTCCTGCTACCTGGCGACCGCCCTGGCCGTCGCGGCCACCAACAGCCTCGCCCTGCGCTTCGCCCGCCGGGACGGGCCCGGCGCGGCCGCCGCCCTGGGGGACGCCCTGTCGACGGCCGCCCTGGCGGGCGTCGCCCTGGGCGCCTTCCAATGGTTTGCGGGGCCGCCCCTGGCGGCCGCCCTCTTCTCCGGCTCGCCCTCCCCGGCGGGCGCGACGGCCGCCGTCGCGGGCGCGGCGGCGCTGTACATCCGCGCGCGCGCCCTGGCCGCGCCCGCCGCCCTGGTCGGCTTCATCGCGCAGGCCTACTTCCTGGCCGCCCGGTCCCCGGGGCCGCCCCTGGTGGCCGCCCTCATCTCAGGGGTCGTCAACCTGGCCGGCGACTGGCTGCTGTGCGTGCGGCCGTTCAACACGGGCATTGCAGGCGCCGGAGCGGCCACCTTCCTGGCCGTCGCCGCCGGCACGGCCGCCCTGCTTGTCGCCCTGGGGCGGCCGCTGAAGGGGGCGGCCGCGCGGGCGGCGCTGCCTTCCCCCGCCTTCACGCCCGGGCCCTTGGCGCCAATGGCCCGCCTGCCGTCGGGCGCGTCCCTGGCTGCCACCGCCCGCCTGGCCGGGCCCGTCGCGGCCTTGCTGGCCGTGAAAGTCGCTTTCTACGCCGCCCTGGCCGCGGCCGCGGCGGCCGTGGGCGGGCCCACCGGGTCGGCCGCCCACCACGTCGCCATCACCGCCTTCATCCTGTTTGCGACGGCGGGCGACGCGGTGGGCGCGGCGGCCCAGGCCTGGCTCCCCGGCGCGGTCGGCGACCCGGCCTCGGCGTCGTCCGTCTCCTCCCGCCTCCTCGCGGTCGGCGCGGGCGTGGGCGCGCTCAACTGCGCGGCCGCGGTGGCCGGCCTGGCGGCGGCCGCCCCGCTCTTCTCGCCCGACCCGGCCGTGGCGGGCGCGTTGGTGGCCCTGGCCCCCGCCGCGGGCGGGTGCCTGGCCCTGCACGCCGCCTCCATGGCGACGGAGGGCATGCTCCTGGCGGGGCGGGACCTGACGTTCCTGGGGGCGACCAACGCCCTGAATGTGGGCGTGGCGCTGGCCGCCCTGGCCGCCCGGACGGCCGCCCCCGGCGCCGGCCTGGGCGGGGTCTGGCTGACGCTGGCCCAATTCCAGGGCACGCGCCTGGCGTTCAACAGCTGGCGGTTGTGGGTGTCCCGGGGCTTGCCCCTGCGGGCGACGGTGGGGCTGCCGCTGGGGGGAGGGGGTGGAGGGGAGGGCGGCGTGGTGGCGGCGGCGGCGGCGGCGGGGTGACGCGTGCGGGTGTGGCGGCGGGCGGGCGGGTGAGAGAGAGAGACTGAGGGAGGGAGGCAGCCTGTGAGAGAAAAGAATTGGAATTTTTGTGACAGAGCGACACTTGACAAGCACACATAGATTGCACTCTCACGGAAGCACGGGCGGGGGGGTCTCTCTCTAATAGATCGGGGCTGTCAACAGGGTAGGGGCAGGGCATGGCGGTAAAAAGGGCGGAAGGGTAACCTTCATCCCATCTCAAATCATCTCAGTCCTCGACCTCGATCTCCTCGCAGTCCTTGTCGTCACCGTCCTCGCACTCCTCGTACTCAAACTCATCGTCATCATCGTCGGCACCCGCGCCCACATCGGCCAGCAAGTCCCGGCGGTGGCGCACGCGGATCGTGAGCGGCGACGGGGGAGCAGCCGCATCCAGCGCGGCCTCCGGCTCGTTGACGTCCGTCCCCGGGTTGGGCGGCGACGCGTCCAGCAGGGCCGCGTCCAGGGCGTGGTGCTGGGCGTGCGAGGCCCGCGGGGCGCAGGCGGTGAGGCGGGGGAGGAGGGGGCCGGTGGAGGCGGCGGCGCAGGGGTCTAGGGGAGGGGGGTGGAGAGGGCCGGGGGGCGGGGTGAGGGAAAAAAGAGGCGACAGCCTGGCCGAGGAAATCGAGGCGCGCGGCGGTGGGACGGCGGAACGGCGGCGCTTTGGAGGCGCCCCACGCCGACCCCTTCCTGCCCTGATCCACCCCGCATTCTCCTTCGAATCGTGGTTCACAGCCATTGAGCTATGCTCTGGCGGCCTGAGAAAATGGCGTGTGGTGCGCAGAGTGGGGCGGTGCAGGCTTTCGGCACAGCTGGCCGCCTGCGCGCTGGCCCCACACTACATGCACGCTGCTTTTTCTCTCTGCTTTTCTCTCTCTCTCTCACCTTCCAGCAGGCCCCGGCCGGCTACGAGGTGGGCTGCGGGACTGGCCAAGATGGCAAGGAGGACGAGGGTGGTCCGCATTTTTGAATTGCGTGCAGGGTGGTGGTTGTCTCCTTTTCTGAAGCGCGACGGGGAGGAGAAAAGAGCGTGGCCTGATGGATGGTAAAGTGTTGAGAAATAGCGCACTCTTGCTCTCGCTCCTCACTCTCTCTTCCTCCGGCCGCTCGCCAGAAGGGGAGCCAGCGCTCCGCCCAGGGGGTTCGCCTGCCTCCGTCCCCTCTCCTCACACAGAGCGCACGAGAGCGCACGAATAAAGCCGAGAGTCAGTTTCTTCTTCCCTTGAGCGCCTCCCCCGAGTCAATAAATGAAAGGCCACCCCCCAGCTCACACTCCCGCCCGGTCCCTGGCCGTCAAGGTCTTGGTCCTGGTCAATGTCGTGGCCCTGGTTGTTTTTTTGGCGGCGACGCGGTCCATGCAGCGGGAGGTGAGAGATGAGATGAAATTCGAGAGCGAAAAACGAATGGGAATGGAGAGAGCGTCCCCGCCGCGCGTGCGTGCACGCCCTGCCACGCCCGCGCCGCCCTCCTGGTACAGAGCGCGGCGATGGCGCCATCACCTGCTAGAGCGTGGTCGTGAGGAGGTGCGCGCCCGTTACGCTATTCCCGCGCTCTCCCGTCTCTCGACCGCTCCATCTTTTCTCGCCGATCCCCCCACCCCCCACCCACACCTCGATCTCGAACCTCCCTCCTCTCTCTCTTTCAATCCAGCCCACCGACGCCTCCCTGCCCGCCACCGCCGCCCGGGCGGCTCGCCGCCTGGGCGCCGGCGCCCGTCGGGCCGCCTCCAGCGCCCTCCCCTCCTGCCCGCCCTGCGAAGCGGCGGCGGCGGCAGGCGCGGGCGCCCTGCTCGAACCCGGGCCGGGCGGGGAGCACCCGAAGGTCGCCTTCCTCAACGGCAAGTACAGCCCCTACCGGGACCCGACCCTGCACCCGCTGGACTGGTGGGCGACGCACGCGGGCCTGGCGGCTGAAGCAGCAGCAGCAGCAGCAGCAGCAGCGACAGCGGGTGGAGGAGGGGGCGGGGTGGCGTCGTCCGGCCTGACCCTGCCCCCCCTGCCCCCGCGCTCGTACGCCGGCCCCCTGGACGTCGACGCCCTCGCCGCCGCCCGCAAGACCGCCCTGGACGCAGGAGGGCTGGCGGGAGCGCAGGGGGCGGCCCGGGGCCGGCGTGGCTACTTCTTGTCGTACGTGGAGACGGACCCGATGTACCCTTTCCAGCGCGTGCGTTTTGCGGATGGGACGGATTCCGGGGTGGTCGCATTGATTGCCCCCTTTTATGACACGAATTACTTCCGGGCGGAGACCCAGCGCGCCCTGTTCTGGCGGCTCAAAGCGCGGGGGCACATCATGGTGGGCGTGTCGAGTTATCAGGTGAGCAGGAATGGAGAGAGGAGAGAGGAGGGATGATGAGAGGTGAGGGTGGGGGTTGAGGCCGCGCGCACGCAGGTGGCCATTTCGTCTCACGTACCCTCCCTCCCCTTTCCTCCTCCCACAGGAATTCCCGGGCGACATCGTCAACCCTTACGACGACCGCCACGTCACGCCCGGCGACCGGGCCATCCACGCCGCCGTCGACGGCTGGCTCCACTGCTTCCGGGAGCCGGCGAAAGTGTTGCCGCCCGGGGTGCCGCGCATTTTGGTGAGAGGACATGGAGAGAGAGGGAGGGGCGCGCGTCGCCTGAGGCCGCAACCACACACCTACACCGTCGTTAACCACGCGCACCCTTTACAAGGCGCGGGAATCTGGCTTTTCTTTGCGTGGCGCGCGCGGAGAGAAATAAGAAAAAGTTGAGGGAGCCGTTCCCACTCTCTCCCTTCATTCAAGACCTCTCATCCTCTCTCTTCTCTTCATCCTTTCAGCTCTCCGAGTCCGACTTCACCGACCCCACCCGCCGGGACGGTGGCGGCTCCCTAGTCCCCTGGGGCCTGGCCAAGCAGTACGACCTCATCTACAGCGACCAGGGCGGCGACTGGAACGACTTTGCCCGCAACTGGACGCTCGCGGTCGACTGCTTTGTGGAGCTCGTGGCCAAACGCAACGCTTCCATCCACATCATGGGCCGGGACCCGGCCAAGGAGCCGAAGCTAAAGGCATTGGCTGAGGCGGGCTTCATCACGCACCACCCGCCCAAGACGCCGTGGCGGGACTTTTTGAAGGTAAAAGGGAATGAGGAAAGATGGGGTGATGGATGGAGAGCGCGATAAACACACACACACACACACACACACACACACACACACACACACACACACACACACACACACCTCACCCACTCGAACCTCACGCTCCGCTCACCCACTCCTTCTCTCTCTCTCCCAGGCCATCGAAGCCTCCCGCGCCATCTTCATCCCCAACATCCACGACGCCTCCCCGCGCGTCGCCTCGGAGGCGCTGGCCCTGGACGTGCCAGTGTTGGTGAACGCCCACATTCGAGGGGGGTGGAAGTATGCGACGCCCGCGTCGGGCGCGCACTTCACGTCCGTGGCCGACGTGGTGGCGGGGTATGACGCCCTGGAGCGGTCGCGGAAGGAGGGCGTGCTGGCCCCGCGCACCTTCTTCACGGAGACGTCCGGCCAGAAGAACAGCGCCACCCTGTTTGAGGCCTTCCTGGAGGTGGTGGTCGGGAGGGAGCGGATGGCCGAGGCCGCGAAAGTGGGGAAGCTGGTGAAATGAATGAGTGCGTTTTTTGCTTTTTGAACGGGCGAGTGTACGAGAGAGAGAGAGAGCTGGCGGTGTGTCTGTCTGCTCGCTGTGCGTGCTGTGTGACTTTTATTTTGTAGACGGGAGGTTTGAGTTTTTTTTTTTCTTTTTTTTTTTCTTTTTTTCTTTTTTTCTTTGCTCTCTCTTCACTCTCTTTGCGCAAATTAGCCGTCAATTGCCCGTGCGGGCCCGCAAAGCCTGACACACCACGCCCTCACCTCCTGGACTTGCCACTCCAAAAGTTCTCCTCGCTGGGCGCGAGGAGCACCCATCCCACCGCCACACGCACACCCTCATCCAAAAAACAAGATGGCTAGGCAGCCGCTCGCAACTGACCTCTTCGACCTCCCCCCTGACATGATCCGCCTCATCCTCTCCCACCTGGACACGCCCGACCTGGCAGCGGTCGGGTCTACCTGCAACGCGGGCCGGGCGGCCGCGTTTGAGGACGACCTGTGGGCTGGGGTGGCGGTGCGGCTGGCGGGCCGGGTCGCCCTCGACCGGGGGCGCCCTCCTGCCTCCTCGGCCGCTGCCGCCCGGGCGGAGCGCGTCGTCGGCGCGCTGGCCGCCTGGGCGCCCGCCGGCATCTCCTCCTACCGCGACCTCGTCCTGGGCCTGCTGCACCCCTGCGCCTGGGCTCTGGCCACACCCTGTGCCATCCCGGCGACCTGCTGCGCCCTGGGCGGGCTGGCCTGCCCGCGCCTGGCCCTGCCTGGCAGCGAGGGCGCGGGCGCTCGGGGCGGCCTGCTCCTCGACCTGCGCACGCCTACGTGCCTGGGCCGGGGCTTGGACCGCCTGCCGCTGTTGCGGGTGGAGCCAGGGGTCGGGCCGAGTGACGCACACCCAGGCGGCACGCCGCCACCCGCCCTGTGCCTGCGGGTGGGCCGGCCGACGCCCGGAGTGGTGCCGATGCCGGGGGCCCACCCGGCACGGCTCAGGCTTGACAGGCGGGAGGGAGCCCCGCCCATCGCGTCCTTCACCTGCGATGGCGGGTGTGTGACTGCGCTCACTCTCACCCAGGGCCGGGTCGTTGCGGCGGTGCGAACGGCGGACCCAGCGGTGGTCGGAGATGTTGGGCCCGGCGGCGCGCGCGCGCCGCCGCTGAGGCCGGGCCTCCCTGATTTCGGTTCCCGCCTGGGCGACCTGCCCGGCCTCATGCGGGCGATGGGCGGGCTGGACATGAATACGAGCAACGCGGCGGTGGGCGCCAGCCGGGTGGAGCTGCGGCCGCTGGGGCCTGCGTGGGCCGGCGGCACGGGCGGCCCGCCGCCGCCCTCCCTTAAGGCCTACCCAGCCCGGCTGGCGGGCCTGTGGAAGGGCTGCTACGGGGTGCACGGCCCCGAACTGTTGGCCATCGCCCCGCCCGGTCCAGGGGACCTGGGCGGGGGGCCCTGGAACAGGGCGGCCTTCTTGCACCCTCAACTGGCGGCGGTCAAGGTCAGCGGCGACGCCAACGTGCCGGCGGGCGAGGCCTCGTTCGTGGCCTACGCCGCGGCCGACGCGGACGAGGCGGTGGCGGCGGCGGGCGCCACGGGACGCGACACCACCGGCTCAGGGCCTGGCCCTGCACTCGCCTGCTGGGATGAGCTCACTGGGCGGCCGACGCGAGCCGGGCCGCGGCGGGCGCCCTTGCAAGGGGCGCGCCCCGTGCCCCTCGCCGACTTTCTGGGCTGGCGGGCTGGTGGTGCCGGAGCCGGCATAGGCCTGGAGGATACCCTGACGGACCCGCCGTCGACGGCGACGGGCGCCGCCGCTGCGGACTGGGGGCGCCTGCGCATTGTGGCCACCCACCCGGCCCATGGCGTGCATGCGGCGCCCGGCTTCACCGACCCGGTCCAGGTCGGCTGCCTCCTGCTGGAGCTGGCCGGCTGGGAGGGCGAGGCCTTTGTGGTGCTCTGGAACCAGACCGACCCGGACGGCGCAGGGCCGCCATGCACCCTGTTCGTGCGGGTGCATGAGAACGAGGTCATGGGGTGAGGTGTGGTGAGAGAGGGAGAGCCGTCATTTTGCTGCCGCACCTCTCTCCCTTCCTTCACTGCCCGCCCAGCCCGCCCCACGCCCCCTCCCGCAAGCTCGCCAGCAGGCCGCCCACCGCCCCCGCCCGCGCGCCGTGCGCGCTGGTCGCGCCCGGCGTCGCCACAGGGGCGCCCGTGGGCGGGAGCGGAGCGGTGGTGGCGGGTCCGTGAGTGTTTTCCGCACCACCAGCATCGCCGCCGCCGCCCCGCCCAAACCGGATGTGGCCGCCCGGCTGTAAGCCCGCGGCGGCCGCGGCGACCCGGCCCTTCAGCTCCGGGCGGCGGGCGGGCACCAGGGCGGGCTGCTGTGTGCCGCCGCCGCCCCGTCCCGCCGCCCGGCGGGCCGCTCGGCGCCGGGTCGCCCGGGAGGGGCCGCCCACCGGAGCTGCTGTTGTCCCCGGGCAAGGGCGTTTCCGGCCCTGAGCGGGCGTGGCGGGCGAGGGGCCGGCCGGGGCGTCGCTGCCGCTGTTGCCCTCGACGTCGCTGGAGCTGCCACTGGCGGTGGCGCTGGTGGCGCTGGTGGTGGTGGTGGTGGTCGCGTCGTCTCCTCCTCCTTCCTCATCGTCACTCGATGACGGCGCTCCTCTCCCCCCTTCAACAGCAGCCGCCCCAGCCTTGGCCACAGGAGGCCCGGCGCTGTTGCGAGCGGCGGGCGGGGTGGCCAGGTCCAGGCTCACGGCGTCCCCATCGCGCAGCACTGCCGCGCACAGATCGGTCGGGCGGAAGGCAAACCCGCCCGCCGTCAGGGTGAGGGCGGCGGCCAAGGAAGGGATAGTGGTGGGCAGGTCGGCGGCGGCCGCGGCGGCCAGGGCGACCTCGGAGACGAGGGAGGTGGCGGGGTCCGGGATGGGCAGCCTGAGGAAGAAGGGGGGTCGGGGTTTTTGAGAAGGAGGTTTGCAGGCAACGCACGGCCCGGCCCGGGTCCCTCTCTCTCTCTCTCTCTCGGTCATCCTCACCAAAACTTGAGGTCCTGCACAGGCAGAAAGTCCCCGCCCAGGGCGGCCGCGACCCGGCGCGCGGCGGGCGTGGCGTCCACGCGCAGGCGGAGCGGCGGCGAGCTAGCCGTCGCCATTTCCCCGATGCGAGAGAGAGAGAATAGACAACGGAGCGACGGCCCCGGGCTCTCTCTCTCTGATTCGCGTCTAGAGAGCGAGACAGGAGGTGACAAGGCCGAGCGTGAGACAACCAGACAAGGGTGAGCGGAGATCCAGAAACTGCCAACAGCAAGAACAAACCACACTCTGAAAAACGCTCGCGTCTCAACTCCACTCAACCCCGCCCCCCTCTCCCTGTCCCTCCCCTGCTGTCGTCCTCGCCCGCGCCTCCCGTACCCGCCCGCTGCCCTCAACCCACCGCACCAGGTAGCTCATCGCGTACGCCTCACCCGCTGCATTGCCGTCCGCGGCAGACACCGCATTCGCGAGCGCCGCCGGCACGCTGGCGCCGGCCAACAGGCTCGCGGCCAGCGCGCCAGCGACGGCAGCAACGGCGGCCGCGCTGCTGCCGCTGCCGCTGCTGCCGTTCCCGCACGCCGCCGGCCAGGCGGGGGCGACGACGGCGCCCGCGCCCGCGGCGAGGAGGGCGGCCGCCGCCGGCCCGCCCAGCGGGGACAGGGCCAGGACAAGGTTCCCGGCCAGGGTGCCGGCGGGCAGGGCGCCCGCGCCGCCCTCCGGCCGCCACCTGTGGAAGAGGAGGGCGGTCGCGGCTGCGGCGCCGCCCGCCCCGTCCACGGCCGGCGTGACGGACGAGGAGAGGAGGGCCAGGGCGGCCCCGCCCGGGGCGGGCAGGCCGGCGGGACGGGCGGCGGCGAGGGCCGGCAGGGCCGCGCCCAGCAGCTCGTCGCCTGCATCCCCTTCCCGGCCACGCTTGCGCTGCTGCCCGGGGGACGAGCGCGGGGAGGGCGGCGGGGAGGGCGGCGGCGGGGGGTCCGCGGCGCCACCATCCAGCCCCGCCGCCGCGACCCGGGCTTCCGCGGCGGCGCCGGCCGCCAGGCGGCCCGCCTCGGCGGAGGGCACCGCCACGGCCGCGAGGTCGCGGCCCCACCGCGTCACCAGGCCGCCCGCCCCGTCCGAGTGCAGGGCCAGGACGATGAGGCCGGCCCTCCCGGACGCCGCGGACAGCGTGTCAGCCAGGGGAGAGGAGAAGGCGGAGGGGGCGGCGGTGGTGGCGCCACCACCGCCGCCCGAGGATGGTGCCAGCGTGGCGGCCCCAAAGCCACCACCCCGGGCGGCGGCCGCCGCCGCGACGGCGGCCGCCGCGGCGGGCAGCCCCGGCCGGCTCGCATCCGGCCCTGCGGCGGGCTCCGTGCTGACCACCAGCGTCGCCCGCCGGGTGTCCAGGCCTAGACTGGCCGCGGAGGACGGGGGCGGGCGGGCGGTGAGCGGGCGCGGCGCGGCGGGAGGCGGCGCGGCAGCAGCAGCCCCAGGCGGCGGCGGGCCTTCGCGCCCACCCCCGCCCCCCAACAGGACGCCCACCGCCGCGTCAAGCCCGGCCTTGCCCGCCCCCGCCACGTACTCGTCAGCCGCCGCCTCCAGCCCAGCCCACTTGGCCGGGTCGACCTCGTCCAGCTCCATCGCGCAGCGCGGGTCGGTCGCGGCGAGGCGGACGTACACGAGGCCGGGGACGAGCGCGCCCAGGGCCGCGAGCGCGGCGTCGGCCGCGCTCACGCCCGTCGCGGACTCGATGAGCACGGACCCGGTGTCCACCACGCTCCCGCCCACGCCGCCCGCCTTCTCCCGGGTGCGCCGGGGCGGGGCGCCCGTGCCCAGGGAGAGGACCAGGTCGATGGGCGCGCCCGGCCACAGGGCGCGCGCCTCCTGGACGGCAATGGCGGTCGGATTGTTGGCCGTCGTCGCCCCGTCCTGGAACCGGTCGGCCGTCAGGACCGGGGTGGCGGGGGCGGCGGTGGAGGAGGAAGGTGCGGGCGTGGGTGGGGCGGCAGTGGCGGCGGCCGCGGGGGCCGCGCCGCCGCCGCCGTCGCCCTCTGCGTTGCCCTCGCTCCCCCCCCCCCCCCCTCCCCCTCCACCAGGCACCAGGACCGCGCCCGTGGGCAGGGTAAAGTCGTCCAGGTAGTACGGGGCGGCCGAGGACGCCCGCAGCGCCTGCCAGACCGCGTGGCGGGCGGACCCGGGGCGGGCGGGCGGGGCTGTGGACCCGCCGGAGAGGCCGCCACCGCCGCCGCCGCGCGGGGGCGCGGCCTCAGACGCGGGCGGGAGCGTGTAGTTCCGAAACACAAACGGCGTGGCGGGCGCGACGGACGCCAGGGTGGCGACGATGAGGACGCGCGGCCCGCCCAGGGACGCCGTGTCGGCCATGCCATCCCCGGGCGCGCCCATGGTCCGCCCAAAAACGCACAGCCGCTTCAGGTGCGCCTCAAAGAGGGAGGCATCGTGCTTGGCGCCGTAGACCGCGACCCGCATGGACCGCGTGCCGCTCGCGTACGCCCGGGACAGCCAGCCCGGCTGGTCGGCGGGCGGGGGAGGCGGGGCGGGGGAGGCGGCCCCGGCGGGTGGGGCGGGCGGGGCGGCGCCGGTGGAGGTCGCGTCCGCCGCGACGGGGACGACCGCGGGGAGGAAGCCGCCAGGGCCCGCCGGCGGGTTGCCGCCGCCGCCGCCGCCGCCCCCACCCCCCGCACCGGCCGCGCCCGCCCCCGTCCCCCGGAACACCTGCGCCCCCAAATTCCGGTAAATGTCTTCCGTGTCGTCCAGGGACAGGCGGCGCAGGCAGAGCGCGGCCGCCAGGACGCCGCCCGTCGAGGTGCCGGCGACCAGGTCGAAGGCGGCGTGCAGGGGCACGGGCGCCAGGCGGGCGGCCAGTGCGCGCAGCAGGCGCAGCGTGGCCAGGCCCTTCATCCCCCCCCCGTCCATGGCCAGGATGCGCACGCCGCGCGGGCGGTGGACCGGGTCCGCCCCCGTGCCGACGTGGTGGGCGCCCACGCTGGGGCCCGGCCGCCCCAGGGCCGCGTCCACGGCGGCGACCTGGCCCAGGGCCGCGAGCGCGCGGATGGCCGCGCCCCGGGCCGGGCTCGGGCGGGGCGGGGCGTGGTGGGGCGGGTGCGCGTGGCGGCCGGCGTGGCGGGCGTGGTGCCGGTTGTGGTGGTGCGGGTGGACGGGGACGCCGCCACCGGCGGCGTGGGGCGTCCCGCCGCCGCCGCCGCCGCCGCGCGCCAGCACCACCAGGCGGGCCACCAGGCCGGGCTCCGCCCGCAGCGCGCCCGCTGCGGCCGGGTCAGCCAGGGCGAGCGCGCCGGCCGCGAGCGCGGCCGCGGTCGCGCCCGCGTCCGGGCCGGCGGCGAGGGCGTCCGCCAGGGCCCGCGCCGCGCAGACGGGCGGGGCCAGCAGGCGCACCGCCACTGAGATGGGCGGGGGCGGGCGGGGTGGGGGGGCGGCCGCCGTGACGGCGGCCGACGCGGCCGCTGCGACGGCCGCCGACGCCGAGGGCGGGTCAGCCGCCGCCAGGGCGGCCAGCAGCCTCAGGCCCGCCAGCCGCGTGGCCAGGCGGCGGGACCGGACCAGGGAGGCGGCCGCGGTCAGCAGGCCGCCCGCCCCCAGGGCGGCCGCCGCAGAGGTCATGGGGGCGGCCCCGGGGGAGGCTCCAGGCCGCCGCCCGGGCGAGGGCGGGCCGGGCGACGGGCCTGGCGGGGCGGCGGCGGGCGCGCCCCCACCACCCGGCTCTGCCCCCGCCGACTCCCCGGCAGCCGGCGACGCCCCGCCCGCGGGCACCTTGCCCGTCACCGCGTAGTGCCCGACCAGGGCCGCAATGGTGGCCGCGGCCTGGTCGACCACCACGTCACTGTCTGACAGCGCGCACAGGGCCAACTGTTGGAGGGCGCCCGCCTGGGCGGCGACCGCGCCCGCGTGGGCCGGGTCGGACGCCAGCACCCGCAGCGCGCCCGCCAGCAGGGGGTGCTGGCAGGAGGACCGCCGGAAGATGAGGGCCCACAGCCCGTCCAGGCGGGGCGGGGCGGACCGGGCCAGCGGGTTGTAGGACCCGCCCCCGGGCGACAGTTCCACCGCCCACTCGGTCCAGGCGGCGTCCGCCCGGATGCGGGCGCCCGCCAGGGAGAGCGAGCGCAGGCGGGCGCAGTGCGAGAGTTCTGGCAGGAAGTCCAGGGGGTTGCCCCACAGCTGCAGGGATGCCAGCCGGCGCCAGCGGGTGGCGTCCACGACGGGCGCGGCCAGGCGGTTGGACTCCAGGGAGAGCTCCACCAGGTTGGTCAGGGCGGCCAGGGTGGGCGGGAGGTTGGTCAAAGCGCACGCGTCGGCGGCCAGGCGGGTCAGCGCCGTCAGCCGCCCGATGGACGGGGGCAGGGCCGCCAGCCTGGGGTTGTGGCCCAGGCGCAGCTCGCGCAGGCCGGCCAGGTCGCAGACCGGGGGCGGCACCTCGCCCAGCCCGCACCGGGCCAGGCAGAGCGTGCGGAGGGCGGGGAGGGCGGCGCCGACGCCGGTGAGGGTGGGCGGGGCCAGGGGAGGAGCAGTGGCGTTGTGTTTCTTGGCGGCGGCCTCCGCCGCCGCAGGAGGAGGGGGAGGAGGAGCGCCGTAATACTCGTCAAGCTTCTCGTCGTCGCCGCCGTCGTCCCCGACCACCCGGTGCGCCAGGTCGGGCACGCCGCCCTCGCAGCAGCGCAGGCGGAGCACGGTGGCCAGGGCGCCCGCGTGCGCGAGCGCTCCCAGGGCCGCGGCCAGCAAGGCGGGCGGGCAGGGGGACCCGCTGTTGTTGCCGGACGACCCGCCGCCCTCGCCGGCGCGGGCGATGGCGACCCGGCGCAGGGGGGGCGGGGCGGGGGCGATGGAGAGGCGGGCGGCCGGCAGGAGGGAGGCCGGGCCGGCCGCCCCGCCCGCCGGGGCGCGGGCAGGCCAGGCCCAGCCCAGGCGGGCAGCCGCGTGCGCCCAGCCCGCGGCGGCCGCGTGGGCGGACAGGGCGGTGGCGACGCGGGCGGACACGGCGTCGGGCGTGTCTGTCGTGGTCCATTCGACCTGAGATGACGGAGGAGGAGGGAGACGGACGTGGCGTGTGAGTGAGAAGGTTGAAGAGGAAGCAAAAGCAGCGCGCGGCGCCCCATCCCGCGCGCGCAGGGGCACGAACCGAACCGAACCGAAAAACGAATGCTTCTCTCTCTTTCCTGTGTCTCACCTCGACCGTGTCGTAGTGCCGCGCCTCCGCCGCCCGCCGCCGCTTCCATTCCGCCTCTGCCGCGCCTAGCATGGAGATGCCGCCCCGGGTCGGGGAGCCGGACAGGGAGACGGCCTTGGAGGGCGAGCCGGAGGGAGTGGTTGTCTGCTGGTGCTCGGGGAGCAACAGCAGGGGCAGCGGCGCCGGGTCCGAGCGCTCCATGCTGGTGCTGCCGCTCGCCGCCTCATAGTCCAGGACCAGCTTCCAGGTGTCGGGCGGGCCGCCCCCGAGTTGCCGTCGAGCAGCAGAGACGGCGGAGCCCCACATGAGGAATTTAGGAATGCAGAGTCGCTTGCGCGAAGGAAAAGAGCGACTCTCTCTTTTTTCTCTCTCTCTTCTTCTTCACTTCTCATCAAGCAAAGCACGCGCGCGGCTGAGCGACACACGTCCAGGCCCTGCTGCTGCTGCTGCTGCTGCTGCTCACACACACACACACACACAAACAATGCCCCCCCGCGGCCGCAAGTCCGCGCCCGCGCTGGCCGACCCGCCGGCGCCTCCGCCGCGCGGCCGGCGGGCAAGCGGCGCTGCCGTCGTTGGTGCTGGTGAGGCAGGGCCGCCCGCTCGCCCCACCCGCGGGCGGGCCGCCCTGCCGGCTGACCCGCCAGCGGCGCCGGCCGCCTCGCTTCCCCGCAAAGGGCGGCACGGCGATGGGGAGGAGGTGGTGGAGGAGGAGGCGCCCAAGTCCCGCGGCCGCGCCGCCGCTGCCAAGCCGGCAGCGGCGGCTCCGCCCGCTCCGGCTGCCTCTCCTCCCCGGCGCGCCAGCCGGGGGGGAGGGGTGAAGAACAGGGCGGCTGAGGATGCGGCGCCACCACCGCCTGCTGCAGCCAAATCCCGTCGGGGCTCCAAGGCGGCGGCGGATGCGGAGGAAGCGGCGGAAGAGGAGGCGCCGGCGCCGACCCAGGGGCCGGGCGGCAAAGCAGTTCCGCCTGCTGCTGCTGAGGAAGCAGGAGGCGCGGCTCCGGAGCCTGCACCCGCCACCGCGCCGCCCGCTGAGGAGGCCGCGCCCGCCAAGCGGCCTGCACCCCGCCGGCGTGGCCGCCCGAGCGCTGCTTGTGGTGGTGAGGAGGAGGGAGCGGCTGCCGCTGCCGCGCCCGCCCCTGCTGCGCCCGCTCCTCCTCCCGCCAAGCGTGGCCGCAAAGCTGCTGCTGCTGCTGCTGCAGTTCCTGCTGCTGCTGCTGCTGCTGCTGCCGTGCCCATGGAGGAAGAGGAGGAGGAAGCGCCCGCCCCGCCTCAACCCGCTGCACCACCGGCGGCCGCGGTGGGAGGTGATCGCTGGCACGCGGTCGAAGGGCGCCGCGGTGGTGGGGGCGGCCGCGGCGGCCGTGGCGGCGGCCGTGGCGGCGGCGGTCGTGGCGGCCGTGGCCGCGGTGGCGGCCCTGACAACGACGGCGGCGCCGCCCCCGCTTACCGCCCGGCGGGGGGCGCTCTCACGGTGGCCGACCTGGCGGCCGACCCCATCACCCGCCTGGCGGCCACGCACTGGGCGCCCGGCCGCCCGCCCTCCCCGTTCGACCCGGCCCTGGTCGCCCGGCTGTGGGCGGAGGAGCTGGGCGGCGGGTGCCCGGCCCCGCCGCCCCGCCGGCGGGCGGTCGTCCTGGAGCTGAGCCAGTTCCTGGAGGCCTACCTCATCCTGCACTGGCCACCCCTTTCAACCTCGCCTCCTTCTTACGCGCACACAATGGCGACGGTGGCCCTGGTGCTGGAGAAGGCCCGGGAGGGCGTCCCGCCCTGGGCCGGGTTTGACGGCCGGCCGGAGGCGTTGGGCGGGCTGTTTGCGGCCGTCGCTGCGCTGGCCGACCCCGCGGCCGCGGCGGCGGCCGCAGCGCCCGCCCACGTCTGGCCGCACGAGCGGACGGCCCTGCTCGCCTTTGCCGGCCTCGCCTTTGCCTCCCTGGAACACCCGGGCGTCCGCCCGCACGCCTTGCGCCTGGTCGGCCTCCCGCTCTGGCGGGCCCTGTCCCCCGGGCGCCGGGAGCTGGAGCTGGCCGAGGCGCCCGCCCTGGCCCGCCCCTGGAAGCGGCTGTTGAAGAAGGACGCCAAGGCGGCGGCCGAGGGTGGCGCTACCGACCCGGCCACCCGTCCGGAGTCGGCCTACCTGCCCGCCCTCATCCGGGAGTGGCTGGGCGCGCTGGCCGGGGTTGGCCCCGACGGCACGGGCGCCGGCGGGCCGGGCGGCGCGCCCTCCGCCGGCCCGGGCTCGCTGCTCCGCTTCCTCGAGCGCGGGGCCGAGCTGTGGGGCGACCTGCTCTCCCAGCTGCCCACCCGACGCTTTGTGCGGACCCTGCTGTCAGATTATAATGTCCTCCTCAAGGCCCGGCGCAGCGGGCTGGCGGCGGGCGGGGCTGGCGGGCCGCCCGCGCCCGGCGCAACGTTTGCGGCCCAGGTCGACCTGCTCGCGGCGTACGACGCCTTCCCCGTGGACGACCACACGGGCGACCCGCTGGGCGATGACGACGCCCTAGCCCGGGCGTACGCCCGGGCCCAGGCCTTTCAGCGCTTGGCCTTTAAATTTTACGGCCCCGAACTGCGGGAGGTGGCCCTGGCGCCCTGCTCCTTCGTGACCGACCCGGCCGCCTTGGCGCCCGCCCTGCAGGCCGCGCTCGGCACGCCGGCCCTGGCCCGCCTGGCGACCGCCCAGCTGCGGTGCGTGCGCCCCGATGACGACCAGGCCGGCGACCCAGCCTTCCTGGCGGCCGCCATTGCGGCCCGCCTGGGCGCCCCGCCCCCCGCGGCGGCCGCGGTCGGCGGCATGCCGCTCTACCCCACGGAGGCCGTCCTGTGGAACCCGGCGGCGGGGCCGCCCCTGGACGCGCGGGGCGGCGCCGCCGACGCCGACGCCCCGCTCGCCCTGCCCAAGCTCAACCTCCAGTTCCTGGCGCCCCGGGACTACCTGGCCCGCAACTTCCACCTGTACCGCCTGGAGGCGGCGGCGGAGGTGCGGGAGGACGTAGGGTCCGCGCTGGCCCGCCTGCAGCCGGCCCCGGACGAGGGCGGAGAAGGCAGCGCCGGCGGCCGCACCATTTTCCGGGGGTGGGCCCGGGCCGCGACGCCCGTGACGGGCTTTGCCATCACGGAGGTCGCCCCGCCCCGCTTGGGCGAGGCCAGGCCGGCGCGGGTGAGCGCGGACCTGGCCCTGGACACGGCCGGCATGCGGCCCGAGGCCGCGGCCGAGTGGGACGCCCTGCGCCAGCATGACGTCATCTTCCTGCTCACCATCCGGGCCCCGCCCGCGGCCGTGGCGTCCGATGCCTCCTTGACCCCTGACCGGCGGTACGGCTTGGTCTACATCCGGGGCGCGGAGGTGGTTGAGGTCCGGGACGCGGCGGGTCGGCTGATGAACGATTTCACGGGGCGGGTGCGGCGCGAGGACGCGCCGTCCCGCCCGGCCGGCACATCCCGCACGCTCGCCCTCGCCCTGGACACCGCCCAGTACCAGGCCGACATGGAGGCTATGGCGAGTGCGGCGTCGGCTGGCCGGGGCCCCGCAGAAGACCTGTACGCCACCTTCAACATTGTCCTGCGCCGGTCGGCCAAGGAAAACAATTTCAAGGCCGTCCTCGAGTGCGTGCGCGACCTGGTCGTGGAAGCCGGCGGCGGGGCCGGCCCCGGCGCGGCCGCCGCCGCCCTGCCCGCCTGGCTGTCGGACGTCATTCTAGGGTACGGCGACCCGGGGGCCGCCTCCTGGACGGCCCTGCCCCGGGCGCCCGGGTCCGGCCACCTGGCCACGCTCGACTTTGCAGACACCTTTCTCGACCCGGCCCACCTCGCGGCAGCCTTCCCAGGGTTTGAGGTCGAGTGGGTGCAGCCCGGCGCCGCCGCCTCGCCCTGGCCGGCCGGGGAGGCCCTGCCCCCGCCCCCGTACCGCATCACCTTCCCGGCCTCGGCCTTTGCGGCGGCGGGCGACGGCGCGGGCGAGCCCAAGCCGGGGCACGGCTGCAGCGGGGGGGGCAGCAGCGAGGTGAAGAAGCCCGTCCTGCGCGTCGCGCCGCATGCCGCCCCCGCCCACCCCGGCCCGTACCCCCCGCCCCCCGACGCCCCCCGCAACCGGGTCCGGTTCACGCCGACCCAGGTCGCCGCCATCACGGCCGGCGTCCAACCGGGCCTCACCCTGGTTGTCGGCCCGCCCGGCACGGGCAAGACGGACACGGCCGTGCAGGCCATCTCCCTGCTCCACGCCAACCGGCCGGCCTCGCGCACGCTGCTAGTCACCCACTCCAACGCCGCCCTGAACGACCTGTTTGCTAAGCTGGTCGCCCGGGGCATGCCGGCCTCCCGCCTGCTGCGCCTGGGCGCGGGCGAGGCGGAACTGGACTCGGGCGGCGTCGACTTCTCGCGGGCGGGACGGGTGAACGCCGCGCTGGCCCGCCGCCTGGAGCTGTTGGCTGCGGTGGAGCGCCTCGCCCGCTGTGCCGGCGTGGCGCCGCCGGGCGGGGTCGTCGTCGTGTCCACCACCGCCGACGGCGGCGGCGCCTCCGCGCCCGCCCCGGCCTCCTACACCTGCGAGACGGCGGCCCACTTCTGGCTGCTGCACGTCCTGGCGCCCTGGGAGAAATTCCAGGCGGGGCTGGCGGCCGCGCGCGCGGCGGCGGCCGCGGCGGCGGCTGGTGCTGCCCCGCCCTCCGGCGCCGCGCTCAGGCCGGCCCTGGTCGCGGACACCTTCCCCTTTTCCGCCTACTTTGCGGACGCCATTAGCGACGGCCGCGTGTTTGGCGGGGTGGACGCGGAAGCGGACGCGGCGGGCGCGGCCGCCTGCTTCGCCCACCTGCGCGCCCTTTTCGCCGAGGTCGAGGAGTTGCGCCCCTTTGAGATCCTGCGGGGCTCGGCGGACCGGGTCCACTACCTTATGACCCACGTCGCCAAGGTGGTGGCGATGACGGTCACGCACGCCGCCCTCAAGCGGGGCGACTTCCTGGCCGGCGGCTTCGCTTACGACAGCGTGGTCATGGAGGAGGCCGCCCAGGTGCTGGAAGTGGAGTCTTTCATCCCGCTCGTCCTCCAGCGCCACGGGCCGCCGGGGGGCGGGGCGGCCGCGGCAGGGGCGGCCGCCGACGCGGCCGCCGCCGGCGGTGCCTCCTCTCCCGCCCCCGCCCAACCCCCGCCCCCACCCCGCCTCGCCCGCCTGCTGCTGATCGGGGACCACCACCAGCTGCCGCCAGTCGTCCAGTGCGGGGCCCTAGCCCGGCACTGCCGCCTGGACCAGCCCCTCTTCACCCGCCTGGTCCGCCTGGGCAGCCCGGCCATCACCCTGGACGCCCAGGGCCGGGCCCGGCCGGGCATTGCCGCCCTGTACAACTGGCGGTACGGCGGCGGAGGGGCGGGAGGAAAGGGGGGCGCGGGCGCGGATGGTGGCCCCGCCACCTCTGCCGCCGCCGCCACCACCGCCCCTCCCGCCCTCCTCGCGGCCCTGCCCGGCGCCCTCGCCGGCGCCGCCCCGGACGCCGCCCCGGCCGGCCTGGCCGACCTCCCCCGCGTCGACCCGGCGTCGGCGAGCGTGGCCCCGGAGTACGGCGCTGCGACAGCGGGCATGGCGTACGACTTCCAGTTCGTCGACTGCCCGGACTACCGTGGCGTGGGGGAGTCGTCGCCCTCCCCGCACTACTACCAGAATCTGGGCGAGGCCGAACTGGTGGTCTCCCTCTACCAGTACCTGCGCTTGCGGGGCTGGCCAGCGCCCGCCATCGCCATCCTGACCACCTACAACGGCCAGCGCGACCTGCTGGCCGACGTCGTCGAAGCCCGGTGCGCGCACCACCCGGCCTTTGGCCGCCCCGGGGCCGTCTCCACGGTCGACAAGTTCCAGGGCCAGCAGGCGGACATCGTGTTGCTTTCCCTGGTCCGCACCAAGGCGGTGGGCCACGTGCGGGACGTGCGGCGCCTGGTGGTCGCCCTGTCCCGCGCACGCTTGGGGCTGTACGTCTTTGGGCGGGCGTCCCTGTTCTCTCAATGCTACGAGCTGGGGCCCGCCATGGCCCGCCTGCTCTCCCGCCCCACGGCCGCCCCCTGCCTGGTCCCCTCCGAAGCCTGGGGGTGCGTGACCCGGCGGGCGGGCGAGACGCTGGAGGGCGGAGGGGAGGGGAAGCGGGTCGACCCGAACGGGCCGGACGAGTTTGCGGCGGTCGTGGCCGGCCTGGCCGGCCAGTGGGAGGCCGCGGCCTGGGCGGCGCAGCAGCAGGCGCACCAGGCACACCATGCTGCGGCTGCGGCTGCGGCTGCCCCGGCGGTGGTTATGGAAGAGGAAGAGGGTGGCGGGCCGGCGGGCATGGAGGAGGAGGCAGCATGAGAATGGATGTGGATGGGGAGAGAGAGGTTGGATGGAATGTTCCTGTTTTTTTTACATCACACCTGACACACCTCTGTCTCTATCTCTCTCATCTCACGGCGCGCCAGCAGCAGGGGCAGCAGCCGGCGCGGCAGCCGCGCCGCTGCCCGCCGCGCTCGCCTTGGCGCCCGTCGTGTCAAGGTCCAGCGTGCCCTTGCGCCCGGCCTCCATCACCTCTACCCAGGCCGCCGCGGACTTGGAGGCGGCGCCCGCCGCGGGGGAGGCGACGGGGAGCTCGGAGGGCGGGGTCCGCTTGGCCGGCACGGCGACGGCGGCCGGGGCGGCGGCGGCAGGGTCCGCGGCGGCGGCGGCGCCTCCAGCGGCGGCCACCCCTTCTCCACCAACCTCGTCCCCGTTGGTGTTGACGTCCAGCTTCCCCTCCCGCCCCGCTTTCAGCACGTCCTCCCACTGGAAGCCCGTGCCCACATTCCCCTCCACGCCCGCCGCGGTCTTGGACTCGCGGGGCGCGTTGGCGGCGGCCACGTACTCAGCGGCACTCATGTCCGAGGGGGGCTTTTTGGAGAGGGTGGAGGCGGCTGCTGTTGTTGTCGCGTCGCCGCCGGCTGAGGCCGGGAACATGCCGGGCAGGGGTGGGAGGGGGAAGGCGCCGGAGGCGGCGACTGTGGGCAAGGAGAGAGGTGAAAGTGGCCTCGTTTTTTTTTTGTTGACGGGCGCGCGTCGCCAGGGTTCACATGCGGCGCGCTTCCTTTTTTGTGTGCACGGGTCGCGCGCGCAAAATCACACCCCACGCTCTCTCTCTCTGTCTCACCAGCAACCAGCAGGGCGGCCACCGCGGCGACGCAGGCGAAGCGCGCGAGCATGATGGTGGCGTGTGTGTAGGGCGCGTGGAAGTGAAGCGAAAAACGAGAAACGACAAGTGGACTCACTTTTTTTCCACTCTCTTTCTTTTCCGTGTGGCCGGCGCGTCGCACAACGTCGCACAACGCGTGCGCGCCTGCACGCACTCAGCACACGAGCGTCCAAAAGGACGGGCACCAGTGCCAGACATCTCTCAGAATCGCTGAGAGCGCCCCCTAGCTGGAAAATAGGAGTCTCGTCCCTCAACCCCACACCCAAATCATGGGCGGCCACGGCGGCCTCAACATCTTGCCCGAAAAGTCGTGGCACGTCTACAACCGGGACAACCGGGACAGGGTCGAGGCCGATGAAGCAGCGGCAGCCGCGGCGGAGCTGGCCGCGGCCGCGCGGGCCGTGGCCTCGGATGCCGAGGCAAGGCGGGCGGCCCTGCTGCGGCGGGCGGCGGCCCGGGGGCTGGGCGCGGTGCAGTCAGGCAAGGACGGCGTCGACCCGGACGAGGTGGCCCTGGCGGCGGCGGCGGCGCTCATGCCGGCCGAGGTGGAAGCCGCGGTCGCCGCCCGCCACGGTCGCCCCCCAGGCGGCGGCGACCGCGCCGCCGGTCCGCCCGCCGCACCCTCCCAGCTGCCGCCGCCCGATGACCGGTTCCGCCTGGGCGGGCCTAGGAATGGAGGTCCGTGGTACGCGAGCGCGGCGGCGGTGGCAGGGGCGGCAGGGACGGCGGCCGCCGCTGCTCAACCACCCTCCCTTGCCGTGCGCGGCGGGCGGGCGGAGAAGGAGCACAAGGGGGGCAAGAAGAAAAAGGACAAGAAGAAGCGGCGCCGGCGGTCCGCCTCTCCACCCTCCTTTACAGCCCTGGCAGCCGAGCGGGAAGCCAGGGAAGCCGGAGAGGCGGCTCGGGTGGCGGTGGTTGTGGGCGGAAATGGAGGCGGCGGGAGTGGAGGCCGGCCCAGTGGTGGGCGCGCGTTTCACGGCAGTTTTGGCAACGCCCGGCCTGCCCGCCGGCCGTGAGAGAGATGAGGGAGAGAGAGAGCTAGTTTCACCTTTGTAGCTTTTATAACACAAGTAATCCTAGAAAATCAAATCGGCGCCGGGCGCGTGCAATTGCACGCGGTCGCGTTGAAGCCGCCCACCCCACAACACTCGGCCAGGGTCGCCGGGCCGCCGGCAGTCACCGGCTCCACGCCCCACCGCCAAACCGGCGAGACCGTCCTGAACTTGCCGCCCGGGTCCAGTGCCTCCACCGCACACCCGAAATCGCACCAGGTGTCCGGGTAGCCCGTGGTCGCGTTCGCCGGGTCCCAGTCGGGGAGCAGGGTCGGCCACCCGGCCTTCCCCCAGTGCAGGCGCCCCCCGCAAGCGGCGCCATGCACCAGGTAATCCATGATCAGCCAAAAGCCCGGGTTTTGGGACGCGGCCGAGTCGCGAGGGGAGCCGTCGCCCGGCCCGGTGTTGTAGGAGACTATGAAAAGAGTGAGAGAGAGAGGCGACGGGAGAGAGGGTGTGAGAGTAGGGATGGAAGGAAGGTCGGGCGGGCGACGGGGGCGCGCGCAGCCAACCCCCCCTTTTCCTCCATCCTCTTTCACTCGCGAAAAAGGACAACGCACGGTGGTCCTCCAGGTTGACAAACATGGTCGGCGTCCCCTGGGTCATGCTGATGTAGGCGTCATCCGCGCCCACGAACCGCACCAGGGGCGAGGTCCGGAAGCCCAGGCGGGCGGCGTCCGGGCCGTTGAGCAGGGCCGCGAGCGCGGTCAGGCACGTCCCAGCCCGCGCAAACGGGATGGCCGCCTCGTACTGGTCGTACCCGTTGAGGTCCGCCAGGCTGACGGATTGGGGGCAGGCCTGGGAGGGGTAGGCGGACCGAGAGCCGAACACGCCGGGTACCATGTTGGTGCCCTGGACGGCCCGCATGACCGCGTCGAACGTGGTGTTGAAGGCGTCCGTCACCCACAGGCCGTTGGGCGGGAGGGAGACGGATTTGGGGTATTGGCTAAACACGCCACCCAAAGACGCATTCCCACCGCGCAGCTTGGTCTCGGCGTCGATCTTCAGGGCCACGCCATACGTGCGGGCGGCGACCCCCAGGTCCGGCACGCCCAGGTGCGGCTCGAACTTGGCTACCACCATGCCGGCCGGCTGGGTCGGCACCAGGCCCAGGCCTTTCTTGTCAAGGTAGGTCGCGTTCTGGCGGGCCTCCCCATCCACCTTGCCCGCGACCAGGTTGAACAGGGTCGTGCCAGCCGTGCCGACCTTGGCTTTGGACAGCAGGACACCCAGGTCCGCAATCAGGTTGGCCCCCTGCTCCTCAGCCGCGGCCTTGCCTTCCGCCACCAGAGCGACCGCGCTCCTGGCCCCTGCGTCCTCCAGCTTGCCCAGCGTCCGGAAGTCGAGGCGCCACGCCTCATTGGCCATGGCGAAAAAGAAAAACTGGGTGTTATCGAGCGGGGCCAGGGCAGCCGTGACCTGAGCTGGCGAGCCGTTGGCGCTGACGACCGCGTTGTACGCGTCCTGGACCGCGCTCACCTCGGCTGCCATCGCTTCCACCGTCATCCGCCGCTTTGTGCGCTCCACCGCGACCTGGGGGACGATGGTGAATGTGAGCGAGTAAATGACGCCAAGGCGGCCTACCGACGCGCGGGCGGCCCGGAACAGGTGGCCGCCGTCCGGGTCGGAGGCCGAGAAGGCGAGCAGGTCACCGCCGGCTGTCATGAGCTCCACCCCGACCACCTGGTTGGACAGGGAGCCGTGCGTGAAGGAGCTGCCGTGCGTGGCGGTCGCGACCGCCCCGCCAATGGTTTGGTCAATGTACCAGGGGATGGCGGGCAGGGCCCAACCGTGCGGGGCGGCGTCGCCCGCGTCGCCGGCGCTCTTTTTAGGGCAGGCAGCCAAAAAGTCGATGAGCATGCGCGTCCCAACGCCCGCGTGCACTTTCACCGTCCGGGCGGCAGGGTCGACCAGGATGGGTCCCTCCCCCTTCTCACCGCCAAAGGGCAAGGCGGTGGCCGGGTTGCACCCGGCCAGGTCGTAGTCGGCGGGCTTGGTCGTGTACAGCTTCAACACCTCTGGAAATTCGGTGAGGACGAGGCCCAGGGAGTCGGCCCCCGTCCCCGCACAGAATTGGCCGCCATCCCAGGAGTGGCCGACGCCGACCGCTTTTACGCGGGCGAAGGCCAGGATTTGGGAGCGCAGGTCGGCCAAGGAGGTGGGGCGGCCGATGCGGGAGGCGGGGTCGCACCGGAAGTAACCTGAGAGGTTTGAGTGTGGAAAGGGTTGAGGAACAGAGCGCGCGCGCGCGGCCGGCCGAGGGTCGCGCTGGGGTCGCGCCATTGAGAGAGCCCCGAGAGCGCCCCCGTTTTGCTCTCTCTCTCTCTCTCCGTGGTCGCGCACGCGCCATCACACACATCAGCAGTGCGCCTGCCTCTTCTCTCCTCTCCTGACCAC
>Ga0315287_10000813_pt1 | contig 27765 bp, 26 predicted proteins | sample YL17G11_0_MG_FD_205037 | JGI IMG/M metagenome (GOLD analysis project Ga0315287, IMG submission 205037) | Sediment microbial communities from Yellowstone Lake, YNP, Wyoming, USA - YL17G11_0 | ecosystem: Environmental > Aquatic > Freshwater > Lake > Sediment | place: USA: Wyoming | collected... | reverse complement strand
GACCGTTGAAACCGGTCGCAGCAGTTGAATTATCGAAGCGAAGAACGGCCGCACCCACTTGAACGTACGGGTCCTCGGAACGGCAGGCCGCCGCCTCAGCCAGGCGCAAGGCATACTCCTCCCAGGAGGGTCTCGGAAGTTTCAAAGAAGGTCCTCCCGGCTCAATATATCCCTCATTTCGGCCAAGGTTCGAGTATCACAAACCTTCTGATTGTTGAACGACGTGAAGGACCGCCACTTGTTACCCCATCGCGGGTCCCGCACCACACGGTAGATCGGTTCGTTGCTTCGAGTTACGTGCCATGCGTCTTTAGAAAGCCTGCTAAACTTCAAGTTCATCAATATCCTCCGTTAGTTCCGCCGCGGGGCGGTTTGGTTTTGGTAAGGACGATACAGACCATCAGGATAAGCGACACCCATCCTATCAACCGAATCATATAGTTCAGCTCATCCATCGGTGCGAGGTATGACACCCCAGGTCTCCAAAGCACGAACGGCGACGGCCCCAATCTTGCGGAGCGCCTCCAGATCGACCGGGTTTACTTTTGTATCATTGACGATTTCATCCTTGGTAGCGTACCACTCACGGTGCGTCTTCTCAAGGATCACATGAATCAGACGAAATTCCTCACTGGGAGAAAGCGGAGGGTCCTGAGGCCAGTTGGTATCTTGATAGAGCCGTTCACCGTCAATGGCGCTGTAGACCTCTTCTCGGGTACAAATTGTGTTTGACATACTCATTCAAAAAGATACCACACGAATCCTACACTAACTCCCACCCAGAACCCGATGATCAAGACCAAAACCAGGTTCACAACCACTCTCAGCACGGGATCGATCCGAAAATCGTGCTTTCGCTTTTCCTCCGCTAACTCTTCATCCGCACGTATCCACGCACTATCGTCTTCTGGATCGAACTCTTGAGACTCGGTAAACGGTTTTACTTGAACACCATTCTGATACCACCACTTGTCTCCACCCGCCCCCTCGATCGCCGGACCGTCGTCTCGATGAAGTAGTCCGTCCCGATACCACCGCTTATCTCCATTCACCCGCTCAACCGCCGGACCATCTTCTCGATGAAGTTTTCCGTTCCGACACCACCACTTGCTTCCATCCACATACTCAATCGCCGGTCCGTCGTCTCGATGAAGTAGTCCTCTCCAGAACCAACGAACAGTACCTTCCCTGTCAGTTTCGGGTTGTGGACCTGGAACTGAAGTAGCGATCGCTTCCGGTTCATCAGGATCGAGAAACTCGGTAAACGGTTCTACTTTAACACCGTTCCGATACCACTCCTTAAATCCATCCGCCCACTCGATCGCCGGTCCATCTTCTCGATGCCGTAGTCCGTTCCGATACCACCACTTGCTTCCACTCGCATACTCAATCGCCGGACCGTCGTCTCGATGAAGTAGCCCTCTCCGGTACCAACGGACATTACCTTCCTTGTCAGTTTCGGGTTGTGGACCTATAACTGAAGTAACGATTGCTTCAAGTTCATCAGGATCCATAGACTCGGTAAACGGTTCTACTTGAACACCGTTCCTCCACCACCACTTGTCTCCACTCGCCCACTCAATCGCTGGACCATCATCTCGATGAAGTTGTCCGTTCCGATACCACATCTTAAATCCATCCGCCCACTCAAGCGCCGGACCGTCTTCTCGATGTCGTTGTCCGTTCCGATACCACACCTTGTGTCCATCCACATACTCAACCGCCGGTCCGTCGTCTCGATGAAGTTCTCCTTTCCAAAACCACACCTTACTTCCATCCGCCCCCTCAAGCGCCGGACCACCGTCTCGATGAAGTTGTCCGTTCCGATACCACTCCTTAGTTCCATTCGCTCCTTCAAACGCCGGACCGTCTTCTCGATGAAGTTCTCCGTTCCTCCACCACTCCTTGCTTCCATCCAACTTGATCACTGAGACGCTATTTTGTTTTTGTCTGGCACTCATGACGACAACAACGTAGACTATTCTCGGCACGTGTCAACTAAAAATTGTGTTTTTTTGGGCGCTGCCTATCTCTCTGAACCGCAATATGTTACCAAGCATGTTCCGTTCCAATGGTTGTGGACCCATATCTGCACTAACGGTTGCTTCAACCTCGTCAGGATCAATAGATTAAGCAAACGGTTCTACTTTAACACCGTTCCGGAACCACGACTTGACTCCATCCGCATACTCAACTGCCGGACCGTCGTCTCGGTGAAGTAGTCCGTTCCGACACCACGACTTATATCCATCCACCCCCTCAAACGCTGGACCGTCATCTCGATGAGGTTGTCCGTTCCGACACCACATCTTACTTCCACCCACCCCCTCAATCGACGGACCATCTTCTCGATGTAGTTCTCCGTTCCTCCGCCACTCCCTAGTTCCATCCACCCATTCAACCGCCGGACCCCCTTCTCGGTGAAGTAGTCCGTTCCAAAACCAACGGACAGTACCTTCCTCGTCAGTCACTGGTTGTGGACCTAAAACAGCGTTCACAGTCGTTTTAGCCTTTTCTGAATCGAGTTTATCGTGGGCGTTCATGCGCATCTTCTCACGTGTCTACAAAACTATGCCACTACCTTTTCCGGCGTATCCGGTCCTCCCAAATCAGGTCTGGTACGAGTGACGAAATTACCAGGCGGCTGCGGAAACCTCGATGGCATACTCACAATGGCATCGATCACTGACCCTAGGGCATTTCTCAGTGTTTTCAAGAGAGGTGATGAAACGCAAAGGACCGGCGTCTCCCACGGCCGAACATTAACCGGCTTACCGTCCTCGCCTAGGAATTCGATTCGAACCTTGACCTTCATACGCACGTCAACACTTGTTCGGCGACAACGCCATGCTTCTCGTCGCGCCAGCGTTTTATGATTATCCTCCACTCCGACTCCGAACAAGGCGGCTCCGGTATAGCGTTGCACAGTAGAGCTTCCGCCCAGTCCAGGAGTTCACGCTCTTTGACGTGTTCACGCGCACGCAACACAAACTCAGCGGCGAGTTTCGGTTTGCCAGATGCTATTGCGAGCGTCCCCGCTGCCTGTAGTGCGTCCGTAATCGCCGAACCGGGCAGTGCAACGAATGACGCCGGGGTGTCGTGGTTGCAATCGGATGTCGTTGACGGCGTCATCGCTGACCTTTCTCGTTAGACTGAAGCGCTCGATTGGCCTCAGCCTGTTCCCACGTCCAATTTTCAACCATAGCCCGTTCCGCATAGCTCACGCCAATGAAGTGGTCTCCGGTGCCATCGAGTAGCCCGGAGACGCAGTGGATTTGTTCCCCAGATGGGAGCAGTTGAAACCGCGTGTATCCGGCGAACTTGGTTTGGGTCAGCCAGCCTAGCAAGGCGCTGGAGGTAACCACCACGCTGCCTGGCAATTCGGGAGTTTGGGATGGGACACTCATCACGCAGTTTGGTTGATATAAAGGGCATCGCCCCATCCGTGATCAGCCCACATCACCGTCATGATTCGGACAAATCCGAACTTACCCAAAAAGACGTCTACATCCGGCAGCTGGGCGCATCCTTCGTACAACTCTTGTGTGTTGACTTCCATATAAATCGTATTGAACTTACCAACTTTGTCACCAAGACCTTCCAGCGCCAACAGTTCCGCTCCTTGGATGTCCAGGTTGAGCAGATTGAGACCGGGAGCGCCGATTGGGATGCCCAACTCATCCATGAGGGGGCCAAGACGCCGCCCAGGCACCTCAATCTGTTCAGATTCGGTGATATCAGGGTATCGAATCAAATGACCCTTGAGAGGCAAAAGCGATGATGACATGCCCCCATTGCTGGTAACACGTAAGCGCACGGGTCCGTCGATATTGGTAGCAGCGCACCATATCACACGATGTCTAGGCGGGCGACAGACAACCTGCTCCAGCCCGGCAGCAAGGCGAGGATCGGCCTCAACCCATACCGTCAACGGCACACCAAACTGATTATAGCACGGCAGCTCTTCGGCATGATGAGCGCCAACGTGAAGAATGCCTGTCACTGGTTTACACTTCGTAACCACTGTCTCGTAAGGTATTAGCATAAAATGAATTTGAAGAAGGTCGGGTACCCTGTAATTCACTGAACAGAGTACCCAACACTCCCCCTAACCTACTTGGCGACGAAAGTGTAAACCTCCCCGGATTTGGTCACGATGCCAAGGTCCCATAGACGATCCAAAAAATCATGCACATACGCACGAAACCCGCAGGCTTGAGACATTCCGACCGATATTTGATCGGTCACAGACAGACGATCGCACAAAACCTCTATGACGCTCTCAAACGATATCATGCTTCGACTTACCAGGGCAGCGATGATTATTTGGTGCACACGGCCGACTGGCGTACTCGCCGCAGGTACAGGGGCGGGTGCGGGGGAAGGTGCAGGAGAGGATGCAGGCGCAGGTGCGGGTGCAGGTGCGGGTGCAGGTGCGGGTGCAGGGGCGGGTGCAGGAGCGAGTACGGGTGCGGGTGCAGGTGCAGGTGCAGGTGCAGGGGCGGGAGAAGGCGTTTCTAATCTTTGCCCACCAACACTACCCGGTGCGTTGTCGATCGACCCTTTAGTTATCTTGAATGTTTCTTCTAAAATCTCAGATATTGCTTCCTGAAAAATCACAGTAGCTGCTGTCTCTCCCACCAAACCCATCAGTTTTTCAGCTAACATTCTCCCAAGCGTATCTCTAAGGCCATCGGGTAATTTACCCGCCAAATCTCTCAAGTGATCGCTTGAAATCCCCTTAAAAAATTCATCGATCTCGTTTTGAGTAGCCAACTTGATACCCTCTCCATCTTCTGGCAACAAATTACCGAGAAAAATATTTGAAGTAACCGGAAAGGTACTCCTGACCAGACACGGCGACCAAGCTTGCCGACCAGCGTCGTCCACGACGATTGCCACTCTTCCTATAGGGTAGTTGTGGTTGTTGCAGTTAGCAGTTGGAACGATCGCCAGGCCAGGCACGTATGGATTTGGGTCTTCGCCCCACAAAACGTCTCGAAGGTTTTCATAGTCATCATTGATGATTTCAACAAGGACTTTAAAAGCGCTATTTACGACAGCATTTAGCAGAAAATTCATAGGTTTTTAGATGTTTAGTTGACCGTCATTTCAAAGTCACTCTCTCATTTAGAACCTAAAAAGTCAAGCACCGATTTTATACGGTAAACGATGCGGCACCCTGAGTCCGTATAGGGTGGGATTTTCCACCTCCACAGGAAAACTGACCGATTCTTCGCCTGGGCCTAGATCCCGAACCGTTATGCCCCACATGCCGTGAAAGTTTATCTCACTGAGTCTCGGCACGTTAAACCCGCTTGCCACCGCTGCACTATGCAGCGCAGATATTTCCACGACACCCCACAACCCTGGGTCATCGCCTTTGGGGTCTTTACCACTCATCAACAAACGTGTTGGAAACATTCCACGATAATTAGAAGGAGCCCGAGTTGGCAGCACACCGACACGAACGTCTACAAACCCCAATTTCTCCAACGCCACCTTTAATGATTCAAGCTTCTCAACGTTTACGTCAATAGCGCTAAAAGCAATCTGTTTCACCTCTTCTGGATCGAACTTTCCCTCCGGTAACACGTTCTCCTGCACTGCCGTCAACTTGTCTAGTTTGATGTCTGGAACCTCTCCCTCAACCGTAAACTGCATTACGCACATCTCTACCAAGGGATTCATGGAGTAGACATCGCACCCACGAATCGCTGCCGGCACCCAACCCTTCTGAGAAAGTGTAGTCATCAGTCTGTCTACGATAGACCAGCGATCCACTCTCAGGCATCGCTTCCATACCGGCAACTGAACAGGCAGTTCCAAAGTCACGTCCATGGTGCCTAACTCAGTGCCTTTAGACATATGAATGAGAGGCGTGCACCCCAACATCTTGCCAGCTTCCATCAAATCGTCTCTGAGGGTAGGTTTAGCAAGTAGCGGCGACAAGGGAAGCTGACTCGCTTGTGCCGGAAGATTACGAATAATTACCGAAAACGCTATCTCCGTATTAGGCACGAGATCGCCATAGTCATCAAAAGACGGCGTTGACTCGACATAACTTGGAAAACTACCCGTAGTAAACTCGTACTCGTGATTAGCACCCTCTTGGTACAACCGACAATGAATCGCCACCGCTATATCATCCCAAAGTGCCAGGGCGTCCATAGGATAATGAATCCGCTTGGTGCCAACTTGAGCAACAACAGACAAAAGATAATTACCATGCACAGACGGCCTCCCTTCATACGACACCGACGCCATGCCTAGATCTAAAAGAGCCTTTTCCAGGACCGTCTCAATCTGGTCCTTCCACATAAAAGGATACTGTGCCAGCATCTCGATTTCTTCCGGGTCAGAATCCTCAAGAAGCATAGCAACCAGCTTTTCGGCGGGAGCCTGTCTGTACTTTATCATGGGCCAACCATGTTTATCACATTCTCATCTCCAAGAACCGTTTTATCGTCCACAATCGGATCATCGACGCCTAGTTTAACCGCATGAATGAACATCCCCCCGCCGCCGCTAGAGTATCGGTAAACAGCACTCTCAATCCGGGCTCCGGCTGCTTCTAGTAGCGCCGTCAATTCTCTGGCAAACTCCTGTTCCAGTGATACCCGCTCTATAGCCCCATCCGGCCCGCTCTCCCGCTGCTCAAAGGCAGCCGCCAGGTTATCCCCCAAAATTCCTTCCAGCTGGATAAACATCTTAACGATCTTTCCGTCTCTTTGCTCGTTCACCGACACATGGGTGTAGGGAACCCCGTATCCCGCATCGCTAAGGGGTTTCAGAAAACGCATTATCTTCATTTTGGAGCCGGCTGGCTGGCCCCCCGGATGCTCTACCTCTCCCAAACCAAACTCGATTGCTTCCGCTAGTGGATGACCCCCGGCTGGCTCATCCCAAATCATCCTCTTAAGACTCACCGTACCCACAAATTCAGTCAGTGGTTTTACGTACAAATTCATCGTAAACCAGGTCGGATTACCTATCGCAGCACGAGCCGACCCGCTAATGACCTCCATGCCGATTGATTTAGCAGCGTCGTAGAAAAGAATAGTATAGAAACTGCCTGCCAATAAAGACAGCAAACGGGCTCGATAGTTCTCCTCATCGAAATCTGCACGAACGTTGTCCGGCGCAATATCAACTTTGGACAAAAGCGTCTGAAGATCAGCTTGCACTGAATCAGGCACGGCACCATATTCACCGAGAACTTGAATTTGAGCGGGTAACTCCGGGTTTGCCCAATTCCACTGATGAATCGTTTGAACCTTACATCCTGCCTTTACTAAAGCATCATGGAATTGGATCAAGCGCTGACGTTCATCATCGACAAATCCTGCGGCGGCGATGCTCATGAACTCTTCGGGGTCTATACTTTCTCTCACACCGACTGGAGGCACCACTTCAATCAGACGCTGATAAACGGCGAGGCCCGCAAGACCTCCAACCACCGCAGGACAGACCTGGTCTCCAAATGCGTTGGTAAACCAATGCGTAGCAAAATACTCAAGGCGTTGAGTGATAGCATTGGAGGAAAGGGTTCGCTCCACTTCTGGAACCTCTACCAGATAAAATCCCTTTTTTCCACTATAGTGCGCATCAACCACCTGGTAATGCCGTGCCTCCAGCTCAACCTTGAACTGGTCAAACCAGTTGGTCGCCACCGGAACGGTATCCTCGGCTTCTCGGGGGTCGGTATCCTCTTGTATCCTCACGCCTTAACTACCCGCCCCCATGTAGTTAAGGCGTATGGGTGCCGTCTTTGCCTATGTAAATCTAAGTCAGTCAAGTCAACTGATCGCCGAGGAGCAGATCAATAACCTGGGTAACTGGTCGGCCGCGGTCACGTACGACTTCCCCGACGTTATCTTCTACTCGGACTCCTACTGGATCGCCTTGATCTCCAACCAGAACACTGCCCCTCCAACCATACAGGAGGTTGTTCAAACGGGTGACTGGTCTGCTTTGACGGTTGTAGACGGAACGTGGCCTCCGGCAGTTGGCGGAGACGCTGTAGCAGCATTTAATCTGGCATACCTCGCTTTGAACACTGCCTGGGCAGGCACGGTTTCGCTAGCGCAGGAACAGAACTACCGGGTGGTCAACGACGGTACGTTAAACAACAACGTCTCTCAAACTCTTACCATCGCTCAGCTTGCTCTATCTTTCACCGGTACGGATGCCTATGAACTAGCCCAAGAACAAGAGTACCGGGTGATCAACGATGGAACGTTAAGCACCAACGTATCTCAAACTCTTACCATCGCTCAGCTTGCTCTATCCTTCACCGGTACGGATGCCTATGAGTTAGCTCAAGAACAGAACTACCGGGCGGTCAACGATGGAACGCTGACTCCCTTCTCTAGTTTTCAACAGGAACAGACTTACCGGGTGACCAGCGATGGAACGCTAAATAACAACGTAGCTCAAACTCTTGGTATTGCTGAGCGGGCTCTATTCTATACAGGAACAACCTACACCGACGTTGCTCAGGCTCTTATTACGTCGAATCTTGCCTTTTCTTATACCGGAACATCTGCTGCCGATTCGTCACAAGCTCTCATTACAGCCGAACTTGCCCTAGCCCACACCGGAACACTATCCTTTGAATTGCAGCAGGAACAGAACTACCGGGTGGTCAATGATGGAACGTTAAACACCAACGTAGCCCAAACTCTTACCATTGCTCAGCTCGCTCTATCGTTCACCGGTACGGATGCCTATGAACTAGCTCAAGAGCAGACGTACAGGGTAATCAATGATGGAACTCTTAACACCAACGTCTCCAATTTGACTTCTTACTTAGATCAAGAGCAGACCTATCGGGTAATCAATGATGGAACGTTGAACGTCAACGTGGCCCAGGCTCAGGTGATCGCCGCACTGGCCTTTACGGCCGGTGGCACAATCCCTTTGCTACCTTGCGACGTTATCACCAGCAACCTGGTGTTGTCCGGCACACATTACACTGTGCTGGTAAACACGGCCGGCGGCAACATCAACGTCATTCTACCGAGTGCCTCGGGTATCGCTGGGCGTACCCATGTGGTCAAAAAAATCTCCGCAGCGAACACGTTGAGCATGATCCCCAACGGCACGCTTGACGGAGATTCCGTACTGACCATCACCGACAACAACGTGTCCATCACCGTCGTCAGCAGCGGAGCGAACTGGTTTATCATCTAAAAGAACAACGTAGAAAGAGTACAATATGAGTTATTGGCCAACCACAATAATCAGCAGCGGAACCGTTAAAAGCCAGCTTATGTCCGACGATGGCCGTACACCCGTCGTCTCACACGCCTCCACAGACGGCGACTATCATCTAGGAGTTACATCAATTCAAAGTGTGTTCGTCAGCACCAGTAACCACTATGCCACGGCGCTGCCTCTCAACGCCGTGTTTTATGGCACAAAGGAGACGACGCTAGGCGTGGCAGGCATTCAAGTCATGCTCAAGGCAGACCAGAACATGACCGTGAAAGTGCAGCAGACCGGAGACGGTAGCAACTGGGACGTGGAAGACTCTTACACCTACCTCTACAGCAAGGGCGGAGCAAGCTGGACCACACAGGCGGTAGGTAGTGATTATCGCGTGGTGGTGCAGAACACGGGTGGCACTAACGCCACCTACACTCGTCTAGACACTGCCCTCTGCCCGATTGTGGAGGCGTTGCCCCGTGCGCTCAGCGCAAACGGCAACTTGCGGGTGGGCGTGGAGGAGATTTCCTACGTTCCTCTGAACTCACACGCCAAGATCAGCCCGATGGGCAACCTACGCACGACACCCACGGCTCGGCTCGTTGGTGCTTCCTTCGGTGATTCGGGAGTCATTGACGCTAGCTTCTGGGGCAGCACGGCGGTGGGCACAGCCTCGTTGACGGACACCGGCAACGCTATCTCCCTTGCCACAGGTGCTGGAGCTTCCGGCGGCAAGGCTTACCTCCAGTCCGTGCGCACAGGCCGCTACGTGGCAGGTCAGTCCAACTACTTTCGATCCATCCTCTATCCTCCTGCGGTAGCAGGCACCAACACACGGCGCTGGGGCGCATTCAACGCTAACGACGGCTACTTCTTCGAGCATGATGGCACGACGCTGAGCGTCGTCTGCCGCAAGGGTGGAAGCGATGCAAACAAGATCAGCAGTGACAGCTTCAATGGCGACCTGGGTGCGTCTTACACGTTGTCTGCCACCGCCACCACGTTCGAGATTTACTGGACCAACAAGGCGGCGTGGCTCCTCATGGATGACATGCTCCTGCACAAGTTCACAGGCTCCACTGCCACGCTGACAAACACCAACGCCTTGCCCTGCCGATCTGAGAACGTCAATGCCGCAGGTAACACGAACGCCAACACGCTCGAAGTGAGGTCGATGACGATCAATCGGTGCGGCGAACTGGCGACGCAGCCAATCCTGAAGAACCTCAACACCGCCTCGACCAACATCCTCAAGTATGGCGCAGGCAACCTCCATAACATCAACCAGAATATCGCTGGTGCAGGGGCCAGCAGGATGATTGTCTATGACGGCATAACACCGTCTGCGCTCGGTTCGTGGGGCACCTACGACACCGGTATCACGTCTGCTGCCCCAACGTGGGATTTTAGTAAGGCTCCCTTTTTCAACGGACTCCTGGTGATTCTGACGGGTTCGCCTACGGCGGATGTTAACGTGATTTACGAATGAGTCTAAACAGATATCGTAACCAGGCGGGATCGGTTATTACCAATCCGCCAACGGAAATTCTGAATCGTTTTGCCGTCCTCGGTCTGGACATCGCCAGTAACGTGGTCGTGAACCGCCAAGACTTTGAGCTTCACTCCGTACCACGTAATCAGGTCGCCAACTTTCAAGGGCTCAATCTTCCACCACCGCTCAATCCACGCACGGTATAGTCCACAGACGTTCTGACGAGAAGTTCCTACGATGCCGGCCACCTGAGCATAGGACATGCGCTCTGACATTCGCATGATCACCTTGACGTGATCGGAAGGCACCAAGGACTTCCTGGCACCCCCTGAGCGCAGAGTTCTGCCAGTTACCTTCGCCCACAGGCTGACTTGGGACAGGTTAACCCCGAACGCCCTCGATATGTCGATCAGGCGATCACCTCGATCATACGCCGCCAGCACGTCTGCACGCTTCTGGGGGTCTGTGTTACCTCGTGTTCTCACTTTCAAAACAAATTGAGGCCAAGCAAATCGGCAGCCGCCACTATAAAGAAAATTGCGAACATGGAATATAGTACACCGAAACCCACCAGATAAGGAAGAACTTCTACAAAGTTATCCCATTTTGAGGGCGGGTGCAAGAGTTCGTCATAACGCCGCCTTCTCTCCTCGCTCGTCTCTTGTGTGGGTCGCAGTGCTTCCTGCACTCCATTCTTCACTCCGTCCCGGATGGAATCTTGAACACCTCCCAGCGCCAAAGCACCTAAAATAATATATCCGATCATACATTGCCTTTCTGGTTGAGGTTGTGGGGTTTGATGGTGGAAAGCAGATGCTTCAAAGCAGGGTGCACGCAGCCTTGATCGTGATCTCGTTTGAGACCCTTCCGCAGAAGTTCCGGAGTTAACCCAGCAATACCGAGCACAGAATGGGTCACAACCGCCGCTTGCTCTTCGATCTTGCTCTTCGTTTTGGTATCCATATCTGGAATGAAATTACCACAATCACCCCAGATGTCAACCTTTTATTTTATGTCACGTAAACCGTTGACACGGTTGTAGTTGCACTGAAATCGTGGATATCGTAAACGGTCACTTGACCGGTGATCGTCTTTCCAGAAAGACTTGTCGTGTCGATAAAAATCTTGTTCCCCACGAAGTACTCCGTGATCGATCCAAGTATCATCACCCAGGCAGCATAAGTGAGTTCCTGATTAGGGTCTGTCGCGGTGACAAGGTAGTTCAACTTGTCCCCGGCTGCGACCGTATAGTCTGTAGGTATCAAAGTGTTCCCTTGACGAATGGAAACCGTCAAACCACCAGGAATCTCATTCGCAACCAGTGTGACAGGAATGCTCACCTGGCTGCTCGCAGCCCCGATAGCGATTGATAGCCGGACAACCTTCTCTCCCGCTTCTTCGTTCGATACGTCTTTACTATAGGTGCCGGACCAGGCCCCGTTCGCCTGCGGGACAGGCTCGATGTAATTCACGACCTCGTGCTCCAACCAACCGTTTACAGGTTGAAATTCCCACGTGAACACCGGCGTAACCGTACTGATGCCAGAATACGCACCCAATTCCACCACCGCACCCGGGTAGATAACCTGACGGGGCAGGTTGGACGCATCGACGATCAACGAAGCAGGTTGAATAGCCGGACTCAGAAACGGATCGGACGCCTCATATCCACGCACTAAAAAGTCAACCTGCGTGGTGCCCGCATCACCATCCACCAGGATGACCGATACGGTGCCATCATAATCAACCGTGTAGTCCAACGAATAAGTCGTACCCCGAAAGTATCCCACGAGGCGATTATCATAGGTCCCTCCCACGGGATGCATGTCAGAAATACTCTGGACGCCCGGCCCCAGATGAGCCGTGTTGTCGTACCAATAAGCAAATGGCACCCCATGCTCCTCAAAGTCACACGTCTTGAGATGGAACTGGGTAGCAAACGGAAACTCCTCGTCATTATGAGTAATCGACGGAGGATTGGTTCCTGGGATATAAGGTGGATTGTTAACGATCAACGCACCCAACAGTTCCACGGATTGACCCAGGTAGTCTACGACTTCGCACGCATAGCGCACCTGAAACGAATCCGTAGGGTCTCCGCCCACGTTCAACTGTTTGCGAGTATGATTTGTGCCAATAGCGTCTACGCTGTGATCCCACCAACTGAACACATAGGCGTAGGTACCGGGTCCACCGCCCACCTCGAATCTTGGTATCTCTCCTACGTTTCTCATATTACCTTTACAGAACCGAACGGTGGTGGAGGCTCAGCCCACGCCAAGTCCACCAAAAACACCTGGGTGCCGTTATAGACGTGGTCTTCGGTCTTACGAACCGTGGTCGCAGTGAGAACATCCGACAACGGGTACCTGGAAGTCAGGGTGTCGTTGCCTGGGTAGATGGTCGCTTCATGCTCACTGCGAACCACAGTTCCAAAACTGTTCACGTACTCAATCCAACCCCCCGGTCGATTCAAGCCGAACGTGCCGGTCCCTGAATCTACGCTCACCAAGGTGATCACGGGGGCGGTGGTCGAATCAGTCAGTGACACTTGATACAACTCCGTGGTCAACTGCCTGAGTTCGTAACCATAAACACCTAATTGCCGGATTACTCCGGTAGCCGGGTTACTGTAGGGGTTGCTCCAATCAAGCGAAAGCAACCAGCTCGCAGGCGCACCCGGAAGAGGGTGATCCAGATCAAACTCAAATACGTCTACGCCCCGCACATTGTTGCCGGACTCGCCGACGAGCAATTTCTTGCCCTCCAGAAGAGTATCACCCACCACGATGTCCACGTTAAACCCATCGAACTGAGGATCAGTCTTACCGATGTTACCTGATGTGATTGACAACTGATACCTGCCCAGAGGGGCGGCGGTTGACTCCACGAAGGATAACTGGCCTGCTGTGTTCAAAGCGGCGACCGGTGGCACCTGGGAATAGCCAAACGAGTTGACGTCTTCCCACGCCGCGTAAGCCGTGGCCTGCGTCCGATGCACCACCGACTTGGAGTTCGAGTACATGAACACGTCTGGTCGAACAAAAGTTCCCGACCACGGCTCCAGCATCACGGTTGAACCATTCAACGCAACCACCGCCCGACGACCCGGCTGAGCAATCTCCACAATCGCTCCCGTGCGCTGCTCACCGACAGACAGCTGCCGCCTTTCTGCATCCGTCAAGTTTCCAACCAGATTGAATTCCGCCGACGTTCGGGTGCCAGCGATCCGCTCCGCCACCATCACCGGCCAGGCGCTACCACGAGCGATAGTAGACGACATGGTCACCTCGTAGACGTATCCGGTTTTACCTTCCAACCAAATACGGTCTCGGCAAGGATTCGTCCAGTCCATATTATTCGGCCAGTAAGCGGATCCACCGGGAGCGGTGGCGTACGTGCCGTTAAACCCGGTTGAGGTCAGATAATCATAGGGCAGCTTGAGATAGAGACCGGTATGGGGCGTCGTACCCCAGGACGCTGTGCTGCCGCCGGGCAGCTGTCCAATCGTACCGGACGCAACCACCGTGCCGGTTGCTGAAATGTCTACAAACTGCTGCCCCAGGCACCACGGGGTGGTTGCCAAAGTGCCATTCCAAAACTGACCCCCGCCTAAACCGACCTCCTTGAATCGACTATCTCCCACATACTGCCCGAGCGCATTATAGCGGATCGCCCGCGCTAGTTTAGTCTGCTTTACCCAGGGCATGGAGTCACCGGGAGTCAACCAGCCAGACGGTAAAACCTTGAGGGTGTACCGCTCTTGATTGTTAGCAGACTCAAACCACGTTGGATAGAGAGTGGATACGATTGTGCCCGGCTCATGATACTTAATCAGTTCAACCTCATCACGAGTCTTCACGTTGTTCCACATCCTGAAGTCATTGAAATAGGCCGTCTCACTGCCGGTTGCTTTCAGTACCAGTTCGGAATCATGCGACTCATAAGGTCGAACATCCACCGTGCCCTTCAGCACAATCTCTGATGAAGGCGAGCCTTTGAATCCAAATCGTGACACAACCGTTCCCGACTCGTAAGTCACGGAAAGGTGGTTGAATCGATCGAACGTGTAGGGAACAAACCCTGTAATACCCCACGTTCCTGAATCGTTCGCTTGATAGACCAGCAGACGTTGCTCTTTCGGCACGTGATCCAAACGAAGCGGTCCATATTTGAACAGCACGTCACCGTTACTTTGAGGAGAGGCGGTGGTGGGTTTGAACCAAAATGCCACGCTATAGGCGTCGGTCAGATTTCTATGACTGTCGAAGACAACACTACCCATCGTCTGAGCGACCCATCCCCGCTCCTCATCCCATACCCGGCCCTCAGGCAGCACGCCGCTTAACTCGGACACCGCCCCAACCGCCGAAGCATCTCTAACCACTAGACCGTCACCTGAATGCTCGTTGAACGGCATCCACGCAACCAACCCATCCCGATGGTGCGCCCCATTGAACTTGACCGGGTCTGCCACCAACACACCGTTGACCAAACCTGCCTGGTAGATGCCGTACCCCGTCCGGAGCGCCAAGTCGTTAGGCAGTGAAGTGGTCGTGCCAAACATGTCATACCGGTTCGGCGTGTGAACCAGCGCCAGATCGTTGGCCGTCAGTGTTCCCAGGTTCCTCAAATCACCCACGTACGCTACCGCCGGCTGTCCTGGCACATAAGGGTCCAACGAGCGCACCGCCAACGTAACTCGAACCGGCTGGGTGGGATCGTTTAGGCCGTACAGTGTGTACTCCGCACCAGTTTGGTCCTTGATCGCCATCTCATCCGATAAACGCAGCAAAGACAAGTCCAACGTGCTTGGGCGCTGATAGTTGTCAGTCTCGATCAACTCTCCGCCTCCGATAATTGCCCTCCGCCATGGATATTCGTCCGAGGTTTCGTACGGTAGGTCTTCAAAAGGTTCATCCTCGGGACGAACCTGATACCCGATAGACTGAACTAACGACAAGTCTATCGAGGTTGGGTCAGGACGAATGATATCCGTGTTGTACGGTTCATAAGTGGCAATCAGTTTAACATCATTGCCAATCGGGTAAGAGAAATGAGCAGTTCCGCTGTGCGCTGTTCCATACGTGTAAGTGAACAGGCCGTACGTTCCAGCAGCATCGAATCGACTCGTGTCGGTACCATCGTACTCCGCCACCATCTGCTCGCTATAAGTTCCCCACGTGTTGGTGTACCCGCCAATTGTGCGGGTAGCGTCTGGCCAGTAAACCACACCAAGAATAGGCTGCTGCCATGGCAGATAATCACCCAACGGAAGCTGCCCAGTCAATCCGGTAATCTTCTGTAACGGGGTCCAAATCCAAGGTGCCAAGCCATTATCAAATACAACCTGGAACTGCCAAAAAGGTTGAGGAGATTCAGGCGCAGCTAACAGAGTTCCAAGGTACGTTCCAGTCCAGGTGCCATAGTAGTACTTATATGGCCCCACCCAATTCAACTGCCAAGCAGAATTAGTCTCAATCCGCATCTGCACGTCATAGTCGCCTAACGGATGATGAGTGCCTTGAAATGAAAACGGATCAGTGCCATAAGTCGTAGCCAGAACCTGCACGTCTTGAGGATACGCTGCATAAATGACGTCATCCCGGGTCAGCAAACCCACCCCGGCCTGGCGTGGGAACCGGGTGGCAGGACGCACTTCTTCCATGTACGCCACAGCCTGCGCCCCCGCAGCGATCATCGGTGTGGTGTCAATCTGTTTGTCACTGAGCGTTGCTTGCGAACGGGTGCCAGTATAGCCCGCAAGCGGCGTGGCGGTTCCAATACTGGTCAGAAAATCGTAAGTGTATTGACCCTGACTAAGCGTGCCGCCGGTCCAAGGTCGGTAAGGTGAAATAGCATCCCCGTCCGTACAAAGAGACGGGTCGGTGGCCAGATCGACGTTCTTCTTGGCGGCAACAGTGCCAAACAAGGCGATCGCCTGCTCGTCAGTAACCGTCATCGCCATGTCGAAATAACTCGACCGATACTTGAGAGACGACAAACGATCCAAAATCGAGATAAACGACGTAGACCCTGAAACAGCCAGAGAGTTAACGATCATCCCGTTAAACGACTCGCCCTCGCCCAGGGCTTCAAACTCCAACCCATACTCCGGCAAAGACACCTTCGCCTTGCAATGAGGACCTCCTCCAGCCAACACGTACGCCCCGGTGGGCACCACTTCCATCGACGTACCGATTTGGTTGATCCGGATCCAAGGGCTGTTGCCGTTGATAACCTGCTGGTAGGACATGATAGACGTTGTGTCGCTGGTCGCCTCAACCCGCCAATGGTAGAAGGGACCGTCTCGCATCGCCCACGGATCATACTGCACGCCCAAGTCCTGACTGACGTAGAAATCAGGAATCTTACTGAAATCAGGATTATTCTGTGGCGCTCCGATATCGGAAGGCATCCGGGGCGACAATCGCTGATAAAGTGGCGCTAACATCACGTCGTCGAACCCAATCAAACGCCCCAAGGCATCGAACGACATCGCCGTTCCCTTGATCTTGAGTCTCGGGAAGTAAGAGTCCATGATACGGGCCGCAGACACTTTGCCGGTGTTTTGCCCGACTGATTGAAAGAGGATGGCACCGACTGACAACGCCAGATACTGAAGCGTATCCAAGTCAACTTTACACAGTAGATCGTCGCCTTCTACAACGGAAACGATGTCGGTCGTCTCCACACCCAACTCGGTAGCTGACCAAGCGATCAGCTCGGTTGCGTCGGTTGGAGTGTCCAACTTCTTATCCAAGGTCCGGGTATAAACCTTGCCTTGGTCACTTTGAAGTTGAACCAGGATGATGTGGTTGGTCGGTTCCGGCAAACCGCTGGTGGCAAAAAACAATTCGTACTTGGACACGTAAGAACGAAGGTCCGACAAATGATCTGCAAAGCCGCCGATCACCGCCTGCATGATACCTTGCGTATCTTCCGCCACGATCCCTTCAGGCACGAAATCGTAAAGTTTATCCTCAGGTAGATTCTGGAGACTCATAACTCATTCAAATGATATTCCAACATCTGGTTGAACAAGGTGCTGTTCATTTTATAGCTGGGTTCGAAATGATCCGAGGGCTCGAATTTTTCACTGAACTCAGCTAACAAAACAGTAACTGAGACCTCCTCCTCCTGATGCTCACTCCGATACTGTTCCGCTTTTTCCTGTAATGTAGACAGTGCAATATCGAATTGCAATTTCCACGTCTTACCCTTTTCAACCTCGACGAAACAATGCTTGATCGCCCCCACGGCGTTGGCTATACCGTCCTGATAATACTTCAGATAGGCATTTTCCAACGCATCAGAGTCTGCGTCGGATAGCGCACGTCTCACCGCCGAGTCGATGTCATCGCTTGGAAGCAAACTCCCATCGTCCACCAAATCAAAAATCATGTCCGCATCCAAAGCACGCGCTTGTCGATCATCGAGAGTCACCCGCTCACCGCCTTCCGTCTCAGCTTCGACCGTCCTACCGATAATAAGGTTCTGCAACGTGGTCGTATTCTCTCGGCTAATCTCACCCAGGCGAAAACTTTTCAAAGCCCCTTCCGGGTAGTTTCCTTCATTTTCATTCTGGAAATCACCCGACATTAGATTCTCGGCAAACTTCCGATAACCTTTGCTCACAAACAAAAGTATTTCTGGATCGGTCCAATCGTCGAACATCACCCGAACGATATGCCGGTCAACGATGATACCATCTATAAAATCAGGTTTTCGCCGGGTAATCCCCGCCCGGTAGCACAACAGCTGCAACCATTTTGGCCACTCGGCCCAACGCCTCAGCACACTACGATTGTTGCGTAACTGCACAGCAAACTCTGTCACAAACTGTTGCTCATTGAAAAATGTATGCCACGCCTGCGCCATATTGTGTAATGACTGGGTGTAGTCCTCCGGATCGAGAGTTTGGAAGCGTGACACCACCTGGAGCTTAAGTTCCTGAGAAAATTTCGGGAACGTTCGAAATACCAATTGAGCGTTCACATGTGTTGAATCGTCCCAAGAAGCTTTATCCGTCCGACGAATGGAGAATTCTCGGGTGTCTTCCAACCTGATGAGCATCTTGACAGGGTACTTGGTGTCCTGGTTAAAAACTGCAACCCAGACCTTGTTCGGGGCATCGTCATCTTGTATCCAATCGTTTGGATACTTATCATGCTCGATTAAAGTGTTGATCGCCAGTCCGTTGTAGGGAAACACAATAATACTGGATCCGTTCTGTTCAACTATCTTGTAATCACCCATGTACCCATGCCGGATCAGGAATTCCTTGGCAGCCCCCGTTCCCTTTTTTAGGGGAACCGCTTGTTGCGGAGGGTCTTGCTCAAGCAGCAATTTTACAAGATGTTGTGCGACCACGCCTTAACTACCACTGCTACTGAACGACTGCAATAACCGCAGCATGCGGGTAATCACTGAATGACTACAGTAGCAACTGTTTCACCAGGGCGGTCACCCAAGGATCGTCCTGCCCACATTTAAGCTCCACGGCCAACAAGGAGTTTACCAAAGATTCTGCCGTTTGTTGCACGGATGAATCATCATCATAGATTTTGTCCAAGGTGCGATTCCATAAATCTTCATCGTTTTCCACATCTTTAACGATGTTCTCTATGGAAATATAAGCGGAAACCGCATCCTCACACACCCAGTATTCATTGGCCAACTCCTGCCACTCCCTAAAAATAGTGTAAAGAGGATCACCCTCTGCCGTCTCCATGCCGTCCAACTTGTCACTAATCAGATCAATTTCTTCTTCCCCCATCTGGTCCAAATGATTAGTATAAGACTTAAGCAACGCCTCTTTAAACTCTTTTCGATAATAGTCAGACCATGACTCGTTCTGCAATTCCATCTCCAAGTCAGAATGTGTGTCTTCATCAATTAACGGATAGTTTTCCAATCCCTCTATCACGTCCTTAAATTCATCGAATTTCTGATGCATCAACCAAAGGTTTTCTTCTTCAATGACTGCCCATTCACTATGATAGCTTCCGTGCCGAATGGTAATGAACTCTGGAAACATCTTTTTTATTGCCAACATGTTAGCACGATCCACCGTTGACCCGCCGTAATCGCCCCACGATGTACCGGGAACCTGCCACATGATCCATTCTTCAAATCCCCTCCCCAGTCCTAGATATGTGCTACCTTCTTCCTTGGTCAAATTTTCTTTTACCCACTCAACGAACTCTAGAGGCAGGTCTGCCAGACCTATAGGACCCCGTGGGATATTTACCAATGCTTTTATTTCTTCCGGATCGAAACGATACTCATAAGGGGTGGATGACACAGGTGGATCGGCCTCTTTTAGATTTTTGAAATTGTGTGTCATGATCTAAACACCAGGTTGAGTAGAGTCCCAGTAGTCAGGTTTATTCACCGTCCCCCAGACAGCAATGTACGCTGTACGTAGAGCGTATACATCCTCTACAGATGATTCTTTGTAGACGCTGAATGCAGACCCTACATCACACATAACTCTGGTGAATTGCGTACCCCAGTTCTCGATGCGAGCGATCAACTGGTTGAGATCGTCCACTCCGTCCCCGGTAATCATTACGGGATCATATCCTCGGGCCTCCCGATAGTTCTCCTGAAGATAGAACTGCCAGTACGCCCGCTGCGCCATGTAATCAATTTGTGATTGGGTCAATCCCACGCTCTAACTACCCTGGCACACAGCACTCACAACACGGTCCAGAACATCAAGCACTTCCCGATCCCACTTGTGTCCAGGGCGATTATGACCCAGCTCGTCTACCAGACGGTCGTACTGGTCAAGGAAACTGAGAATGCTGTAGCGGCACCGCTTGGTGAAGTAGAAATGTTTCTCATCGGCACTGATATCCATAGTCCAGGCATCAATCGCCGTGCGGATCAAGTTTGCTACCTGGGTGTCGGGGTTTTCCCTGAACCATTTCTCAACCTTCTTCTTGGTGCTCTCGGTTATGTCCCAGGTCTTGTTGTTGACTATCCGGTATGCTTCTTCCCAGGCTCTGATGAAATTCGAAGAGAGGAGGGAGGGCGGTGGTTCTCCTTCCTTTTGGTTTTCCTTCAGTGGTACTACTTTGTGTCTCTCTATGATAGGTGCTTCGATCTTTATGTTACGTCTGTTTTGATCTTTATGTGACGCCGCAACATAAAGAGACGTGCCTTCTCTTCGCACCCATTTCTTACCCTCATCGGGATTTTTAAGCAAGTAGAGGTTACTATTGTTTGGCCTAGACTCTATATCCAAATATCCATGTTCTTGCAGCCATTTTTGGTACCGCATCACGGAAATTCTACTGCATACCATACCCCACGCCAGCGTAGGATGACTAGGGAATGCTACAGGACTGTCGGCACTTGTATAAGATGACAGCATAACCCAAAGCATTTTTGGTCCTGGTGGTATGTTAGGATTATGAAGTATGCTATTAGGTATTGAGGCGTGCCAATCCAATTCTGATCCAACGCAAGATGCCCTTTTAGCTTCTGTTTCCCGCTCTGCTAAGACATACTTTACACCATGCTCCATCATCCATTCATAGCTCTTAAGATGCTTTATCTGATTGCACCTATAACAAGCTAGCACCAGGTTACTTAAATCATCGTTACCTCCTTCCCCACGAGGAATCTTGTGATCTGTATTTGGCCAGTGTGGTCCATCTGAAGAAACAGGGATATGACAATAATGACATATCCACCCACCATCTCGTTCTGCGAGTGCTGGCCAATGTCGTGACAAATTATTGTAACTCATACCGGTAAGAACCAGTATGCTCAGGCCCGATGCCCCTCAATAATCGACGTTGTGTCGTACGTTCTGGCAGACACAACATCTTGTGGATGAACCACTGGGTAGACGAAGAAATACCCCTTGATTTGGTTGATTCCACGGAAGAATCGTTGACACGCTTTCCGTAGTGAAGCATTCTGCCGGTCGAAGAACCATACAATTTCTGCGTAATTGTCCACCTCTTTGCGGCGCATGAAGCGTCCAAGAACCTGGTTACCAACTTCGTGATCAGCAACCACGTCTGCAATAATCCCCGCCCTTAGCTCATTTATACTGACGCCTTCCTTGACCAACGATGAAACCAGAACACACCCGGGCGTCTTCCTCACCCAATCGAAGGTGTCATCCTTTTCTCTCATCGTATTTTCCGACGTGAGCACCCTAACCAGTTTAGGGTCTACAACCTTACCCATCATCGTCTCCAGGATTCTAGTGTGCCATGTCCTAGTTGCCACGATGAGGGTCTGCTTGCCTTGATCACTGAAATACTTCGCCCATTCACACACCAGATCGTTACGAGGTTGAAAGTTGATGATGGCTTGGTCGTAGGTGCGCTGGATCAAGCACCACTTCGATTCGACCTGATATTCAGCGCCGTCGATCTCGATGACATGGAATCCCGGGATGATGATGGGTTCCTCAACCTCTTGGAACTCAGGTGCGCCTGTGTCTACGTTCGTACCCAGCACCTTCCTCTTCTGCATTTTGAGATCGCCTTTTTCATTTCTTTCGTAGACGTTTCCCCGGTAGATTCCTGAAATAGGTTCAGGTAGTCCGGCAAGCTGAACCCACGCCTGACTACCTATGTCTGCCCTGTGCCCCAACCCTTTGTGCGTGTTGTTCCACTCCAGGTTGTCCACCACGTAAATCCAAGGTTGGGCCAGGCGACCTACTTGAATGAGGGGCTTGGCGTCGATGTGAAAACGGATTGGTCCCAGGAGACCTTTAATTGTAGACTCTTTTATGGGGTCACCTGCCTTCATTGAGTCCGATGCGCCCAAGCGAAAATACGCTGGGATCATGTTGAGAATCTTCTGACTTGACGTTGAATGGGAATGATGACTTTCGTCGAAAAGGATCGCCATCCACCTCTTCCACCACTTTTCCATCGTGAGTTTCCTGAAGTTGCGGTTTAGCATTGCCAGGGTACAGACCACCATGTCCTTGGCATCTTTCTCGTGACTTCCACCTCCAAATTTGCCTATGTCCCACCCGGGAAGAAACTTCTTCATCTCCTTGTACGTTTGAGAAACGAGACGCTCAGATGGGGTGATGTAAAGGAAGGTTGCTTCAGGGTGGCTACGCTTGATCATGGCGGCGGCGGCAGAAAACATACAGGTCTTGCCGCTCGAAACCGAAGCGTGGATTACCCCTATCCCATTCACCAGCCAAGTAGCAACGGCGCTACGTTGCCCGTAGTCCAACTTGAAGGTAGAAGTGAGGATGTCATCAGGGATGTCTTCGGGGGTCAAGGAGGCAAAGGGTCTGGTCAGGAGTTTGCTTGTGTCTACATGAATATCCAGCTGCTTGCACGCTTTCAAGACATCGTCCCTGAACCCCCTAGGAATCGCTCCAGTGCCATCACCAGTGCGTTTGAACGGTCGAAGCTTACCGTCCCACCCCTTTTCGCCTCCGGTCATCCTGTAGAGGCGGTACGTGTCGATCATGTGACGCTGGGGATGGTTGAAGGAAAAGGCGTCTACGAGGGAGCGGACATCGGAGTCATCCCCTATGATGCCGAGGGTCGTGGATTTCTCGATTACCTGAATCACTTACTCTGAAGAACCCAAGTCCACCTCCCGATCCAGGAACCCCAGGTCGTACACCTGCGGGCGGAGCTTGGCAGTCAACGCTGCCTTTGCCACGTCCATCTGGGCGAACAACTCCTCGCCCAGATTGTCATCCGCCAGGGCGTTGCGCACCTGATACCAGCCCACATCCCAGTACGCCAGCTTGAACTTGACCTGGCTGAGCTTGGTGTAATTCTCGAAGAACAGTGACCAGATCGCCTTGCCGATGCGCATTACCTCCTGCGCTTCCGGCGATAGCGTCTTGTCCTTTAACCAGGTGGCCACGAACGTATCCTTGGCGGTGCGAAGCTGGGCATTGATGCCCATATCCTTCAAGGGCATCGCCCGCAGTTCAGCGACGGTGAAGGGAACGAACTGATTGCGAATCTGATAGGTCTTGCCCTTGTAGGCGACGTCCTTGAGGGAGGAGGACTGGTTCTTACCATCGAAGAGCATCCAAACCAGGCAGTCGGTGACGAACTCGCTGGTGAGCCCCTTGGTGGGCTGCTTGAACTGATCGCAGTGGTTGGTCCAGGTATCCTTGACCAAGCGCCGTACGGCGAAGGTCACGATGGACTTCTCGAAGTTGTCGGGGGTGATGGACCAGCCGCCGTGGTTCGTAGGACTATCCGACGAAAACAGTGCCGTCAACTGACCCGTGCTCAACACGTCATTGCAGTGAGCCAACATCCACCCCAGTGATTCAGGTGCCATTTTCCCCGAACGATCATCAACTGCCAGTTTGATTGCTGACGTCAGCGGTGGAGCGACCTCCGTTGCTTCTGGCCTATCCACCCACTTGTTGAGGTACTTCTCAGCGGTTTCCGCCGTGACCGTCTTCATGCCCGTCTTGTTGCCCTCCTTGTCGAGGACGTCGAACGTAACCGAGGCATTGCCGAGCGGCGCTTCCTGCTTGCGCCAGATGGCAAACCCCACCGGCCACTTGCCCTTGACACCAGCGAACACCATCGACGGATAGACGAAACCACGCTCGAACTTTGCCGTGAACGCCGTCTTGCGGAACGCCTCAGAGGCCGGGGCGTTGATATACTTGAGCGGCGAGTGGATGCCCAGCACTACAGTCGGCATCTCCTTCATAATCCGAGTCAGGAACTGCACGAACAACTCTCGTCCCGCTTTGCCCATGCCCGCCTGCTTCATGTGCGACTGCATCTTCGTGCCCGCCGAAACTCCCTTTTTACCGGCACCCGTGTTGATGCCGCTACCCTGATCAGCAAACGGCGGATTGATCAGCACCACCCACTTGTTGTTGTGGTCGGCCAGGTCTTCACGCAGCTTGCGGGGCATCTTCCAGCCCTGGGAGTCATCCAGCAGGTCAGCGCCCTTCATCACCAGCGCCACGTCGTCGTTCAGGTAGTCGTACTGGAACACGGTAGCACCAGGGAACAGCCCGTTGTCACGGAGGTAGGTAACCTCGTTCTTGTCCAGCGTGGACATGTAGACGTTCTCGTAGGAGGGGATGTGGTATTCCAGGTTGCCCGTTCCTGCGGCCATGTCCCAGAACTTGCACTTTGTCCACCATTCGTCGCCCAGGGTGGCGGTGAGGTACTCGATGCCCCTCTTGCCGAAGACGAGCGGGGTGTAGAACTCGCCGTTGAAGCGGCGCTTCTCCATGTGATTCAGCCGGTCCGCCTTGGACAGGATGCCTTCCATGTCCGCCGCCGAGGGCGGGCGAATGTAGAGCGTCCAGAAGAACATGTAGTCCTTGGAAGGAACGTGCTGCTGTCCCTCTTTGAAGGTCAGGATGCACCGCTCGACGTCGTAGGTGGTCGTGTGCTGCAAGTCCTGGACGTAGTAGGACGCAAGGTCTTTGGCGTCGATGTGCTGCCCGATGGTCTGCTTCCAGTGCTCGAACACGTCTTCGAAGTTGAAGGTGGTGATGTACTTCTTATCCCGGGTGCCGATATTGACCATGCACTCCCGCAGGCGCTCAGAAAACTCGGTCAGTTCGGCTTCATTCAACAAGTCGAAAACGTGGGTCTTCTCGTTGAGAAAGGCAGGATGCTTCTGAACATCAGCAACAAGGCGAGGATCGGGTGAAGAGGGAGCCCTATTCCAATCGTACTTGGCGTCGTAGAGGGTCTTCCAGTCGTCTGTGACAAAGAGCGCCGCTTCATTGACATCGCAAACCGCAAACACAAGAGGCAGGGTGTCCTTGACCGTGCCCACCTTGCAGCGTTGAACATAGTAGAGGGCCTGGGCGATGACTGTGGCAAGCTGTTTGGGTGCCTTCAGGTTCTTGTTGAACTTGAACTCGAACAGCACATTGTCTGTTCGGCAATCGTTGCGATTCTGGGTTGAGGATTCGATCCTGAAGTGTTTGAGGTAGGCGTGCTTGACGTCTTCCTCGGTGTGGGCTTTGGTTGCCAGGTAAACCGAAAATTGCTTTCTATTCATACGCCTACCCTACCAGAATCTAGCGCCGTGTCAACCTCATTTTTCAACAAAAATGACGTTATGCACAAGCACCACGCCATCAATCAGTTGCGCACTAATTCATTACCTCACCTCTGGTATTTGTTTCCCGTCGATAAGGTCTTGGGCAGTAAAAATGAGGCACTTTTCCTCACCTTTCGCTCCCCGATTATACGTGGCAGCATCTCGCTTCATGTCTGGTGTTGGGTCTTCCAATAGTAGCAGCACACCTCGCTGTGCCCTATCTCGATCCACTGTGCCCATCAGATCACGCAAGTCTCTAACCTTGGACTTGCCAGACTTGACTGAGATGATAGTCGTGTGGGTTGTACCATCTGCCAGCGTGACCACCTTCTTGCCATCAATGCCACTGTCCTTACCGCGCTTTGAGGTTCGCTCGTTGTTGGGAGCACACCCTACCTTACCTAGTGCCCACGCCTGATACTGAAATCGGCCTTGATCCTGTCTAGCGAGCTGGCGAGCGTCGTCCAAAGTCTCAGGATGGCCGGTCAAGATAATTTGAGGCGGCTCTGGCATCGCCTTTAACCGAGCCATTGCTTTGTCCACGGCGAGGAAGGTGATGTCACAACCACAGAAATTTCTTCCATTCTTGAGCGCCGCCTCAGCAGTTGTGCCGCTTCCCAGGAAACAGTCCATGACTAGATCGCCTGGATTGCTTGATGCTTTTACGATGCGCTCTAGCAAAGCCAGAGGTTTTTGCGTTTCATACCCAACTATCTCAGATGATGTGGACGCTTGCTGAAAACTCATTATATCAGCCCATACGTCTCCAATACGTCGTCCTGGGCTTTCGTCCAAGTACTGACGGCGTCCCCCCGAGCGGTCATCTCGGTACTTTCTGCCATCTCCATCATCCTTTTTGAAGCGGGCAATGTACTCTGGTTTGTAGGGCTGATACTCCACATTGAAGGTGAAATCTTCTTCTTCTCGCGAGTAGAACAGAACTGTATCGTGTCCTCTTACCCATCCCTTGATTTGGGACTTGTAACCCGACACAGTATCAGTGGACCACACGAGTTCACGCTGACAGTTAGAGGACCCAAATATCGCGTCCATCAGCATTCGTAGATGATAATTAGCTGATTGGTCACAATGCAGGTAGATGCTACCAGTAGGTTTAAGTACCCGTCGAATCTCAATCAGGCGAACTGCCATAAACAACAAGTAAGAGTACATCCCGCAGGGCTTTATTGCTTTCATCATACCATCCGCCCAGTCTCCGACTCGACCACCCCCTGCCAGCAAGGAGGTGTAGATGTCCATGTCATCTTGACCCCATGTCCAGGTGTCAGAAAACACTTTGACCTGAGCACCTCCCACGATCACGTTGTAATTCGCAGACGAGTTGAATGGCGGGTCGATGTAGCACAAATCAACTATGCCTGTGGGTAGTTTTTGCAACCATTCAAGGTTGTCACCAAAATGTAAGTCAGCTTTCATCGTTGTCCCTTTATCTTACCGGGTAACGGCCCAAGGATTCTCAGCCAGCCAATTACGATAGAAGTTATCGTAGTCTTCCTTTGCTTCTCGGTTGATCTGTGCTTGTGTCCTAGTCTCAGTTCCAGCAAGCTGGCCGAGTGTGAATTTGCCACGATCCGCTTTGTAGTCGGCAAGACGCCGTTCAAGTCGATCTAATTGTCGCTGCCGTTCAGTTTGAACTTCTTGAGATACTCGTTTCCGCTCTTCAGCGGCCCGCCATTCCGCCATTTCCGCCGCCGTATAGCTTTGTTGCAGTCGGTATCCGTTCGTGGTAAAACGAACAATGGCAGCCTGCGCAGTAAAGTTAGTCAGCGTGAACTTCTGATCTGCGGGCTTACCTCTGACTTCTAGGACACGTACTAACACGCCACGAGTGTTTTGCTCCAAGTAGAGCTTTATGTAGTTGGTTGGGTGCCACACATAAGCCGCCACCGGCTCGTCAGCGCTGCACAGGAGCGTAGCAAGTAGTAAAGCAGCCAAGACGAATAAAGCTCGTTTCATATCATCCTTACTCTACCCCCATCCCCTCCCCTTGTCAA
>Ga0315287_10000809_pt1 | contig 27808 bp, 21 predicted proteins | sample YL17G11_0_MG_FD_205037 | JGI IMG/M metagenome (GOLD analysis project Ga0315287, IMG submission 205037) | Sediment microbial communities from Yellowstone Lake, YNP, Wyoming, USA - YL17G11_0 | ecosystem: Environmental > Aquatic > Freshwater > Lake > Sediment | place: USA: Wyoming | collected... | reverse complement strand
AGACGAACTCCACCACGCACGCGAGCCGGGACTGCGTGATGTTGACCAGGAACACCACGCCATGGAACCGCTTGTCGCTGCATGCCAGCAAGCGCGCATGCGCGCTCACCTGGTCCCCGATGTGCATTTCGGCCAGGAACCAGATGTGATGCTCGTGGTCGAAGATTCCCTGCCGCTGGTTCTGGAAGTAGCTGGAGTCGATGCCGAGCCACTCGAGCATCGGCCAGCCCGCCTGGTCGTAGAGAGCAACGTAGTGCTGGACGTTCACGTGCCCGTTCATGTCCTCCCATTCCGGCGGAACCGTTACGGTCAGCAGGGAGGGAAGTTCCAGGACGTTTTCGGCGGTCGGCATCAAGGGCCGCATGGTTCAACTCCGCAGGCGCTCGCGCCTGAGCTTGTTCGAAGGGGCCCGCTATCCGCGATCTACTTGCATTATAGGACTAATGCGAATCCGCCTTGGGTAGAATGCGCCCGAGGCGCACGACTTGTGCAATTGAACCGGGGAACTTAGGCTGCCCGGGTTCTGCAGGGCGCAAGTGGGCGCCACAGTGATCCGCCTCGTCTATCCGGGAGTCACCTGATGTTTACCGCCCTGGCGCCCGGATTCGGCCTCAACCTGGTTGCGACTGCGGCCGCACTGCTCGCGTGCATGCTGATCCTGTGGGCGATCAGCGTACGCATCACCGACATGAGCATCGTCGATATCTTCTGGGGGCCGGGTTTCGGGATCGTCGCCATCGTCGGTTTCCTGCTCTCGGCGAACGGCGGCGTGGAGACGCGCCGCCTGCTGATCACTGTCCTGACCGTTGCCTGGTCCGCAAGGCTCGGGGGCTATATCTGGTGGCGCAACCACGGCAAGGGCGAAGATCCTCGCTACACCGCCGCATATCGCAATCGCATCGAGCGCAACCTTCATTGGCACACGCTCACCAGGGTGTTTCTGCTGCAGGGCCTGTTGATCTGGCTCATCTCGATGCCGGTGCAGCTCGCGCAGTACCTGGAACGGCCGGCGACTCTCGGTATCCCAGCGTTCGTCGGCACACTGCTGTGGGTGCTGGGATTCATTTTCGAGGCCGTTGGAGATGCCCAGCTCGCCGCTTTCAAGGCCAACCCGGCTAATCGGGCGCGCGTGATGGACCAGGGGCTCTGGCGCTACACGCGACATCCCAATTACTTCGGGAATGCCTGCCTCTGGTGGGGAGTCTGGCTGATCGCCTGCGACCATTGGCTCGGTGTGCTGACTGTGTTTGCTCCGTTGCTGATGACGCATTTCCTCCTCAACGTCACCGGCAAGCGATTGCTCGAGCGACGCCTGTCGCGCTCCTGCCCCGAGTACACCGACTATGTGGCGCGCACGAGCGGCTTCATCCCCTGGCCTCCGAAATCGCGCTGAGGAAGTGACTGCCATGTTCCGTGTAGTGCAGTGGGCCACGGGTTCGATGGGCCGGACCGCGCTGCGGCGAATCATCGACCATCCGGACCTCGAGCTGGTGGGGGTCTATGTCTACGACGACAGGAAGGCAGGCCGCGATGCCGGCGAACTCGTCCGCCGGCCCGACACGGGCGTGTGCGCGACGAATCGGATCGAGGACATCATGGCGCTGCGGCCGGATGTCGTGATCCACACGCCGCGACTGAGCGAGCCCTACGACCGCCAGAACGTCGAGGTCATCCGGCTGCTGGCAGCCGGAATCAACGTGATTTCGACCGCGGGCTTCCACTACCCGGGTGGTCACGGTGCCGCGTATGCCGGACCGCTTCGCGAAGCCTGCGAGCGTGGCGACAGCACGCTCGCCGGACTCGGGCTCAATCCCGGCTTCATCGCCGAGCGCCTCGGCGTCACGCTGACCGGCATGTGCGCCGAGCTGCTCTCGATAGCCTGCTACGAGATCGCCGATGCATCGTGCATGCCTTCACCCGAGTTCGTGTTCGGAATCATGGGTTTCGGCGCTGATCCGGCCATCCGCGACATCACCCGTGGCCGGCTCGCTCATTTGTACGAGGAATTGTTCGGTGAGGTATTTCACGCCGTCGCGGCGGCCCTCGGAACGCGGGTTGAACGACTGTTGCCGGAGCACCGTGTGACGCTGGCGCCCACCGATCTCACGATCCGGGCAGGCGTGATCCGCATGGGGACGGTGGCTGCGACCGAATGGCGCTGGCGAGGCGAGTTTGCCGACGGGCGATTCATGATTCACTCTGTCGTCTGGACCGCCGATCCGACCTGGCACGGGGCCGATCGTCGCAGCGCCGCGCAGTGGCGCATCGAGATCGACGGTCGGCCGAACGTCCGCGTGTCGATCGCAATCGAGGATCCGAATCCAGCGGCACCCCATATGCGCGCGGCGGCGGACGCGACCGTTGCGATCGCGCTGCAGGCGATTCCTGAAGTGTGCGCGGCGCCAGCGGGTTTCTATTGCACGCCGGTTTTCGGCGCGTTCCGCGATCGCTTGCGGGCCTAGCGGGGCAGCCTGCCATCGTCGTTGGCAATGGTCAGGGCACGGCATCCCCGCGTACAGCCCCGGAAACCTGGCCGGCTAGGCGCCCGGATCAAGGACGCATCTACCCGCCCTCGGCGCAGGACCGGCTGGTATCCTGAGGTCGAATCGATGCGAGCCGGGAGTGTCGTTGGTGCAATTCGGAAGTGACAACCAGACGGGCTGTTCGACGAAGGTCCTGGAGGCGCTCGTCGCAGCAAACGCTGGACACACCCACGGGTACGGGCACGACGCCTGGACCGAGCGCGCCGTGGCAGCGCTGCGGGAGGTCTTCGAAACGGACCTGGATGCATACTTCGTCTCCACCGGCACCGCGGCCAATTGCCTCGCACTGGCCAGCCTGGTTCAGCCATGGCAGGTCGTGTTGTGTCATGCCCAGTCGCACATCGTGGCCGACGAGTCCACCGCTCCCGAGTTCTTTACCGGGGGCGCACGGGCGCAGGGAATCGGTCATGGCGAGGCGATGTTGACGGAGCAGACGCTGCGAGCGCACCTCGATCGGGCGGGCCACGAGCCGCCGCACAACGCCCAGGCCGGCGCTGTCAGCATCGCCCAGGCCACCGAAGCCGGGCTGGTCTATGCGCCTCCCGACATTGCTGCGCTGGCTGACTGCGCCCATGCGAACTCGTTGTCACTGCACATGGACGGAGCAAGGTTCAGCAACGCCCTGGTGAGCCAGGGCTGCAGCCCGGCAGATCTCACCTGGAAGGCCGGCGTGGACATCCTCACGCTCGGGGCATCGAAGAACGGCTGCCTCGCTGCCGAGGCCATACTGGTGTTCCGCAAGGACCTGGCGTCCGGCATTGAACATCGGCGCAAGCGCTCGGGGCACCTGCTATCCAAGGGCCGGTTTTTCGGTGCGCAGATCCTTGCGTGGCTCGGCGACGGGCATTGGCTCGACCTGGCGCGGCATGCGAACCGGCAGGCGACCGGACTCGCGAAGCGACTCGCCGCCATACCGGGGGTGTCGCTCGTCTGGCCGGTACAAGCCAATGAGGTGTTCGTGGTGATGCCTCGTTCGGTATCTGAGCAGTTGCACAAGGAAGGCGCGGAGTTCTACGAGTGGTCCATCGACGCGATGCCCAGCGGACGGCAACTCCAGCGGGACGAGGTGTTGGTGAGACTGGTCTGCTCCTTCGCGACCACCAATGCCCATGTCGAAACGCTGGTCTCGAGGACGCTGCAGCTATCAGCGGGCACGGACTCTTCCGCCTCCTGAATCCGTTTCTCTTTGTCGAGGCCCCTGCAGTTGCGGTTGCACCGCAGCATTGAATGACGATCGTCCGCAGCCCCGGTTGCAGGTCCGGGCAGCCGGGCGTATATCGGTCCCGTGACGCCCGGAATTTCCCGGTCGTCCGCACGGAGAGGAACGCACGATGAAGAGCAGGAGCAAGGGAGCGCTTCTGGGCATTGGAATAGCGCTCGTCGGGGCAACCGTACTTGTGCAGGCCGCGGCACCAACGGACACGCAGTTGATCGCAAGCGCCATGTCCGCGGCTCCGATGCCGCTGGCGAAGAACGCCACGATCGTCAACATGACCGCCGACGGCAAGATGCACACGCTGCGCAAAGGTACAAACGGCTGGAACTGCATGCCGGATAGTCCGGCCACTCCGGGACCGGATCCGATGTGCTGGGACCAAGGCGCCGATGGCTGGGTGCAGGCCTGGATGAGCCACACGACGCCGCCGCCCGGAAGAGTCGGCCTGATGTACATGCTCGCGGGTGGCACCGATGCCAGCAATACGGATCCGTACGCGCAGAAGCCGCTGCCGAACAATCACTGGATCAAGACCGGGCCGCACGTGATGGTCGTCGGTGCGGATGCCGCGTTCTATGCCGGCTACCCGAAGAACGCCGACCCCGACACGTCAGTCCCCTACGTGATGTGGGCAGGGACTCCCTATCAGCACTTGATGGCGCCCGTGAAATAAGTCCGCCAGCGACGCGTCTGCGTTTACGGCTCTTTCGAAGCGGCGAACGCCGCCACTGCAATCATGTCCTCGACCTCGAGCCGCGCCACGACGGGCAGCATGGGCTGGCTGGCCGGCGTTGCGCGCGCGCCGGTCTTGAATGCCAGCAGCTGTCGGACGATGTAACTCGGTGACCGCCCGGCGAGGGCGGGGACGGGTCCGACGCCGCGCAGGTCCGGGCCGTGGCAACTCACGCACGCAACGATCACTACGCCGTTGCCGCTTTCCGCGAGTTTCCGACCGCAGGCAATGCTTCCGATCGGCACGTATGCACGGAACCCCGAAGCCGAGTCCCGCAACTCGTGGCGCTCCGGGTCGAGCGGCATCTCGATAACGCGCATCCCGAGCGGCTCCGTGCCGGCACCCTCGATCGGCACGTACAGCCAGCCGAGCTCGCGCGTCTTCGGCACAACGGTTGACTCGATCACCTCGACGCGGCGGCTCATGCGCAGCCTCGAGAAATACTCGGCCGCTGCGGCGATTTCCCCGCCGGTCGCGTTCTCCGCGGTCGCTCGCATCAGGTCCGTCGGAACATGCGGTCCGAGCAACGCACTGCGCCTCGCGCCGCTGCGGAAGTCGGCAACCTGTGCTGCGATATACGCAGCCGGCAAGCCCGCGAGTGCTGCGTTTTCTGGTCGCCCCTGGCCGTCCGGCAGGTGGCAGTATGCGCAGGCATACACGGCAGGCTTCCTCCCGTGCGCAACGATCTCCGGCATCGGCGGATGACCGTCGGGGTGCCAGTCGGGCGGCGCGAACAGGTCCTTGACCTGAGCGTGCGTGAAAGCTGCGTGGGTGTTCGGTACGTGCAGCAGCGTCGCGTCGGCGGATGGCGCCCCTGTGGCGGCTGGTGACACGTTGCCGGGGTAGGCCCATGCGGGCACGGCAAAGCCATCCTGCGTCGCCGACGCTGCCGCCGAAATCGACAGCGCCGCGATCGCCGCAACAAGGCGTGGCGTGCCAGAGCGCATCTCAGGTCTTGGTGGTCGCGAAGCGCGCGTCAGCCTCCGCGACCAGGGCCTGGAAGCGCGGGTCATCGCGGATAGGATCGAGATCCGGATCGCTCTTCGCCCATTGCAGTTGTTCATAACCAGTCATCTGCAATACCGGGCCCAGAAACTCGAGCGCCAGGTCAAAATCGCGCAGGTTGATGCTCAGGTCGCATGCCAGGTTGTAGCGCATGATCAGGTTGTCGGGATCGATCAGTACGGCCCGTCTGGCCCAGTCTTTTGCGCGATCGGTCTCGCCCATTCCCAGCAGGCAGGTGAAGATTGCCGCCATGGCCGAGCCATTGTCTGCTTCCAGGGCAAAGGCTTTCTCGGCGCGGGCCAGTGTGCGTTGTGATACACGACGGACTGCATCCATATCGCCGAGCGCGGTGTGGCACGTGATCAGCAGGCCGCCGGTCGAGTAGTCCGTCTCGACGAGCGCCGAGACTTTTTCCCAATGGCCAATCGCGTCCTCGAACCGCCGTTGATGAAGGCTCAATCTTCCTGCTTCCCGGTTCACGTCGACCGACTCGGGGTCCAGGCGCAGCGCGTGCTCGATTTCAATTCGCGCGGCAGCGTATTCTCCGCTCAACGCGAGAATTCCGGCCCTGGCGGCATGCGCCTCGGCGAGGTTCTCGTCCAGCGCAAGTGCCCGTGTCGCAGCCAGGGCGCCATTGTCGCCATCACCTTTGGCGTTCAATCTCAGTCGTTGCGCAGTGGCCATGAGGGCCCACGCGCGCGCATAGTCCGGATCGAGCTCGATGGCGGCGCGACACAGGCGAATGACGGTATCGCATCTTCGGACGTCACTCATGTAGCCGGTGGCATAGTGCTGCCGTGCCATCAGATAGAGATTGTAAGCCTCGACCTTATCCGTGCCGCGATGCTCGATGGCCTTCTTCTCTTCGGGCAGCAGCTGCAGCTTCAGGGCCTTGACGATCGCTTCCGAGATCTCGTCCTGGAGTGCAAAGATGTCGTTGAGGTCGCGGTCGTAGCGCTCGGCCCAGACGTGGTTGTCTTTCGAACCCTCGATCAGCTGGGCGGTGATCCGCACCCTGCCACCCGCCTTGCGCACGCTGCCTTCGAGCACGTAGCTCACCTTGAGCTGCTTCGCAACCTGCGACACGTCGACGTTCTTGCCTTTGAACGTGAAAGCCGTGTTGCGCGAGACCACGGCGAGCGCCGAGACCTTGCTCAGGTCCGTAATGATGTCTTCGCTGATGCCGTCGCTGAAATACTCCTGCTCCTGGTCGCCGCTCATGTTGGCGAAGGGCAGGACGCAGATCGAGACGCGGTGGGCGGCAGCAGCGGATGCGGAGGGAGCCGGGCTGGCGGCAGCGGGCGGCCCCGGGTTGGCGGCGGCCTTCAACGGTTGGGTTGCGCGCTGGCGCTCGACCATGCCACCGAGCGCGCGCAGCAGGTCCTGGAACGGCGCGCTGGTGCGGTCTTCGCCCCAGCTGTCGAGGTCGGTCGTGTGGATCGCGCGGACGTCCATCGGCAGGCGGGCGCCTTCGAAGCGCACCGGCACGAGTACGCCGCGATCGGCAGCCTCGCGCGCCTCGCCCCGTACCCAGCGCGATGCCACGGATGTCGGGGTCCACACCACCAGCACCGCCGTGGCGGCCTGCAGTTCGACCTCGATCTGGCTGTCGAACTCCTGGCCGGGCGTGATCTCCGGATCCCACCAGACCGACCAGCCCTGCGCCTCGAGTGCAGCCACCAGCGGCGCGACGATCGCCTTGTCGGTACGGGCGTAGGAAACGAAGACGTCGGCCATGCCTGTTGGACCTCGCGATCAGAAGGGGCCGCAAATCCCTGCGGCGGCGGTAGTCTAGCGCGGCTCAGGCATCTCCGGCGTGGTGCGTTTCCCGGGCGGATTGCCGTCCAGCCAACTGTCCGACTGCTCAGAACGAGCTCATGGGCTCTTTCAGGAGCGCCAGTTCCTCCGCCGTCGAATGTCGTTCGAGTATCGCGTTGCGGTGCGGAAAACGGCCGAATCGATCGATGACCACCTTGTGCGCCATGGCATAACGCGTCCAATCGTCATCGGCCAGGTGCGTGATCATATTGACCGACAGCGCCTGATCCTCGCGATCCTCGCTATGCTCGAAGGGCATGTAAAGAAACAACCGCTCCTCCTTGTTCATGAGGCGGTCGAAGCCCTGTTCGATGGCAGTCCTGGCAAGTCGTCGTGCGCTGGGATCTGCTGCGAAAGCGCGCGGGCTGCCCCTGAACAAGTTGCGCGAAAACTGATCCAGGACGATTACGACCGCAAGTATCATGCGTGGCGCGGAAACGCCGAGGCCGTCATCCGCCGTCAGTCGTTCGTGGAGCGTGAGGAAACGGTCGCGGATTCTTGCGTCGATGTCATTGCTTTTCGCGAACCAATCAGCTGGTGCCAGCTCGTCGAACCAGAAGCGCAGGACTTCGCCGACCCAGGCCGGTTCCGAGTTGTCAGTCGTCGAATGGATGCCGGACATCATCATCAATCCGGCAGGCCGGCCATGCGCAGGGATTCGGCCAGCGTTGCCGCATCGGCGGGGTTCTTGAATGGCAGTTTCTTCACGTAGTGTGCAATCGAGAAGTCTGGTTTCATGGCCAGGCATTCGGCCACGTGGACTCTGGCGCGCTCAGCGCCCCCCAGCCTGGCATGGCAACCAGCCATCAGTGCGGCGACCCGGTACTGGCGACCTGGAAAATTCTCGAACATCGACAGGGCTTCCTCGTACCGATGCAGGATCATGTAAGCCTCACCCATCGCGCGCCAGTACCAGGGCGTGTCGAAGTACGGATCGATCTCCCTGGCCCGCCTGAACCAGCCCAACGCGTCTTCTGCCTGGCCGACAAAGATCAGGAAGGAGCCCATGTCGGCCGCGTTCCACTGGTTGGTCGGATTCATTTCCACGGCTCGCCGCAGGTACTGCAGCCCGAGATCAAAGGAGCGTCTCAGCAGGCAGACGTGGCCCAGCATTGAAAAGCAGGTGCTTTCGTTCGCATCGAGTTCGACGGCCCGCTTCGCCAGGGCGAATGCTTCCTGCAGCGCGGCATCGGAGTCGCTCGGGTCGTTCTGCCATTTTCCGGAACGCATAGTGGCCAGCAAGGCGTGCGCGAGACCATAGCCGGGATCAATTTCGATGGCCTTCTCGAACAATCGCGTGGCCTCCGCGGCGCCATTCGGACCGTGCCATGGCAATGAATTGCCCTTCAGAACGCACTCATAGGCTTCCAGACTGGCCGGCGGCTTGCGGCCCGCCCGCTCCACATCGGACACCTGTACCCGGCCCACGAGCGTACTGACGATGGTCTGCACGACCTGGTCCTGAACGGTAAACATCTCCTCCAGCTCCCGATCGAACCTCTCCGCCCAGATATGGCTGCCGGTCTCGGCATCGATCAACTGTGCGCTGATACGGACGCGCGGGCCCATCCGCCGGACACTGCCTTCAACGATGAAGCGGACGTTCAGTTCGCGAGCAACCTGCTTCATATCGACAGCGACGCCGCGATACCGGAACGAGGCGGAGCGCGACCGTACCGAAAGAAGGCGCCAGCGCGACAGTTCGGTAATGATGTCCTCGGTGATGCCGTCGCTGAAATACTCCTGCCCCGGATCGCCGCTCATGTTGGCGAAGGGCAGGACGCAGATCGCGACCCGCGCGGGTCCGGTAGCGGGCGCGGGCGGTACCGAGCCGGACTTTGCAGTCCCGGACTGGGGTGCGCGCCGGCGATCGATCAGGGCGCCGAGCGCGCGCAGCACTTCCTGGACCTGCTGGCTGCGGACATCGCCGTCCCATTCATCGAATTCCGTGGTGTGGAGCGCGCGCACGTCGATCGGCAGGCTGGCGCCTTCAAAGCGCACGGGTACAAGAATGCCGCGCTCAGCCCCATCGCGCGCCTCGCCGCGCACCCAGCGCGACTCCACGGAATTCGGGGTCCAGACCACGAGCACCGCAGCGGCGATCTTGAGTTCCGCAGCAATCTGGCGGTCGAACTCCTGGCCAGGCGTGATCTCCGGGTCCCACCACACGGACCAGCCCTTCGCCTCGATCGCAGCCACCAGCGGCGCGACGCGCGCCTTGTCGCTGCGGGCGTAGGAAACGAAGACGTCGGCCATGCCTTTTGGACCTCGTACTGAGACGGGGCCGCATTTCCCTGCGGCGGCGGTAGCTTACCCCGGCTGGGGCGACAGGGGCAGGGCCTCCCTGTTCCAGCCTGGCACGGACTCGTGATATCTAGAGGCTGCAAGCCCCACAGGAATCTTCTCCCATGACGCAGCCGCCGGTGCAGTGATGTGCGACACGCTGGTCACGGTCCATGCCGATCGCGTCCTGTTCGCCAAGAACAGCGACCGCGATCCCAACGAGGCGCAGGTCCTCGACTGGCAGCCGCGCCGCGAGTACCCGGCCGGGGCATCGCTGCGCTGCACGTGGATCACGATTCCGCAGGCGCGCGCCACGCATGCGGTCCTGCTCAGTCGGCCGTTCTGGATGTGGGGCGCCGAGATCGGTGCCAACGACCACGGTGTCGTGATCGGCAACGAGGCTGTATTCACGCGCCAGCCGTACGCGGCGACCGGCCTGACCGGCATGGACCTCGTGAGGCTCGGACTCGAGCGCGGCGCCACGGCAGAACAAGCGGTCAGCGTGATCACCGGATTGCTCGAAACCCATGGCCAGGGCGGCGGTTGCGGCCACGAGGATAGGAGCTTCACCTACCACAACAGTTTCCTGGTCGCGGATCCGCGTGGTGCGTTCGTGCTCGAGACCGCGGGTCGCCGCTGGCAGGCCGAGCGCATCACTCGTGCGTGGTCGATCTCGAATGGCCTGACGCTGCCGGGCATGATCCAGGAGAGCGACCGCTTGAAGACCCGGGTGTCCGCATGCCGGGCGCGCAGAGCCATTACGCTGGCCGCGGCCGAGCGGGCCGAGGACGTTCGCGACCTGATGCGGGTACTGCGCGATCACGGGGAGGGTGCCGATCCTCATTACCACTTGCTCAATGGAGCCATGGCCGCGCCCTGCATGCATGCCGGCGGGCTGCTGGCGGCTTCGCAGACCACGGCTTCGTGGGTGGCCGAATTACGACCGGGCGCTATCAGGCATTGGGTCACGGGTACCGCTGCGCCGTGCGTTGGTTTGTTCAAGCCGGTCAGCGTCGATGCTCCATTGGACCTCGGCTCGCCCCCGACCGATCGCGCCGATCCGACCAGCCTGTGGTGGCGGCACGAACGGCTGCACCGGTTGGTGATGCGCAACCCGGCTGGTCTCCGCCCGCTATTCACCGAAGAACGCGATGCGACCGAGGCGCGCTGGCGTGCGGCACTACCGGAGCCGTCACTGGCATTCGCCGAGGGCGACCGCTTGCTCGCAGAATGGACCGTCCGGGTCGAGGCGGAGGCCGTGCGTGACACCCGACCGCGAGCAGTCCGCCGCTACTGGCGAGTGCGCGACCACCGCGCCTGCAGCGACCAGCGAAAGACAGCCGAGTGACGTGCGGCGCAGCGTAAACCGATCCGTGCACGCGACTCAGGCGTTTGTTGCGGCCAGCCTTTCCTCGGCGCCCGCCACCATGGCCCTGAACCGCAGGTGTTCGCGGATTGGATCAAGATCCGGATCGACCTTCGCCCAGTTCACGGTCTCCAGCGTATCTTTTTCGAACACCGGACCGAGCAGGTCGAGCGCGACCTCGAATTCGCGTAATTCCACGAAACCGCACGCACAGTTGTAGCGCATGGTCAGGTTGTCGGGGTCGAGCAGCATCGCGCGTTTGGCCAATTCCTTGGCGCGCTCGACCTCACCGAGCGCCACGAGGGACATGACGACATAGCCCATGGCCATGCCGTTGTCGGGTTCCTGGGCGGCGATCTTCTCGGCGCGTGCCAACGTGCGCTGCGCCGCGCGACGGGCTCCTTCCGAATCGCCGATCGACTTGTAGCAGGCGATCAGCATCGCGACCGACGAAAAATCCGACTCCATGAGCGCCGCGGCTCTTTCGTAATAGCGAATGGCTTCTCCGTGCCGACGCTGCGCATAGTTCAATCGCGCCGCCGCCGTATTGACCTCGAAGGAGTCAGGATCCAGCTGCAGCGCCGTCTCGATTTCGAGGAGCGCCGCACCGTAGTTGCCGTCGGACGTCAGAACCCGGGCCTTTGCTGCGTGTGCCTCCGCAAGGGTCCCGTCGATCGCGAGCGCCCGTTCGGCCGCTGCCAGGCCGCCGTCCCCGGGCCCGCTGAAATGAAATCGCAAGGCCGCCTGCGAGACCGCCATGAGTGCCCATGCGGTTGCGTAGTCGGGGTCGATCTCGGTGGCGCTGCGGCACAGCCGGATGATCGCCTCGCAGCGGCGCACGTTGCCGTAATTACCCGTGACGCTGTATTGCCGCGCCATGAGGTAGACGTTGTAGGCCTCGAGGTTGGTGGTGCCCCGCTGCTCGATGGCCTTCTTCTCTTCAGGCAGAAGTTTCAGCCTGAGGGCCTTGACGATCGCCTCGGAGATTTCGTCCTGGAGCGCGAAGATATCGTTCAGGTCGCGATCGTAGCGCTCGGCCCAGACGTGGCTGCCACCCAGGCCCTCGATCAGCTGGGCCGTTATGCGCACTCGCTGGCCGGCTTTACGCACACTGCCTTCGAGCACATGGCTGACCTTGAGCTGCCGCGCGATCTGCGGCACGTCGACGTGCTTGCCTTTGAAAGTAAAAGCCGTATTGCGGGCGACCACCGAGAGCGCCGACACCTTGCTCAGGTCCGTGATGATGTCCTCGCTGATGCCGTCGCTGAAGTATTCCTGCTCGGCATCGCCACTCATATTGGCGAACGGCAGGACGCAGATCGTGACGCGAGGCGTGGCGGTCGTGGACGGGGAGGGCGCGGAGCCGGCGGCGGTCTTCGTTAATTCAGGCGCGCGCTGGCGCGCGATCATGGCGCCGAGGGCACGCAGCAGGTCCTGGAACGGCGGGCTTTCTGGATCTTCCCCCCAGCTGTCGAGGTCGGTCGTGTGGATCGCCCGCACGTCGATCGGCAGGCGGGCACCCTCGAAGCGCACTGGCACCAGGACGCTTCGCTCAGCCGCGTCGCGGGCCTCGCCGCGCACCCAGCGCGATGCCACCGACGTCGGTGTCCAGACCACCAGCACGACCGTGGCGGCCTGGAGTTCGGTGTCGATCTGATCGTCGAATTCCTGGCCGGGCGCGATATCCGGGTCCCACCAGACAGACCACCCCTTCGCCTCGATCGCAGCGATTACGGGCGCGACGAGCGCCTTGTCGGTGCGGGCGTAGGAAACGAAGACGTCGGCCATGCCTCTTGGACCTCATACTGGGACGGGTGCCGCAAGTTCCCTGCGGCGCCGGTAGCTTACCCCGGCCGGGCGGCTGCCCCGACTATTCTAGGGGGACTGCACCGGGATCAGGTCGCAGAGCTCCGTCTCCGTAAACAGGCGGGACCGGATGATGAACCGCACGCCCAGCGGTATTTCCGCGGAAAAACTGGCACCTCGACCGCGAACCACGTCCACGGTCAGGTGCGTATTGCGCCACAACTCGAACTGGTCACGGGACATGTAGAACGGGCAGTCGTCGATTTCGCCCAGCAGCACGTCGCTGCCACCGACCTTGAACTCGCCGAGCGGGAAGCACATCGGCGAGGATCCGTCGCAACAGCCGCCGCTCTGGTGAAACATCAGTGCGCCATGCTGCGCGCGCAGGCGATCGATGATGGCACAGGCGTCTTCCGTGACCGCGACCCGCTGATACACAGCAGCCCTCCGCGGAGCCTGCCGAGGCAGGCCCCGCCTATCGATCCCGGATCGCCTAGAAGAACCCCATCGGGTTCTTGTCGAACGACATCAGCACGTTCTTGGTGTGCCGGTAGTGATCGAGCATCATCTTGTGCGTCTCGCGTCCGATGCCGGACTTCTTGTAGCCGCCGAAGGACGCGTGAGCCGGATAGAGGTGGTAGCAGTTCACCCAGACGCGGCCGGCCTGGATACCGCTGATGAAGGTCTGGCTCTGGTGAATGTCGCGCGTCCAGATGCCGGAGCCCAGCCCGTACATGGTGTCGTTCGCGATGGCCATGGCCTCGTCGTCGTCCTTGAACGTCGTGACGCTGACCACCGGGCCGAAGATCTCCTCCTGGAAGATCCGCATCTTGTTGTGGCCCTTGAACACCGTGGGCTGGATGTAATAGCCCTTGGGATATTTCTCCACCTTGGCGGGGGCGCCGCCGATCAGCACCTCGGCGCCTTCCTCCTTGCCGATCTTCAGATAGCTCAGGATCTTCTGGTACTGGTCGTTCGACGCCTGCGCACCCATCATCGTCGTCGGATCGAGCGGATCGCCCATCTTTATCGCCGCGACGCGCTTCAGCGCGCGGGCCATGAATTTCTCGTAGATCGACTCGTGGATCAGCGCGCGCGACGGGCAGGTGCAGACCTCGCCCTGGTTGAGCGCGAACAGCACGAACCCCTCGATGGCCTTGTCGAGGAAATTGTCGTCCTTCGCCATCACGCTCTCGAAGAAGATGTTCGGTGACTTGCCGCCCAGCTCGAGCGTCACCGGGATGATGTTCTCGGAGGCGTACTGCATGATCAGCCGGCCGGTCGTCGTCTCGCCGGTGAACGCGACCTTGGCAATGCGCGGCGAGGACGCGAGCGGCTTGCCGGCCTCGATGCCGAAGCCGTTGACGACGTTCAGCACGCCGGGCGGGATGAGATCCCCGATCAGTTCCATCAGCACGAGAATCGACGTCGGCGTCTGTTCCGCGGGCTTCAGCACGACGCAGTTGCCGGCCGCGAGTGCCGGCGCCACCTTCCAGGTCGCCATCAGGATCGGGAAGTTCCAGGGAATGATCTGGGCGACCACGCCGAGCGGTTCGTGCACTTCCATCGAGACGGTATTGCTGTCGAGGTCGGCGACTTCACCCGCCTCAGCGCGGATCACGCCGGCGTAGTAGCGGAAGTGATCGATCGCCAGCGGGATGTCGGCCGCCAGGGTCTCGCGCACGCTCTTGCCGTTATCCCAGGTCTCGACCGTCGCCAGCAATTCCAGGTTCTGTTCCATCCGGTCGGCAATCTTCAGCAACACGGCGCTGCGTGCAGCGACCGCTGTCTTCGACCACGCCGGGAACGCCTTCTCGGCCGCCGTGAGCGCGAGGTTGATGTCGTCGGCATTGGACCGGGCCACTTCGCAGAAATCCGCGCCGTCGACCGGTGAGGAATTCGCGAAGTAATGGCCGCCGACTGGTGGCGTCCATTTGCCGCCGATGTAATTCTCGTACCGGGACTTGAACTTGGGTTTCTGCAGGGCCATGGCGGTTCTCACTCCTGAGGCAGTCGAAGAGACGGGCACCGCGCTCTTTGATGTTCGCCGGGTATGGCACCGGGGGCGCGGCTGAGCATGACGTCATGCGTGAGCTACGCTAGCTCCAATTGCGGGTCGGTGCCAGAGAATTTCGTGCAATCGGGGAACGATCTCCGCGGTGCGGCGCAGCGGATTGCTGCGGTGCGCCACAAACTGGAAGTGTGCTACTTCCCCATCCGCAGCCGCACGCCGCCGTGGATGAATCGTGGCTGGCCGATCGTGTCCACGCCCGAGCGGCCAACGAGGTACACCGTGTCGAAGAGATTCTCGACCGCGAGGTAGAGGTCGATGCGATTTCCGACGTGCCAGTTCGCCAAGAGATCCACCAGTAAAGCATCGTCCATCGGCAGCGTATTGACGTCGTTCTCGAACTGCTTGCCGAGGTAGCGGAGCTGCACGTTGGCAGTCAGCAAGCTCGGGTCATCGAACGCCAGCGACACGTTGGCGAGGTGCCTGGGCGCCTGCGGCAATTGCTTGCCGAGCAGCTGGGGTTGCCCCGGCGCATCGGTGATCTCCGTGTCGGCCAGCGTGTACGCCGCGTTAACGGACCAGCCGGGCGCGAAGGCCCAGGTGCCGTCGAACTCGATGCCCTGGATCCGCGCTTTGCCGAGGTTCTGTCGTTGCCGGGTGCCGGGTCCGGTCGAGACGTTGAGGATCGGGTCCTGCATCTCGTTCCAGAAGGCGGTGAGGCGGGCCGTTGCGTCGCGCTGTCCACCGAAATCGAAACCCGCCTCAGCGCCCCGCAAGGTTTCCGGTGTCAGGTTCTCATTGGAATTCGTTCGTACGGTGCCGGCCTGAAATGGGCGGTAGAGCTCGTCGAGCGTCGGTGCGCGGAACGAACGGTAGGCGGTGGCGCGCGCGGTCAGCCAGTCGGTGAGTGTCGTCCGCAGCCCGACCTTGGGCGAGAACTCGCCACCCGAGCGATCGTTGAACTCGGTGGACGTGACGGTGCCGTCGTTGGCAGTTTCGGTGCGCGAGCCCGAGAGATTCTCCCAGCGGTCATAGCGTACGGCGATGCTCGCGGTGACCGAGTCCGAGTAATCATAAAGATCCTCGAGAAAGACGCCGTAGAGCCGTTGCTTGCCGCCGGCATTGCGCTGCACGGTTGGATTGCTCGGCAGCGTGACCGTTGCCGGGTACAAGCTCTCTCGCGTCGTGCCGTCGATCCATCGGGCGTCCGTCCCGACCGTGAGGGCGTGCGTTCCGCCGAACTGCCAGCTCGGGCTGCTCCACAACAGGCTGGCGCCGAGGTCGCTCGTCGGCACGTCCTGGTGTGCGGAGAGTTCCTCAGTATTGCGGCCAGGCCCGACGCGTGCTCGATCCTGCTGGAACTCGCCACGGTGGCCGAACAGGGACAGATCGAACGAGCCCGCCTGTCCAGGCGTGTAGTGAGCGCCGGTCGCGAACTCTGTTCGCTGCATCCTGGCGGTCGTGTATTTCGTGCCGGCGTTCAAGTCCTCGGAGAAATAGCCGCCGGTCACGTCAAATCGCAGATGCGGGCTGGGCGTGGCTTCGAGGCGGGCGTTCAGCGTGGCGTGGTCGCTCGGCGTATCGCCGTCGATGCTGCCGCGCGCGTAGTCCGCGACGACCGGGTAGCCGTTCGACGTGAACAGTTCGCCTTCGATCGACCCGCCGAAATTTCCCCAGCGGTCCGCGGCGCGGGCCGCGACAATCGCAGTGTCGGACGTGCCGTATTCTGCGGTGAGGTCAACGTCGTCGGGCTCGATGGGTCGTGTGAACGCCTGGACTACGCCGCCGAGTGCGTAGTTGCCGTACAGTGCCGAGCCGCCGCCGGGCACGATCTCGATCCGATCGAGTCCGATGCGGGGGATGGACCGCCAGGCCACCCAGCCGCCGAACGGGTCGTTGGCGGGAATGCCGTCGACGAGCACCAGTGCCCTTGAGATGCCGGACGCGCCGACGTTGCGCAGCTTGACGCCCTGTGAACTCGGGTCGGCCGCGACGCTGCTGGAGCGGCGAAAGAGCGTGAAGGACGGATCGCTGCGCAGCAGTTCGTCGAGCGTCTTGGTCGGGCTGCGGGCGATGTCCTCGGACCCCACGACCGTCACCGACATCGGCACGTCGCCGATTGTTCGCGAAGTTCGCGTGGCCGTGACGACGATGCGCTCGCTGGGGATGGGCACCGCCTCCAGGCCGATCTCCGCGGCGACTCCTGCTCGGGGGACGGCGGCCAGCCATGTCATCCAGACAAGAACCGCGAGCGGAGACGAGTGCCTTTTCATCGCGCCATCGTCGCCCATTTCCGGCGGCCGGGGCAATTGGGACAGGTCACGTCGACTGCGATGACCTGCCGGTCAGCGTCGCGAGCATTTCGTGCAGCAGGATGCCCAGGCACGGATCGAACGTCCTGATGCGGCTCCGTGCACCCGGGTAGCGCCAGAAATGGTCTTTCTGTAGAAAGGCGCTCACCAACCAGCCGTTGCGCAGGACTCCATGAGCAATTTCGCGGGCAAATGTCTCCCGTTCGCCTTTCTCCTCCTGTCGGCATGCGCCCAATTGCCGGCTCGCCCTGAGTTGCCTGACGCAACCGCGCTGGCAGCGGGTGCCGAATCCCGCCTCGATGCGAAGATCGGCGGGGCCGAGGCCCTGCACCCGGGCGCGTCCGGCTTCGGCCTGCTCAGCGATGGTCGGGTCGCATTTGCGGCCCGCGCGCAGACCGCGCACCTGGCTGACCGCAGCCTGGATGTCCAGACCTACATCTGGCATGCGGACATGACGGGGCGGTTCCTCGCCCAGCAGCTGCTGGACGCCGCGGATCGCGGCGTGCGCGTGCGCCTGCTGGTGGATGACATGGACGCGCGTGACAAGAACTACGGTTTCGCGGCGCTCGATGCGCACCCCAATATCGAAGTCCGGATGTTCAATCCGCTCGCTTCGCGCAGCGGCACGCTGGCGAAGATCGGCGACTTCATGACCAGCATGAGCCGGCTCAATCACCGGATGCACAACAAGTCGTGGATTGCCGACAACCGGGTGGCATTCGTCGGTGGCCGCAATCTCGGCGACGAGTATTTCGGCGCCAGCGACGGCACGAATTTCGTCGATCTCGACTTCGCGATGGTGGGACCGGTCGTGCGCGACGTGTCCGCCTCGTTCGACCGCTACTGGAATTCGCGGGCGACCTATCCGGTGGCAACGCTCAGTCCGGAGGCCGTCACGGAGTCGGCGCTGGCCCGGCTGCGCACCCGCCTCGCAGAGTCAGTGGAGGAGGCGAAGCACAGTGCGTATGCGGAGCAGCTGCAGCGTGACGACGCGGTCGACCGTCTCGTTGCCGGCGACTGGCAGTTCTCGTGGAGCAGCAGCTACCAGTTCGTCTCGGACGATCCGTTGAAGGCGCTCAAGGATCCGGGGGCGGGACGTTCGGACGTACGCGGCCTCCTGGTTCCGGCGATCCAGGCGGCGCAGGTCAGCGTGACGATGATTTCGCCGTACTTCGTCCCGGGCAAGGAGGGCACGGCCGCGCTGGTCCGCGTTGCGGGTTCGGGTCGGAATATCCGCATACTGACCAATTCCCTTGCGGCCAACGACGTGGCCGCCGTGCACGGGGGGTATTCGAAGTATCGCGAGGACCTGTTGCGCGGCGGAGTGCAGCTGTGGGAGCTGAAACCAGAGCCGGGCCTGAAGGCCGCTTCCAGCCTGTTCGGCTCGAGCGGAGCTGCCCTGCACACCAAGGCGCTGACGATGGATGGCCGCCAACTGTTCGTCGGCAGCTACAACCTCGATCCGCGCTCCACGTCGCTCAATTGCGAACAGGGCGTGCTGGTGACCGACAGCGAGCTGTCGAAGCAGCTCGAACAGATCTTCGCGACGCAGTCGTCAGGCCTCCGGGCGTGGGCCGTCAGCCTGAAGGACGGCGAACTGACGTGGAGCGACGGCACCGCCACTTACGATTCCGACCCGCTGGCCTCCGGATTCCAGCGCTTCCAGGCGTGGGTGGCCAAGGTGCTGCCCGTCGAGTCACAGCTGTAGCGACCGGATCGCGTGCAGGATCGCGCAGCCGGCAGCGCCCGCGATCACGTCATCGATCATGATCCCGAACCCGCCGGGGACATGGTCGTCGAACCAGCGGATCGGCCAGGGCTTCCAGATGTCGAGCAGGCGGAACATCGCGAAGCCGGCCAGGATCCAGCCCCACGTCGCCGGCAGCAGGAACATCGTCAGCCAGTAGCCGACGAATTCGTCCCAGACGATGCCGCCGTGATCGTGCACGCCGAGATCGTGCGCCACGCCGTGGCAGAGCCAGACTCCCAGCGCAAATGCGCCGGCGACGCAGGCTGCGTAATACAGCGGCGGCAGGTGACTCAACAGCACATAGAAAGGAATGGCGAGCGCGGTGCCGAACGTGCCCGGCGCCACGCGGGCGAGTCCGCTGCCGAGGCCGAATGCCAGCCAGTGGCGCCAGTTCCGCAAGACCTGCGGATTGATGGCAGGGTCGAAAATCATCGTGCGCGCCTGGATGCGGGGCCGTGCTTCAGGCCGTGGCGGCCTGATAGCGATCCGGCACGGCCGTGAGCGAACGCAGGACCTCGAGGAATCGAGCCAGGTCATCGTCCGACAGGTCGCCCATCACGGCGACCTGGAAGTAGTGGGGCGCGAGCGGCGCCTTGCAACCATAGATCAGGAAGCCACGTTCCTTGACCGCTGCGTAGAGCGCGTCGAAGCTCAGTTCCGGCGGCACGCCGACCGTCAGGATCGATGCGGACTCGCTTCCTGGCGGCAATTGGAACAGCGGCAGGCCGAGCCGGCGCACGCCGGCTGCCAGCATTGCGCGGCGGTGCGAATACACCCGATGGCGCTCCTTGACGCCGCCTTCGAGCAGTTCGGTAACCGCGCGGTCGAGGGCCACGACCAGCGGAACCGGCGCGGTGAACGGCGTCTGGCCGTTGCGCTCGATTTGGGCGTGAAAGCGCTGCAGGTCCAGCGAGTAGGTGCGTGGCGGCATCGCACGCGTTGCGTCGAGGAGGTCGCGTCGCGCGCAGACCAGGCTGAGTCCGGGTGGACCGTGCAGGCACTTGCCGGATGTCGTGATGCACGCGGCGATCCCGTCGCGCGTCACATCGAGGTCCTCGACCCCGGCGCTCGACGTGGCGTCGACGATCAGCATCAGGTCGAGGCGTCGCGCGATTTCGCCGATGGCCGACACGGGATTGAGCAACCCAGCCGAGGTCTCGTGGTGGGTCATCGCCACTACGACCGGTCCGCGGCTCTTTTCTGCGCGGGCGAAGGTCTCGATGCGTCCCAGTTCGAACGGCTGGCCGAAGCCGAAATCGATCGGAGTGTGCCGGATACGCTGGGCCTTGAGGATTTCCACGATGCGCGCGCCGAACGTCCCGTTCACCGGGACTATGACGCTCGCGTCCGGCGCAATCAGCGATGCGCAGACCGACTCGATCGCGGACGTGGCCGGCCCGCCGATGAAGACAATGCTGTGTTCGTCGCCGGAGCCGAAGATCTGCCGGCAATTGGTCCTCAGGCGCGCCAGCAGATCAGAGAAGACGGTGTCGCGGTGCCCGATCTCGCATTGCGCCAGGGCCGCCTTGACGCCCGGCGAGAGCATGACCGGGCCCGGGCACAGCAGAATGTCCGTGTGGCGAAGGATGGCGGGCGCCTTGGTCATGTCGAGCGTTCCGTCAGGGCCAGCGTGTAGCGCCAGCCGGCTGTGCAACTCATCGCCAGGCCGACTGTCAGGCAGGCGAGCGCGAACTGGCGCAGCGGTGTCCCGTACTGCGCGGGGATGTCGGGGAGGATGGCCACTGCGATCAGCAGTATGGCCCAGTAAATCACGGCAGTGGCCAGTTTCCCAAGCACGATCGAGGGAAGGTCAATTCCGGACGAGGCCGCATAGCGTCGTACGGTTCCGACCCAGAATTCGCGCATCAGGAAGACCCCGAGAAACGTGATCGACAGCCCCCCGGCGACCACCAGCATCGCGAGCGCCAGCGCCGTCGTAAAGCTGTCCGCAGCCTGGTCCAGCATCGCGCCGAGCGCGGTTTCCTGCGACAGCCGGCGGGCGAGGTAACCGTCGAGGTGGTCCGTGAGGCACGCCACGGTTCCGATACCCACCCCAGCCCAGCCGTGGCCCGTCAGGTATAGAGAGACGCACGCCACGACCCCGACGATCCGTGTCAGTGAAACGATATTGGGGATCGTGGTCAGGTCACCCGCCCTGATCAATGCCGATCCTGCCGGTCGATTCGCCATGGTGCCTGGTGCCACTCTTACGCCCCCCTTGGGCGACCCGCACGCCCTGAGTCAGGCCGCGCCGAAGTCGGGCGATGTTAGCGTATCAGCCGGCCGCGGGTGTGCCATAAACTGGCGTCTGCCGGCCTTTTATGTCAGCCGGATCATACAGGTAGCACGCGGTTGATCCGCACATGCCCTGATTGAAAGCGTGCGCCGGGCAAGGGTAAATGCGTATCACAACCAGGATGTGGATATGACCAATGCAATGAGCGGGGCCGGCTGCGAAGTCGTCACCCGCAAGGACTTCTCTGACGTCACCTACTTGCTCGAGGTTCGCCATCCCATGATGGCGAAGGCCGCCCGGCCGGGTCAGTTCGTCATCGTCATGGCACACGAGCACGGCGAGCGGATTCCGCTCACGATTGCCGACTTCGATCGCGACAAAGGGACGATCACCCTGGTGATCCAGGCCGTCGGCAAAACCACGCGCGAGATGCAGCGCGACTGCAAGGTCGGCTCGCACCTGAGCGTGGTCGGCCCGATGGGCGTTCCCAGCCACCTCACGAAGGCGAAGAAGGTGCTCTGCGTCGGCGGGGGCCTCGGGGTCGCCCCGGTCTTTCCGCAGGCGCGCGGCTACAAGGAGAACGGCGCCTACGTCATCGGCGTGCTGGGGTTTCGCAATCGCGACCTGGTGTTCTGGGACGACAAGTTCCGCGCCGTCTGCGACGAACTCATCCTCTGCACCGACGACGGCTCGATCGGCATCAAGGGCATGGTGACCGAGGGCATTCGCCTGGCCATCGAGAAGCACCCCGACATCGACGAATGCGTCGCCATCGGCCCACCGGTGATGATGAAGGGCTGCGCCGAGGCGACGCGCCCGCACAAGATCCGCACCGTCGTCAGCCTGAACCCGGTCATGGTGGACGGCACCGGCATGTGCGGTGGCTGCCGCGTCAAGATCGGCGACACCGTGAAGTTCGCGTGCGTGGACGGACCCGATTTCGACGCGCACAAGGTCGATTTCGACGACCTGATGTTCCGGCTGCAGCGTTACCGCGAGGCCGAGCGCGACGCGCTCGCGCGCTACAATGAGAATTGCCGGATGCGCAATCCGGAGGCGGCGCGCTGATGGCACAGAAGAAGAAAAAGACGATCCGGATGATCCCGCAGGCGCGCACGCCTGCGCACGAGCAGGATCCGCTGGTTCGTGCGAAGAATTTCGAGGAGGTGAACTGCGGTTACCTCGTCGAGGATGCGCAGCTCGAGGCCGAGCGCTGCCTGATGTGCGCCGACGAGCCCTGCGTCAGGGGCTGTCCGGTGAACATCGCGATCCCGGACTTCATCCAGAAGATCACCGAGAAGGACTATCGCGGCGCCTACGACGTCATCACCGCCACCAACCTGCTGCCGGCCGTCTGCGGACGTGTCTGCCCGCAGGAGTCGCAGTGCGAGGGTGTCTGCACCGTCGGCGAGTCCCTCGAATCCGTCGCAATCGGCCGCCTCGAGCGCTGGGTCGGCGACCTCGCGATCAAGGAAGGCTGGTCGAACGTTCCGTACATCGAGCCCAGCGGCTTTCGCGTCGGCATCGTGGGCTCGGGCCCGGCGGGCATGGCATGTGCCGCGGACATGGCCAAGGCCGGCTGCGACGTCACCGTCTACGAGGCGTTCCACCAGGCTGGTGGCGTGCTCAAGTACGGCATCCCGGATTTCCGCCTGCCGAACGCGGTGGTGGACGCGGAGATCGGCAAGCTCGAGGCGCTGGGCATCAAGTTCGAGTGCAACACGCTGGTCGGGCGCCTGTTCACGATCGAGCAGATGATCGACGAGATGGGGTTTCACGCGGTGTTCATCGGCACCGGCGCTGGCTACCCGAGCTTCATGGGCATTCCCGGAGAGTCGCTGAATGGCGTGCTCTCGGCAAACGAACTGCTGACGCGCTGCAACCTGATGCGCGCACGCGACTTCCCCGCCTTCGACACTCCGATGCAGCCCGGGCGGCGCGTCGCCGTCATCGGCGCCGGCAACACCGCGATGGACGCGATGCGCGTCAGCCTGCGGCTCGGCGCCGAAAAGGTGTACTGCCTCTACCGTCGCAGCCGGGCCGAAGCGCCCGCGCGCGCGGAAGAGATCCACCACGCCGCGGAAGAGGGCGTCGAGTTCCAGTGGCTGGTGAGTCCGGTCGCGATTCTCGACGACGGCAAGCGCAACGTGAGGAGCGTGCGCTGCGTGCGCATGACGCTCGGCGAGCCGGACGCGTCCGGGCGGCGACGGCCGGTGCCGGAGCCGGGCAGCGAGTTCGAGATCGAGGCCGACATGGTCGTGTACGCGATCGGCACCAACGCGAACCCGATCATCGGCCAGACCTCGAAGCTCAAGCTGGACTCGCGTGGCTACATTGCGACCGACGAGAGCCTCTCCACTTCGATGCCGGGCGTGTTTGCCGGAGGCGACATCGTCACCGGTGCGGCCACGGTCATCGAGGCAATGGGCGCGGGTCGGCGCGCCGCTCGCAGCATGAAGGCGTTCCTCGGGCTGCGCGACACCGATTTCGTCTACCAGCAACGGCCGGCCGATCCGGGTGAAGCCCTGTTCGGCATCCACCGTGCCGAACACGGCTTTGCACGCGTGCGCCTGCCGAGGTGATCTCATGAATGCTGTAACTCAAATCAAGCCGCGCGGGGCCGGCTCGCGTTCCGCCGTGTCCAAAGCTGCGGCGAAGCCGGTCGTCACGCTCGAGGAGCACGTCGTCGAAATCATGAGCGACTCGGGCGAGGGCGCGCAGAAATGCGGGCAGTCGTTCGGGTCGATCGCAGCGCGCATGGGCAATGGCGTGTGGACGGTCGAGATCATCCCGGCCGAGATCCAGCCGCCGGCGCGCAGCGTGGCCGGTGCAAGCGGCAACCGCATCCGCATCGGCTCCAAGCCGGTCACCAACGGCGGCGACGAGGCCGCGCTGGTCGTCGCGTTCAACGAACAGGTGCTGCTGGGCCGCGTCAACGCCGGCGAACTGCGGCCGGGCTGCATCATCCTGCTCGAGAGCATCTGGGCCGAAAGCCAGGATCCCAGTATCGTCGAGCAGTACAGGGAGACCTACGACCGCATCGTTGCCGAGGGGTATCGCGTCTACGAAGTGCCGATGGAGAAGGAGTGCCGTGCGCTCGTGGCCGACCCGCGCAAGGGCAAGAACATGTTCGTGCTGGGGATGCTCTGCAATCTCTACAGCCTCGACATGGACCTCGCGCGCGAGCAGATCGCGTTCATCTTCGGCAAGAAGGAAGACAAGGTCATCAAGTCGAACGTCGCGCTGCTCGAAGCGGGCGCGGCATGGGCCGAGACGAACCTCGACTTCAAGTATCGCGTGCCCGCCGAGCGCGTCACCGAAGCGCAGGTCGTGCTCAACGGCAATACCGCGGTAGCGCTCGGGGTGCTGGCCTCCGGCATGGATATCTGCGCGATGTACCCGATTACGCCGGCCACGTCCGCATCGCACTACCTGAGCGAAATCTTCGAGAAGTCGGGCGGCATCGTCCACCAGGCCGAGGACGAGATCGCCGCGTGCGCGTTCGCAATCGGGTCGTCCTACGCTGGCAAGGTTGCGGTGACGATTACGTCGGGCCCTGGCTACTCACTCAAGCAGGAAGGCATCGGCCTCGCCGTGATGGCCGAGATCCCGCTCGTGGTCGTGAACGTGCAGCGTGGTGGTCCGAGCACCGGGCAGCCGACCAAGTCCGAGCAGGGTGACCTGCTGACCGTGATGTTCGGCAGCCACGGCGACGCGCCGAAGGTCGTACTGGCCCCGGGCACGATCGAGGACTGCTTCTACTCGATGATCACGGCACGCCGCATCGCCGAAGCATTCAACATGGTGGTCGTCGTGCTGTCGGACGCGGCGCTCTCCACTGCGCAACAGCCGTTCCCAAGGCCACAATTCACCGCGGACTGGGTTGCGCCGCCGATCGACCAGAACCCGGTTCCGGACGGCGTGGAGCCGTATGAGTGGGATCCGGTGACCGGCCTGAGCCGACGCTTCTCGCCCGGACAGCCGAACGGCATGCACACGCTGACCGGCTTGGCGCACGACCGGTCGAGCCGGGTGGCCTACGACCCGGACATCAACGAGCAGGGCATGCATGCCCGCAGTCTCAAGCTCGCCGCCCTGCAGAAGACGCTGACGCCCCCCGTGGTGTTTGGAGAGCCGAGCGGTGACCTGCTGATCGTCGGCTGGGGCAGCACCAAGGGTGCAATCGAAGAGGCGGTCGAGCGGCTGGTTGCCGAGGGACACAAAGTCTCGTCGCTGCACCTGACCTTCCTGCAGCCGATGGCTCCGGGCATCAAGGAAATCCTGCAGCGGTTCCGTCGGGTAATGACGGTCGAGGCCAACTGGTCCGACGACCCCGCGGACCAGTTGATCGACGAAACCAACCGTCGCTACACCGCGCTCGCCATGCTGCTGCGGGCCCGCTACCTGGTCGATGTCGACTGCTGGAGCGAAGTGCGCGGCCGCCCGATCAAGCCGGGCACGATCTGCGAGGCGATCCGCCCCCGGCTGGCGCAGGAGAAGACGAAGTCATGAGTACCGCAACCGCTTGCCTGCATCACCTGTTCGAAGAGCGTCGCGCGCTCGAGGACTACCAGGGCGGCATACCGCGCTGGTGCAAGGGCTGCGGCGACAACGCGATCCTGACGGCGCTGCAGCGCCTGTGCCGCGACGAGGGCCTGCGCCCGGAGAAGACCGTGTTCGTCTCCGGCATCGGTTGCTCGAGCCGCCTGCCGCATTACATGAAGACGTACGGGTTCCACGGCATCCACGGCCGGGCCCTGCCCATCGCCGAAGGCATCAAGATGGCGCGGCCGGACCTGCACGTGTTCGTGAACACGGGTGACGGCGACTGCTGCAGCATCGGCGCCGCGCACTGGATCCACGCGATCCGCTACAACATGAACATCACCGTGCTGCTGCACGACAACCACATCTACGGCCTCACCAAGAAGCAGGCGTCGCCGACCTCGCCGATCGGCACGCGCAGCAACACCACGCCGCGCGGCTCGTACCTCGACGCGCTGAACCCGCTCTCGGTCACGCTCGGCGTGCAGAACGTCTCGTTCGTCGCGCAGGCGGTCGACTGGATCCCGGATTCGCTCTCCCAGATCGTCACCGCGGCGTTCAGGCACCGCGGCCTGTCGTTCGTGCGCATCCTGCAGCGCTGCCCGGAGTTCGTCGGCAACATGTTCGAGCCGTGGGTGCACGACCCGCAGAAGATGCTGATGCTTACGCACGAGAACGGCATCAAGGTGAGCCCGGCGTTGCAGAAGATCTACAAGAACCAGCAGGATCACGACCCGTCCAACATCGACCGTGCGCGTGAAGTCGCGTCGATCGACGACCCGATCCCGGTCGGGATCATGTACCGCAACCCGGAAGTCCCGTGCTACGAGGACCTGCGGCACGCCGGCGCGCTGCGCACGTCCGAGGGCATCCGCTCGTCGCTCGACGCGCAATTCGACAAGTTCACCGTATGGCCGCAGTAGTCATGGATACGCAGTTCAAGTCGCAGGTCGTCTTCCATCTCACCGGGCGGCATCCCGGCGCCGAACCCGCCGTGGCGGGACTGCGGCCCGCGCTGCTGGCCGCCTATCGCAACCTCGACGGGCTGCGCCACGATTTTCCGCTGGTATTCATGGACGGCGGCGGCGCGGACGAAGCCTACGTCAAGTCGCTGTCCGACATCGTGGACGAGTTGCTGCGGCGTCTCGCGCCGGAGGGCGTCAAGGGCGAAGGACTGCGGCGCCGCGTACTGGGCATCGAGCGCGAGATCCGCCGGGCCGTGGCGCACGGGACGCGCGGCCGGCTGACACAGTTGTGGGACGACGTCGTCCATGCGCTGGCGGTGCCCGCCGACGAGACCTACCTGCGCGACATGGGCCGGGCGCGAGCAGCGCTGGCGGTCGACGGTGAAGTGGTGGGCTGCGACGAGAAACTGCCGGAACGCTTCGTCCGGCACGCGTGGTCGATGGCGCAACGCGAGAAGTCGGGCCGGGCGCGCGAGCGCATCGACGGCCTCGTGATCCGGCTCGGAGATATCCTGCGCGCAGACTTCCAGCGTTCCAGGGAGGCACTGCAGAAGCCGGCGTTGCAGGCTTCATTCGGCTCCGCCCATCGCAGCATGTTCGATTTCGAGGCCATGTCCCGCCTGCTTTCGCGCGGCGAGGTGAAGGGCGGCCTGATTCCCCGGCGGCGCGCGCGGGTCGAAGCGGCGCTCGCGGCGCTCAAGGCACAATGTTTCTTTGCACCTGGCGGAGCGGTCGGTGCGCAGGGGTTCCACGGTTTCGTCTACGACAGCCCGGCGGCCGCGCTGGACGGCTACCGGCAGCGGCTGCCTGAGTTGGTGACCGTGCTGAAGGCACTGCAGGTGGCCGACCTCGAGGTCGAAGGCGCCTACGTCGATGACCTGCACGATTCGATCCTCGAGGCGTTCGACGCCCAGGCCATCACGTTGCGGGACCTCGAGTTCTTCCCGGACTACCTGGTGTGCCTGGCGGCGGGAGGCTCGGACGCCGGTGATGCGTCGCGACTCTCCGAGGCATTGTCTTCCGGCGTGCCGCTCAAGATCGTTGCGCAAGTGGGTGACCTGCTCGAGGAGGCCGCTGTCGGTCAGGGGCGCTTCGCGTTCGGCCTGCGCAGTGCGCAGCTCGCTGCTGCGGCAATGAGCCTGAACGACGTCTTCGTGCTGCAGTCCACCACGTCGAACCTGCTGCAGATGCGCGATCGCATCCGGCGCGGCATGCTCTA
>Ga0315287_10000808_pt1 | contig 27811 bp, 28 predicted proteins | sample YL17G11_0_MG_FD_205037 | JGI IMG/M metagenome (GOLD analysis project Ga0315287, IMG submission 205037) | Sediment microbial communities from Yellowstone Lake, YNP, Wyoming, USA - YL17G11_0 | ecosystem: Environmental > Aquatic > Freshwater > Lake > Sediment | place: USA: Wyoming | collected... | reverse complement strand
TCCAAATACTGGCATATCCAGAAAAACAGCTACAAATACAGTTCCTTCCTCGGGGATAACTCTTCCTGACTGGCCAGTTGGAAAAAGCCCTGCTGTTGCTAAAATTTTATTTGAGAAAGAGACTAAACTCTATGATCTCGCGAAAAGTTGCAACCTGAATTAAGAAAGAGAACGGCTTCGCCAAATAAATTATGTTGACAAATGGTAATTTTTTTCGATAGAGTGCAATCCAAATTTTTGTAGTGAAGGTTTGATTGTATGTATGCGGTAATAAAAACAGGCGGAAAGCAGCATAAAGTCTCACAGGGAGATGAGATTTTGATCGAAAAAATAAATGGCTCTAAAGGGGAAACCGTTGTCTTTGATGAGGTGCTGATGGTATCCAGTGGCGAAGATGTCAAAGTGGGTACGCCATTCCTCGAGGGTGCACGGGTAGAGGGCGAGATTATCGATCAGACGAAGGCAGGCAAGATAAATGTCTTCAAAATGAAAAGAAGAAAGGGCTTTAAGAAAAAAACAGGGCATCGCCAGAAATTGACAAGAATGAAAATTAAGGAAATTTCCATTTAGCGGGGGTATCATGGCACATAAGAAAGGACAGGGAAGTACCCGGAACGGACGAGACAGCAATGCCCAGAGGCGTGGTATTAAGGCCTTTGGCGGGCAGAAGATTAACGCTGGTACCATCATCGTCCGTCAGGTCGGAACAAAGATCCATCCGGGCAATAACGTCGGTCTGGGCAAAGACTACACAATCTTCTCCAAAATTGACGGCATTGTAATGTATGAAAGGCTGGACAAAAAAAGAAAAAAAGTAAGCGTTTATGCTTCATAGCCAGCTTTTCAAATAAAGAGGAGGCTTTCAGGAAAATGGACGAGCGTGAAACCGGCGTTGTTAAATGGTTTAACGACAAAAAGGGGTATGGTTTTATCTCCCGGGAATCGGGAGAGGATGTTTTTGTGCACTACACATCAATTGACGGGGAGGGCTTTCGTAGTTTAGCAGAAGGAGAACGTGTTGAGTTCACGGTAAAGCAAGATAATAAGGGTCAGGCAGCCGTGAATGTCCGCAAATTATAAGACGGACTCTACGGGCCATGAGTGAAAATGGCCGGGAATTTTATTTAAAGTATGTAAAATCCTTTGAGGCACTTGTTCAAGTGCCTCTTTTTTTTAAAGATCATCTCCAATGAAATTCATTGACGAAGCAAAAAACTATGTGAAGGCAGGCGACGGAGGTCGCGGTTGTATTAGTTTCAGGAGAGAAAAGTTCGTTCCCCGTGGCGGACCCGACGGCGGAAACGGCGGTAAAGGCGGCGATATAATTATGCGCGCTTCCGAGAGCCACAGGACACTGCTTGACTTAAAGTACAAACAGCACCACAGGGCGAAACACGGTGGACATGGAAAAGGGGCTGACAGAACAGGCCATAATTCTCTCGATATAGAAATTATTGTTCCCGTAGGTACATTGGTCAAAGACTCGGAAACCGGGGAATTGATAGCAGACCTCGCTGTTGATGGACAGACCTCTATCGTGGCAAAGGGGGGTGCAGGCGGCAAGGGAAATGCGTGGTTTGCCACATCAGTAAATCAGGCGCCACGTTATGCACAGGATGGTATAAAGGGTGAAGAACGCTGGATAACGCTCGAACTGAAGCTTCTGGCCGATGTAGGCATCATTGGCCTTCCCAATGTTGGAAAATCGACATTTATTTCTAAAGTGTCTGCAGCAAAGCCTAAAATCGCCGATTATCCTTTCACTACACTCGTGCCTCACTTGGGTGTCGTAAGGTATGGAAATTTTGAAACCTTCGTGATAGCCGACATTCCCGGTTTAATCAAAGGCGCCCACGCGGGGATGGGAATGGGGACACAATTTCTCCGCCACATTGAGAGGACATCTGTTCTTCTTCACATACTTGACATATCGCATGAATCGCACAGTGATGCCTGGCAGGATTTCGAAACTGTCAATCGGGAACTTACCCTTTTCAGACCGTCTCTGAGAGAAAAACCGCAGGTCGTCGCCATAAATAAATTTGATCTTCCTTTAACCAGGGAAAGGATCAAAAAAGAAATTGACATATTTGAAAGAAACGGCGTAAAGGTATTAACTTTTTCCGCCATAACCGGGGAAGGAATTGATAGTGTGATAAATGAAATCACAAGAAAACTGCATAAGAACGAGGTAACCTAAAGAGCCATGACCCGGAAAGAAGCCCTTGCCAACGTTAAGCGTGTTCTCATTAAAATCGGCAGTGCCGTATTAACAGGCGAGGACGGCCTTGATCTTCAGATTATCGAGCAACTCGTTGACGAGATGGCGCAACTCAGAAAAGCGGGACACCAGATCGTAATTGTAACTTCAGGCGCCATTGCATCCGGTAAACACAGAATGGGAATAACGGGCAAGCTGAAGAGTATGCCCCAGAAGCAGGCCGCCGCTGCTATCGGACAGAGTCGGCTCATGCGGGTCTATTCCAATTCCTTCGGCAAATACGGCATTTTCGTAGCCCAGATACTGCTCACTATGAGTGACCTGACGGACAGGAAGAGATACCTGAACGTGCGCAATACACTATCCACTCTCATCGACTGGGATGTTGTCCCAATTATCAACGAGAACGATTCCGTGGCCGTTGACGAAATAAAATTCGGGGATAATGATCATCTTGCGGCCATGATTACAAATATTATGGATGCCCAGCTTCTCATCAATCTGACCAGTACAGAAGGCCTGTACGACCAGAACCCTACAGGGTCTACTAAAGCAAAACTTATCTCACTGGTAAGAGAGTTTACCGAGGAGATAGAATCAGCAGCAACAGATGAGACGACACCTATCGGATTAGGGGGCATGAAGAGCAAGGTAATTGCCGCGAAAGCGGTAACCTCGTCTGGACTTCCATGTATTATAGCCCCGGGCAAGAGAAAGGGCGTTCTGCATGATATATTTGCCGGCAAAGACATAGGAACGCTTTTTTTGCCCACCAGTGACCGCCTGAAGAGCAGGAAGTACTGGATAGCGTTTACACTTAAGTCACGGGGCAAATTATTTCTTGACGATGGGGCAAGGGATGCCCTGATTAAGGAAGGAAAAAGCCTGCTGCCATCAGGCGTTGCCAATATAGAAGGTGATTTCTCCGTAGGAGACCCGGTAACATGCGTAGACATGAGGGGAGAACCCCTCGCAAAGGGGCTTGTTAACTACAGCTCCGCTGAAGTCAGAAAAATCATGGGATTGAAAACAACTAAGATCGAACAGGTCTTAGGTTACAAAGATTACGATGAGATTATCCACCGGGATAACCTCGTGGTACTAGGAGAAGTACGAAAGCCGCAAGCTCACGACTGATATCGTCACGGCCATTCAACAGAGAAATTTCGCCAGGACCTTCCCCTTTGCATCAAATGTGATACCCTCCATAAGGAGGAGGTCTCTTTTCATTTTCAAACCGCCCCCGAAACCACCCAGAGAACCGTCGGAGCGAATCACACGGTGACAAGGGATAATCAGGGGATAAGGATTCATCGCAAGGGCATTCCCCACCGCTCTCGCGCCTCTTGAAGCCCTGCTTTTTTCTGCCAGCCGCCCATAAGTGCTGACCCTTCCCCGCGGAATCCGCATGACCCGACTTAGAACCCTTCTCTGAAATTCCCCGCATACCTTCATATCAAGAATTTTCTCAGAAAATGTAACATCCCGCGCTGCTCTCAACCCCTGAATACTCCTGCAGAGCTGATGTATCGCTCTGTACGACCGCCTGACAGCTCCCGGGAAGGAGCGTTGGACAAGGTCATCAGTCCCCTCACCTTCAGCAGGAAGAAATATTCTCATGACGGTTGCGCCGCCATCTTTGCGTCTCCAAGCGATTCCCACGTCGCCAAGTATTGTGGCCGTCGAAGTATAATATACGGATTCCATAATTCTTAGAACCCCCTTACCTTTATGCCATGTGCTCCATTAATATTTTCACGCCGATGCCTATCAGCAGGAGACCGCCGAGTACCGCCACTCTTTTGCCGAAAATCTCCCCCAGCTTCTCTCCGAAAAACATGCCGCACATAGTCATTATGAAAGCAACAATGCCGATAACAATGCTGGGATAGAATACAGGTACCTGCAAGAAAGCAAAGCTGAAGCCGACGGCAAGGGCATCAATGCTCGTAGCCACGGAGAGTATAATGACGGTCAGCCCTTTCGTCGGATCCACAGTGTGGACCTTTGCTTCCCCAGTAAATGACTCAATGATCATTTTTCCGCCCACAAGAGTAAGAAGTCCAAAAGCAATCCAGTGATCGTACCCTGCAATGATATTCGCTACCGACACTCCGGCAAACCATCCCGCCACAGGCATAAGAAACTGGAATAGTCCAAAGTAAAAGGAAAGCCGAAAGACAGCTCCCCATGATACTACCCTGAAGCTTGCCCCCACGCCGATTGCCACGGAGAAGGCATCCATTCCCAAGCCTATGGCAATGATCAAGATAGACAGGAAACTCATCAATCATTCACTCCTGCCTGCCCCCCAAGAAAGGCACGGATTCTTGCAGCCATCTTTCTGCCAATGCCCCGGACCCCTTGCAGTTCTTGCACAGACGCATTTCTGATCCTGCTGACATCACCGAAGAGTTTAAGCAACGCCTTTTTCTTTTCTCCCCCGATACCCGTAATTTCATCCAACAGAGAGTGGAAATCCCCCTTCCCTTTCAACTGCCGGTGATAGGCAACAGCAAATCTGTGCGCCTCATCTCTCACCCTCTGAAGTAAGAAAAGCGCTTCAGGCCATTTTGAAACATACACAGGATCCTTCTTCCCCACGATGTAAACTCGGTCCTCGCCTCTATCGGTCTCTCTTTGCCTCTGTTCCTTCGCCAGAGCGACAACATCGACGCCTTCTATATGCAAATCTTTCAGAGCAGCGACAGCTACACCCAATTGTCCTTTTCCTCCATCCAGGAGGATAATATCCGGAGGATTGTCTTTTTCCCTATACCTTCTGTTCAGGACTTCGTACATCATGGCATAATCATCGGCACCATGAACGGTCTTGATCCTGAAGCGCCTATATCCTGGCTTCCATGCTTTTCCATCAACGAAGGTGACCATTGATCCCACGGCGTACTTTCCGCCAATATTGGAAATGTCGAAGCATTCTATCCGGCGCGGTATATTTTTCAACAACAACTCCCTGGCAAGTACACTGAGTGTTTCTTCCATAGGGGTCGCATGTTTTTCCATTTCGAATATGCTTCTGGCGTTGTTTCCTGCTATCTTGAGCAGTTCCATCCCCTGGCCTCTTTTCGGCACCGCTACGGATACCTTCCTCCCTTTCTTTTCCGAGAGCCATTCCGCTGTAACGGTACGATCCTCTATATTGAGAGGAACAATTATTTCCTCTGGAATATGAGCGCCGCCGTCATAGTATTGTTTCAAAAGAGACGATAGTATTTCAGAAGAATCGCTTCCGATCCTAAATAGAGGAAATGTCTTTTTCCCGATAATCTTCCCTTTTCTTACATACAGCATGCATATTTGTGTCAGGTTTCCTTCGCGATGCATACCAAATACATCACGATCATTTGAGAACCCGGAGACTACCCTCTGTTTCTCCAGAGTTTCCTCAATAGCCGCAATCGTGTCTCTCAGCACCGCCGCCTCCTCAAAGCGCAAGTGTTCAGAAGCCGTGCCCATACGCACACAAAGATCGGCAACCAGCTTTTTCTCGCGCCCTTCCATAAACGCCATGCTGTCATTTACCAATCCCTCATAAGATGCTCTATCGATGAAGCCGGCACAGGGAGCGAGACATCTCTTGATCTGGTATTCAATACAGGGTCTTTTTCTGGATATCACTTCCTTGTCTGTGCATGTCCGGAGACGGAATATGGACTGAATAAAACGGAGCGTCTCTTTAGCCGCAGAACTCGACGGGTACGGTCCGAAATATCGAGCTCCATCTTTTCTCGGGCGTCTGACGAGTTGGAAACGCGGGAAGATGGCGGCCGGATCCATCCTTATATTGAAGTAAGTCTTGTCATCCCTGAAATTGACGTTATAGCGAGGCCTGTGCTCCTTGATCAGGTTGTTCTCCAGGATGAGCGCCTCCTTTTCAGTTCCTGTCACTATAAATTCTACATCACGGACTTTCGCGATAAGGAAGGAAACCATGGACCGACCATCCGTCCTGCCGAAATAGTTCCTGATGCGGTTTTTCAGTTTGCTGGCCTTACCTACATAGATGACTTTACCATCCTTATCTTTCATGAGGTAGACGCCCGGCGATGCGGGTGCATTCTTAACCCTGGCAATTAACTGATCAGTCATTTAATTTCGCCACATCAATAGTTACAGAATATCTGTTTTTGAAAAATGTTCTCTGCACAGGTCACTGTGTCTCACCGGCGACATGTCCCTTCCTGAGAGGCAAGTCATACGGTATTTCATCGGCATGATAAATGTCATTGCGGAATTGCAGCACTCCCTCACGGTCTACCCACACAGTCCCGTAGAAAATATGGACATTAACAGGTTCGGGAAGCATCACTACCTGTCGTTTCCCTTTCTTGATCTCCGCCAATATTTTCTTTTGTATCCAAGTTTCCTTGTTTCTCAGTAGATAGGTTGCCAGTTCAATAGGCTTTTCCACGCGTATGCACCCGTGACTGAAATCCCTGCGGGCCCTCCCGAAGAGATGGCGCGCAGGTGTGTCGTGGAGGTATATCTCGCACTCGTTGGGAAAAATGAACTTTATCCTTCCCAAGGGATTTAAGGGGCCAGGCTCCTGACGGAATTTATAGCCAAGTTTCCTTGCCCTGACACTGGACCAGTTGATCAACATCGGATCTATTTCCTTTGCATTGTCGCTCCAGTCCTTGAATACTTTTATGGTTTTTTGCGCCAGGTAACCAGGCTCTTTCTTTATTTGAGGCAATATCTCTTTGGTCGCGATGCTGTCCGGCACCCTCCAGAACGGGTTCAACTCCAGGTACGTCATCTTAGCGCTGAGGACACAGCTCCGCTGCTCATCTTTCCCAACTATGATGCGCATCGCCATCACAGGCTGTTCATCTTCCATTACCTCCAAAGAGAAATCAGCGATATTTACGAAAATATAATTCCGTCCCATATCATCAGAAAGCCAGCGCAGGCGATCCATGTTTAGGGCTATCTGACGTATCCGTGTTTCCAAGGGAACGTTTATTACTTTCAACGTTGATTTGCCGACCCCCCCGTCATCTTTCAAGCCATGTCTTTTTTGAAACTTTCGGACCGCCATCTCCAGATCGTGGTCAAAGATGTCGGGGTTTTCCTGTGCCGTCGAAGCGAGGTCGCTCGAGGCAATAAGCCTCTGCCTCAGTATGGCCACCCTCTCGCCTCGCGATCCCCTTTGCAGCTTGGGTCCCCCGGGTATCTGAGGCCATCCTCCGCTTTCGGCAATAGCCCGATACGTTATCAACTTTTCTCTCAACCTGGCGTAATTTGGATAAGGGGGCGCCAGATCGGCCAGCGTCTTCTGCATCTCTTTCGATTCAAGGGCTTCGTTAAGGACTGCCGGGATGTCCGCAGATCTCTCGTTCACAACCCAATCAGGATAAATTTTTTGGTGATCTACACGTCCATCAACCAGGTGAGATGCATAAAGGAAAAAAGATTGTGTCAATATTAGATCAAGATCGGCAAGTTTTACCACATCATACGATCCCAATCCAATTTGACTTGCATATAAATCGGATAGCACGGCTTCGATTTTATTGAGATGATAATCTTGCGGATTTAATCCTTCGCGATAGGCAGCGCGGATCATTTCAAGAAAATCCTCCATATCGGGAGAGAGACCATAATCATCGCTCCAGGCGGGCCGAAATGCACGCTCTCTATAAAACTTTGAGAGCAGCGGCGAAACGGAGGGCAACCCGTGAGGATATGCGGCTTTCGATGATACTTCTGCCCCCCTAATCCTGTTGCCAATATGACTGCACACCTGGTCCGACGGAGTCTCAGCATGTGAGATATCTGAAATCGCGAGGAGGATAATCACGGCCAGTAAAGTTATTGTGCAGATGGTCTTTTTCATAGACACGAAATCAAACTTCTTCTCCCATTTCTAATAATATGCTTGTCAGTTCTTTAATCTGATCCCGGAGTTCCGCCGCCTTCTCAAACTGAAGATTTTTTGCGGCTTCTTTCATCTCTTCTTTCAATTTCCTGATCATGGCGGGCAGTTCTTCTTCCGAGGCAATGACCTCCCTGCCTTTCGAGATAACAGGTACGGTAACATAATCCGCTTCATAGACAGAAGCAAGTATATCATGGATGCCTTTCTTGATGGACTCGGGAGTGATGTTGTGTTCTTTGTTATAGCGCATCTGGATTTTCCTGCGCCTTTTCGTTTCATTAAGACAGGCTTTGATCGAATCAGTAATATTGTCGGCATACATTATCACCTGCCCCGATAAATGTCTCGCCGCTCTTCCGCTCGTCTGAATCAGGGACCGCTCAGAGCGAAGAAACCCCTCCTTGTCGGCATCTAAAATAGCAACCAGAGATACCTCCGGTATATCAAGGCCCTCCCTGAGGAGATTAACCCCGACCAGGACATCAAATTCCCCTAAACGCAGGTCCCGGATAATGCTTACCCGATCGAGGGTGTGAATATCGGAATGAAGATACTTCACCTTGACCCCCAATGTCTGGTAGTAAGCCGCGAGATTTTCCGCCATCCTCTTGGTAAGTGTGGTCACCAAGACGCGCTCGCTTTTTCTTACCCTTTCACGGATCTCGGAAAGGAGATCATCCACTTGGTGGCTCACGGGCTTCACAATTATTTCCGGATCCGCGAGCCCCGTGGGCCGTATGATCTGCTCAACAACCCGTCCCCTGGCCTTCTTGAGTTCATACAGAGCAGGCGTTGCCGATACATATATCCTCTGATTGCCGAGGCCCTCGTATTCTGCAAACATCAACGGCCGGTTATCCAAGGCGGATGGAAGGCGGAAGCCGTAATTGACCAGGGTCTCCTTGCGCGCTCTATCGCCCCGGTACATCCCAATTAACTGCGGGATGGTGGCATGGCTTTCGTCAATGACAACAAGCGCCCTTTCCGGCAGGTATTCCATGAGGGTGGGAGGCGGTTCTCCCGGCCCTCTACCAGTGAGATGACGGGAATAATTCTCTATGCCCTGGCAGTAGCCCATCTCCTCCATCATCTCGATATCAAACTTTGTGCGCTGTTCAAGCCTCTGTGCCTCAAGAAGTTTATTCTGCGTGCGGAGTTCCCCGAGCCTCTCCCCCAGCTCTTGCCTGATTGCGGATATGGCCCTTTTCATATTGTCCTTCGTCGTCACATAGTGACTCCCGGGATAGACGGCCGTCTTCTGCACGGCATTTAGTTTTTTTCCCCGGAGGGGGTCTACCATGGAAATGGACTCGATAACATCTCCAAAGAATTCGACCCTGATCGCCATTTCTTCTTCATACGGCGGGAAGATTTCTACCACATCCCCGCGCGCCCGGAATGTCCCGCGATGAAAATCGATGTCATTGCGCTCATACTGAATTTCTACCAGCCTTCTTAACATCTCATCCCGAGGAATCTCCATCCCCTCTTCCAAAAAGAGCAGCATACCATGATACGCTTCAGGGGATCCGAGACCGTAAATGCAGGAAACGCTGGCAACAATGATGACATCACTACGTTCCAAAAGGGAATGGGTCGCAGAATGTCGCAGCTTATCGATTTCCTCATTAATTGACGTATCTTTTTCGATGTACGTATCCGTGCTCGGTATATAGGCTTCAGGCTGATAATAGTCGTAATAGCTCACAAAGTATTCAACGGCATTATCAGGAAACAATATCTTGAATTCGCCGTAGAGTTGGGCTGCCAGGGTTTTGTTATGCACAATCACCAGGGCAGGCCTCTGAACCGCATGAATGACATTAGCGATGGTAAATGTTTTGCCCGAACCTGTTACGCCGAGGAGCACCTGATGGCGAGCCCCTTTCTCAATACCATCGACAAGCTGCGCGATGGCCTTTATCTGGTCACCCTTCGGTTCAAATTCGGTAACGATCCGGAACTGATTCACCAAAACACCTCTTCCTCAATACATTTCTGCAAAAAATTGCGTGGCCATAATAGGCAGACTTTCTCCGTTCCTGCAACAGAGAAATGACCACTTTCACCCATCCCTTATCGCGAGAAGATCCCTGTGATCCCAGATGCGGGAAAAGCGGTACTTCCACATATAACGCCACAGAAATGATGACACATACTGTGTCTTTTACCGGCAGAATCACAAGGCAGATATAAAATGAATCAGGGAACATGAGGATGTCCCTCGATTACTGCAAAAAGGCCCTCGAAGAAACCACTGATGATCGGTAGATCGCTACCTTCCTATGAGTGTCCTGCATCCCGTGGCTTGATTTGATGCGGCAATTTTTTGCCATCCCCGCATCAAAAAAATGGGATTTCTTTCCATGCCTCACGCCAGTCAATGATATATATCTGAAATTATTTGCAATTATTTTGCAGTATCGGTGGCATGCTTCCTGCTTACCTTCCTGATAATCATAGGTCACAATTACTCGTGATGACCGGCATATGACAAAATAATTTTATTCTTAGAAAAGGACGGGTGTGAATTTGACCATGGAATTTGAGAAGTACGATATCGAAGTTCCCGCCAGAATTGAGGTTATATCAGCAAATGAGGCGCGGAGTTTTTTTCTTCGGACTGCAAGCATTTCCGCAAAAGAAGTAATTTTCCATACGGATGAACCTCTTCCTGAGAATTCGCAGGTGAGCCTGGATCTCATTCTCAATTTTACAAGACCGGGGAAATCGGGAAGAACGATTCTTATAAATGTTACGGGAACGGTCGCAAAATCCAATCCGTCTGGCATGACCATTATTTTAAATGAGGATTACCATATAACAAAGCTGCGGGCGCCAGCCGCATTTGAAAGCACCCCATTGTCTGCTGAAAGGGTGTGTTGACTTATCGGCTCGGAAAACCGCACAGGATGAGTTCTATCATCTGTTATACCTCAAGATGGCGGCTCGGCTTTTAAGACATAAATGGAAGCATAGGTAGAAATATACACTTTCACCTCAAGTCTGTTGTCATATTGCCTTTGAGCTCGAACATCATAGGCACGAACATTCTCAGGTGGCGCAATGGGAAATAGGATTCTTGTTGTCGATGACAATCACGATATTGTTAATATTGTGGAATCTTGGCTCAAGGCAAATGATTACGAGGTATATACGGCATATTCCGGAGAGGAGGGACTGGAAAAGTCTAAATTATTGAAACCTGACGCTGTCATACTCGATATAATGATGCCCGATATAGACGGCGCCAGCGTTGCGGCAGAAATGAAAAAAGACCCGGGCACCCATCAGATCCCCATCATTTTTCTTACGGGTGCCGTTAAGTCAAGTGAGCTCCCCAAAAATAATATTGTCGGCGGTCAATATTTTCTCGCCAAGCCTTTCAAAGGCATTGATCTGCTCAAGATGCTGCGTCTGGTAATTTTTGGCAGAATGAAATACTGAAATAACTCTACATAACCAAGAAGGGAAAAAGCCCTTTTTCCCTGCATGCAGTCTAGCCGATAGACGACCTCTCCTAGCAGGCAGGAGGTTTATCCTTCGCAGGCTCTTTCGTTGGGATATCTTTCTTCGAAGCAGGAAGGTAAATATGAAAAGTTGTTCCAACACCTACCCCAGATTCTACTGTTATCAGACCATTGTGGTTCTTGATGATGGAATAAGATACGGCAAGCCCGAGTCCTGTCCCCTTTTGAGACCCCATTTCTTTTGTCGTGAAGAAGGGATCAAATATTCTTGAGATATTTTCCCCAGGTATGCCGGTGCCGCAATCGGACAGCGTCACCCTTGCGTATTTCCCCTCGCTTAAGGGAAGCTCATCTGCCGCATCGATATCAACATTTTCCACGGCAATCGTGAGTATGCCGCCTTCCGGCATTGCTTCTGTGGCATTGCTAACTATGCTGTGAATTACCTGTCTTATCTGCCCCTCATCGACATCAACAGGGGTTAAGTCAGATTCTATGCAAAGCTTGGCAGTCACATTGGAACCGCTCAGAAAGAAATGCACGGCATTTTTTATAAACTCTCCTATGTACATCGTCCTTTTTACCGGCGCCCCGCCCTGAGCAAAGGTGATCAATTGCTTTGTTATATCGCTCGCACGCATTGATACCTTCTCCGCCGTGTCCAAGAACTTATGAATTTTATCACCGGGGTCAGCGTGCATCTTTGCAAGAGAGATGCTGCCCAAAATAGCCTGCAACAGGTTGTTGAAATCGTGAGCTATGCCGCCGGCAAGAGTACCCACGGATTCCAGTTTTTTTGCTTTGAGAATTTCTTCTTCCATTTTCTTACGCTCGGTAATGTTCTCTATCAAACCGTCATACCGAAGCAATTGACCATTTTCGCCACGATAAGGAACCATCGTATCGCGCACCCAGACGACCACACCATCATGGCGCACCAACCGGTGCTCAATGGGCAAAACATCATCACCATCCATAATCCTGCTAACCGCATTTTCCACGAGTGTTCGATCCTCAGGGTATATCATAGAATACCAGAGATTCGGGTCATTTTCATAATCTTGCTGACCATAACCGGTAACAGCCACGCAACCTGCGCTATGCCTTGTTGAAACAGCCCGTTCTTCTTTTACTTCAACCGAATAAGTATAAGGGGTGACAGCATCTACCATCCGGCGGTATCGAATTTCACTTTCAGATAATATTTCATCTGCCAGTTTGTGTTCAGCCTCCAATCTTTCGAATTCTGCGACACGCTGACTCAACTCAAACAATTCGTTAAGAAGCTGATATTTTGTTTTGCTCTCTTTTTTCATATCCCACTCTCTGGCCGTATTATATTAACATTAAAGCGAAATATCAATAGTTATTAATTCCACACATCCAATTTAACCTTGACAAACAAATCCGGTTATGATTAGTGAAACATCTTAATATTTCTCAGTGGGGTCAAGTGAATGAAAAAGAACCTGACAAATTTCAGCAACACGAAGAGGAAAAGAACCCACGGCTTTCTAGTTAGAATGTCCACACGGGGAGGGAGATCGGTACTGAGTCGCAGACGAGCTAAGGGCAGAAAGAGGTTGGCCGTTTAACACCCGAAAAAGCGGTCCATGGAAAAACAATCCTTTGGCAAGCATGTAAGAATTAGCAAAAGAAGAGATTATTTGACCGTCTATCAGCAGGGGGTGCGCAGCCATTCGGAACATTTCACCATCGTCGTATGCAAGAATGAAATGGGCATTAGCAGACTGGGAATAACGGTCAGTAAAAAGGTGGGGAGCGCTGTTCAGAGAAACAGGATTAGACGTCTCGTAAGAGAGTTTTTTAGATTAAACAGATCAAGGCTTTCTACTCCACAAGACATCGTGATAATTGCAAAAAGAAATATAACAACGTTAGCATATCAAGATGTATGCACAGAGTTAGAAAGCCACTTAATCAAAAAATCAGATGTATAAGATAACGTTTGCGCAGATTCTGGGAAAAATTCTTATTGTATTTGTCCAATTATACAAGATATGCATATCTCCTCTTTTTACTCCATGTTGCCGTTTTTACCCATCTTGTTCCGAATATGCCATAGATGCAATCCGGCGATATGGCCCTGTCAGAGGACCGCATATTGGCATGATGCGGCTATTTCGGTGTCATCCTCTTCACCCCGGCGGTTACGATCCAGTTAAATAAAATAAAACGCTAAAGTACGGAGGTATTGAATGGACAAGAAGGCCTTTCTTGCCATATTCCTGTCAGTGGCGGTTATTCTCGCATGGCAGGCATTTTTTGTAAAAAAACCGCCCCAGCAACAGCCGGAATCCGCCCGGCAGGAGACGGCAGCTAAAGAAAAGCCCGCCGGTAAAGTGGCTGCCCCGGAACAAGTGACGCCGGTTAAGACTAGAACGATTCTGTCAAAGCCGGTCATGGGAACCGAGAAGGATATCCCCGTGGAGACTTCTCTCTATAAAGCTGTCTTCACTACTAAAGGCGGCAGCCTGAAATCTTACAAACTGAAGAATTACCGCAGTTCTCTCGACGGGGACTCCGAACCTATCGAACTCGTCCAAGTTATGGACAGCATGCTGAGACCTTTCACGATAACTTTTCCCGAATCAAGTGTCGATATTCACCCTGAAAGTATATTCATATCGGATGCAGCGTCGATCGATATGACACAAAGCCCTGAGAGCCGCAGACTCACCTTCACGCAGACATACGCCAATGAGATGAAAACGGAAAAGATATTCACCTTCTATCCTGATAAATATGCCTTTGATTTTGAAGTGAAAATACATAACCTGTCAAAAGTAGCTCTTAGTGAAAGTGCGTTTCTTTCCTGGAATCAGTATGTCGATCCCAAATCAGAATCAGACAGTTTCGGGCACGATGGACCCATTTCTTTCATTGCCAATAGCATAGACCGTTACGAAGTCAAAAAAATTGAATCCGGGAAATTACTCGGCCCTGATATTGCCTGGGCGGGGTTTGAAAGCAAATATTTTATTGCCGCCATGGTGCCGCAAAACCCGACACTGACCAGTCTTTCTCTTTTCGTGGATCCTCGAAACATGGTTTCCGTGAGTCTGAAAAGCACTCCCAATATTATTCCCCCCGGACAGGTCGCGTCGTTTGGCTACTCGTTATACCTCGGACCAAAGGAGAATGACATTCTCAAAGCTCAGGGAGTCGGCCTCGAGAATGCTATAGATTTCGGCTCATGGATGAAGTGGCTCGCCATGCCCCTCTTGATCTCCATCAAATTTCTCAACAGCTATGTTCACAACTACGGCATCGCTATTATCATCCTGACCATCCTGATAAAGATAATCTTTTGGCCCCTGGGCAATAAGAGCTACAAATCCATGAAGGAGATGCAGAAACTGCAACCGAAGATAGCCGAACTTCGGGAGAAGTACAAAAACGACAAGACAAAACTGAGTCAGGAAACAATGGCCTTGTACAAGACGCACAAGGTAAACCCCCTGGGGGGCTGTCTTCCTATGGTCATTCAGATACCTGTCTTCTTTGGGCTCTATAAGGCGCTCATGTATTCTATTGAACTCCGCCACGCCCCTTTCTGCTCGTGGATACAGGATCTGTCGGCGCCCGACACACTCTTTGGACATATTCCGGCAGTGATTCCTCTGATCGGCGGTTTTGCTTTGGGTCCATTACCTATCGTTATGGGCGCCACCATGGTCATCCAGCAAAAAATGAGCCCTCCGGCCGGAGATCCTATGCAGCAAAAAATGATGCTGTTGATGCCCGTGGTTTTTACATTCCTTTTTTTGAACTTTCCATCGGGTCTGGTTATTTACTGGCTCTTTCAAAACGTCCTTAGTATCGGGCAGCAATACTACATTAATAAGAGCAGATAGTGAGTTGAGGTAGTGACTATGAATTCTATAGAGATCGAAGGGAAGACAATAGACGAGGCCATTGAGAAGGCCTGCAGCGAATTCAACGTTCCGAGAGAAAAACTTAACATAGAGATCATTTCAGACGGCGCGACGGGATTCCTCGGCCTCGGTTCGAAAAAGGCAAAAATAAAAGCAAGCATCATGTCCATTGATATGGCCATAGATACGCCGGCTGCACAATCCAATAAAGGCGCTCAAAGAAAATCATATGTTATTTCAGCTTCCATAGAACCGGCGGGGCCCGAAGATTCCGCAGAGAGCCCCGCAATGAGGGCAAAAATAATCCTGGAAGGCATCTTGCAGAGAATGAACCTCGCTTGCCCCTTAACCGTTGAAGAAACTGCTGATACGATTCTGCTGAATATTAAAGGCGATGGCAGTGGCTTGCTTATAGGCAAGAGAGGGCAGAACCTGGATGCTATACAGTACATTGTGAACAAGTCCGTAAGCAAGAATACAAATAACCGCAAAATGATCGTTCTGGATACAGAATCTTACAGAAAAAAGAGGGAAGAGTCACTCATTGCCCTGGCAGCAAAGCTGGCAGAAAAAGTAAAAAAGTCAAAGAAGGCGTTGACTGTCGGACACATGAACGCCCATGACCGCCGCGTCATCCATCTTGCCTTGCAAAATGACGAGTCATTGACTACAAAAAGCCGGGGCGAAGGGGAATTCAGAAAGATTGTTATCATACCGGCCAAGAAGGGTTAGGTTTGGCGGCGTACTATATGCCCGGAACTGTAATTCTACTTCCTCATCTCTTCCTTCGCGAGCTCAGGGCAAGCTATCCAGCGCACCTTTGTATATCTCACGCTTTAGGCGCGTTTTATTCTGAGCCTGTCAGAACACGCGCCTCGTAACTTTCGCTTTTATCATCACCTTCTTCTTCACCCAATATTTGGCTTTTTGTGAGGTTATTAAACTTGGAAGACACGATAGCAGCCATAGCCACTCCTCCCGGTACGGGATCGATCGGCATAATACGGGTCAGTGGCCCCAGATCCAGAGATATTGCCTCCCTCATTTTTAGACCATCAAACAAGACTGAAGGCTTCAACAGCCATCGACTCTATCACGGAGACATCATTTCACCTGACACGGGCAGAGTCATCGACGAAGTTCTCATTTCCTTCATGATGAAACCTCACTCTTATACGGGAGAGGACATACTGGAGATTAACTGCCACGGCAGCACTTTTATTCTTCAGTCCGTGCTTTCTCTCGTGATCAAAGCAGGTGCACGTCTTGCAGAACCTGGGGAATTCACGAAACGCGCCTTCCTCAACAACCGAATCGATCTTTCTCAGGCGGAGGCAGTTGCGGAAACGATCATGGCACAAACTGACCGGGCACTTGATCTGGCTGTTTCCCATCTCAAAGGCGACTTGGCTGGCAAAATTGAAACTGTACGTATTGCGATTATTGATATTCTTGCCATCCTCGAGACATCCATCGATTTCTCGGACGAAGATGTGGAGTTCGGTAATCCTCCAAGTGCCGCCAGAGACATCGAGGCCATCATAGGCGATCTCACTGAGCTTGCTTCGACATACGGTGAGGGAAAGATATACAGGGATGGCATCAATGCTGTAATTGCGGGAAGGCCTAATGTGGGAAAGTCGAGCCTCTTAAACAGGCTTCTTGGTGAAAAAAGAGCAATTGTGACAGCCATGCCGGGAACGACGAGGGATTTTATCGAGGAGATCATCCCCATCAAGGGAGTACCTGTAAGACTTACGGATACGGCAGGAATAAGGGAGCCGCAGAATATCATCGAAAAAGAAGGTGTCAATCTGGTATGGGAAAAGCTTTCACAGGCGGACGTGGTGATAGTCGTAATCGACGGCAGCGAACGCTTAACAAGAGAGGACATCGAGATCATCGAGAAGTGCAAGGCAAAGAAATTCTTCCTGGTCATCAACAAGGCCGATCTTCCCCATGTCATTGACAAGAAGGAGTTAGCAAGTCTCGCTCCAGATGTCATGCCCCCCATATGGATATCAGCAAAACACGGCGAGGGCATACCGGCACTGAAAGATGCAATCCACAGTCTCGCTTTAAATGGTGCAGACTGTGGCCACACCCTGACCATCGTCTCCAACATCCGCCATAAAATGGCCATCGAAAAAACGAGGGACCTCCTGTCAAAGGCCAGGGACGGCATCCTCCAAGGACTTTCTCCTGAATTCCCTGCTTTTGATATCCGCCAAGCTCTTGAAAGCCTTGGTGAAATAGCCGGTGAAACGGTTACCGAAGAGGTACTGGACAGAATATTCGCTACCTTTTGCATAGGCAAGTGAGTGCGAGGGCTGCAAAACATTTCCATGTAGGCATCAAAAATATATTGTTCTTTACAATTAATACCCTTTTTGAGTATATTGCTCTCCAGTTCTTATGATCATACATCGGAGGTAAGGGTAAGATGCACAGAATAACCATCATTATTGCTTTACTGTTACTGAGCTTCGTTTCCGTATCAGCCGGCCTGTGTCAGGAAAAGTGCGTGAATACCCAGGGAGAAGCAGCTATCATCAATAATGATCTCCCTTCGGCAAAAACGGAAGCCATTGCCAGAGCGAAGTGGGCAGCCATCGAGCAGACCGTCGGGACGGAAGTCAAGGCACAGAGCTTTGTTCAGAATTTCACACTTGTCGAAGACGTTATAAAGACGCAGGTCGGAGGGGTTATCAAAAGTTACAAGCTCCTGGACCAGAGCAGTAAAGAAGACATGGTCACGGTAAAGATCACGGCCTGTGTTGAGCCTGCTAAGGCGAGGGAAGCCGTTTCCTCCCTTGCCCTGAACAACTCCCTTGCTGTCTTTATCCCGGCACGTAAACCAGGCAACCGTGGAGATGAATTTGAGGAAACAAATATCCTTTCAGAGACCCTTATCGGAAAACTCACCGATCAAAATTACAAGGTCATAGACGTGGCCCCGACACAGGCTATGGATGCCTTGGAAATCGAAAAGGCCGTGAAAAGCGGTAGTACCCTTGCCGTCAGGAGCCTGATGTATAAATTTCTCTCCAATATCATCATCATCGGCAAAGTGGATTACACCATATCAACAAAGAAGGGCGAGGATATTGGATACGGACTCTCAATGCCATTCAACAATGTTACTGTAAGACTGACCTATCGTATTGTTGCCAAGAACAACAAGACAGGCAGTATGGAAATTCTTACGGCGGATACGGCACAGGGCAAAGGTCTCGCCAACAACGTTGAGGATGCCGCCGCAGAAGGTCTTAAAGACCTGGCAGAGAAGCTTGCTCCCAAAATACTCGATAAGGTTGCATCCTACGTCCAGGGCAATATCAAAAAGGTAAGTATAAAAGTCAACGGGGTAAACGATCTTGATACGAACATGGAAATCAAGAATATTCTGCAGAATATCGTTTGGGTAACAGGAGTAGAGGATAAACAGATGGGGGAATTTATAGTCAGCTACCCCGAAAACTCAATCTACCTGGCCAACAGCATAAAACAGAAAGGTAATTTTAACGTCGTAAATTTCTCAGCCTATTCCCTGACATTGGATTACCAGAAATAAATAAGGAGGATAAACTTATGTTTAAAAGATTCGCTCTACTTTTTCTTGCATCATTCTTTTTGGCTGCCTGCGCTACTGTGCCAAAGATCGATCCGTTAGCATATCCTGTTGATAAAGGACCGAAAGAGTCGCCGCCTAAAGTATGCAAATCGGCGTATGAGTCTATATTCCCGAAAGTCGCTGTTGTCAATTTTACAAACAACTCCACATTTGATTACGCCAATGTCGTGCAGGCCCATGTTCAGGGATCCAGTCAGCGTACCGCCGTAGGGGGGGCCGCTGTCGGTGTTGTTCCCGGAGCTGCGGGCGTTGTCTGGGGTACCAAGGAAAAGCGACAGTTTCAGACAGACTCTGAAGTAACGCAGAGACAGGTAAATGCAAAGCTCTCCGAGAGTGTTGAAGATGGCGTGATGGACGAATTGGTCAACATGGGGGGGGCGAAGGTCTTTACGAGAAAGGAAATGGAAAAAATCCTATCGGAACACAAGTTTCAGCGTTCGGGACTCGTGGATGAATCGACGCTGGTGAGACTCGGAAAATTTGCCGGCGTCAAATACATTATCACAGGTTCGGTCAATAACGTTGATCTCGCTTACAAAACCTATTCGTCTGCCAGGCAGGGTCTGGGAAAAGGAGGGAGCGGCAGTTGGGGTGTTGACCTCCTGGGCTCGGCAATGGCAGCCGGTCTGGAATCTCAGGAAGGCTGGAACATCGGCACGGAGTTAACCATGAGAATTCTGGATGTGGAAACGGGGGAGATTCTCTTTTCCGATAAGGTGCATGGAAAACACATCATCGGCAAAATCCCCTACCCTAACTACGATGCCCTGGTCGGCGGCATAAAGAAGGCAGCATCTAAGGGACTGGAAGACGCGAGACCAAAACTTTCCAAATGGTTCACCGTCAAAGGTTACATAAGACAATTGCGAACCAGCCCTGATCAAAAAGAAAGGTTTGCTAATATAAACATCGGCGAAAAAGTCGGGCTAAAGCCGGGCTCAAAGATGATTGCTTACACATTCGAAGAAATGGATGATGAAGATCCTGTGAGTGGAAGCAAGAAGATAACATGCAACATTGTGAAATTGCCTGTTGAGCTGACCGTAACAGACCAGATCCAGGCGGAAAGCGCGTGGATCACAGTAGAAGGCAAACCGCAAGATTTAAAAAGGGTAAAGGTTGGTCAGTTGGTGGAGAGGCAAGCCCTGGGCGGACAGGGTTTGATGAAGAAAATGGGATACTGAAATAGTCTGCCCGAATCATCGGCAGCGAAGAATAGAAAAAAAGGCAGGGATGGATATTGAACCATCCCTGCCTTAGTTTTTACTTCCCTTCCATGCCCTCGATGAAGGCCATCACGTTCTGTCCCAGAACGGAGTGATTATACCCGCCTTCCAGGATGGCAAAACACCCTCCGCCGTTTTTCCTGCTGGCCTCCCTGACCATTTTTCCGATTGCTGTGTAATCAGATGTGGAAAGCAGTCCCCCCCAATCCTGTTCATGATTGTCAAAACCCGCAGAAACTCCTATTATATCGACCTTCTCTTCAGAGAGGCGGCTCTTCACACTTTTCAGATATTCTTCCGGGTAGGATGCCGAAGGATTACAAAGCGACACATAACCGGTGCCTTCCAGGATATTCATCGTCCCGTCACCGAAGTGAAGATCGAAATCCAGCACGAAGGCCTTCTTAATCCGGTTTTCCCGTTTTAGCTTTTCGAGGGCAATCGCCATGTTGTTAAAATAACAGAATCCCCACGCGCTATTGGCAGAGGCATGATGCCCGGGCGGTCTGATCACGGCAAAACACGGCTCTGTGAGGCCAATCTCGGCAGCCTGTATGGCGCCCCCGGCTGCCAGTGCGGCAATATCATAGATGCCTTCTCTCGCCACCCTTTCCATGTGCGATGGTGTATGGCAGGCGGCAATGTCTTCCTTCAGAGCAGGAACCGCGTCGATGAAAGTTACCTTGTCGCGGATTGCTTTAACTACTGCCTCGATTCGGCCTGCTGCCGCGGCAGGATCAGAACAGTACGATTGATTAAAATCTTTATGATAAATGACCTTCATGACTAAACCTCCTCGAGAAAGTGACTTTTCAAAAAATCCAGAATTCTCAGGGTATTTCTTGAGACGTGCATGTGTCTGAGTTCTGCCGGTGAAACCCACCTGGCTTCGAGGGCGTCGTCGGCGCCCTTCGCCTCACCGCATACATAATCAGCGATCATGTCAACAATTACATAGTGAAAGCGAACTCGCCCTTCACTATCCCTTTCGAAAAAATCAAAAGAGTAGACAGGCGCTCCAGCCTTGATGGTAACGCCCGTTTCTTCCAAAATCTCCCTTTCGGCGCCGTCCTGCAGGGTTTCGCCTAATTTCAGAGAGCCTCCGGGAATCGCCCACAGTCCTTTATTCGGATCGATGCCCCGTTTTACGAGGAGCACTTTCCCCTCTTTAATTACGACCGCTCCGACTCCACAAATCGGATGGTCCGGATATTCACGTCTTGACATCTTATTATCTATGCTTCTCACCTTTGACTTCACTCAATTATCTTGAAGCCGGAAGTCAAACTTTGCCGCCATCCACGGTTCGGAATGGCCATCAAAGACTCTTTCTATAAACATAACATGCTTCTTCCTGTCAATCATAATAACCGAAGAGGAGCGTGTGCCATATATGGGGCTCGTTATAAATATGGACGAAAGAATACGTTCCCACTCCAGCCCGATTCCCGTGTCAGGGAGTTCACTGTCCTCCGGTTTTGACCGGTCATTGAGGATTGCGAAAATCTCTTCGGGCAGAGGATCGTCTTTACTTGCGAGTAACGACCCCAGCGCCTTTTTACCCTGTTCGGTCTTGGGCCAGGGCGTATCCAGAAGACGGTTGCTCAAGCCGTACAGGCCCGGTGACAGTTCATGCATTTCCCCACGGTTAGAAAAATAGAACAGGCGATTCAAGTCTCCGATGATCATGCTGAACCCGTTATATTGATCTTTGTTGGCCTTCATGGTTTCGATATACGATTCCGGACCCTCTTCACCCAGAAGAAAATCCCTCACGAGCCATCCCCGTGAAGGGGCGTTCCGCCCGAAAGGCGGCGGTTCACGATAGTTGGTGAGCATGGCGAGGGTTCCCGTTTTCTTGATACCCAGCCAAGTTCCGCCTTTTTGCAAGTCCTTCCCTGCAATCACGCCCACGGCATCTTCCCATAAAGATACTGGCGCCGAAGGTCTCTCATAGAACTCATCCCTGTTAGCAGCAAGGACGAGAGGGTATCTATCATGCACTTTGTAGGATAAAATAATCAGGCACATCTCGCGATCCTCCACCAGAGACCATTATCCGTTTCTCTATGTACGGCCATGCCGATTTTCTCCAATACCCTGTGCGACGGCAGATTAGACTTCGTAGTTTCCGCAAGCAAGGCCGATATATCTGGGCGCTGAAATATCCATGAGATTCCTTTTTTCAGAGCCTCCGTCATGTATCCCTCTCTCTGATACTCCGGTCTGATCATATAGCCGATTTGAACCGTGCCGTATTCATCAGGATATCTCTGGAAACAGAATCCCCCTATTATGGCGTTTTCCTCCTTCAGTATGATCAGGACGCTTTGCCAGCCGGCATACCATTGATCCTGTTTTTTATTTCTTATTACATCTTCCAGGGAGGCTCTCATGGCCGCCTTTATTTCTCTGTCGATTTGCTCGCCCAGGATCATGCTCGCCAACTGCAAACCCAGTTTCTGCTCAATTTTCTGATGGTCGTCCGGATTTATACTCTCCAGATCCAGGGGCACTAACTTCAGTCTTTCCGTTTCTATGGGAACAATAAGCGGCATCTTCTGAATCAGAGGCTCCTTCTGACATTTTCCATTATCCTCTCCATTACCGCTCCGGCAGAATGATGGATTACGACATCCGCAGCATCATCGAAGGACGTAGGTGTATTATTGATGATGACCAGCTTGGCACCCGCTTCTTTGGCATACATGGGCATGTAGGCAGCCGGGTACACAACAAGAGAGGAGCCGATGACAATCATGAGGTCACATCTGGTTGCGTGAGCAGTCGCGTTTTTCAATGTCAATTCGGGCAGTAGTTCTCCAAAGAAAACTACATCGGGCTTTAAAATCCCCTGGCAGAGCTCGCAGTCGGGAACTTCCGCCTTTGCACGAAACCTCTCTACGACATCACCGACAGGATAGCGGGCATCGCAGCTCATGCATTTCAGCCACCTCATATTGCCGTGCAGCTCATAGACCTTCTCCGGAGAGTTTCCGGCCTTCTGATGAAGGTTGTCCACATTCTGCGTGATTACACAGTTCAGTTTGCCAATCTCCTCGAGCTCGGCAACGGCGAGGTGGGCCCTGTTCGGCTCCGCATTGGCAAACAAACCGCCTTCGAGAAGGATCTGCCACTGTTTTTTCCTCGTCTCCGGGCTTGAGAGGAATTTTTGAATGGTAAAATCTTCCGGATCGAATCTTGTCCATATCCCACCGGGGCTGCGAAAATCAGGAATGCCTGATTCCGTGCTAACCCCTGCCCCTGTGAACACGACCACATTCCCGGCATGCACTATCAGATCCGCCGCTTGTATAATTTTTCCGTCTAAGTCATAAACGCCCATACATATTCCTCAATTGCTTATATGCATATGAAGTATTTTGTTGAACTTGAGGCATAAAAAAATCCACGCCAATCCTTACTGACGCCTCTAATACACCATCTGCCTGAAAAAAACAAAACGAAAAGGTTGTTGACACTTGGGGACATATCTTCTACAATCGGCGTCCAAAGTTTGTACTTGTATCTCTCAATCGAGAGATATGCACAAATGCTAAGTAACTCGAAGGAGGAGACAATATGTCGCGAAAGAATTGGAAAATAGGAGTGACCATTTTTATGTTTCTGTTTTTTTTCATTGGGATAATGGAACTGGATGCGTTTGCCAGAGCGGGAGGCGGCACGTCTTCGGGTAGCCGCGGTTCACGGTCATTCAGCTCTCCCAGCCGATCATCCTCGGCGCCATCTCAGGCCCGTCAGTCAGTGGCTCCTTCTCAACCAATGAGTCCTCAAATGCCTGGGCAGCAACCCAGCATGTGGAGAAGTCTCGCCATGGGAGTGGCGGGCGGCTTTCTGGGCAGCATGCTTTTCAGTGGTCTCAGCCATGGCATGGGCTCTGGCGGTTTTGGTGGTAGTGGTTTCGGCCTTGTAGAGATACTACTTCTCGGCGGTCTGCTCTACATCATATATATGTTCATCAAGAAACGCAAAGAAGCGGCATCTACGGCTGGTTACTCTTACCAAACGGGAGCTTCTCCATCAACAGGACAACAGACAGGATTTGCAGATTCTCCCCGGGATCAGGGAAATGCTGAAGGCGACGCCCAAACGGGACTACGCCACATTCGGCAGATGGACCCCTCTTTTGATGAAGCCAGGTTTTCAGATCTATGCATGGATAATTTCTTCAAGATTCAGGGTGCGTGGATTAACCGCGACATGACAGTTGTCAAAAATATTTTAACACAGGAAATGTTCGGTATCTTGCAGAGAGACGGAGACAAATTGAAGGCGGAAAAGAAAATCAACAAACTCGACAACATTGCGGTCAGGTCTGTAGAAATCACAGAAGCATGGCAGGAAGGAGGAACGGACTTTATTACCGTCAGGATCGTGGCAAGCCTTCTTGATTATACAGTCAGCGAAAGCGGCGACGTACTCTCAGGCAGCAAAACAGAACCCGTTAAATTCGAAGAATACTGGACATTCACAAGACCGGTAGGAAACAACAACTGGCAGCTGTCTGCCATTAATCAGCCCAACTAAAGAACTATGCAAATCTATGGCAGGACACGGTACATCCCTTATGGCGCGCCGTGTCCCGCCTGTCATCATCTTTGCCGGTTCAAATCAGAAAGTTTGAACCGGCAGATCAATATCATGAGCGAATCCTTCCTGATAACATTAACCATTTGTTCAGACAAATCTGAAGAGTTCAAACGACATTCATCGATGCAAAAAAACTGTTGACTTGATATTCCATGGAGGTTATATTCCTTTCATGGCATGGGAAGTTGAATATACCGACGAATTTGAAACTTGGTGGGTTGGTTTGGACGAGGAAGAACAGATCGATATTGATGCGGTTGTCGGTTTATTGGAAGAAAAGGGGCCTCATCTGCCGTACCCCTATAGTTCGGATGTCAAAGGAACCAAGTACGGCTCAATAAGGGAGTTAAGGATTCAGCATAAAGGGAAACCGTATAGAATACTTTATGCCTTTGATCCCCGCAGAGCAGCCATCCTACTTATTGGCGGCAGAAAGACAGGTGGTACGCGTTGGTATGAAAAATACGTATCTATGGCTGAAAGAATCTATGAGGAACATTTGAAGTCTTTAAAAGATGAACAAGGGGGCGCATTATGAGCAAACCTTACTCTATGCTGAGAGAAAAAATGAAACCCGCAGCACGAAAAAAAGCGGCGCAGAAGACAAGAGCCTTACTTAGTGCAATGCCTTTACAGGAATTGCGTCATGCCAGGAATTTGAGCCAAGAACAACTCGCACAAACATTGTCTGTTAAGCAGGCTGCGGTATCTAAGCTTGAAAGGCGGACAGACATGTATATCAGCACATTAAGAAATTTTATCAAGGCCATGGGAGGCGACCTGGAGATCATCGCAAAATTTCCTGATGGGTCTGTTCAGATCAGTCAATTTGAAGACATTGCTGCGAAAATAGAAAAGCGTAATTTCCCTGCGTAACGACAACGATATTATAGGAGCGGGAAAAGGAGACGCCTTTTTCTTTTTTACAAACGAATTGGGTTTCCCGTATGGAGCATCCCTCAAAGCAGTAACACGAATCACCGGATGGGCTTATTGATAGTCACTTGAAACATGCACTGGCTGATCAGGTCTTTTCTTCGGTTGATGAAATATAGGCGACTTGCTGTCAGGCAGCAAAACAGAACCAGTTAAATTCGAAGAATACTGGACTTTTACAAGACCCGTAGGAAGCAACAACTGGCAACTGTCTGCCATTAATCAGCCCAACTAAAGGATTACGAAAATCTCTGGCAGGACACGGTACATCCCTTATGGCGCGCCGTGTCCCGCCCGTCATCATCTGTGCCGGTTCAAATCAGAAAGTTTGAACCGGCAGATCAATATCATGAGCGAGTCCTTCCTATAAGCCACAAGGAACCTCAAAGACAGGATATCCTAGACTTCAAATACAAAGCGAGAGGTTGGGTGGTCGGTCCGGATCAATGATAACGAGTTGAAACGTGCATATTTTTGTGCGTGATTTTTTCAGCAGGGGGTGGTAATTTCTGTAGTCCAGCATGTGGCAAATTTGATTAGCCTACATCGTTTCAAATGGAAATGATGATCGTTATCGGCGCCACACCCCACCTTTTGTGGTCAAGATTGCCTTGACTTACAAGACCGTTCTTGTTACGCATCCAACGCGCAGAAGAAATATCTTATCAAATTTTTTATAAGTGAAAATGGTTATGGACGATTAAACCCCTTGAAAAAAATAGGAGGCAAGGAAAGATGAAGAAGTTATTGGCGGTTGTAGTTGCTGGCATGTTTGCTTTCAGTTTCACCGGGTTCGCGATGGCCAAAGATAAGGCAGCGCATAAGCCGAAGGTCGTCAAAGAGTGCAAGAAGGACGGGACAAAATGCACCGCTGAGGAGATGAAAGACAAAAAACTCAAGAAAGAGTGTCTACATCCTTGCCCAGCAGAGCCGTCTGACCCCGCTCCCCCCGCTGGGCAAGCAGCACCCCCAGCGCCTCCGGCGGGACAATAGGGTACGGTTCTATTTATCTTCACGGTTGTTAATTGTGCACTTTCTATTTGTCAGCAAGATGAGGACGTGTAGGTGACAAAATCGCTGCGCTCCTTCCTGAAATCAGTAAAAAGTCAACCCGGATGAAAATGCTTGACTATAACCCGTAATCATTAGTGTTGTTTTCCCGGCAATCATGATATTGATGAGCCGTTCTGAGGAGTATGCGGAAAACGTGATGCATGGTCTGGCGTCTCTTTGCCACGAAGCTGGAAACGGCCAAAACAATGGAAGGCGTTGCTTAAACATGCGCGCACCGTATTTCTACCCGACCTCGACTCAAATTGAAGGAGGATTTATGAAGAAGATAGCTTTCATGACCATTTTCTGTATTCTGGCAGTATTCATGTTTTCGTCCACTGGGGATGCGGCGGACACCATGGTGATCTACTACAAGAACGGCCAGACGCAAAATGTCGATCTGGGAAATGTCCAGAGGATAGAATTCCCTGGTGGCACTCCACAGAGGACAAGCTTTTCGTCGGGCATTTCCTCCGGCGGCACCTATGAGTTCAGGGCCAAGCACAGCGGCAAATGCCTCGATGTAGCCGGCGCCGCCACGCATAATTCGGCAAACATCTTTCAATGGGAATGTCATGGCGGAGCGAATCAACGCTGGACCGTGACGGACAAGGGCGATGGAGACTATCTTGTCACCGCCAGGCACAGCAACAAGTGCATGGATGTGGAAAACGTCAGCAATGGCAACGGGGTAAATATTTCCCAGTATGATTGTCACGCTGGTCCCAATCAGCGCTGGAGGTTCATTCCCCAGGGAGGAGGGTACTACATGGTCACGGCCAAACACAGTGGCAAGTGCCTTGACGTTGCCGGCGCCGGTAAGGGCAATGGCGACAATGTTCATCAATGGGACTGCCAC
>Ga0315287_10000807_pt1 | contig 27813 bp, 28 predicted proteins | sample YL17G11_0_MG_FD_205037 | JGI IMG/M metagenome (GOLD analysis project Ga0315287, IMG submission 205037) | Sediment microbial communities from Yellowstone Lake, YNP, Wyoming, USA - YL17G11_0 | ecosystem: Environmental > Aquatic > Freshwater > Lake > Sediment | place: USA: Wyoming | collected... | reverse complement strand
GTTATCCACAATACCTTTCCACAACAGAAACTAATTAAAACGGCTGAAAGCCGAGAGCTGATCGCTGAGAGCTGATGATGGCTGAAAGCTGATCGCTTACAGAGGAAGGAGTAGCAATATGTACGGTAATGAGAGAGTCAGAACACATATCAGGATGGACTTTAGCCTATGCGGAGTCTTCCCCAGAGGGTATTTAGCGGTAGTCGTGGTTCTTCTGATTCAGGGGACTCCCTTCGCAGGCGAGTTTGACGGGAATGGGCATACGATTTCGCATTTGACAATCCAGGGCAGGGCCTACGTTGGACTGTTTGGCTGTTTGGAATCCGATGTCAAGGTTAAAGACCTGGGGGTGGTAGATGTGAAAGTCAGTGGAGATTCTCCTGTTGGTGGACTGGCAGGTTACAATAACTACGGCTCTATGAACCGCTGCTACAGCACCGGCTCGGTCAATGGGACCGGATCGAATGTGGGCGGTCTGGTGGGGAGCAACGAGGGTGTGTTCAAGGCAAGCCCGAGGCCCTATACGAGGGCCGCTACCCGTGCGGGAGCCTCGTGTACAACGGGGTGTGGTACTATGGCACCTACTGCCTGCATCCGAGCGGCGGCATACGTCATGATGGGATCGTCTACAACTTTGCCTTCAACAGTTGGATCACGGCCTGCCTGCCAGCATCCGGGTAGACTCACGGGCATCAGGGAGATACAATGCCGCCAGCAGTACAACTGACCAGTAATAGTGTGTAGGCAAATAGGCAACGGCCTGTCAAGAGCAATTCAGGGTGGACTGCAACGGCATGAAGATAGGTGTCGTTCTCTCGCGGAGGCTATACCAGAGCTGATGGAGGCTAGACAGAAATGCGGATCTCGAGTGCGAATTGTATGATTATGACAATGACGATGGCCAAGGCGAGGCAATGATGCACTGGCTGGCATGGGTATGAGGATTATAAGGTCCCAACAGCAGTTCAGTGACGTGGAATCGGGCGGTGTCCTGACGATCGGCAACTTCGACGGTGTGCACGCAGGTCATCAGGAGATCCTGAAGGCCGCCCGTCAGATGGCCGTCCAATGGGAGACGTCCCTGATCCTCATGACGTTCGAGCCGCATCCTGTGGCGATCCTTCATCCGGAAAAGGCCCCCAAGGTCCTGACTGGCTTGGAATGGAAGCTGCACCTCTTGAGCCAGTTTGCCGACGTGGGCGTGGTGCTGGCTGATAGCAAGGCCCTTCTGGATCTGACCGCAGAGAGGTTCGCGGATAGGTTTCTCATGCAGACGATCAGGCCCTCCGTGATCGTTGAAGGAGAGGACTTCAAGTTCGGGGCCGATCGTGGGGGCAGCATTGAGACGCTCAAGGGCCTCGGATCGAGAATGGGGTTTGAGGTCAAGGTCATCCCCTCCAAGCACATTAAGCTGCCGACCGGCCAGGTCCTTCGTGTCTCCAGCACGATGATCCGCTACATGCTGCAGGCAGGCCAGGTGGCTGACGCCGCCTTGGCATTGGGAAGGCCTTTTAGGCTGTACGGCAAGGTTGTACCGGGCAGGGGCAAGGGACGTCAGATCGGTTTTCCAACCCTGAACATGGAGAGACCTGATCAGGTTCTACCCGCAGAGGGGGTGTATGCGGGTTGGGTGCAGAGGGCTGATTCCTGTCAGGGGCTTTTCTCGGAGAAGGACCGCCTGCCTGCGGTATTTAGCCTGGGCCAGGCCAGGACCTTTGGCGACGACCATCCGTTGTTGATCGAGGCCCACGTGCTGTCAGGGCCGGTAGGCGATGGGGCTGGCCAATGGATGGCCATAGACTTTGTCGAACACCTTCGGCCCCAGCACAAGTTCTCGACGGTGGAGGACCTGGTCGGACAGATTGCTCGGGACTGTCAGCATGCCAAGGCCGTACTTGGTCAGGTCGATAGGCCGTTATGAGTGGAATCCTGCGTGCGATGGCCATGGATTTTTGTTCAAAATGGCTTGCTGGTTAGAAGTCTTTACGGTATAGTAGGTTGCAATGGTGAATTGCTGGGCAAATTTGGGATTCGATATGGGTGACGAAGGATCGTATTGGAGAAGGCTTCTTCATGAAGAGAGGTAGGTATGGCGACGATCACCAAGAAAGAACTTATTGATAGGATATCAGAACACACCCAGGCCAAGAGGGTCTCGGTGAAGCGAATCATACAGACGTTCCTCGATGAGATCACCGAGGAACTGTGTCAGAATAACCGCCTCGAGTTCCGCGATTTCGGTGTCTTTGAGATCCGATCGCGGGCGTCACGAGTTGCTCAGAATCCGAAGACCCTTGAACGAGTGGATGTCCCTGCCAAGCGGACCGTCAAGTTCAAGATGGGCCGATTGATGCGGGAGCGACTCTCAGCCGACGTATCGCGTTCGGCCCAAGAGGCGCTTTAGTTTGGCCGCATGAACCGGCCAGAGAATGGAAGGCACCCCTTCTCCAATGGGCTGGTACTCTGCCGGACAAGGGATTGTCACGCGGTCGTCGGATAGGTTGAAACAAGGAGTTCTGTATGTCCGAGGGTAAGGTCAAGTGGTTCAATCCAAGGAAGGGATACGGTTTCATAGAGGCGAGTGATGGCAGCGACATCTTTGTCCACTACGCCGATATCCGCAGCGAGGGATTCAAGACGCTGGCGGAAGGGGACGTGGTGAGCTTTGATACCGTCAACGGTGAAAAGGGCCTGAGGGCCGAAAACGTGGTATGCAAGCTGAAGGCCAAGTCCGACGCGGACATGCAAGCCCGGTAAGCAAGCCACATCTGCACTCTGGCCACAAGGGGCTCGCCTGTGGGCGCGAGTCCGTCGAATCGTGGGCTGGTGGACCTTGGGCGATGCTACTTCGCCGCAGGTCGGTAGGAGTTGGGAGTGATTGGTGCTGAGGTCACGTTGGGGTTGGATTCGAATGTCCTGGTCCTCAACAGGCATTACATGGCCGTTCGCGTGGTAGGGGCCAGGCGGGCCTTCTCGCTCCTTTTCCGTGAGCTCGCCGAGGTAGTTGCGTATGAGGAGGGGACCTACTCCAACTATGACTTCCGGAGTTGGTGCGAGGTCAGCCAGTTCAAGCGCCAATTTGAACCCGATGGTTATGACTGGGTGGCCACGCTCAACTTTCATATCGCCGTGCCCAAGATCATCCGTCTTCTGTTCTACGACCGTCTGCCGCGATGCGAAGTCAAGTTCAACCGCCGCAATCTATTTGCCCGTGATGAGAACCGCTGCCAATACTGCGGCAAGCGGTTTTCCACCAAGGAGTTGTCGCTGGACCACGTCATTCCGCGGAGCATGGGCGGCAAGTCCGCGTGGGAAAACGTAGTTTGTGCCTGCGTACGATGCAACGTGCGAAAGGGCGGGCGAACGCCCGATCAGGCCCATATGACCCTGATCCGCAGACCAGTCAAGCCCAGGCGGAATCCCCTGATCCACGTGCACCTGGGGCACCAGCGGTACCACAGTTGGAAGCAGTTTTTGGATAATGCATACTGGTCCGTGGAGCTGACCTAGGATGGGTCCGAGAGTCATGGCGCGCCTACTCATACTGTCTCTAAGCCTCTATAACTGTGCGATGTTACATGGCGCAGAGCGTACGCACCCGAATATCCTCTGGCTTATCGCCGAGGACTTCGGCCCGCACCTTAGTTGTTGCGGTACCAAGGAAGTCTGGACGCCCAACCTCGATCGGCTGGCCGTAGAAGGCGTGCGGTACACGCGGTGTTATTTAGGGCACGTCTGCTCGCCAAGCCGGTCGTCGTTCATGACCGGTATGTATGCTACGACCATCGGCGCTCACAATCATCGGACCGTCAATAAGCAGCCTCTGCCTGACGGCGTGCGGGTGCTCACGGACTGGATGCGCGATGCCGGCTATTTCACCGCGAACATCAAGGATTTGCCCGCCTCGTGCGGATTCGCAGGCACAGGCAAGATGGACTGGAACTTTACCTATACCGGTAAGCCGTTTGACTCGGCGAACTGGGACGACCTAAAGACGCACCAGCCGTTCTATGCGCAGGTCAACTTCAACGAGACTCATCGAACCTATCGCGCTCCAAAGAAGGCGAACCCTGCGAATGTCGAAATCCCGCCGTACTATCCCGACCATCCCGTAACTCGCGAGGACTGGGCCCGGTATCTGGATTCAGCCAGCGAATTGGACCGCAAGGTCGGGCTGGTGCTACAAGCACTGGAAAAGGACGGCCTGGCGGACAGCACGATCGTCGTATTCTTCGGGGACAACGGACAGTCGCACGTGCGGGGCAAGCAGTTCTGCTACGAGGAAGGCCTGCACGTGCCGCTGATCATCCGCTGGCCGAGGGACTTCCCCCAGCCGGCGCACTTCAAGTCTGGCATGTTGGACAACCGCTTGCTTCACGGCATTGATCTGGCGCCTACCATGTTGGCTGTAGCCGGCGCGTCCAAGCCGCCGAAGATGCAGGGGCAGGTCTTCCTGGGCGACCGGTGCGAGCCGGATCGCGAGGTCGTCTTCGGCGGACGCGACCGTTGCGACGAAACGGTGATGCGCATTCGCACGGTGCGCGACGATCGCTATCGCTACATCCGCAACTTCACGCCGGACACGCCTTTTCTGGCCGCCAATGCCTACAAGGAAAGGCAATATCCGGTCTGGAATCTCCTCAAGGAGCTTCACGCACAGGGCAAGCTGACGCCGGCCCAGGAATTCCTCTGCCAGCCGCGCATGCCGGATGAGGAACTCTACGACCTGCAAACCGACCCCTACGAGATTCACAATCTCGCCGCCTCGGACAATCCCGAACACCAGGCTGAGTTGAAGAAACTCCGTGCGGTCCTGGAGAAGTGGATTGTTGACACCGACGACAAGGGACGTATTGCGGAGCCACCGGGCACATGGACCGGCCAGAACGCCGCAGCCGTCGCTGGCGGTGGTTCCGCGGCCAAAGACAAGAAGAAAAAAAGGCAGCAGCAATAACCCCTCGAACAGTGGCGCGACTACCTCTTCACCGCCTACAATGGACCGAGCGGCAACCAGCGGGCCGTGCGAGACGCTCGCTGGAAGCTGATCTGTTATCCTCAGATCAATAGGACACAGCTTTTCGACCTACATGCCGTTCCTCACGAAAAGCCTCTGCGCTCGAAAAAAAGCAGAAAAGGGTTGTAGACGCCTCTCCTATTTGGTAGACTTCAAGGCAGTTGGATGCATATATTCTAGGACATATCAGTCCAGTGGCGGCAACGACAGTTGCGATGCCGACAGGGTAGTGAAGAGGGCCTGGGTTGGCACATCTAGAAATCGGAGGACCTGACGCAATTGGTTGCTGGGCACATGGCAGATGGGGGGCTTGGGTGTACAATTCTCCTTGGGCATGTCAGAATCTCTACGTCCATTTTCCCGGTGAGGTTTTTCCTGCAGGAAGGAGGTAAATGGGCCGAGATCCATGTGAGATAGAGGGTCGGAGTGAGCAACTGCGGCGCGGGCGTACCTACGCAGGCAACGTGGGGTAGTGAGGGCAGCGGGAGCGTGATGGGTAAGCAAGAGCGTAAGATCGTGCCCTATTGAAGGAGTATCGTTATGTGCAAGAGACTGATTCACTTACTTTCCTTTGTCTTGGTGTCCGGTCTGGTTATGACGAGTGTGGCCGGAGCAGCGGACACCAGTCTGGTCGGCTGGTGGAAGTTCGATGAGTCAACCGGCACCTCGGCGAATGATTCATCGGGCAAAGGCAACAACGGTGCCCTCCGAGGTGATGCCAAGCTGGTGGCGCAGGGGCATTTCGGCGGGGCCATTCTTCTCGACGGCAATGGCGACTATGTAGACTGCGGGAGGAGCGACATATTCAATATCCGCAGTGCGATTACCCTCACGGCCTGGGTTTGGGCCGACCCGGACTTTGCCTACCCCGATTGGTCGGGCATCATCATGCGCGGAGGACCCAATACGGATACGTTCGCGATCTACTACTATCGGCCGGGCAATCGAATCGGCTTCAAGACCACAGGGACTACTCCGAATTGGCTTTCGTCCGCTGTAGGTGCGGCGGCCGGCCTCTTTGACAAGGAATGGCACCATGTCGCAGGAACATACGACGGAGCAACCCAGATAATCTATCTGGATGGGACTGTCCTGGTAAACGCGGCCGCGTCAGGCCAAATCGAGACAAGCAGCGGCCGGCTCTTGCTAGGGGCCGGACGAGATCAGGATCCGTCGACAGTCTGTCTGGCGGGTCGACTTGACGATGCCCGCATCTATAGCCGGGCCTTGTCGGCGGCCGAGATTCAGACTGTTATGAAGGGAGGAGAAGCAGGTCTTTCCTCTAATCCAAGCCCCGGTAACAACGCCACAGATGTGCCTCGTGACGCGGTCCTTGGCTGGAAACCGGGAGAATTCGCCAAGACCCATGACGTGTATTTAGGAACCGTCTTCGCAGACGTCAACACCGCCAGCAGGACCGGTCAGAAGGGCGTACTGGCCAGCCAAGGCCAGGATACCAACACCTACGACCCGTCCGGCTTTCTCGCCTTGGGACAGACCTACTACTGGCGGGTAGATGAGGTCAATGCCCCGCCTAACTCTACCATCTACAAGGGTGAGGTCTGGAGCTTCACGGCCGAGCCTGTGGGCTTTGCGATCAAGCCGATCGCTGCCACTGCCTCCAGTTCGCAAAACATAGATATGGTCCCTGGAAAGACGATCGAAGGCTCCGGACTCAACGCCAGCGACCAGCACGGGACCCTGGATACCACCATGTGGCTGAGCAGCATTACCGGGCCGCAGCCGACCTGGATCCAATATGAATTCGACAAGGTCTATAAACTCCACAAGATGTGGGTCTGGAACGCTAACACCGCCCTTGAGGCCATTTTCGGTTTTGGGGCCAAGGACGTCACGGTGCAGTACTCCACAGACGCCGCCACCTGGACGGCCCTGGCGGGCGTGTCTCAATTTACCCGGGCAACTGGTACTGCGGGTTACGCCCATAATACGACCGTGGACTTCGGCGGCGTGGCGGTCAAGTATGCGAAGATCACCATCAAGAACAACTGGGGAGGCATCCTGCCCCAATACGGGCTCAGTGAGGTGCGGTTCTTCCAGATCCCAGTTCGCGTTCGAATGCCGCAGCCTGCCTCTGCTGCCACGAATGTGACTCTGGATAGGGTCCTTAGTTGGCGTACCGGCAGGGAGGCGGCCAGGCACGAGGTCTTTTTCGGCACAGATCCGAACGTAGTCAGGGATGCCACGATCCCGGTCCAGACCGTGACCGAGGCCAGTTGCAGCCTTGCCTCTCTGGCCGCTGAGTACGGCAGGACCTACTACTGGAAGGTCAATGAGGTCAATGACGCAGCCACACCCACCTCCTGGAATGGCGACGTGTGGAGCTTCTCCACAGCCGGGTACGCAGTGGTGGATAACTTTGAGGCATACGACGACACGTGCAACCGGATATTCTTTGCGTGGGTGGACGGCCTCGGCCACTCCGGGTCTGTGGACTGCGGGATTGCACCGTCTGGCGGTAACGGCACCGGATCTGCGGTTGGGAACATGCAGCAACCATTTGCCGAACGGACCATCTTCCAGTCCGGCGGGCAGTCCATGCCCATGGCCTATGACAACTCGATGGGCAAGCTCTATTCCGAGACCCAGCGGGAGTGGACTGATCCGCAGGTCTGGAGCACGGGCGGGGCCAACACCCTGGTGGTGTACCTGAGAGGCGTAGCCCCTGCATTCCTGGAGACCTCCCCTGGCAACATCTTGATGAATGGTATGGGCACGGACATCTGGGGCACAGCGGACCAGGGCCGGTTTACCTACAAGCAGCTCAGCGGAGACGGCTCGATCACGGCCCGGATCGACAGCCTGGCCAATACCAATGCCTGGGCCAAGGCAGGGGTGATGATCCGCGAGACCCTGGATGTAGGCTCAACCCACGCCATGGTTGTCGTATCTTCGAGCAGCGGTGTCGCGTTCCAGCGTCGCCTCTTGGCCGCCGGCGCCAGTACGACTACGACCACGGTGGCACCACAGCCTGGAGCCCCCTACTGGGTGAAGGTGACCCGCACGGGGAGCACGTTCACGGCCAAGCGTTCGACCGATGGGGTCACCTGGATGGACATCACATCGGACCCGGCTGCCTCGTCCGCGACCATCACGATGGCCAATGACGTGTACATCGGCCTGGCTGTGACCAGCCACGCGGCCAACGTGGTGTGCGGGGCCAGATTCTCATCGGTCTCGACCACGGGCAAGGTGACCGGCGCATGGCAGCAGGCCGATCTCGGGGTAGCGCAATCCACTGTTGCCGGCAATGCCCCTGAGGCCTTCTACGTGGCTGTAGAGGACAGCGCCAAGCACCTCAAGGTGGTGAGCAACACTGATCCTATCCTGATCTCGACGGGTGCATGGGAGCTGTGGCAGATCCCGTTTAGCACGTTCACCTCAGCCGGTGTCAACCTCAGCGCAGTCAAGAAGGTGTACATCGGCGTCGGCGATCGGAATAGCCCGAAGACCGGCGGCGCGGGTAAGGTGTATATAGACGACATCCGTGTGACGCGGATAGCTACACCGTAATAGGATGTCTTAGGCGCGATATCCACGCCGACTTAGCAAATGGCAAAGCATATAGGGGCCTGTGTCGTGATGGCACAGGCCCCGGTTGTTGTGACCATTCTGAAAGGAAAAAGCAGATGAAATCCAGGACGCGAAACACGAGGACTTGGTCGACGAACGCGACGATCTGACCTTGGAGTGGATCACCCTGCTCAACCGCCTGGGCCGATCGGAAGAGGCCATGGCCCTCCTGACCCGTAGGAATTTCCATCCCTGGGAAGGTGGGGAGGGCAAGCTGGCCGGTGCGCAGGAAAATCCAATCCACTTCGCGCTGGGTTGTGCCTGGGAGGCGCTGTGCCATACGGATCAGGCGACGGTCCTCAAAAGTAAGTGACGGGGTAACCCTGACCCCTCGGACTACGCGATGAACATCCGGCGTCTGCATGAATGGGCAGTCTCTACGGCTCAGGCCAGAGACATGCAGTCTGATCTGTCCCGGCAGGTACGCCTTACGCCTATGGGCTGCAGGTCCGTGACTGTGGCTGAACTGGACTGCACGTTCAGCAGGGATGGCAATCGTGTGTTTGCGGTTGCTGTAGTGCTGGCCCTGCCTGGACTGGATGTGATCGAATCCGCCCATGTAGTCATGCCCGTGCGATTTCCGAATATTCCGGGCCTGCTCTCCTTTAGAGAGGCGTCTGCCTGCCTTGAGGTGTACCACCCGATATCGGATTCCGGAACCCACACGCCTGGCCCACCAGATGGTCGGGAGGATCAGGTCAGCCTGACTTAGTAATGGGAAATATCGGCATAACAGTGGCGATTGGCTATACGGCAGCAGTCCTGTTCTTCTTCGCACGCAGGCTGAGGCGGGGAGCTCGCACCGTGGGCTTTGTGCTCCTCGGTGGCATCGTGCTGGGCAGTGCCGTTCTGCTTGAGGCCAAGTCACTGCCCGTCCGGTGCGTAGTTGGGATGGTGCTCATGATCTTCCTGATGCACATGTGGGATCTGCACCTTGATCCGCAGCGAGGCAGCCGGCTCACCCTAGGTACCTATGCGGTCCTCGTGCCTGACTATGCCTGGAGCGTTGCTCGTGTGGGCGACGGTCATGGGCTTGACTTGGCGTTGGGCCAACGGGCGAGAGATGCTGCAAAGGCAGTGGCGGGCTTGTGTTTGGTATCCGTAATTACCGTGGGCATATTCAGCCTCGACTGGGCGGTTTGGCCGTTTTGGGTGGAACACGCGGCCAAATCGACCTGCCTTGGCGGATGGACGATCTGGGCCTTTCAGGCGAACACGGCCCTCTGGCGCCTGGCCGGCGCCCCAGCCGCCTGGTTTATCACTCGTAACGTCCTCTGTGCCTCCAGTCCAGCCGACTTCTGGCGGCAGTGGAACCAGCCCATGTATCGGTGGTTGCTGGAAAACGTCTACAGGCCCCTGGGTGGCCGAAGGAATCCCGGTCTGGCGGCCCTTGGGGCCTTTGCCGTGTCCGGGATACTGCATGTGTACTTCTTTGCCGTGATATTTCAACGGCTTTCAGGTTTCGTCATGGCCTTCTTTCTCTTGCACGGACTGGCCACAGTCGTGACCCGCCGATTCAGGCCCACGGGATGGTTTCGCGTGCCGGCAGCCATCCTGACGTTCTCATACAACACCCTTTCCACGGTGCTGCTATTGGTCCCCATCGATGAACGGATTCCGCTTTACGTGAATGCCATTCCAAGGTGGCTTCATCTCTGGTAGAATCTGAATATGTCAGGAGAGACTCGAATGGACATCCAACAACGTGTCTTACAATGGTCCGGACGGCTGTGCTTGTTGCTGGCCATGGGTCTGCTGGTCTCGGGCGATTCATGGGCACAAACGACGGTGGAACCGACTCTGTTTCCCGGCGACGGGGCCACGGAAGTCCCGATCAACACCTCGCTTCGATGGGAGCCGGCCGCCAAGGCCACGTCTTATGACATCTACTTTGGGCAGACCGAACGGCCCCCATTCCAGTGCCGGGTGGCCGGCCCCTCCTTTGTCCTGGAGACCATCACCGCAGGCAAGACCTATTTCTGGCGGGTCGATGCGGTCAACGAGGCGGGCGTGGAGACTGGCCGGGAGCACCGTTTCAAGACGATTTCGAGGGTGGATCCCAATGCCCTGTACGCATGGCCGATCCGCATCGCCCATTCGGTGCGATCGCTGTATCACGACGTGACACGCCTGGGCAACTGGAACTACACCGACGGGATGATCATCGACGCCCTCTACTCGATTGCCAGCCGGACCGGACACGAAGACGATTTCCGATACATCCGGCAGTACCTGGATCGTTTCGTCACTGCGGAGGGAAGCCTGGATCCCAAGGCCTACCCGTTTACACTCTTCAGTCTCGACCGGATCCGGCCTGCCCCGACGCTCCTCTGGATGTACGAGCGCACCGGAGAAAAGAAATACCTCCAGGCTGCGCAGTACGTCGCGACGCAACTGGAGAAGCAGCCGCGGACCAGCGACGGCGGTTATTGGCACCGCTCCACGTATCCGAATCAGATGTGGCTGGATGGGATCTACATGGCCGATGTCTTTGCCGTGCAGTTCGGCGTCAGGACGAACCAGCCGAAGTACTTCGATGAAGCGGTCAAACAGATCACCCTGGTCTACAAGCATACCCATGATCCCAAGACGGGATTGTGCTATCACGGCTGGGATGAGACCAAGAGCCGTCCCTGGGCCAATCCCGAAACCGGCGCCTCGCCCGAATTCTGGGGCCGGGCCCTGGGCTGGTACGTCATGGCGCAGGCGGACGTGCTGGACTGGCTGCCTGCCGATCACCCCGGGCGCAAGGACGTGTTGCCGATCTTTCAGTCGCTGTGCCGGAGCCTGTTGCGGTTCCAGGACCGGAACACCGCCCTTTGGTACCAGATCCTGGACAAGCCCGACGCGCCGAAGAATTACGTAGAGACGTCGTGTTCGCTCATGTTTGCCTACGCCATGGCCCGCGGCGCACAACGCGGCTGGCTGGGGCCCGAGTATCTCGAACACGCGATCCGGACCACGCGCGGCGCCTTGAATCACCGGGTCGATCTCCTCCCTGACAATCGCATGGATATCCGCGGCACCGTGCAGGTCGGCAGTCTCGGGGGAAACGGCGGTTTCTACGATTACTACGTGACCGTACCCGTGGTCACCAATGACCAGAAGGCCCTGGGCGCCTTTATGTATCTGAGCCTGGTCCTCAGCGACACCGCCAACGACACCGGCCCCGCCAGCCGCGAATTCCCACGCCGGTCGCCCTAGGCATTTCTGAAGTTCGCATAACGATGAGGCAAGAGTATCAACATGGAATCTGACGATTCTCAACTACCAATCTACGGGACCGAATGTTGTCGTCACAGCCCGCAATACAACGACCATCAACTAACAACTGAGAACTGCCTTTCATGCTCCGCCGTCTTCTCATTGTAATCCTATTCAGCACCGCATTCGCCTATATCGAGTCAGCGGTAGTGGTGTACCTGAGGGTCATATCCCATCCGGATGGCTTCAGTTTTCCGCTGCCGGTCTTTGAGCTGAATCCACTTTGGCGACGGCTTATTCTGACCGAGGTCGGCCGGGAAGCGGCCACGATGGTGGTCATTGCCTGCGCTGCTTGGCTCTTTGGCCGCAGGGCCCAAGAACGTTTGGCCTATACACTGGTCATCTTCGCAACCTGGGACATCTTTTATTATGTCTGGCTCAAGGTCCTCCTGGATTGGCCGACATCCTTCATGAACTGGGACATCCTCTTCCTGATCCCTGTGGCGTGGGCGTCTCCGGTCCTATATCCCATCCTCGTATCCCTTGCTATGTTGGCTATGGCAGTGATTATCCTGTGGCGGAGCGAGGCGAACAACCCGGTGAGATTGGGAAGGGGCGATGGGATCGCCCTGCTCACAGGGTGTGGGATCATCGTGCTGTCCTTCTGCATTGGAGGCTCCCACATCACCAAGCCGGACTTTGCAGACTACTTTTCCTGGCCGCTGTTTGCAGCGGGATATATTCTGGCCATTGCGTCCTTTGGACGAGCACTTGCGCGCAAGAGACGATTCAAGGTTCGGGTTCAAGGAAAGGGCGAGAGACCATGAAAGACAGAAAGCCTGGCATTCACCGAGCATTGGCACTGGAGGCTGCGGTCCTGCTTGTGGGAGTGGGGCTAATCGCCCTGGGTTACGTGCTTCGCAAACCTATGCTCATCAACTACCACAGACTGGGTGCGCACCTGGCGATTAAGGCGATGCATCGCCATGCGAAACCGCAGCCGGGCGACAGGTACCGGCGTGACGCAGATCGCTTCAGCCGGCACCGGAAGGCCTTGATAGGCCTTGGATATCTGGCCAGGCGGGAGTTCCGTCTGAACTTCCTGACCGTGAACTCGCCGCAGTTCGAACACATGCTCGCAGAGTACCGTAGCAAATACCCGAACGAATCTCCTTCCTCTTACACGGTTGGGACCCGTATGGCCGACTTATCCTCGCAGGACCAAACGCAAGGACCATCGACGCAGGAGAGACTCGTACACCAACCCAGTTTCGTACACATAGACGACCTGGCAAAGAGGATGTCTGTCTGGGAGAAATTGATACTTGAATACGACGTGCCCCCTACAGATCCGTGCCAACCCCTTGCTCCACCAGACTCCTAATGGTACGTCCTGGGGCGCTACGTGATGAGCCCATTGACACATGGAGCGGGTAACGATATCGTGGCAGACCAATATGATGGCGCATCACTAACTCGGACCCCATGGAGCTTGACCTCCGAACTCAAGAAAACCAAGACAGGAGCCTAAGGCATGTCGCAAGAAACTATCCTGAACCGTGTTGCCCAGCTTGGCGTGATACCCGTGATTGCCATTGAGAAGGCCGATGCGGCCATCCAGTTGGCCGACGCCCTGCTGCAGGGCGGCCTGCCGGTTGTCGAGATCACCTTCCGAACGGCAGCAGCAGCCGAGGTGATCCGCAAGATCGCCCAGGAACGCCCCCAACTGGTGGTTGGCGCTGGCACGGTGCTGACGACCGCCAACCTGGAGGCAGCCAAGGCCAGCGGCGCCACGTTCGCAGTAGCGCCCGGTCTGAATCCTCAGATCGTCAAGCAGGCCCAGGCCATGGGCCTGCCCTTTGTGCCCGGTGTAGCCACGCCAACAGACATCGAGCAGGGTCTGGCCCTGGGCTGCAAGCTGCTGAAGTTCTTTCCATCTGAGGCCCTGGGCGGTGTGGCCATGATCGAGGCCCTGTCTGCCCCATACAAGCATACGGGCGTCAGGTTTGTGCCCACAGGCGGCGTAAACACGGGCAACCTGGAATCCTACCTGAAGCTGGACACAGTGGCTGCAGTGGGCGGCACATGGATCGCCAAGAAGGAAGACCTGCAAGCCGGCAAATGGGACGACATCCGCAGCCGCTGCAAGACGGCCCTGGAGATCGTGGCCAAGGCCCGCGCCCGGTGACCATGGAACCGGAGGTTCAGCCATGCATCTTGTGCAGCTTGGCGAGCCTCTTCAACTGCCAGCGAAGGTGGTCCGGAGGCGTCCATTCTGCGAAACGCCCGAGCTTCTGCAGCACGTCCGGATTCATAAGTGACAGCGGAAGTCCGCCGCGGCACACCCGGACAATCTCCTCGGCGACCGTGGTCTGGAGCTGGACCTGGGATTCCTCGGAGTACCACGCCATATGGTCGGTCAGAACGACTCGCGGGTGTTTTCTGAGCGGCGAATCGACCGGCAATGGTTCTTCTTCGAACACATCCAAGCCCGCACAGGCGATCTTGCCGGAGTCGAGCGATGCCAGAAGGTCACGGGTGTCCACAACTCCGCCGCGAGCGGTATTCACCAGGATCGCGCCCGTCTTCATCTTTCTCAGCGAAGCCTTGTTGATCAGGTGGCGTGTCTCAGGCAGAAGTGGCACGTGGAGAGAAACGCAATCGGATTCCGCGAGCAGGTCTTCGAACGCGACCAGGGACGCGCCGAGCTTTTCCACGCGCTCCGATTCCACAAAGGGATCCGTGGCCAGAAGGCGAAGACCCCATCCGCTCAGTTTGCCTGCCACTGCCTGGCCGATATGGCCTAAGCCCACAATCCCGATCGTGCGGCCCGCCATGCGGCAGATGCGGACGGGCCTTTCGACGTCCCATGTTCCGGCTTCCAGTCGCTTGTGCGTGCCGACTAGGTCGCGGACGCAGGCCAGCAGCAGTGACACGGCGTGTACGGAGACCTCGTCGGTAGCATAGAGAGGCGCATGCCCGACTATGATCCCGGACTCGGTCGCGGCCTCCACGTCCACGTTGTCCGTCCCGACGCCGTAGCGTGTGATGATTCTGCATCGTGAAAAGCGCTTGATCAGACCGCGCGTGACCTCCAGGCGGCGGACCATGATCCCATCGGCGGTCTCGGCTATCCTCAGAGCGTCTTCCAGAGGACGGTCGGAGGCGTCTATAAACTCCCCTCCCGCAGCGGTGATGATCTCCCGCTCGTACTTGCTCGTTTTATAGCCGTGCTCGATGATCACTGCGCGGAAATCAGCCATGAGGGACTCCTTCCAACTTATTCAACACAGCCTATCATATCCGTTTGACGGACCTGCGGCAAACTCCTCTGGACGGAGGGACCATTCACCTCTAGGGAAGGCGATTGCCCTCTAAAACCAATATCGCGATCTTGCCCTGGTTGCCAAAACCGCTATATTAGAGCCTTGCCGGTCCTGGTCAGGGACCACGTGCAATGGGACAGTTCAATGCTCAAACAGAGACTGGTTTTTGGCGTCTCGATGGCAGTGGCCTTCATCGGCCTGGTGCTCTTGGACGGCTGGCTGGATGGCTCTTGGACGCCCTCTAAGGCGGACGACAAGCCCATTCAGGGGCCGATCTTTGCTGGCTTGGTCTGCCTACTGATTGTACCTGCGAACCTGGAACTGGCGGCCCTAGCCGCAGCCAAGGGACTCAGGATCTCTATCCCCGCAGCAGCAACAGGCTCGATCCTGCTCTGTACGACGCCGTATTGGCCCGTATGTCCGGCCCTACACTGGGGCGGGTACGCGGCCTTGGTGCTTGTCGCGACATTCTTTGCCCTTCTGGTATGCCAGGTGGCGAGGGATGGCCTTGCAGGGGCCATGGCCAACACCGGAGCCGGGCTTTTCGCCCTGATCTATCTGGGCCTGCTGGCCACGTTTGCCGTAGCTGTGCGCGTAGATTTTGGGGTATGGGCCTTGCTGATGTGCGTATGGGTGGTCAAGGCCGCGGACATCGGGGCCTTCACGGTGGGCAGTCTCATCGGAAGGCATAAGCTTGCGCCAACGATCAGCCCTGGCAAGACCTGGGAGGGATTGGCTGGCGCAGTTGCCATGGCCATGGTCGTGGCCGTGCTTTTTGGCAGGCTTTGTGATATAATGTCCGTACCGTTGGCCCTGGCCTTTGGGATTCTCTTTGCGGTCGTCGGCCAACTAGGCGACCTGGCGGAGTCCGTAATTAAACGAGACGCCCAGGTTAAAGACGCATCGGATCGGGTGCCCGGTTTCGGCGGCCTGCTGGACGTGCTGGATTCGCCGCTGGGCGCTGCTCCTTTGGCGTACCTGTTCTTTCTCTTTATAAAAGGTTAAATGGAAGTCACCATACAACTCGATGCCCCGGATAAGCACGTGGAGCTGTTCGGTCCGGCCGACAGCCACATGCGGTTTATCAAGCAACTGTTCGGAGTTCGGATCGCGACCCGGAGAACCCATCTGACCATCGCCGGAGACGACAAGGCCGTGACTCTGGCAGTAGAGGCCATTGAGCAGATGCAGCGTCACCTCGTCAGTCACGGCCTGCTGATGGCAGCGGATGTGGAGGCGATCGTCAGACCCTTGGAGTTGGGGTCGTCCGCATCGTCCTTCTCCCAAGACGGCATAGTGGTGTTTTCGCGGCACAAGGTCGTCAAACCCTCCACTGAGGGCCAAAGGCGTTACATCCGGACCCTGCTGGAAAACGATATCACGTTCTGCACCGGGCCGGCGGGCACCGGCAAGACCTACCTGGCCGTGGCCGTGGCGGTCTCCATGCTGCGGGCCAAGCAGATCCGCCGGATCATCCTGGCCAGACCGGCGGTCGAGGCCGGTGAGCGATTGGGCTTTCTGCCAGGTGACCTTCAGGCCAAGGTGAATCCCTACCTGCGGCCGCTTTTCGATGCCCTGGAGGACATGATGGACTTTGCCCAGATGCGGAAGTTCCTGGACCTGGACGTCATTGAGATCATCCCGCTGGCCTTCATGCGGGGCCGGACCCTCAATGAGTCAGCGGTCATCTGCGACGAGGCCCAGAATACCTCGGCCCTGCAGATGCTGATGGTCCTGACCCGCCTGGGTCACGGCTCCAAGATGATCATCACTGGCGACATTACCCAGATCGATCTCGACGCCATGGAAAGGAGCGGGCTGGTGGATGCGATCGAGATCCTCAATGGGATTGCGGGCATCGGCGTGGTCGAGCTGGACCGCACCGACATCGTCCGCCATCGATTGGTCCAGAGCATCGTGGATGCCTACGAGAAGCAGCAGCCCACAGACCGGAGGCCCAAGGCCGCCAGGTCGCGTTCCAAAGACTAATTTCCACACGATGGTCTGGCATCACTATGATCGTTGTAGACATCAATCAGCAGTTCCACAGCCTGAAGATCTCGACGAAAGGCCTGAAAGGCTTGGTACGGGCGGTGTGCAGGCGATTCGGAATCTCAAGGGCCCGGGTGGCCATCGTGATCGTGGGGAACCGGCCGATGCGGAGACTGAATCGACGGTTCACTGGACGGCAAGGGGCCACAGATTGCCTGAGCTTCGATCTGTCGGATACTCCGGCCCCTTCCAAGAGTATGTTTGAGATCGTCGTCAACGGCGAAAAGGCCCTGCGAGAAGGCAAGGCCAGAGGCCATGGCCCGCAGGCGGAACTAGCCCTGTATGTGACCCACGGTCTGCTTCATCACCTGGATTTTAACGATAGCACGCCGGCCGAGGCCATGCGCATGCACCGGATGGAAGATGAAATCCTGCAAAAGCTTGGTTACGGTGCGGTGTATCATTCTTAGGTGAAGACCCATGCTTCTCAAGGATCAGGCCATCTGCATCCGCGCCATCGACTACTCGGAGACCTCCCAGATCGTGACGTTCTTTGCCCGCGATCACGGCAAGGTCGGAGCGATGGCCAAGGGCGCCAAGAGACCAAAGTCTGCGTTCGGAGGGACTATCGAGCTGCTCAGCTATGGCGACCTGGTCCTAGCGGACAGCCCTAACGCCAAGCTGGCGACCCTGACCGAGTTTCAACCACGGTTTGACGTGGTCAGAGGCCTGTCCGGCCATCTGGCGGCCTATCACGTGGGTCTATTGACCGTGGAGCTGGTCGACGCATTGATCCAGGATCGCGATCCGCATCCAGGGCTGTGGGATGGATTTCTCAGATTCCTGCAGGAGATCGCTTCCATTCGACCCGGTGGTAACGCCGGTCCCGAGATCCTTCGTCGCGCGATCGAATGCCAAGGACAGATCCTAAAGGAGATCGGCCTGCAGCCCGTACTGGATACATGTGCCAACTGCGGCTTACCGTACTCCCCTACCTGGCATGGGTCCTACTTCAGCAGTTCCGCCAACGGCCTGGTCTGCCGGGACTGCGAAGGCGCCTTTGCAGACCGGATGAGCCTGGCCGAATCCGTGGCGCAGGCCTTGACCAGTCCGGATCGCCTTCGAACCGCAGATCTCCAGGTCCTTCGCACGATCGAGAGGCTTCTCCTGGGGCACTTCACGAATCTGCTGCACCATCGGCCCAAGACCGCCGACTATGTGCTCAAGGCCTTGTGATTCCAGGCAGAGAAGGCAGTGCATGCACACGGATCGCCGCATCTGAATCCACCTCGAAGATCAGCTCCTCAGGGAACTGCCGGCCGTCGATGTGGATCGTGACTGGCTGCTGACTGGTGAAAGCATGGGGATTGAGTCCGTCAACCACGTAGCTGTAGGACAGGTCGAACGCCCCTTCGGGCAGATACAACTCCCAGGTCCCGTCTTCGTCATTGACGTCCGCGCAGTTGACGAAGGTCTTGGTCCCGGCCAGGCAGGCCGTTAAGGATGCCTTGTTCTTTTTGGCGGGTTGCCCTGTGCCGGCCTCAAGCAATTGCCCCTTGACCGGGATACCCTCCTGCACCTCGACCACGGCTACGTGGTCCGTGCCTGGCGGGACCACGACCGGCTGTGGCACACACACATATCGCCGATCCTCACGGAATTGGTTGGAGATCAACGACGGCATGTACTGCCCGGGCTCGATGGACTCAAGGAGCACCTCGCCATGGAGATCGATCGACCCTACGCCGCGGCATGTCTCGCCCACCAGTGCAACATTCCCAAAATTGAAGGGCTTCCCAGAATCTCGACGTACAACGCGAATGGTCACGGTGCTACCGGCCGGATGCAGCGTGACATCAGGCAGCCCTGACGCGTCAGGACCAATGGCAGCGGATACGAGCTGGGGTCTGAATCCCGACGCCTGGACCGAGAGACCCAGGAGATCCTTGGGGCTGAGTCGCCTCAGGGTGAATCGACCGTGCGCGTCGGTCTCGGTCAGCAGGACCCTACACACCCTATCGCCCGCCTCCCAGAGATTGACCAATCGAAAGCCCCCCACGGTCTGAGCCATGCTGACTAAGTATACCTGGGCCCCGGCAATGGGCCTGCCCTGCGCGTCGTGTACGGTCCCCTGTCGTTCCTCGCTGGCCGGATGGAGCACCAGCCTTGGGCCCAAGTCTCTAGGCCACGCCAGATTCGGGGTGATCGGGTCAACACCGCCTAGTCTGGCATCCGCAAGGGCCAGATCGTATCCAGCCAGGTCGCAACGGAAGACTCCGATTCGCCGGTTATCATCGGGCGTCTCCCACACGAAGGTAGCCTCGCCTCCTGCGTCTGTCTTGGCCTCATAGGACTTCACACCCGATGGATCGCCAAGCACCTGCAGCGACACCGGGGCATCGGCCACAGGACGCCCATGCTCATCGATCACGGACACCCGGTAGGTGCGAGTCTGATTCAGACCTTGAAGGGCCACCCGGACGTCCTGGGAGAAACCATCCATCCATTCCCTGCACGTGCGAAATCCTTGGGCCTCCAGCACGAGGTATCCCTCTTGGCCGCCCACTTCATTGACGTGGAATCGGCCATCCTCGTCGCTGATGGCACAAGGGTACGTACTCAAGCCTGCGCCCAGGTCGGCGGCCTTCAAGAACCAGATCTCTACCCCCAGGATTGGCTGGCCCGTAGCGTCGCAGACGCGTCCGCTGATCTGTCGGCTGTTGCACGAGGACTCGGGTCTATCCGTTCTGGTCCCGATCGTCGCCACGTCGAGAAAAAGACTGGTGAACTGAAGCCAGAGGCTGAATGGTCCTGCGGCCTGGAGACCCGAGACCGGTGGGGTCGCCGGAAGGGCCTCTGCGGAGGCGATGACGACTGGATTAGCCGGATTGTGCTGGCGACCCGGCGATGGCCTCGCAAGCATCAGTATTGCGAGGATGAGAATGATCGTGCGGTTCATAGGTACTATCCTTCTTGCAGGTAGTTCGCGGGCGGCAGGGGGCCACTTCCTGGCAGCCTCACGTATCACAGTCGCAGGTCCGTGCCTTTGCCGCACCTACCAGATAGACGGACAAGTCGAGCCTGCGCAACAGGGAGAATAATCGTCATGTCCTGAGTCTTGAGTTTTAAGGCCCCTGCCGGTAGTATCAGAGGATCTCTTGGGAGGTTGAATATGGTCAGACAGTTGACGATCGCGTGCGTAGGGATTTTGGGGCTTGCCTGCACAGGCCTCTGCACAGAGCCCAATACGGTCTGGATCGAAGAGTTCAATGTCGCCAAGCAGGCCGCCCGACAGCAGGGCAAGGACCTGCTGATCCTGTTCACCGGGTCCGACTGGTGTCCTTGGTGCAAGAGGCTTGAGGCCGAGGTCCTGTCCCAGGAGGCCTTCAAGAACCAGATCCCCAAGGGCTTTGTCTTGGTCAAGCTGGACTTCCCAAGGACCAAGGATCAGCCGGTGGCCGTCAAGAAACAGAATGAACAACTCAAGGCGACCTTCGAGGAGAAGTACAAGTTTGGAGGCTATCCCAACATCTACCTGGCGGACGCCAATGGTATCCCCTATGTCCAGATGGGCTACGAGGAAGGGGGTGCGGACAAGTACCTCCAATACCTGTCTTTCCTGCGCAAGGCCCGTAACATGGTCGATCCTGGCAGCGAGTGGATCGAGGACTTCCAGGTGGCCTTGGCCAAGGCCGATTACCTTCAGAAAGACCTGTTGATGCTCTTTACCGGCTCGGACTGGTGCCCTTATTGCACCAGACTGGATAACCAGGTCCTGTCGAAAGACGTGTTTAGGAAAGGGGCCTCCAAGGAATTCATCTTTGTCAAGCTTGACTACCCAAGGACAAGGCCCCAAGACCCCAGGATCAAGGCCCAGAACCAGATGCTGAATAACCTGTTCACCTCCAAGTTCGATCTCCAGGGCTTTCCCACGATCTACCTGGCAGACCCCAAAGGCATTCCCTATGCCCAGACAGGCCTCAGCGATATGGACGCCAAGCAGTACGCACAGCACCTCCATAAACTCAGGGGCGACCACCTCAAGGCCGGGTACAAAGTCCGCAACGACCCCAACAGCCCAGCCCGGTGACAGACTGGCGGCCGCTACTCGAAGAGTTCAGGTTGGGAGTCGTCGGTTTTCCGCTTGGCTGGTCCAAGGCCCAGGTGTTCCCTGGCCTGCGCAGTGATCTCGCGACCGCGTTTGGTGCGGCGGACAAAGCCGATCTGCAAGAGATATGGTTCCACCACGTCCTCCAGGGTGTCTCGCTCTTCGCCCAAAGTAGCGGCCAAGGCCTCAATACCGGCAGGCCCGCCGTCGTACACGTTGGCCAGGGCCCGCAGGAAGGCCCGGTCCAGTTCGTCCAGACCTAGCAGGTCGATCTGCTCCATCTTGAGGGCATTGTCCACGATACCCATGCTCAGCAGGCCAGTACCCTTGACCTGGGCGTAATCGCGGACGCGTTTGAGCAGGCGATTGGCGACCCGAGGCGTACCGCGGGACCGGGCCGCGATCAACTCCAGGGTTCCGTCGTCACAGCGGAGGTCCAGCAGCTTCGCCGAGCGGGTGAGGATCAAGGTCAGTTCCTCGACAGTATAAAACTCCACGTGATAGAGCATGCCGAATCTGCTCCGCAGGGGGGCGCTCAATAGGCCCGCCCGCGTAGTGGCTCCGATCAAGGTGAATCGTTTCAGGGGGAAGTTGATCGTCTTGGCGTGCATGCCGCTGTCTACGGTGAAATCGACCTTGAAGTCCTCCATGGCCGGATAGATGAATTCCTCGACGGGCGTGCTGAGCCGGTGGATCTCGTCGATGAACAGGATGTCACCGGTGTTGAGGTTGGTCAACAGCCCCATCACGTCGCCGGCCTTGACGAGCGCTGGACCTGAAGAACAACGGATAGTCGCGCCCATCTCATTGGCCACTACGTTGGCCAGGGTCGTCTTACCCAGGCCTGGAGGCCCATAGAACAGGATGTGCTCCAGGGGTTCATTTCGCTTCTTGGCAGCGGCCATGGCAATGGCCAGCTTCTCCCGCAGATTCTGCTGGCCGACGCACTCCTCCAGACGCTTAGGGCGCAACGAGACGTTGAACGACTCCTCCTGGTCGTTGAGCGGCTGCCCAGAGATGATTCGACCGATGGTCATTATGCAGCTATCAGCTATCAGCTATCAGCTATCAGCCTTGCCTGCTGATCGCAGAGAGCTGACGGCTGTCAGCTCCTCCTAGACTTCTATTCCTTGTTTCAACCGGTATACCAACGGCACGAGTTCCTCGGCGGTCCGGACCTGCGGGTGTTTGCGACAGGCCAGATCTATCATCTCCATGGCCTCTGCCCGCTTCTCCCCCCAGGCGATCAGGATCTCCAAGGCCTCGGCCTGGAAGGGCTTGAAGGGTCCGCTCGTCCCGGCGGTCGCCTGTGAAACGGTCGACTGGATCGCAAACCCGGCCAGCTTGCCCTTGAGCTCTGCTACGATCTGCTGGGCCATTCGCTTGCCGATCCCCTGGAGCATCATCAACCTCTTCTCGTCCCCCTCCTCGATCGCAGCCGCCACCTCGCCGATCGGGATGCTCAGGGCCTTGAGTCCCTTCTTGACGCCGAGGCCCTTGACCGTGGTGAAGGTGTTGAAGAACTCCCGCTCGGAGTCGCTGAGGAACCCGACCAACCGAGGGATGAGGTTGCCGCCGCCCAGACTGCCTTCATAGTATTGCAAGGTGCACAGCACGATCTCAGACCCGACCTTGCCAGACAGGGCAGCCACGCCGTAGCCTGGCAGCATCACCTGGTAACAGACCGGCCCCACCTCCACCAGACCGGAGTCTTCATTGAGTGCAACGAGTTTTCCTTTCAGTCGTGCGATCATATCAACCGAGGGCATTATAGAGGGGAACGGTTGGATGGACAAGATAAAGGATCTGAAGTCAGTAGGACGGTTGGACCGTAAGACGGTAGGACGGTAGGACGGTGGGCGGCGGAGCCGCCACGGTCGGACAGTCGGACGGTCCTACGGTAAGGGTTGAACTTCCTGGCTTCTCGTGCTTCTCCTTCAGTTTGGATGTCCGGCGTCGTACAATCCATGCCGTGAACGGACAATGCCAAATACCCTGCTCCTCTGCCCCAGGGATCGCCAAGAGCTGATGAAACGAGTACGATCCACAAAATCCGACAGGGCCTAGACAAAAGGTCCAACCCCGCACTGTCTTATTGGGTAAACAGGGCAACGACAGAAGGGTCCAGGCTTGGACGAAAAGGCTGTGGATAATCCGATCCGGTTGGCCCTCGCTGCCGATGATCCGGCGGCCGTGGAGTTGATCTGGGATCGTTATGCCAGGGACCTGCTGGCGTATCTCCAGTCCGTGCTCTGCTCGCGGACCGATGCAGAGGAGGCCCTGCAAGAGGTCTTTGTCAGGCTGGTGCGTAAACGCCGGCACCTGGTCAAGGCCAGGAACCTCCGGGCCTATCTGTTCCAGATCGCCAGACACGAGGCCGCGACCTGCGCAAAGAAACGCAGAAGGCAACCGGTGGATGCAGCCCCTTGGCTGGTCGCGGCTGAAGGGATCGCTCCTGACCAGGACCTGGCAGATGACCTGGCCAAGGCATTGGCTGCCCTACCCGATGAGCAAAGGACGGTGATCATCCTTAAGGTCTACCAAGGACAGACCTTTCAGGAGATCTCAGAGACCTTGGGCATATCCCAGAACACTGCGGCCAGCCGTTACCGGTATGGGATGGAAAAACTCAGGACCTTACTGAGGAGTTGGCAACCATGAAGCACGAAGACTACGAACACCTGGAGGCCATGATGCGGCGATGCCGCCTGTCCGGGCAATCGCCAGGCCTAAAGGACCGGATCTTGGCAGCGGCGACTAAGATCTGGACGCAGGGCCAACCCGACTCAGCGGAATGGGCCAAATCCCTATGGCGATTCGTGGCCTCCATTGCTGCGGCTATTCTTTTGGTCCTGGCAGCAGGCAGCGGCAGCGATTGGGCCCTATCTCGTTGGCAGCCTGACCCAGGACCTGTCTACGTCCAGGTTCAATCCGCCTCAGGGGATCTCAACGTGAACGACGACCTGCCCTGGCCCAGGCTGGCCAGGATCAATGTAATCGTAACACCTGAGGATACCTTGGACCAACTCTTACGGTACAGGCAGTCCATGCAGCGATGGTTCGAGGAGGAAATGGACCGGGTCCCAGTCAGACAGGAAGCCCCACACCAAGGCAGTAAGGACCCCATGGGACCTCCTGCCCGGACCTTGTCGTGAACCCATCAGCGGAGTTCTGCCATGAACAGAAAGAGAATCACCTCCATACTCAAGTGGACCGGCATCGTGATCGTCAGCCTGGCCGTGATCTACGCCGTGCTCCTGATCTGGTCCACGATCAAGCTTAGCCAGGCCTATGCGGCCCTGGCCAAGGACGGCCGGCCCATGCGGGCAGAGGACGTCATCCCGCCCAAGGTCCCGGACACGGAGAACGCGGCCCTGCTGTACCAGATCGCAATCCTGCGACTGAAGGCAGAACGTGCAGGTGAGCAGAACCTGCTGGAGCACGAAGGAAAGCTGTCGAGCGACCTGCTGAGCGGATCTCTGGATCCAAACGAGCAAGAGGAACTGGCCCGTTTGCTTCAGACGACGTGTATCGAGCAGGCCCTTGCCGCTGTCGAGGAAGGCGTCCAAAGATCGCAATGCCGGTTCGATCTTGACTATGACAAAGGTCCGGGCACCCGATTGGTTCACCTGGCTTGGATTGGAAATACCACCCGTATCCTGTGTGCCAAGGCGCAGATGGAGGCCAGCCAAGGCAATGGGGCAAAGGCATGGAAGACCCTGGAGACCGCCCTTCGATTTGCAGATGCACTGCGGAGCGAGCCCTTTCCGGTTAGCCAGAATGTAAGAATAGCCCAGACTCGCAAGACCATTGCCTCCATGCAATCCCTCTGTCAGATATCGCCCCCCGATCCACAACAAATGGCTCGTCTCGACAATGTGTTGAAGGGATTCGACGACGATGGTCCCTACATCGCTGCGATGGATGGGGAACGGCTCTTATGTGGAGATTGGGTCTTTCGAGCCTCTCCAATGTCCAGATTCAATTGGGCATTCTCTTCTGACCATTGCGTTGACTGGTTTGGCCTTGTTCGATCCCTGGCTCGAACGTCACCTGTCTTATTCAAGCCAACCCTTCAGTATGACCATGCCGTCTACCTGGAAGTCTTGCACCAGTCCACACAAATGCTAGTAACCCCCTATAGCCCACAGGATACAGATGTCGAGAGGCAGTTGTTTGCAGCCATCCCCTGGTATTGTCCATTGACGCGGAACCTTCTGTCGCCAATCTCCAAGTCCTACTGGATTGTTGGGCCCAAGGCCGAGATCAGGATCACCCGTGCCGGCCTGGCGGCCTTGCGATACAGGCAGGCCCACGGCGTATTCCCAGAGAACTTCGACGCCCTTGGGCTGCAGGACCTCGTCGATCCCTTCAATGGCAAGCCCCTATTCTACCGATCCGAGGGGGAAGGCTTCCTTGTCTACAGCGTAGGCCTAGATCAGAAGGACGACGGCGGTACTCCCCGGCCTAATGACAAAGAAGATCCTCGCTACAAAGAGGGCTGGGACATCGTCTGGCGATATCCCGGGCCCAAGGCCCTATGACGACGATCACCTGATCCGGATCGAGTCGTCATTGGTCCTGAGCGTGATCCGGCCCTCGCCCTTGCCTATCGTCCCTTTGAGGTTCTTGTCGATCTTACCTTGACGTAGCATAAGGGTCATGCTATGATGCCGACATGATCCGGATACCCACACACCGCGATCCGACACACCCCGGAGAGATGCTCCTGGAGGAGTTCTTGACTCCGATGGGGATAACGCAACGCCAGTTGGCAGAGGCCATCTGTGTCCCCTACCAGCGAATCAACGAGATCGTGAACCGGCGGAGAGGTATCACCCCCAGTACGGCTTTACGGCTGGCCAGGTTCTTTGGCGTATCCCCGGACTTCTGGATGAATCTGCAGTTACGATGGGATCTGTATTGTGTAGAACAGGCCGAGACAAAGGCACTGAAGAACATCCGACCCCATCGGGTATCGGCATAATCCTACACAACCAGGTCTTCTGTTCTGTGTTCTCGTCCTACCTCGCCCCAGAGACCGCAGCACACCTGATGGACTCCGCACAGCACATCGCAGCAGCGAGGGCGTCCGCCACGTCGGGCGGCTCTGGCAGCTTCGGCAGGCCCAACAGGGTCTGGATGGTCCGCTGGACCTGGCCCTTGGAGGCGTGGCCGTTACCCGTTACGGATTTTTTGATCCGCGTGGCGGCGAAGTGCCGGATCTCGATCTGTCTCTCAGCGCACCGCTGCAGGATCACTCCCCTGGCGTGGCCCATCAGTATCGCGGTCCTGGGGTGGGCGTAGTGGGAGTACAACTGCTCGATAGCCACGACGTCCGGGCCCAGGCCATCCAGGAGCTGGTCCAGGTCAGCGGCGATCCGGCAGAGCCGCTGCGATAGCGTGGACCGGACCTCGGTGCGGATGACCCCTGCCTCCACCAAGCGTATGCCTCCACTGCCGGTATCGAGGCAGCCGTATCCGCAGATGTGCAACCCTGGATCTATGCCCAGGACCCTCATTACTTGAAGCTCCACTGAGTCCCTTGAGGGGTGTCCTTCAGGCTAATGCCCATCTGGTCGAGTCGGTCACGCAGTTGGTCCGACCTGGCAAAGTCCTTGGCCTTGCGGGCTTCGTTACGCTGCTCTATCAGAATTTTGGCAAGGGCATCTATCATCCCGATATCTATGACGACTTTTCCGTAGTCGTCTTTAACTATGCCCAGACAGTCTCCACCGAGTCTGCGGAACATTTTGTCTACTGCGTCAAGAGTGTCTGCTGTGGTATCGCTGGTCTGAAGTAGTTTGGCTGCAAGATTCACCAACTCGAATATTACCGATACGGCAACGGATGTATTGAGATCGTCATTCATCGCCGATTCGAACTTTGTCTGGATATGGTCTAATTGTTTCAACACGTTGGCATCGGCCGAGCCTTTAGGTGCGATGTTCCATTTTCTTCTCAGATTGATGACCGCTTCAGTTATTCTCTCATACCCGCTCTGGGCCGCGTGCAGGGCCGCGTCGGAGAAGTCGAGTGGGCTGCGGTAGTGGCTGCCTAAGATGAACTGTCTGATGGCCAAGGGATCGTATCCTCGGGTGAGCCGTTCGTGCTGGCCGGTAAAGGCCTGCTTGAGGTTGATGAAGTTGTTCAGGCTCTTGCCCATCTTCTGGCCGTCGACAGTGACCATGTTGTTGTGCAGCCAGTACCTGACAAAGGGCACGCCATGGGCCGCCTCGGACTGGGCGATCTCGCACTCGTGGTGTGGGAACTGGTTCTCCAGGCCGCCTCCGTGGATGTCGATGGTCTTACCGAGATACTTGGTGCTCATCACAGAGCACTCCAGGTGCCACCCTGGAAAGCCAAGCCCGAAGGGACTCGGCCACTGCATGATATGGTTGGGCTCCGCCCGCTTCCACAGGGCGAAGTCCGCTGGGTTGCGTTTCTCCGCAGAGACCTCGACGCGTGCGCCGGCCATCATCTCCTCGGTGTTGCGGCCGGAGAGCCTGCCATAGTCCTTGAACCTGGACACGTCGAAGTACACCGAACCGCCTGTCTGGTAGGCATAACCCTTG
>Ga0315287_10000806_pt1 | contig 27816 bp, 17 predicted proteins | sample YL17G11_0_MG_FD_205037 | JGI IMG/M metagenome (GOLD analysis project Ga0315287, IMG submission 205037) | Sediment microbial communities from Yellowstone Lake, YNP, Wyoming, USA - YL17G11_0 | ecosystem: Environmental > Aquatic > Freshwater > Lake > Sediment | place: USA: Wyoming | collected... | reverse complement strand
CCATCATTATCGGGTTGGTCATGTGCGAATCGAAGCCCGCCCCTACGATGGCCTTTCCAAGAAATATCGTCCCCTCCTTCCCGAACTTCTCTATGTCCTTGTGTTCCCGTCCGATGATGATGGGTTGAAGAGGCATCTTATCAAATCCTGCGCGAAGCGCCAATGGAATTTTGGCAGGCTTCGCCTGCCTATGCTATGAATGGCCCGCTTATAACTTTGCTCACTGTTCCGCTTTCCTTTTTTTTATGAGTTCTTCTCTCTGCTTTAGCGCGTTGTGCTCCGCCATTTCCGCCAGTTCCTTGATTTCTTCCGGCATCAGTATGTCCTTGGTCCGATTTGTTATATCCTCTTTTATTCTTGTCCCGATCTCGTTGGGAGTGTATGGTCCGCGGGCATTGCTCCATTCGCGCTCCGCGCTGAGTTCAACTTTGCGCTTGAAGTCGTCCCTGTCGTATATTTTATGTATCTCGTCCTCTCTCAGGTTTGCGTATGGAAGGTGTGTCCTGGCTTTCTCGCGCCAGTCAGTCGGTGCGTCATGAATTGGCCGCTTCTTTTGCGCGTAGGCCATCACCTCGAGCCCGATGAGTATGAATATCCCGACAAATCCGAACTGCAGCGCCACGTCCATGGGCATTGTTTGCTTTGCTTGAATAAAAGCTTCTATTCCGGTCTTGGTGCAGGCTCGGGTCCTTCCTCTTCTTCCGCTTCCCCTTTCTTGCCCGTCGCCTTGCGGTTCTTCATCAGCCACCAGCCGCCCAGCACGCTGCCGGTTGCCAGCGTTCCCAATGCAATCGCTATCGGTATCAGCGGCATCTCTTCCGAGACCTGGCATCCCATCGATTCGCTTCCCAGCACGCAGCGGTAGTTGGTCTGCACCCCGCACGTGTAGAACGTCCTTGTCTGCTCCCCTTCAAGGCAGCTACTCCAGCCCGTGAGCTGCGTCGTGCCCTGCGGGCAGATGGACGGACAGACCTGCACGGGGGCCGCGCCGATGGTATAGCTGCTATAGCTGCTGACAGCCGCCAGCCCGGCGCCGTCCCTTACCGTCACCCTCCACGAGACCTTGGTTCCGACCTTCAGGCCCGGTGCGCTGTATATGTACTTGGGAACCGCCGATGTCCCCGCTATCTTGACGACGTAGTAGCTCGCGTTGGCGTCGTTTATCTTTATCTCGAACGTCGCGTTCTTCAGCCCGAAGTTGTCCGATGCGTTCGCGAACAGCACCACCTTATCCCCTATACCCGGCTTGGCCGGAGAAGTCCCTAATCCCGATACCTTCGGCGGCTCTTTGTCGGTCGCCCCGACCGCGAACGTGACTATCGGCGTCGTGAAAATGTTTCCGCTGGTGTCGTAGGCGTACATCTTCCATCCCACGACCGTGACGGCGGGCAGGTTTCCTTTCCACGTGTAGTTCGCTATGGCCTGCTTTCCCGACATCGGAATGAGCATGCTGTCGTTCTTCCAGACCCCGGTGGTGTTCGTGGATACCATCGCGAAGCTCAGTCCCACGTTATCGGCAAATACCGCGGTGAATATATTGGACTTTCCGACGTCCGGTATCGGTGTCGCCTGCTCCTGCTCGATCAAGGTCGGCGGCGTGACATCTGCCATCAGCCAGCTTCCGACCGGCGTGGTGTTGGTGTTCCCGTTGATGTCCCTGCCGGTGATGAACCAGCTGACCCTCGTGCCGTCCGGGACCGCTCTCGGGTTGCCCCAAGTGAATGTTGCGGTGGCGCTCTGCTTGCCGTGAACGCTCTGTGTCATGTTGTACCAATCCCCGTTCGGCCCGTCATTGGTACTGAGAGTGATGCTGTCAAGCAGGATGTCGTCCGACCATTTGGATGTGAATGTTATGCTCTCGTTCGGCAGCAGCCGGTTGGTGCTCTGCGTCAGCGTCGACCATTGCGGCGGAGAGACGTCTTGGCCTATGTTTATGACTGGGTCAGGGGTGGCGCTCGTCTGACCGTCAAGGTCCGTTGCCACGATGTACCACTTGAACACCGTGTCCGGCGGGGTCCCTATCGGGATGGTGTAGGTGAAGTCCGACCTGACGTCCGTCCCGCTCAGGGTCATGGTCCCTCCGACAACGTTGGTATCCATCTTTCCTGGGTTGGAGTTCAGGCTCATCTGTCCTCTGATCACATAATTTCCCGTTGCTTCATCCACGTACAGCGTGGCGTCCTTCATTCCGAGGTCATCTTTCCATCTCTTTCCGAGAACTACCTTCTCCCCCGCCACCGGTCTGGCCGGTATCTGCCTGGTCTCGGAGTAGGCGGGCGGCTCGCTGAGTATCTTGAACGTTCCCGTCCTCTTCTGCTGGTTTCCCGCGGCGTCCGTGGCAATTATTTCCCAATTCACGTTGGTCTGGGAAGGTATGCTCGCGTTCTGCCACAGGAAGTCGTGACACTCTGTGCTGAAAACACCGGCATCCGTGGCGGTCGGTAGCTGAATGACCGTTATTCCTGTCCCATTAATCTTCATGTTGTATGTTTCCTTGTCCTTCATGATGCCCGTTTCATCCGTCCTGAACTTGATTATTGCCGGCAGTATGTTCCAGTCGTATGCGCAGACCGAGAAGTTCCCCTGCTTCCCGACCCTTATTATCTCAGTAGCACTGAATGCTGTGAATACAGGGGACTCTGCATCCGTTATCTTGAAGGACATGCTGCCCGCATTGCCTTGGTTGAAGCTGCGGTCCCTGGCGCTGGCCGTCCAGTTGAATGTCATTCCCGGCAGCACCTTCGGTTTCGAAACGCTCGTCCCGAACAAGTTCAATGTCCCGTCGGCGGATTTGAAGACTAATACCATGTTCTGAACGCCCCCGCCGATGCCCCCGAACCCCCCTCCGCTTATCTTGCCGGGAGTCCAAATGTTCTGAAGCAGGGACGTGTCAAAGCTCGCCGGTATCCCTTCCCACGGCTGGGGCACGGTGAATGTGTAATCGACCTTTGCCTGTTCCGCCAGACGGCCGTCCCCCATCCAGAATCCCGCCGTCTTGCTCTGTGCCGGGTCCGTGAAATTGACCTGCACGAACGCATCAATGAGTTGTCCGCATGCCTTCGCTGCGTCAGGGAACTGGTCCCTCCACCCGGTCCTCAGTATCATGCTTGCTCCCGGAACCACTCCGCCCTTGTCCGCAATCTTTGCTGTCGTGGGGTTGCCGCTCGCATCGATTCCCATCCCATCGACAATCAACTGCTCCATCTTCGTGTTCAGCGGCTTTTGCGTGTCCACCTCGTTGCACGGCGGCGTGATTGTGAACTTCCCTGTTGAGGGGCTGGCCTTGTTGTCCCAGCTGTCATTGACCGTCAGTCTCCAGTACATGTCCAGATTCGTCGTCTGGGAGAACACGTTCTTCGATTTATCATAATACTTGTCATACACGTATCGCCAGTATCCCGGCGTGCCGAATTGTACCTCAAATACCATTTCAACCGCGTTGTTCGGGTCGCTGGCGGGTCTCTGCATGAACACTTCTTTGACCTTGAAATCCGTCGTGTTGCTTATTTCGAGGACCGCCCATCCCAAGTACGAGCTGTCTGTTGCTATTGCAGTCAGCCTGAACGATTCGGGCCGCGCCACCTCGGTTGACGTCCTTCCCGTTGTGACGGATACCGAAGGTACGGTTACGTCCCTTACCCGGAATTCGAACTGGCTCGAATAGCCGTAATCTCCGCTGTTAGTGCCGTCCAGGGTGTACTTGTCGGTGTCAGGGACCACTGCCTGCACCGCCATGTCATCGCCTTCGTGGAGCGGTAGTTGGTTAACGTCGGTCAGCGTGTAGGTCCCTTGGCTGGGGGATGGCTGTGAGAATGTCGTATCGACCGGCGTCCACTGTGTCGCTGCCTGTGCGTATTTGTTATTTGTCTGCAAGAAGAGCTTTGCATTTGTGCCGTCCGGTATTCCCAGGCCCTTCGCGTCGCCCCAAGTAGTGATAACCATGACCTTCTCCGCTGGGTTCACCGTTTCCTTCGTGCCCCTCACCGGGCAGGTGACGGTCACGTCTGCATTGATGCCGTCCTTGTTGACTGCCACCGCCGCGACCGTGGCATCCTTGCCTGTGAATGTCTTTGCGACGCTGTCAATCTTCGCGCTCTCGCCGTTGACGAACAGCTCGAATTTCTTGCTGGTCGTGTCGATGTTTGACACCGCTATGCGGGTGTTGTCAATTTTCACGGACTGGCCCTTCCCGAGCGTGACCAGTACGCTGGCCTTTGCCTTCTTGTCCGCGCCGGTGCAGGAATCGGTCTTGTCGTCTATGCCTATGCTCTTGGACTCCGGCCCGGTCTCGTCCAGCAGCTTGAAGTAGGTGACCGTCTGGCTCGAATGTGCCTTGAAGTCTGTTGCTGTCACCCTGTAAGCGTAAACTTTGGCTATCTTGGTCGTATCGTAGCACGGGTCAACGGCGTTTCCGAGGCTGTCCTTCGCCGCGATCCCCGCGCATCTCCATGCGTATTCCGCATTTTGGCCGGCTTCATCATCCGAGACTGCGGCCCCGTACGCCGTCCAGTCCGCGTTGCATTTGCTCGTTGTGTAATCATAGTCCGTGCATTTCTCGACTTTCATCGTCTTCACGCCGTATCCGAACTCCTTGTCATTGTCGTTGCATACCACCTTTGCCGGGGGCTCTCCGATGAGTTCATAGGCCGGCGGTAGCGGAAGCGGCTCAAGCACGGTTTGCGGGCCGGACACGTCCTTGTACTGGCACTTTACCGACGTCGTTATGTCCTCCCCATCGGCGTCCTTTTCACACGTGTTGGGAATCAGTTCTTTGTGGGTTGCCAGGATTACTTTCGATGTCATCAGTCCGATGGTGCACGTCGGGGGGGAAACGTCGGCTATTATGGCCTTTTCCGTGAGCAACCCTTCGTAAGGGGAGCATGCGGTGTTTCCTACAATGTCTTTTATGCAGAGTCTCCATTTGTATGACGTATATTTTTCATTCATCTTCGGCGTGCATTGGAATTTGACGGTCGTGTCGCCGCTCCTTATCGGTCCGGCCGGTGTCAGTGAGCATTCCAGGTCGCTCTTGGTAAGTGAAAGATCGGCGGCAATGATGTAGCTCTCTATCCACGCGCTGTCCAGTTGCGTGTTGTCTGTGACATGCCCGCCCAGTTCGAACGGTTTGAATCCCACCGAACCGTCCTCCTTGTATTCGAAGTTGCCGTATCTGTTGTTGAGGTCATAAGCGAGCATGTCTTTTACGGCATTATTGCCGTCGAGGAGAACCTCCGCGTTGCCTGAAATGAGCGTGCCTATGACCGGCGGCTCGGTATCCATCATGAACGCATGCAGGCCGTCGCTCGCGGCCGTCAACAGCCTGCTGCCGCTGACTACCGGTGACGCCTGGAAGCCGTTGATTCTGTCGGTGAGATCAATCGTCCACTCGGCGTTCTTCGGTGGTTTTGCCTGAAGGACATCTTTCTTGTTGGTCGCGTTAAGCGCATACAGGACCTTGCCCGCGGTGAAGTAAATCAATCTGGGGTAAATGGAGTAGACCGGCCTGCTCGGAGCAGTAACCTTGTACGTCCAAAGGGCCGCGCCGTCCTTGCCGTTCAGGACGTGGATGCCGTCCTGCGCCGCAACATAAACCAGTGTCATTTCCTTGATGTCAGGTGCAATCGTCGGCAGGGAAGCTGCAGAACCGACATCAGCTGACCATGATTGGTTGAGGGTATTCTTATCATAAGCCACCACCTTGTTCGTTGCGACCGCCAGCAGCTTGTCTCCTACTAAAATTATGGGCGACGTTATCCCCGCGGACGTGCTTTTTGCTGATACCGTTGGGGTCCCGCTCCGGCAGAAGTATATGCTGCCTGCGGCCCAAGCGTTACCAGAACAACCAGGTACGCACGGCGTCCCGCAGCCCGTTGCTGCATACCAATCGCATGTTAGAGTTATTGATTTATCTTCCTTTCCCTTGGAGTCCTTGATCGTGCACTTTCCGCTCCCATCTTTTATCTTGTAGCCGCAGTCGAACGTTCTACCACTCCCGTCCTGTAATGTTCCTTTGATATGTGCACAGTGGTTGTTTGCAACTGCTTTGTGGTTAGCACATTCGTTGGTGCCCGCTCCGTCACAATTCTCAGAGGTCGTGTCCTTGATAGGCATCCCGTTGATGTAATCGCTCAGTTTGATCAGGTTGGTGCCGGACGAGAAGTAAAGGTCAATTGAGCTTTTCACCGAGTTGCCAGTCTGCAGGACATCGATTGCCGGCGTCCTTGTCGAAGAATTGACAAAGAACCAGACAGGGAAGCCAAGCTCGTCCACCTTCACCAGTCCGCCTGCGGTCGGGACATAGATGTCCGTGAAGCCCCAGCGTTCCTGGATTGCGGGCGCGTCCGTTATTGTTGTGTCCAGGACTGTCGTCCCTCCTGAGGTTTTATCTACCGTTTTCGACTTCGGATTGAACGTCCATATCAGGCGCTCTTCAGCCTTCACACCCGGCTTGGTGTCGAGGGCGATTATGCCACTTTCAGTTGAGACGAACAGCGTCCTGTAGGTGTATGTCAGCGTCTGCTTCTCGAGCTCTTCCGTCTGCTGGTTTATCACCATCTCTTCCTTCATTTTTCTTGCAAACCCGAGCCCGAGCCATGTGCTCTTGCTGGCGGTGAGATCGTATGACCATATTTTCCGGCCGGTCCCTGCGTTGATTGCGTACACCTTGTCCTTGCTGGCCGCAAACACGATTCCGTTCTCTGTCAGCGGCTCGGTGATTATTTCACCGCCGTCGGTAAACGCCCAAGTCTCTCCCTGGTTCTTTGCCGGGCCTATGTCCCTGGTGTACCCCGCCTGGCTTTCACCGCCTGCCTGCGTCCATGGCGTAGGCGCAAAGCTGGTTGACAGGACTGGTTCGGCGCTGTAAGACCTCGTCGGGTAAGCTACGGCTTGTATCGTCTTTACCACGATAGCCGTCTGTGGGTTGTTGTTATTGTCATTGTAGGAAAAAGTGGCCGTTATCTTCACGTCTCCCGCCTTTGAGGGTATCAGGTTTACATAATATGTGCTGCCGCCATAAACAGGAATTTGTTCATTTGAATTAAGTTGCGTACCTTCCACTTTGAAGGACCAAGATAGGACGGTCGAGCTTGCCAATCTGCCGGCTACTATTCTGACTTCATTGCTTTGTCCGACGAACAGGGCCTCCGGTGTTACGATTATGTTGTAGTTGAGACCGCTATCTATCTCCGTTGCCGGCCCGCTCTTGAGTATCTGCAGGTTCGTCATCTTGGCCTGGACGCCGCCTTTGTTGTATTCGTATAGATTCCCGGCACCGGTCCCGTACATGTAAGTGTTGCGGCACTCCGCCACGACGCAGTAGCTCCCTGTGGCGAGATCCCCGTTGAATGAATTCTTGCCGTTCCACTTGTATTCCAGCTCCATGTTCTTGCAGTCCTTGGCGTCGTTCTTGCATCTCGGGTCGAAGTTCTGGTCTTGTCCGCGCTGGCCGTTTGCGATATACTCGAACTCGTACCTATCTATCGGCAGCTTCTTGCCTGAAGACGGGCATGTGCCGGTGTACACTGCGAACCCCGGATAGGGGCGGGTTGTTGTCCCGTCGTTCTTGCAATCGAGCACCGCATAAACGTAAAGTGAATCGTCCACCCCGTCGCCGTTCGGTGAGAAAGAGGTGATTTCAGGTCCCGCGAGGTTGTTGCTCCTTGTGCTCAAAGCAGCTGCTGCGGTCGGAGATACTGCTTCTGCGGTCGGAGGTGCCTGCTCAGGCACCGGAAACAGCGCTATGCTGGCGACGATTATTATTGACAGAAACGCTACTATTAGCAGTGTGCTGCCAGCAGGGGCAGGCTGTACTTTACGCCTTGGCATGCAATCAACATCTTGTAGTGAATTCAGGTATTTAAGCGTTCCTCGTCACGTTTTCTCTTCTTCGTTCGTGTTCCTCTCAAGTTCTTCCTTGAGTTCTTCGGGCAGTTCGTACGGTTTTTCCTCTTCCTCGCCCTCTTTTTGCTCGTTCTCAGCCTGTTCCTGCTCCTCGAGGAGCTCTTCCTCGCTCCCTTCCTTCTTGCGTTTGAACAGCTTGTTGTACAGCTCTTTCAGCAGGCCCAGCTTCCATAGCAGGAACAGTACCACGATTATTATTACTATGACTATCAGCTGGAGCATCGGCCACGGTGGCGGCGGTAACGGTAATGCGGTGTCTGCCAGCGCCTTCGCCTTGTCAGCTTGTAATTTTGCCGTCCCCCAGCTGCCGCTGCTGGCTGCGTTTCTGGCGGCTTCCAATGAAGCTAAAGCCAGTGTGACGTTTTTCTTGGCATCGTTTGCTTCATTCACTGCCGTTTCGGCGGCCGAAATCGACCTCTCTGCCTCTGTTCTGGTCACCTCAAGCGGGCATGCCCTGTTCTGGGTGGTTGCCACGCACTGGAAGCTTGTCTCCACCCCGCAGTTGAAGCATGTCCGCGTCTCGTTCCCGATGTTGCACTGCCCCCAGTCCATGCAGCCTCCCGGCGGTATGTTCGGTGCGCAGAAGTCCGGGCATGCGGGCAGGTTTATGGTCTTTGTCGGCGTTGCGACCGTGTTCCCGTTCATGTCGGTTACGTATACCAGCCAGGTTATGCTTGTTCCGGGCGTGAAGCTCCACGGCACGGTGTAGTTGAACATTATCTGCGCGGAAGCCCCGCTTAGGCTCCTGATGCTGTAGTCCTTCGTTCCCTTCTCGTCCGTTATGACCAGCCTCGCCTTGGACAGGCCCGCGTTGTCGGTCGCGTTGAGGCTGATGGTTATGGTCTTGTTCGGCATCCCCGTATCGGATGACTGGGCGATGCTTAACAACGTCGGCGGCTGGGTGTCCTTCGTGGTAAAGCTCATGGCTGTTGTGGTGTTTGATTTTGTCGTTCCGTCCAGCATCCATATCTTCCATCCGACCGCGGTCCCTGCCGGAATGCCTGCCGGAACGGTCACCGAAAACCTGGTGGTCGCAGAAGTCCCGCTGACCTGCACGCTCTGTATGTTCGAATAGCTTGGCATCGGATTGCCCGCAAGCGTCCAGTTCATCTGCAGCCAGGCGGTGTCGAGTGCCACGTCGTCCGTCCAGTATGCGGTGAAGTTTATTGTGTCTCCTATCTCAACTGCCTGCGCGCTCTGGTACGGATTCGACCAGTGCGGGCTCTCTATGTCCATCGCAGCGAACGATGCGGTCGCAAGAAGCAGCAATGAGATGAAGGTAGCCATAAACCAGCGCATACCGTAGCTTGCGGCGGCCTGCTTATAAATTTAAGGAGACGGGGCGGGCGGCGGCGCTTCGGGTATGCCCTTGGCGGACGGCTTCCTTATCTTGAAGTACCAGAACGCCCCTCCTGCACCGGCTGCGGCAATTATTGCGATTATTATGTAGATTGTCACGTCGCCGAGCTCGAATCCCTGGCTTGCTGCCACTTCCGCGCTCTCGGCCGACACCTTTGCCATGTCCGCCTTGAGCTTGGCGGTGTCGAAGTTGCCGGAATTGAACGCGCTTATCGCATCGGTGAGGAAGCTGATGGCATTGCTGACGTCCTTGTGCTGCGACTGTGCGAATGCTATCGAGGAATTCGCGAGGTCTATCGCCGACCTTGCCTCCGGCTCGGTTATCCCTGTTGGTTGCGGCTGTTGCGATTTCTGGCAACCGTTGCCGATTGCATCGTAACCGCTTGGGCACCCGCAGATGCTCGCCTTCTGTATCAGTGTCCCGCCGCTGCAGTAGTTTGGCGCTACCGATGCACATTCATCGTAAGGCGTCCCGTCCGTGCACGCCTGCACGTTCGATTCTACGCTGACGATCTTGGTCGCCGTCTCGCCGGCATCCGCGAAACCGTTGGCGCTGTTCTTGTCTATGCATGCTATGTACGTGAACTTGCCCATGGTCGCAGGCAGGTCGAATTCACAGTCCGTACCCGCTGACAGGAGTATGGTGCACGCAACCGTACCGGCACAGTTGTTGCTGCGTATGGTCACGTTCTTGTTCGAGCAGTCCGTGCCCAGGCCACCTACAGAAGCCGTTACCGTCGTTTCTGGCTCGGCCTTCGATGGCAGGGAAAGGTTGACAGAGCCGCTGCAGACCGGAAGGCCCGTTCCGCTTATTGCGAACGTGGACAGGCCTGGGCTCTCCGCGGTGAAGTAGCCGTAACTGGTATCCTCATCCGTCTTGGGCGCGGCCAGCGGGCTCCACTCACCGTAATCGTCATCCCAGTGCTGGAGCTTGACCTTCGTCAGGTCTATGTTGTTGGTGGTCAGCCAGCCCTTGTCAATCATGAATGTTATGTTGATGTCGGCCAGCGAGGCCGGGTCCGATGTGGATATGTCCAAATAGCTGTAAATTATGCCTGAAGGCGTAAGGGTCCCGGTCGGTTTGGCCGAAAGTTTGTTGACAGTGAAATCCGCTGTGGTGGCACCGGAGAACCTCGCCCTCATCTTCTGGACGAGGACGCCCGTCTTCGTGAAGATTATTGCCTTCGTCTGGCCGGAGGTTGCCGTGATTCCTATCGTCTCGGTGTTACCCATCAATCCGCTGCCTGCTGCCGTCGAGAACACCAGTATGTAGGCGTTTGCAAGTGCGTTCCCGGCAACGTCCTTCGCTCCGATGCCCGTGGTGACCGTGTAGGTGGTCCCGCTGCTGAGCGCGGATGTTGGAGTGAACGTCAGAATTGTGTTGCCGCCACTCCATGCGAACGTTCCGGCTGTCGACGGGCTGATCGAGCATGCCGCTTCCGTCTGGGCCGTATTGACCGCCTCGCTGAACGTGAAGCTTATTGTCGAGCTCGTGCTCGCGCTTGCGGATTTGTTCGAAGGCGACGTCTGTGTTATCGTCGGTGGTGTGGTGTCCGCTTGCTGCCCGCCGGTAGGCATCGCACTCTGCTGCACGGATACTGTTCCTGCACCCGCCGCATTGACTGCAGTGACCTTGTAATAGTACGTGTTCCCGTTTGTAACGCTGCTGTCCGCATAGCTGGTCGACACAGGGTCGCCCGTCTGGCAGCTGGCAACGACTTTCGGCGTTGCCGTGGTGCTCGCCAGTGAAGACATGTCGGGGGTGAATCCGGTGCTGGTGCTCCTGAATATCTTGTAGCAGCTGGCACCGCTGACCGTTGACCAGCTAAGGCTGACCTGCGCGTTCCCTGCGGTGGTCGAAAGTCCGATGACCTGTGCCGGTACTTGCGGCGTGGCGCTCGGCGTGGCACTCTGTTCGGCTGACGCCGTGCCCGCACCGACGGAATTGACCGCCGTCACCTTGTAATAGTAAGTGTTCTCGTTTGTAACGCTGCTGTCCTTATAGGTTGTCGCGAAGATATCACTAGCCTGACAGTCTGTCATCGTTTTACCTGAGAACGTATTGCTGATGAGAGCCGTAAGGGATGGCGTGAATCCGGTGGCTGTGCCCCTGTAAACCTTGTAGCAGCTGGCACCGCTGACCGTTGACCAGCTCAGGCTGATCTGAGAATTCCCTGCGGTCGCTGAAAGCCCGGTGACCTGTCCAGGCGCCTGCGTTTGTGCCTGCGGCGTAGCGCTCTGCTGCGCGGATGCCGTGCCTGCTCCGGCCGCATTGACTGCCGTCACCTTGTAATAATACATATTGCCGTTTGTCACTCCGGTGTCCGTGTAGCTTGCTGACGACGTATCACTGCTGACGCACGAAGTCATGGAACTGCTCGATATGAGCGTTGTCGAGACCAATGAAAATCCTGAGGACGTGCTCCTGTATACCTTGTAGCAGCTGGCGCCGCTGGTCGCCGTCCAGCTCAGGCCCACCTGTGCGTTTCCTGCGTTCGCGGAAAGGTCGGTGACCTGTCCCGGCGGGGGGCCCGACAGGCATAAGGATGTGTCGTACCCGTTGCACTGGCCGTTGCAGCTCAGCGTCCCGCCAGTATATCCCTGACTCTGGCAGGTCTGCCCGTTCTTGTCCGTCCCGTCGCACACTTCCGCCGTAATTGTGACCGGATCTGTTTCTATTATATTGTTGCCGCAGGTTGCGGTGACTTGGAGCGTCTGCTGCGAACTTTCTCCGTGGTCTGCGAAGTCGGAATCGCCGTTCTTGTCGACGCAGGCAAAATATGTATATGTCCCTGCAGTGCCCGGCGTGGTCAGGGTGCAGCTGCTGGCAGCCGTTGCCGAACATGCGAAGAAAGGATTGTTGCAGTTGTCCTTCTTGACATAAACGGTCTTGTCGCTGCAAAGATCTCCGAGGCCGCTGAACTGCACCGCCTTTTGCTGGTTCGGGGCGGACTGCCCCATGCTAAGTAAGTTGAGAATGCCGCCGCACGAAATACCACAATAGACGGTCCCTAATCCGCTCCCGCTGCCCATGGGGGCGCCTTGGGCCATGCAGTTTGACGGGGATGCATCGCCGGCGTAGACGTTCCGTTGGACACCGTTTTGGAACATGCAGTTTGTGGGCGGACCGTAACCCTTGCAGTCACAGAAATTGTTGAGCGCTTCCTGTGACATGCCAACGTTTGTACAGGGTGTCCACACGTTGTAGTTATTATTCCATGAATCCACATAGAAAGGCGTGTTTATGATGAATGGCGTGGGTGGCGGCCCTGGAAGCATTCCTGTGGCACCGAACAGATAACCCACTGCTGCAATAATCGTCGCTAAAACGATTACCGTCAGGAATATGGTCAGTGTAAGCGTAACATGTCTGCTGCCATGGTTTCTTTTTCTTACCGTCTTGCGCGGCATGTCAGTTCTTATGAAGGGAGATATTTATACGTTCTTTTAGCCGATTGGGCGACTTCATGCCGGTGCTGGCGGCGCTTCGGGTATGCCCTTGGCGGACGGCTTCCTTATCTTGAAGTACCATATTGCTACTCCTATCCCGGCCGCGGCAACGGCCGCGATTATTATATAGATGGTGACGTCGCCTAGCTCGAACCCTCCTGCGGCCGCCACTTCCGCGTTCTCTGCCGATACTTTGGCCATGTCAGCCTTGAGCTTGGCGGTGTCGAAGTCGCCCGAGTTGAACGCGTTTATCGCATCCTTCAGCAGGCCGATTGCGGCGGTGATGTCCTTGTGTTGCGACTGTGCGAAGCTTATCGAGGAGTTTGCGAGGTCTATCGACGACCTGGCTTCCGGCTCGGTTATGCTTGTGCTTGGCGGTTGCTGTTGCGACTGCTGGCAGCCGTTGCCGGCGATGTCAAATCCGCCCGGGCATCCGCAGATGCTGGCTTTTTGGGTTAGCGCTCCGGCACTGCAGTAGTTTGGTCTTACCGATGAGCATTCGTCATAGGGCGTTCCGTCCGTGCACGCCTGCACGTTCGATTCCACGCTGACGTTCTTTATGGCCGTCTCGCCGGCGCCACTGAACGTCCCGTCACCGTTCTTGTCAATGCAGGCGATGTAGGCAAACTTACCGATTGTGGCGGGCAGGTCGAATTCACAGTCCGTACCCGCTGACAGGAGTATGGTGCACGCAACCGTACCTGCGCAGTTGTTGCTGCGTATCGTCACGTTCTTGTCCGAGCAGTCCGTGCCAAGGCCACCCACAGAAGCCGTCACCGTCGTGCTCGGTTCTGCTTTCGAGGGCAGTGAGACGTTAATTGTCCCGCTGCAGACCGGAAGACCAGTCCCTGTTATCACGAACGTGGACAGGCTCGGGCTCTGGGCGGTGAAATAGCTATAAGATGAATCCTCGTCCGTCTTGGGCGCGGCCAGCGGGCTCCATTCCCCGTAGTCGTCGTCCCAGTGCTGCATCCTGACCTTTGTCAGGTCTATGTTGTTGGTTGCTAGCCATGTCTTGTCAATCATGAATGTTATGTTGATGTCGGCCAGCGAGGAGGGGTCCGTTGTGGATATGTCCAGATAGCTGTAAACGATTCCTGAAGGCGTGGTTGTTCCTGCCGGCTTGGCGGAAAGCTTGTTTACAGTGAAGTCCGCGGTGGTGGCGGCGGAGAACCTTGCCCTCATTTTCTGGACGAGGACGCCCAACTTGGTGAAAATTATCGCCTTCGTCTGGCCCATGCTTCCTGTCACGCTGATGGTCTCGGTGTTGCTTGCCCCGCCCCCACCTGCGGCCGCGGTCGAGAACACCAATATGTAGGCGCTTGCAAGGGCGTTGCCGGCAACGTCCTTCGCTCCTGTACCCATGGTGGCTTTGTAAGTGGTTCCGGCACTGAGCGCGGACGTCGGAGTGAATGTCAGTACAGTGTTCCCGCCGCTCCATGCGAACGTTCCGGCTGTCGACGGGTTCATTGACAGTGCCCCTTCCGTCTGTGCAGTGTTGACCGCTTCGCCGAATGTGAAGCTTATCGTGGTGCTTGCACTCACGCTTGCGGAATTGTTTGAAGGTGATACTTGTGTTATGGTCGGTGGCGTGGTGTCCGCCTGCCCGCCACTGGTCGGCGTCGCGCTCTGCTGCGCGGACGCGATGCCTGCCCCGGCCGCATTGATGGCGGTTATCTTGTAATAGTAAGTGTTCCCGTTGGTCGCGGCCGTGTCATTGTAGGTTGTGGACGCCGGGTCGCCCGTCTGGCAGCTGCTCGTGCCTTTCGGCACTGCCGTGGTGCTTATCAGTGACGAAGTGTCGGGAGTGAATCCGGTGGTGGTGCTCCTGTAAACCTTGTAGCAGCTGGCACCGCTGACTGCCGACCAGCTGGTGTAAACATAACCGTTCCCTGCGCTCGCTGAAAGGCCGGTCACCTGTCCAGGCGCCGGCAACTGCGGTGTGGCGCTCTGCTCGGCCGATACCTGACCGACCCCCATCGCATTAACTCCGGTTACCTTGTAATAGTATGTGTTCCCGTTGGTCACACCGGTATCGCTGTAACTGTTTGAGCCGAGGTCATTGGCCGTGCAAGTGTTCATGGTTTTGTCCGCGGCTGTATTGCTGATCAGATATCCCAAGCCCGGAACGAATCCGGATACTGTGCTCCTGTACACTTTGTAGCAATTGGCGTTGGACAGCGAATTCCAGGTAAGGCTCACCTGAGCGTTCCCCCCGGTCGCCGAAAGGCCGGTCACTTGGTTCGGTACCTGTGCCTGTGGGGTCACGCTGAATTCGTTGGACGGCGGGCTGTGTACGCCGGCGCCGTCAACCCTGTCCACTTTGTAGTAATATGTTATGCCGTTGGTAAGCGCGAAATTGGTGAAGGAGGGGGTAACAGGATCCGTGCCCATGCAGCCGCCTGCCGGGGGTGCGCTGCTTATTACCATGTTCGAGCCTACGCCTGCAATTACACCCGGAACGGTGTTCCGGTATACTTTGTAGCACGCCGCCGGCGCCAGCGGTGACCAGCTAAGGACCGCCTGTCCGTTCCCTGCGGTCCCCTGAAGGGATATCGGCGGATGTGCCGTGGTGAATATCAGGTCAGGAGAGGATCCGGGATTCCCGGCGGCATCCGTCGAAAGGATTTGATAGTGATAGGTTGTGTCGTTTGTAAGGCCGTTTATGGTGACGGAATGCGGGATGACACGGGGATTGGTGTCGGTCTCCGGCGTTGACAGACCGTAGGCAGGCGTCAGACCGTAAAGCACCCGGCTGCTGGCCGCTTCGTCCGTGTTCCATGTTATTGTGACAGTGTCCACGCCTGGATTGACATTCATGGCCACTATGTTCGGCGGCAAAAAATCGGGCGGCTCCCCCTCCTTGCCGAGGGCCTGCATTCCGCCCACGATGATCAGAAGCCCTGCAATCGCTATCAGAATCATTATCAGCTTCTCGTTCCGCGGCATCGGTGTGCGGGTTGGGGCTTTTCGCTTGCGCGGCATGTCAGTCCTTATGAAGGAGGATATTTATAAGTTCCGTTCGCTGTTGAGCAGTTTCATTCTGGTGCGGGCGGTGCTGCCGGCGGCGCCTCGGGTATGCGTTTGCTGGACGGCTTCCTTATCTTGAAATACCAGAACGCCCCTCCTGCCGCGCCTGCGGCAATCACGATGGCGATTATGATGTAGATGGCCGTGTCTCCGAGCTCGAATCCCTGGCTTGCCGCGGCTTCCGCGTTCTCTGCCGATACTTTGGCCATGTCTGCCTTGAGCTTGGCGGTGCCGAAGTCGCCATCGTAGAAAGATGACCAGGCATCGTTTATCATTTGCGTGGCAGCTGTCACGTTCTTTCCTGCCGTGGAAGCATCCAGTATCGCGGCCTTTGCATCGTTGAGTGCCGCCTGCGCTTCCGCGGCCGTGACCCCCGTTTGTGCCGTGCACCCCGCCGTGTTAAGCGTGCAGTCGGACTTGCAGCTCATCGTTCCTCCGGTGAACCCGTTGTTTATGCAGGTGTTCCCTGCAAGAATGCTCCCGTCGCACTGTTCGCCGGTTTCAACTATGCCGTTGCCGCACTGGGTGGTAGGTGAGTTTATGCAGAGGCTGGTGTTCAGGGTGCAGTCGGGCTTGCACCTGAGAGCTCCGCCTGCGAATCCCGCGTCCATGCACGTTTGCCCGGTCAGGTTGGTCTTGTCGCATTCCTCGTCACCGTCAACCTTCCCATTGCCGCAGTACAACGGGCTGATGCAGGTGGAAGTGTCGAGCACGCATCCCGCCGTGCAGCCCAGCGTGCCGCCGGTGAAACCTCTTCCTATGTTCGTGCAGTTCTTGACGGTCGCATTCGCCATGCTGGTGTAATTGGTACCTTCACATTCCTCGCTGGTATCCACCTTCCCGTTCCCGCAGTTCGGCGGATTGGTGCATAGGGTGGTGTTCATCTGGCATATGATCATGCATCCCAGCGTCCCTCCGATGAACCCCTGCCCGATGTTATTGCATTGCCTGGTGAAGCCGGTCATGTTGGTGAAGTTGGCCAAGCCGCCGGTCCAGTCGCATTTCTCGTCCGCTTCGACCTTGCCGTTCGGGCAGTCGGAACACTGCGAAACGTCATATCCGGTGCAGTCGGCCCTGCAATGCAGGTCCCCTCCGTCATGCCCGAGGATGACGCACGACTTTCCGCCAAGGTCTTCGCTGTCGCACACTTCGCTGCCTTCCCTGGCGCCGTTGCCGCAGGTGTAGCATTGAGTGGTGACGAAATCCGTGCAGTCGGACTTGCAGCCCAGCGTCCCCCCGGTGAATCCCAAGCCTATGTTGTTGCACGCTTTCGTGACGCCGCTGTTCAATGTGAAGTTGGTTCCGTCACACTTCTCAGCCCCCTCGACGAGGCCGTCATTGCACGCTATGGTATGTATCACGTCAAGGTCCGCGGTGGCGCTCTCCCCTTCCGAACCCACGAAACTGCCGTCACCGTTCACATCGAGGCATGCGGCATAAGTGTAAGTGCCGACGGTCGCGGGCGCGTTGAAATTGCATCCTGTCACCGATGGCGCCAGGACGAACGAACATTTGAGATCTCCGTTGCAGTTGTCCTTTCTGATGTAGACGGTCATTCCGTCGCAGTCGATCATGTTGCTCACGGAAGCGGTCACGCTTGCCGACTGCGGGACCGTATCAGGGAGGGTGAGATCCAGCCCCATCGTCGATGGCACGTTGCATTGCGTGCACGCCACCCCCCATGCCCCGACGCCGCCGTTATAGTTGTAAACGACGGAGTTTGTGTCTACGCAACGGTCCGGATCCCCTGGGTTCGTACTGGGGTTTGCCGTTACTCTCGCATCACCGATTTCGAAGTAGGTGTACCAGCACTTCTGTGCACGGCCGTATCCCCAGCAGTTGCAGAAAGTATCCAGCTGGGCTTGCGACCACGGTCCGACACAGTTCGTCCATTGGTCCAATGGAGCTGAGGGAGGGGCGATAAGTGCTATTGGAGGCTCTGGATTGACTGTCGGCAAGACATATGTCCCGGGAGGCGTGGAATCGGGAGAAGTGATCTTTGCGAGTGTCGATATCTTTGAGGACTCGTTGTAAGCGGCCACTACCCAGAATCCCGCCATGGATATCGATATCACGACAAGCGTTATTGCAAAAACGACCCGGAACCTGCTTGGCGCCCGTCTCAATGTTTTCCTGCGTGGCATAATAGAAGTTGTGATGGCTGTTTATAAATTCCCCCGTGCTATCTTCGATATGAAATCGGACCTAATGTCCCTCCTGCTCAGTTCGGGCGTAGGAGCAGTCATCGGCTATGTCAGCTTCCTGCTGGCTTCCCCGCTGTTTGCTTTCATTCTGGCAGCGGTTGTTGCAGGAGCTCTTTCATTTGTTTTCGGGAAAATTGTAAAGGACGTCGCTCCGGAGAAGAGGGGGGCCAAGTGGTGGCTTGTGAATGGTGGTCTCTGCTATTTCCTGATGTGGTTCGTTGTCTGGGTCCTTGCGCTTAACCTTATCAAGTGATTCGGTAGAATTGGTGTTATGCCAGGAAGACCGCCGAAAGGGCAATCACAACCCATTGACAATGTTACCGAAAGCCAGGGCGGCTGGGAGCGCTCGCATTATTCTTCCGAGCTTTCGCCTTCGATGAACGGCAAGCGTGTGATTGTGATGGGATGGGCGCGCGCCATCCGTGGCGGGGAAAAGATAGCGTTCATCCAGCTCGCGGACAGGGACGGAAATGTCCAGATCACGGCCAAGCCGGACACCGTGGCACCCGAAGTGATGCAAAAACTGCTTGCCTTGAACCGGGAGGATGTTCTGGCGGTTTCAGGCACCGTCAAGGCGGCAAAGGAGGCGCCCGGCGGTTTCGAGATAATTCCCAAGGAAGTCAGGGTGCTCGGCAGGGCCGAGCCGAGCCTTCCCATCGAGGTGGTGACCAAGAAGGCGCCTGCGGAATTCTCAACCAGGCTCGATTCCCGCTTCATCGATCTTAGAAAACCTGAAGTGGCCGCTATCTTCAAGGTCAAGGATGCTGTCACCACGGCAGTAAGGAACTATCTGGAAGGGAACGGTTTCATCGAGATCCATACGCCTAAAATAATATCCGAAGCCAGCGAGGGCGGTTCCGAGGTGTTCAAGGTGAAGTATTTCGACCGGGAGGCTTACCTCGCCCAGAGCCCGCAGTTCTACAAGCAGATGATGATGGCCACCGGCTTTGACCGCGTATATGAGATTGCCCCTGCCTTCCGCGCCGAGAAGTCGCATACCACCCGTCATGTGACAGAGATTCTGATGCTGGACATGGAGATGGCGTTCATCAATTCGATGGAGGACGTCCTGAAAACGATGGAAGGTATGATGACGTCCGTCTGCGAATTCGTTAATGCTAATGAAGCACCTGCGCTCAAGGCCCTAGGAAGGACGGTTCGCATCCCGAAAGTTCCTTTTCCACGAATAACCATGGAAGAAGCCAGGAAGCTGCTTGTTGCCAAAGGTCTGAAGTATGGGCCGGATGACGAGCTGGATGACAAGGGCGAGAAAGCCATCGGGGAAATTGCCCTCGAGAAGTATGGCAGCGAGTTCGTGTTTGTGACAGAGTTCCCATGGGCGGGTGCCAAATTTTACCATATGAGAAGCTCAAGCAACCCCAAAGTGGCCTTGCGTGCTGATTTGCTCTACCACGGCGTCGAGATAGCGACCATCCCCCAGCGTGAGCACAGGTACGATGTCCTGCTCAAACAGGTCAAGGACCAGGGTGTCACTCCGGAAAAAATCAAGTTCTATCTGGATGCTTTTCGCTTTGGAATGCCCCCGCACGGCGGCTGCGGTGTCGGGATAGAAAGGATAGTCCAGAAGATGCTCGGTCTCCCGAACGTCCAGGAAGCGATATTGTTCCCACGCACTGAGGAAAGGCTCACTCCCTAGCTACCAGATGTAGCTGTTTGTTCCAAGATTCCGTTTGAACATTATCGAATCCAGTTCCGCAGAAAGCGCACCGTCTATCCTTTTCGGAAGCGTCTGCCTGAGTTTGGTTACCACTTCCGGATTGCTGTGCATACCCGTGTAGAACATGTCGTGCGGTCCGGTCGTTCTTTCCAACGTGCCGATTTTGACGACCGATATCTTATTTTCATCACCGGCCTTTTTCACGGCTTTCGCCAGTCTTTCCGGAATTTCGCCTCCTCTGGTGAGATCGAAACCGTATTTCATTATTCTATCAATGAGGTCGTCCGATGCGCAGACCTCGTCCCCGACACCGATTATGTCATAACCGTAGAAGTTGCCCTTCAGCCGCGGCCTTATTTCCTCCACCTTCATTTGATACACCTTGTCCTTCTGCTCGCAGTAAATGAACATGTCCACGCGCCCGCGTCCGTCATTTCCGACCATAACCTTCTTCACGCCGGACTGTTCCATTGCTTCATCCAGCAATTCCGCCGCAGGCTGTACCATTCACAATTCCTCCTCGGAAATGACCTTGATGCCGTTTTTCTTCAGAAGAAGAGTTGTCACGCCGTCACCTTCGAGGAGATGATTTTGATATTGTGCATCAAGGAACCATGCTCTTCCACAGCCGCAACTTGGGCTGGATTGTTTCATTATTGCCTTGGTCGCCTTTTTGGCCTTCGCTATCTTGAGTACCGCCCGTGCCCCTTCAACAAAATATTTGGTCACATCCTCTCCTCCCTCGACGGTCCTGACGGTCGAGCTCCTAAAAAGGATATCGCTCCAACTTATCGGCCTGATGCCGTAGATTCCTGCGGGTTTTCTCGGTGTCGACAACCCTCCAAGCTGCTCCGGACAGACGGGAATCAAGTATTCTTTTTTTGCCAGCTCTACTACATTTTCGTCCTTATTGTTGCCGCCGTCATATCTGCAGTTCTTCCCCAGCAAACAAGCGCTGCAGATGATAGTTTTCATTTCTCTTCCTTCTCTATCAGGCTGAGGTTCTGGCCTATCTCGACGTTCGCCCATGCCCAGACAATGGCCTCGAACGCCCTTACCAGGTCCCTCTTCTCCCTGAAGTGCTTCGAATCCTTCAGGTAGGCTCCTGCATTATCGAGCAATTCCTGGCCGTTGCTGTCTATTGCCTCGGCCGTTTCAAGCGCGGGCTCAAGCCGGGCGGTCCACTTGTCTATCTCCTCCTCAAGCATCCGGTCGGTGTTTTCCATGCCTTCTATCATGAAGCGAAAGGTATAAGTAAATTGATGTTCATGGTATTCCATGGCATGGAAGCTGGACAGGGACAAGTGCATCAAGTGCGGCGGCTGCGTCGCGGTCTGCCCGTTTCAGGCGCTCGAACTGGTAAATTTTCCTGAAGTCGATGACCGCTGTACAAGTTGCAAGACCTGCGAGGCCGCCTGCCCTATGCGGGCGATAAAGGTGGAGAAATGAGCGAGAACTTTGATGCGATAATCGTGGGCGCAGGCCCGGCCGGTTCGTGCGCGGCCAAGAAACTTGCTTCTGCCGGTTTCAGTGTCATGGTTTACGACCGCAGGGAAGAGCTTGGGATACCTGTCAGGTGCGGAGAGGGGATACGCGCGGACGTTGAGGATTACATAGGAAAGATACCGCACCGTGCAATCTGTAGGGAAATAAAGGGTGCCAGGATTTACGCCCCGAACGGGAAGATGCTCGAGGCCGATGTGACGAAGACCGGGCAGCGCGGCGGTTGGATATTGGACCGGAAGGTGTTCGACAAGTGGCTTGCCCGTGAGGCGGTCAAGGCAGGAGCTTCTGTGCAGGCAGGCACGCTGATAACCGATTTGATTATCGAAAACGGCGTTGCCAAAGGAATCAGGGGAAAGCGCTGGGGCGATAATTTTGAGGCAAGGGCAAAACTGGTCATTTGCGCCACAGGAGCTGAAAGTAGGCTCGGTGCGCAATCCGGTCTGCAGACCCATTGCAACCTTGAGTTGATAGACAGTTGCATCCAGTACGAGATGGCCGGAATCGAGATGGACGGCCAGCCGGATTGGCAAAACTTCTTGCATCTCTGGGTCGGCAACAAGATAGCCCCGCGCGGCTACTATTGGGTGTTCCCGAAGGGTGACGGGGATGCGAACGTCGGCGTAGGGATAATTCCTTCCCGCATGCCCGAAGAAAATGCGTTGCATTACCATGAAAAATTCATCGCCTCCATGCCCGGTCTCAGGAAGGGGAAAATCCTGGAAATCAAGGGGGGGATAGTGCCCATTGGCGGCATGCTCAAGGACATGGTTACCAATAATTTCATGCTCTGCGGCGAGGCGGCTCATCACGTCAATCCCATCCACGGCGGCGGGATGAAGGAGGCGATAATCAGCGGTCAGATTGCCGCGGACGTGGCAATCGATTGCCTGAGGAAGGGTGATTGCTCAAAGGCCGCTCTTTCAGCTTTCAACACGAGGTGGTGGGATGTGCGGGGAAATCTCATGCGCAACGTGGAAAAGGTCCGTGAGGTCTTTGAAAAAATGACCGACGATGACTTCAACATGCTCGCCGATGTCTTGAATGCCGAGGATATTTTCGACATCGCGCACGGTTCAAAGCTGACCGTGCTAGCAAAGGCGATGATGCGCAAGCCTTCAATGATCATGCTGGCGAGACATCTGCTCTAGGTGTCTTGTTTCTTTTCCGTTCCCTGTATCAACGTCATCATTTGCGACCATTTCTTGCCGGGCCTGTAACAGGTTTCCGCCCTGCCGTTCGGAAGCGGATTGTAGCTTTTGTTGATTACACCTTCGGTCGCCCACTGCTTGAGAATGTTCTTTATTTCGATGCTGGTTCTTCCGGTTTCCTGGGAGTTCACCATGCGCCCGATGTAGTCCTCAATCATTGCCGGCTCCGCATAGTTGTGGCGGATGCAATCGGCAAGTCTTGAAAGGTCTATTCTGCCTCTTTTTTCTTCCATATGCCTTTTGGCATTCGAAAGTCCTCTTAACCGTACCATAGGTTGTCAGCCTGTTGTCGAACTCCGTTGATTGCCGTTCAGTCTGGCTTTAAAATTGAGGAAGTGCAAAGATGGCGTATGCCGCGGATAGACAAACTGGAGATGCAGGGGTTCAAGAGCTTTGCCAAGCGCACCCAGATACTCTTTCCCAAGAACTTCAACTGCATCTGCGGTCCCAACGGCTCTGGAAAGAGTAATGTTCTTGACGCCATGGTTTTCGTGCTTGGCAGGACCTCGGCCAAAAGCATAAGGGCGGACAAGATGCTTGAGGTGCTTTTCAACGGCGGCCAGAGGACCGCCCCGGCCGAGTTCGCCAAGGTCACCATCAGTTTTGACAATTCCGACAGGAAGTTCCCGTTGGAGGAGGAAAATGTGATGATGAGCAGGCAAGTGAGCAGAAGGGGCGTGAGCATCTACAAGCTCGGCGGCAAGACGGTGACCCGCGAGAAGATAATAGAGGTGCTCAGGGCCGCCCACATCCACCCGGACGGCCACAACATCATCCTCCAGGGCGACATCACGGAAGTCATAGAGATGAGTTCGCTGGAGCGGAGGGAGATAATCGACGAGATAAGCGGCATAGAGGAGTTCAACGAGAAGCGCGACCGGGCGGTGAAGGAGCTCATGACCGTCGAGGGACGGTTGAACGAATCCGGGATAATACTCGGCGAAAGGGAGAGCCTGCTCAACAGGCTCGGTGCCGAGGCAAAAGCAGCTGAGGCTTACGGTGACCTGACAACCGAGCTTGACCGTCTGAGGGCCAGCCTGGCCAAGCGGAGATTGGGTGATGCTGAAGAAGCAATGACCGAGCTGCAGAAGAGGATTGAGGAGAAGGAAGGGGATTCAAGCTTAGGCGATGCGGAGCTGGCCAAGATCGATACTGAAATGGGCGGTCTGGAGCAGCGGCAGCAGAGAATTCAACAACGCCTGATTGACCGGAGCAGGGACATTGCCGTAATCCGCCAGACGGAAGGCATCCGTGCGGAGATATTCTCCAAGAAGGCAAAGGCGGAGAGCAACGAGTTCGAAATAGCCAGGCTCGGGGAATTGATCCAGAAAATGCAGCAGATGCACCAGGCGCAGCTGGAGCAGGCCAGCGGCGCCGTGCAGAGCGTGATGAAGCTTGGCTGGACCGGAATATACGGGACCGTCGGCACTCTCATGCGGGTTCCCTCGCAATACCAGACGGCAATGGATGTTGCGGCCGGCAACCATGTGCACGATGTTGTGGTTGACAGCTCCGAAACGGCCGTCAATTGCGTGAAACATCTGAAATCAAACCGGATAGGACGGGCCACTTTCCTGCCGCTGGATAAGATTCGCGAAAGGGACGGCGGGCATCTTAAGAAGTTCCACGGCAGGCCCGGCGTGATAGGGATTGCACTTGACCTGATAACGTTCAACCAGAAGTACTGGCATGCATTTTCCCATGTTTTCGGCGACACCCTTGTGGTGGATACCATAGAGACGGCCAGGAATCTCGGCATCGGTGAGGCGCGGTATGTCACTTTGGACGGCGACCTCGTTGAAAGGAGCGGAGCGATAATCGGCGGCTTCTACCGCTCCGAGAAGCATACCTTGCCGCAGTTCGAGGATACCGGCAAGTACGAGGAACAGAAGAAAAGGCTGCAGGCGAACATAGCCGAGTTGCAGCACGAGATTGCCGGGCTTCAGACCCGCTTTGATGAATTGAGCAATGAGCAGGTGAAGGGCGGGGAGGAACTCCAGCAGATGCAGACGGAAAGGATGGAAGTCGAGGGGCAGCTCGTCGCCTCAAGGGAGAAAAGGCGCGGATTTGCTGAGCAAAAGCTCACCGCTGCCGATGAGGTCCAGAAGCTCAAGATAAGCAGGGCCAGGATGGAAGCCGAATTGGATAACCTAAAGTCCGAATTCGCCCAGACCAGGCAGGATTTGGCCACGTATGAGCTGGCCCCGTCCACGCTCCAGGGAAAAATCCGCGATTCGATAACCAAGATCCAGGCATTGGGTCCGATTAACCAGAAAGCAATAGAGGAGTACAGGCAGCTCAAGCTGCAATACGATGAGCTGAAGGGCAAGGTGGATGTCCTTTCGTCGGAGCGCAACCGGATTCTCCAGATAATAGCGGACATCGAAGGCAAGAGGAAGGAAACGTTCATGACCACTCTGAATGCTGTCAGCGAGCAGTTCAAACGGATTTTCAAGGAGCTCCTGGGAGGAGAAGGAAGCCTGAGGCTGGAAGGGGAGGAGCTCGAAGAAGCGGGACTGATAATAGAGGTGTGCCCGCCCGGCAGGAAAGTGATGAACATAGACGCGATGTCCGGCGGGGAAAAGACCATGACGGCTTTGGCGTTCCTGTTCGCGATCCAGCAGTTCAAGCCCGCGCCGTTCTACATCCTGGACGAGATTGATGCCGCTTTGGACAAGCCCAACACGAAGAAAATGACCGAATTCATCAAGCTCAACAGCAGCAAGGCCGAGTTCATCGTCATCAGCCACAACGACACCACGATTCAAGCAGCTGATTGTGTCTACGGCGTCAGCATGGAAGAGGGCGAATCAAAGCTCGTCGGAATCAAGATGCCGGAATGATCATTTCGGATATATTGTCCATTCGCGGCCCTTTCGTTCCGCTTTCAGGTAACCCTTCTTGTCCAGGCTGTAGACGTATAAGCCGACGCTTATTTCAGACAGACCGACTTCATTCGCAATCTGCCCTATTCCGCAGCCGGGATTACACTGTATGTAGCCGGAAATACCGGATCTCTCGATGTTCCGCTGTTTCTTGGGTTTGCCCATTCACGCCACCTTCTTTCCCTTGAGGTCCGAGATGAGCACATCATGCAGTTCCTTGTTCGCCCCTATTGCAACCTCGACCCGTTCATCAAGCTTTCTGGCATCCAAGCTTTTCCCGTCCCAATCGGAGATGATTGCTCCGGCCTGTTCAAGTATTATCAGTCCGGCAACCAGGTTATCGGTTTTCTGCTGCGCGGTGACATACCCGCCGAATCCGGGCGTGGTGTTGTTTCTTCCGAGCAGGGACATCAGTTCCACGCCAGTCCCGTATAACCTTCCGTAGTCCCTCCATTTTCGCATCACCGGCACGACCGCTTTCAGTGCTCTGTCGTGCGCCTCTTTTGTCTGGGTGGTGAATATGTCGATTATACACCTGGTCTTCCCGGGATCGGTCTCTTCCGTCATTTTCAGCGGTTCTTCTTTGCCGTCGTTGTACCGCTTGAAGAACGGGGCAACTCCCCTTTCTCCGTAGTAGAGCCCTGGGAACTGGTGCGGCGCTACAACTCCTATGGAAAAATCCTCGAATGAAAATTTTTCTGGCACCTTCCCATCGATTTCACCGGTGAACGCGCATAAACTTGATACCGTGTACGGTATCCCTGCCTTAGCGTTCCATGTCCCGTCTATGGTATCATAAAAGCAGGCGACTTTTCTCGGCCCATTTCCTATTTTCATCGTTTTGGTGCTGTCCTTGCCGTCGCCTATCCTGGTGGAATTGGCCGAATACGGCATGGTCAGGAGCGTGACCTCGTAACCGAATCCTTCAGTAAACTCTCCCAGTGCCGCTTTCGTGACGGAATCGGAGACCGTTTCTATCTCGTTTCCCCACTCTTCGTTCGTCATGTCTCCTCTGTGTTTTTCCAGCCCGTATAGTGCCAATGCAACATCCATTCCAACGGATACTGCGGCTCCCCGAAGTTCCTGAGTGACCCTGTAATCTGACAAATCAATCGTAACTAGTTAACTACCAGCAGGTTATAAACTTATCGTAAGACTACTTCCCGCCCTTCCTCAGAAATTCACGTATAATCTCTTCCAATCCCGGTCTTGACAGCTCCTTCAGCTCGTATATGGCTCTTACCGCGGGCTTGTTGATGTGCATTATCTTCCTCAGGTCGACCGGGGTGCCTATCACCACCACATCACAGGGCGTGTTGTTGATGGTCTCCTGCAGCTCAAGCATCTGTTCCTTGCTGTAGCCCATTGCCGGCAGCACCGCTCCCAAGTGCGGGAAGTTGTCAAACACCTTCTTGATTGATCCTACCGCGTATTGCCTCGGATTTATGGTGTATGCCCCGTGGTTGAGCGCCACTATCGTGCCTGCTCCCGTGGGCAGGCCGCCGTGGGTGAGCGTGGGCCCATCTTCAACTGCAAGGACCCTCTTTCCTTTGATATCCTCCCCATTATCGAGCGTGATGCTCATGTCCGCCCGTATCAGCGCCGCTTTCGGATTGAGTTCTTTGGCGTTCCTTTCAATCAGGTCCGTGTCCTCGGGCCTCGCGTGCGAGACCTTGTTGATTATTATCACGTCCGCCATCCGGAAGTTCGCTTCGCCCGGATAGTAGCTCACTTCATGTCCCGCCCTCCTCGCATCCGCTATCACTATGTGCAGGTCTGGTTCTATGAACGGCAGGTCGTTGTTTCCGCCGTCCCACAGAATCAGGTCCGCTTCCTTCTCGGCCGCCCTGAGTATTTTCTCATAATCCACTCCTGCATAAACGGTTGTTCCCCTTTCGATGTGCGGCTCGTATTCCTCCATTTCTTCGATGGTGCAGTTCGCCTTCTTCATGTCTTCCATGCTCGTGAACCGCTGGACTGCCTGTTTCACAAGGTCCCCGTAAGGCATGGGGTGCCTGATTACCACTATCCTCAGTCCCGGCCGCAGCTGATGTAGCAAATCGATGATACGCCTGCTGGTCGGGCTCTTTCCCGCGCCGGTCCTCACTGCGCACACGCTTATCACCGGCTTCTTGCTCTTCAGCATCGTGCTCTTGCCTCCCATCAGCCAGAAGTCCGCTCCTGCTGCATTTGCGATGCTCGCCTTGTGCATCACTTCCGCATGCGGTAAATCGGAATAGGACATTACCGCGACGTCTATCCCGTTCTTCCTGATGAGTTCCGCAAGCTTGGATTCCGGGTAAATCGGTATCCCGTTCGGATAGCCCTTTCCCGCCAGCTGCTTCGGATACTTCCGGTTGGCTATTCCGGGTATCTGCGCGGCTGTGAATGCTATGACATCGTAATCCTTGTTCCCCCGGAAGAACATGTTGAAGTTGTGGAAGTCCCTCCCCGCCGCCCCAAGAATCAGAACGTTGCGCTTTGGCATGTTAATTGTAGTCAACCCCGCTATATAACTTTTAAGCTTGGGAACGGAGCACTGTCCATGCTTTCTGACAGCGACCTCATCAACCTCATGGTGAGCGAGCCGAGCT